>TARA_R110002003_G_scaffold878_7_pt1 | contig 10523 bp, 6 predicted proteins | sample TARA_R110002003 | Tara Oceans TARA_R110002003 (sample SAMEA4396441) | marine metagenome | biome: Westerlies Biome; feature: [SRF] surface water layer (ENVO:00010504); material: water (ENVO:00002006), including particulate matter (ENVO:01000060) such as... | depth 5 m | reverse complement strand
TAGTTTCCCAGAAGCTTGCGTTGCCTCTCTGGTCTCTGAGCTTTATTTCTGGCAGGTGCTTGAGCGGTGTTGCGACGCAACTGCCTAGCAGCCTAGCACCAGACTTCCCTCACCCTTTCACCATCTGACGTCGACTAGCGCAATTGAACTTACTGTCTCTACAGTTGACCTTGGGCTCCATCACATGCCCCCCTTCCCACTCAAACGTTTTGCAACCTCCTCTCTTGTGCGATTAGTCGAATGCTTCCGCTTCTTGAGCCATACGGACCTCATTGTGTTCATTGTCGAGCTTGTTCGCTGAACCTAGTGCTCGCAAGATTCCCAATCGGTCTTGAACAGATCACGAGCGCCTCCGATCACTTTCATCCCAGTCCACTGTTTGCGACATAACAAATAAGGACTTCCTTCCGCCTCCACTCACACAGAACTAAAGTAGCCGTTTTCTCTCGATACATCACAACGCAAAATATGCCAATTAAGGCTGGGCAGCTAATGGCCGCCGCGCCCGGCCAGCTACGCACCATGATATCAGACGGGAAACGCCCGCGCGTGCTTTGGGTCGACGGTGATGGAGATGGCGAACCAAGCGCCCACCTCATAGAGCGATGCCAGAGCACGGTGAAGGGACATCCAACATGGAAAGTATTCTGCGGCGAAGTGGACAATCCTCTCGAACGCGACAAGAATGAACCTCCACACTACGCCTACCTTGACGATCAAGCCTGCTACTTGATCTGGAGCTCGCAAAAGTACACAAAGCAAGAGATGAAAGAATTCTGGCCATTCGACTTTGATAGTTCAGGCAAGATCAAAACCGGCAGGCCAAACAGAGGCAGACCAGCATATGTCAGCAGGTCGCACACCGAATATGCGAAAGCACCTGTAAGGGGCAAGAACAAGACATACGAGTTCCGCGGTGCACCTGACTGGACATCCGCTCCCGTCAAGGAAGAAGAGACTTCGATGGGAAGTGTGGAGATGGAGCAGGACAACACAGTTTCCTCAGCACCCCAAAATATCGCAGAGTCACCCCAAGAGCGCCTCAACACCACAACACCCACTCCAGCCATCTCGTCCGTCGGAGATCCCATGACCAGTCCCGCACGCACATTCCCAACCCGCCCAGACTGGGGCCTCGGCAATGGTCGCGTCCCCTTCGCACCCAGCGACCCCACACGCTACGTCTCCGGCCCCGTCGACGGCTCGCTCAGACCCGTCGGCATGGCTCACAAAGCCGTGCAGGGTTCGCCGTACTTTGAGATACCAGCCGCGGCGTTCCGATCGAGGCCGAGGCCAAGAGGTGGCGATTTGGGTGGGACGCTGGGCGTCGTGCCGACGAGGAAGACAAGTGAGGTACCTACGGTTATCGGAGGGGATAAAGCGAAGGTGGTGAAGCCAATGAGGAAGAAAGTCCCGAAGACGTCGGCGTTGAAGAGCAGGGCTGGGTTGATGCAGTCGCTAACGACGGGTTCGTTGGGTGCTGGCGATGGTTCAACGCCGGCGAAGAGGGTCAAGATGGAGGATCAGCAGGAGGAACATATACCGACGGATGCATCTTCGCTGGAATGACGAATCGATTTGAATAAACCGAAGTCGAGCAGAAAAGGGCGTTTTGGAGTCAACTTGCTGAGATCGCGATAGCGACAACTACCTGATTCGATCAATTGGTCTACTGCATGCCCTGTAGGTGTTCGGCGCAGTTATATTTGGGTTCTTTCTGTCTCTTGATACGTTCGGCTACATGGGAGGTGACAATTCAAAAGTCAGCAATATATCAGAGTCCATCTACATTACTTATACTCCCACTCTCCGCTGGATTGAGTTTGGTTGATATGCTTGAGTCAGTGGACTGCAGATTCGCGAGGATGTAAGTATCCCTAGTCGAGAATCATTTAGATCCAACCGTTCGATGCACTGGGTTCATCAAATCCATCGGCCTGAGGCAGGAACAGCATGTCTTGCACCCACGAAGTGCAATCTCGTCGTCATTTGTAGTTATATGTCGCTAGGAGCCCTAGGTTCCAGGTATTTTCAAAAAGATATCTTGCATCGTTAGTTGGGATTTGTTCAGATGATAGCATATAGTCTGGTTGCAACCCCAGTCGAAACTCGACTCCATCTAGCAACCCTAACAGACGATTGAACAAGTCATGGTTGACGGTGAATCTGCGCGCATAGCAGAGCCGGGGAAAGTGCAAGAACACAACAGCGGGTGGACGTTTTACGGCTTGGAATCTTCTTGTTCGTGTCGGGATGTTAGCAGCAAGGGCCCAGCACTCGACTGCTTTGGCCGCGTTGTAGAGCGTACCGGTGAGTGGCGAATCCCTCATTGAGAAGGTCTTGAAGGTAGAGGACGTACGTGCTACGAGGAACATGGGCGTGCGCTTTATGAGGACGAAAGCTTGGACGATGCAGACCCACAAAGACGCTTGACACACGAGCGCGTCCAACTTTTTGGAAGGTTGTAGAGGAAGTGTGTAGACGGTATGGCGTCGGAAACTGTAGGGATACGGTCAGCAACGTCTGGCGCACATGCTTCGCTCGCCTGTAACGCGTACGTATCACTGAGCGAAGGAACTTCTTGATAGTGGTTGGCGTGTGGCTGAGACAATCCGAGTCGCATATATCCAGGTTGCATTTGTTGTCACAGGCGATATTGAGGACCTGTATCAATAGTTTGACTTGAGCATTGGGACTGAAGACGTCTTCAAGTGTCCTGAACCACACCCACGCCCGGCTGGCCGAAGATTATATGTTTGACATGCGCGGGATATGTCCATTCCTCTCGTCGATGTTTGACCGATCAATGCAGATGGCGTCGATTCATCACGACACTCTCCCTTGCGCAGCTAAAGTGAATGACGCTTATCCTCATGTGTTCGCATAATCTCCAGAAAACTATGTAGATGCTGAAAGCCGTGGACTGCATGGCCATTCATCCGTACGATTGTCGGCCACAGACCGATGCACACACATTCGACCAGGCGTAAAAGTACTTCGAACAAGTTAAGCTGAGCCCTAAATCATTCTCATCGCGTCTGAAAGTCATTGAACGAATGTCCGGAGGGGTAAGGCTTAGGTAAAGTGGATGTTGGGGCTCACTCTTAAGGGCTTGACCGATGGTAGCCAGTGTGGTCTTTCAAGACTTGCGGGATGGAAGTCTATCCGTCAAAAGCGCAGTATAGTAGTCGCGCATCGTCTTCCTTATGTCTGCTCATCAATGCAGATGATGTGATTATGACGGGGAAGGACTTTGGTGGCGGAATTGGGATCACCAAACTTGGCTGTCAAAGGATCGACGGTGCCCGTATCAACGCAAATGGAGGACAAAAGCAATGCTCCCGGTACGAAAGATAGCGGGTTCGCAATTTCGAGCGAGCGGTAGCTGGGTTTTGCAATCATGGTTGTTTGATGCAGGACAAAGGGTGAAAGGCCGTGCGCTTTCAATTGTGGCGCTAATTTAGCGCGAGTCGTGGAAAGACAGTTGCGTGCACCTAATTTTTGTGTTTCACTGGAACTACGGTACAGCAAAATGTGCCTATCTGACTGTAATCAATCATATTTATACTTATCCTGTATTTCTTATAGCTACTCTACAACAACTAGAAAGCCTGAAATATTGTTTGTCTTAACTGTGTACTCAGGTGGTTACCCTAACCCTAGACTATGTTGTGCGTACTCTACCTCGATCATACCTGCGCCTCAGGTATGCATACACTAGCGTATGCACTGGCAAAGCTTTGGGTCGTGCACTCACCCTAAACATCAGCGTAGGCAACCACGCTCGGATAACCGGCCCCACGTCTGTCAAAAGGGTGGGGGCCAGCATTGTCTGTTTCGAAGCTGTTATGAGATAACCAGCCACAGCTGTGCGTCTACGTTTGCCCAGCTTTGCGACATGGGACCTTGAAATTGAGGAAGCATATCAATCTTCACGGCTTTTGTCTCAGTACCCCTCCCCGTCCACCCTCCGTTCGACATGTGGAGAGAAGGGAAACCCAACCTTGCAAATGAACAGCGGTCCTTGCATTCATTCACGCAACAGCTGGGACTGCGTTCGGATCACACAGACCGTGAATTTATCTACTCTCAGCCAGCGCTTTCGCTGCTACAATCTCGCTAAAGCATGTGTGGAAATGGGAAGCTTTCCGATTCGTCGTGTTCGAGCTGGACCAAAGTGAAGGACCTCGCGCACAGACCGACATAGCTCAGGTGGCTTACCACCTTTTGGCGAGTCTGGGTTCAGGGCTGAAAAGAGACTCACGGACCAAACGAGCTTTGCAGATCCGTGCCTTTGGAAACGAAGTCCATGCATGGTAGCGTATTAGGAAAAGCAATATGCGGTATGCTTGGGCCCTTCACTGACCTTTTGAAAAGCATGATAGACACGACGGAGTTATATTCAGAAGGTGAGCCAAGCTTGTGGACGCCACGTTGAATACACACTCCCACTCTCGCTTCCCTCACCCGGAGGTGTTTGTATGTCGTGGAAGCATCGCACCATTTCGCTCATCTTCTGCCGGCGCTACCAGTGTTGCCACAACTTGGTGGGCGCTATCTCTACCAACACGAAATTATCATGGCACAGCTCACGAACAATGAGATCAATGCGCTCCTTCGTGGATGTACGCATTATTCTTCTCAAAGCCGAACATACACACGACTCCTCGGCTTCAATCAGCTATCACACTCGAAACGTGAATCGGGCAAACAAAAGTTCACTGGCATCGTCCAGGAATTGCATGACGCAGCGAACGAGGAGGTGACAAATCTGACTGAGGAGTACATGTCGAGGAAAGAGGTTCAACAAGATGTTTCGCGTAGACGCAGTGCATTGCAGAAAAGAACTGATGCCTGTTTGGAACCATACGGACCCAAGATATGGGGTAACGGACAGAATGAGCCATTTGTCACGCAGGTGGACCAGTACTATCGCCAACGCCTAATCTGGGACGATCTAGAGGATCGAAAACGGTACGTACAATTACCGGCTAGACATCGTGTCACACTAACAACTGTCAAAGTCTTCGCTTGTACTTCTTCTGCTGGATCATACAACGCACTTACCGCAAGGTCGAGGCCGAGAAGCGCGAATATAAGAAGAGCGCTTGTGCCGATGAAGACGACGCATTCACATCCGAAGGAGAGGAAACAAGATCGATCCCGAACAAAAGATATCGAGACATGCTTCAAGGTCTGAACACAAGTTCAATTCATCACGCAGCCGAGTCTGCTAGAGCTTCTGGGCCAGCAGTGCTTTCACCATACACGAGAGTTCACAATGACACGACCACATCGCCGCCGGATTTTCGAGCGCCAGAAGCGCCCATGATCTGCAACCCTCTGGCTCATGTGTCGAAGGAGCGGCCTGTTATGGAAGACATCTCATTGACAATCAATGCACAGCAAGGCCTGTTTAGTGCTGTAAGGAGTGGTCGTTCAGAAAACTTTGAGGATTCCGCAATCGCATCGCCAGACGGGGTCCAAGGCGACGATGATCCTTTGACGACTCGAAAACGACGATGGAGAAGCATTGATGAAACTCGTGAGGGTACAACCTTCTCGTCTCTCCTTGTCAGCGGAGCTGTCCGCGCAAGTAAGCGGAAAGGGTTGTCCGGTAGGCTTTGCTGCATATTCCCGCCTGCTGCTATGAACAACGACCTGGAGTTTGAACCAGACCTGATGGATCACCCGCCTACACCTCGAAGTAGCGATCATGTTTCAACAGTCAGCAACGGAATTGGTGGGAGTGAATTGCCCATTAACCAAGATGCTGGTGATGTAGACTCGGTTCAGGGCGATGCAGCTGAGACTGAAGTGACTGAGCCGGAGCCAACACCGCCAGTACTGCAAGGTACACACCCTTCCTTAATCATCCGATTGAAGCTGAGTTCAATGCAAGCATCACATCTTCGACGCGATCGCAAACGCCTCGCTCTCGACTTGCATCATTGCTTCATGCCCACGGCCGAGCTACGGACACCCCTCGAGACAACAATCAATCTGATTGGCAAGTTGTGGACGACGGATAAACTGCGTCTTCGCGAAGCCTTCGGCCACGCTTCAGATTTTTTCAACGAGGTGTTGGGTCGATGGTTGCAATACATTGGTATCTTGGCGAGGTTCCAGGACCTCACGGGTTTTCGCGGCGACCAAGAAGCCTGGAGCATTCATCTCGATGGCTTACAGAATGACGCTCGCTCTGAGGCCAGAGAGCACTTGCTTGAAGCAGGACTGGCGATGGACAACTGGCTTTCCGAGCAGCAAAAGTTCTCGATGCACGAATTCTCGAAGGATGTGGCGATTGTACTTCTCGCCATGGCAGACTGGATGGGTTCTATGAATCACAACGATAGAGAACTGTTCATGCAGCAGGTCACTCGATTCAATGAGAGCTTACTAGCTCGATTTGAATCATAGTTGTAAATGACTGGCGCGCGTCGCTTCACTTGATTGTATATTTTGTACCTATCCTAGCACCATCTGAAGCGACAAAACATGGCTCGATGACTCAATGGACACCTGTCGGTCCCGTCTACTGCGGCCCGGAAATGAGACCCACGAACGTGTCTCTCGTAAATGCTTGCACACCATGATCCCATTTCACGCGCCCTCCGGGAAGCGCTGACGAGAATGATTGGGTGTTGTTTGTCCATATCATAGCGCAAGGTACATGCCGCAGCCACGCAACAAAACAACCACCCTCACAAGGCCGGGCAGCAGGGGCTGTGCCACATTAAAGAACAAGCGCTGAGCATTGCAGTAACATGGGCGAACTCAATACACTGCTGCCAAGCTGTTGCAGTACTCTACCTCAGTAATCGACATGTCCGCCCAGATCCCTTGACTATCAGACAGTCCCATCTCAAAGTGAGATGAGTATCCGTTGATTCATTTCTGTAAGCACCCAGTTTTGCTCTATAGTCTGTCTATCATAATGTAGAACAGACGTAGATATTGTCCTTGTGATCAGACTGCGGCGCAGTACTGTTTCAGATTTTGTTTGCTTCTCCGAGAACACAAGCTTGGACTTGCGCATTCTGCAAGCCACACTGAGACAATACAAGGATAAGTCGCCGGGGCTCGCGGGAGAGTATTGATTTTCTCCTGCATCCTGTCACCGACTGAAATTTGCGCCATGCCGGTCCCGGTTTCGCCAACAATTGTTGATCACTTCCCGCATAGCTTGGGCCACACCGCTTGTGCAAGACTGCGGAAGCTCGCTCCCATCATGGTCTCAGTAATGACTTATGCTAAACGGATTAAGCGGGATGCGGGCGTCTCTGCAAAGGTCGAACACTCGTCTAACGACCGAACCGGTCATAGACGCGGGTTGTTTCTGTCGGCAGTGCGCAGGATCTAGCGTGTGTTGGACCTTCACTTGCTTGCACAGGACTCTTCGCGTTTTGCTCAAGCACACTTCATGAAACACAATTCCACCTCTCACCTAATCCTGACCGAGTCTAAACCGATGCCTCACTCAAAGGATATACCGTCACCACCGTCACTGACAGCTGACGCGGAGTCTTTCATCACTTGGTGCAAAATAAGAAATCGCGGATCTCAATTCTTCATCGATCGCCTCGGCCTTCCGCAGCAGGAACACGAAAAGAACCGCAAAAATAGGCCAGTATTCAGCGGCAGCCCTAGCACAGTCAAACACTGTGATGCTCTGTACCAAGCCAGCTGCAAGGCCGTCGACAAGCTTGCTCTCCAATTCCAGTTCAAGACCAAGGAGGACTTCTATAACGCTGCAGTAGTAGGCTATCATGACATGATTCCACAAGTCACAAAGCCCCTGCTTTCGATGCGTGGTAAAGCCATCTGGGGCTCATCTGAGCCATACGCGACCATTGTCAACGAGAAGGACTACCCCCGGCATCTCAAATATGACGATGACGAGGATCATGAGAGGTAACTCCTTCTGTACCACGCCTTTTTGTCAAGACACTTACTTTGTTCTTTGTTCAGGATCATGTTGTACTTGTTCTGCTGGATAGTGGTCCGACTCTTTCGAAGACTACCCGTCGAAAAGAGCCGCAAGCGCACAACCAGTGCTCATACCGGTCGACACCAGAAGCGCCGAGAGTACGACCCTCTATCCACGGAGGAGGATGAGAGTGATTATGGTGCAACAAACGGTCTCGACATTGAGGGCATTCAAGTGAGCCAGCCCGCCTCTCGCAATGAAGCGGGACCCACCTCTCGCAATGAAGCGGGACCCACCTCTCGCATTGAAGCGGGACCCACCTCGACTATTCCGGTGGCTCAGATGACACCACAATCGAGTATGAGTGATGGAACCCATACCGCTCCCTATTCCCATAATGCGGAGGCAGACTCTGGTGATGATAGCGACCAGTCCACTCACGGGCTATTCGCTGAATCGAGCACACGACAGATCAAACGTTGGGACTGTTCCACGACAGTGCCAGCGAAGAGGGGCAACAAACGTCGTCTACATACCACCAGGAAGACTGCTTGTACACGACCATCAAGACTTGAAGCAGCAGTGATCTCGCGCGAAGATGGAAGCCACCTCAACGGAGACAGACCCACCACAACCTGGCGACCTCCTATTCCAGCCAATGATACGATGCCATCCAACTTTCGAGAGCCCACGTCACTCGGCCGCGGGTATAATGGCGTGTCACAATCTAGTGCGATCAGCGACGAGGACGGCGTGCACACAAATGGAGGCAGCACAGGAAGTGCCGTTTTCAACCTGGAAGATGACGTCGATTCCGTCCAAGGTTCTCCCAGGGCGTCTGCTCATACGAGACGACCGACCGCGTCAAAAGCCCCAGGGCCGGATGACCGCCCGCGCCTTGTAGTACCCCTTCGCGTCGGCCCTCCATCGCAAGACCTGGAGAACCTTCGACAACGTCTTGCTTCAAAGCTGCTGGATATTCTCTCAGCCGGTCTCCGTCAGCCCAGTATCTTGCTGCTTACGGATACGGTGGACATCATGGAGCGCATCTGGAAAGCGGACCAGTTACGCTTGGAGAACGTGTTTGGCACGCGTTACAATCGCCTCCGCGGAGTATTCACCCAATGGTTGCAATGTGTCAAGGGAGTGGTGGAATTCTGCACGTTGACAGGCTTCAGTGGCGACGTGACCACAAGAGACGCGTTTCTGCAAGACTTGTCCGAAGAGTTGTCGGAGGCTGCGGTGAAGGCTTTCATACACGCACTGAGCGACCGATCCTCGTGGCGTAGTGAGCCTGATTGGACTCAAGAGGCATTCGGGAGAGACATTGCGTCGGTTCTGCTTGATCTTGCTTCCTGGGGAGGCATGATGAGGCCGAGTATGATGGAGAATTTGACGTCTAGATTCACTGGAGAGGTTCTGGCGTGGTTTTGAGAGTTTCGGAGTGGCAGTAAAAGCGAACACTGTAAGCATAGCAGCTAATGAACAATCAATCAATGGGATTTCCTTTGCACACAATGAACACTTCTAGACCATGCGAACTTAGGAGTGCGCTGCTTCTACGCGAGAATCTTCAGCATAGTAGCGATAGCGCGAGCAAATGAATAGTTCCTCGTCTAACCACAAGCATACTTATTGTTAGATCTAGGGTTTTAGACGCTATAGACCTCGAGTCTATAGTATACACAAATAAGATATTCTAATCATAGATAGCTTTTCTTCTAGGACAGACTCCGAGAGAGCAACTATAGAAGACATAGATGTAGATTACAACAGTATTTATAGTATTACACAGTGCTCTTCCTCTCTATAGTATCATACCTGTAGGGGGATGCGGCATTTCGTCTCATTGGTTCAATGTGCGGGCACGGGCACGGGCACGGGCAGAGCACGCTCCTGAAAGTGGTCTGCACATTCTGAGCAAACACAGCTGAAGCCTGAAGAGATAAGAGCCGCGGCCAAGGTTTGGGGTTAGATTGCGTCAAAGGTAGCAATAGCTCGGGAATAGATCAGCTGAAGACTTTTTGGTGTACCTAGTTTTATCTATTGCAAGGCATCTCCTCCTCGTTCCAAAAAGCACAACTAGCATCGATCGTGGTTCTTGGAGCTGTTTGCGAGACAGCGCAGTACAAACGCAGCCACATGTTTCACGGGCCCAACTAAAGCAAAAAAGGGCAAGCTCGGGCCCGTCGATAGGGGTGGCAACGCTTAGGCCCAGCGCTGCAGCCAGGGCGGTGAAGCAACTGGCTCATTCGAAGGTCGAGATCGTGTGAGCTCATGTTGGCTTCCCTAATCTCGTTCTTGCTTCTTCACAGGACGTGTTTAGTTCTTCTTACAGCGGATCAATTAAGGAAGTTTACCTAACATCTCACGTTCGCAAGCGTTTGCGACGACAGGACGCGTTCGGAACTTGGACCCACACCTTCGCTTAGTCCGCAGTATACTGGAGCCCTTCCACAATGGGTGCAACGGCGGTCGAATATGACAGACTCATTCGAGAGTCGATTCGAAAGAAGCAGTCGAGCAGCTGGTACATTGAACGCCTTGGGCTACCACTCAGAAGGGAGTGCAAAGGAATTGCGGGGAAACCGAA
>TARA_R110002003_G_scaffold124_9_pt1 | contig 10531 bp, 8 predicted proteins | sample TARA_R110002003 | Tara Oceans TARA_R110002003 (sample SAMEA4396441) | marine metagenome | biome: Westerlies Biome; feature: [SRF] surface water layer (ENVO:00010504); material: water (ENVO:00002006), including particulate matter (ENVO:01000060) such as... | depth 5 m | reverse complement strand
TCGATCTGGAGAGCTGCGCGCGGCGTTCCGATGTCCAATACGGTTGTTCCATTTCCCCCAGCCTACGCCATTTCATAATCTTAACCATCGATCTCAACAGAACACTTTGAGATATCTCATACTTCAGAATTTGTGTGTTTCGGAACATGTAATGGTATCGAGCTGGATCTCGTCTCTCGCGTTCTTTAGTTGCAGCGTGTCTCATTGAGCGCAAACACGGTCATATTGCACGTTTGTCTGTGCGCATGGTGGGACTTGTTATAGCATCCGACCAAGCGTTGATCGTGATTGTTGATGTTCGCAAGATACCCCATGCTGCCTGCCCAAAGTAGGCTTCTCTTTCTGGTAATTTAGATCATCAATTTCAACCTAGTCACATTCTGCTATCCATTTCTCACGAATCCACAACCCCCTCAAAGCGCAACCCGCATTAGCAGTCCTAGCACTTTGTGAGCGCCCGTCGTATCTTGAACGACGCACCGCTGTGTTTGTTCATTTCATAATTCTTCTTCGTGTTCCCGGCATTCATGACGCAAACACGCCTGGGTTATGCCTGGCTGCATCATGTTCGCGTGGCTGTATGCAGGTACATGCAACGCCAAACACATCTTTCTGTAAAACTGGTAACATTATCCGGGAATGGTGGTGTGGTGTTCCGTTCTGAAACGCTTCCAGCACAGTTCGCAAATTTGCGGCCCACTTACATCGGCCTCGCCTTGCAACTCACCACACACGGCTGCCTTCAAAGGGCGAATCGAGGTCCTCCGAACCCGCCCCAAGCTAAAACAATTGCAAAATAGAGAGGGCAAATGGAGGACTGTCTCAACCTTGGCCGGATGCCGAGGGTGAGAGCAGGCAAACGCTAGACCGAAATGGGCCATCTCAGTGCCTACACCGGGCCAATGTATGCCTCAGAGGGCTAACAGCCGGACAAATACCGGCGGCACCGCCACAGCAAGTGCTACGAAAGATCACTTGCACACAAAACTAAAGAATTACGCTCCCCTCCGGTCTTCTTAGTCTCTTCCTCGCGGCCCAACGAACACCCCATGAGCGTCCCTCTGTCTCCACTCTCCGGCCAATCCACGCTATATACGAGCGTTACAGTCATACTTCAGCTTCACCAGGATAGCCAGAGGCATACACAGGGACTTCCGGAATGGCTATGTTATGGCTAAACAGGAGGCGGAAATGAGCAAGAATGAAGCTGCACAGTGAGCAACTGTGCCAGGCACTGCAGCGGTGGACTCGGGGCAAGGGGCGCTGTGGCGCAGAGAGGGGCTAGTGAAGCGTAGTAGGACGCGTAGAAGCAGGACTTTTGGGTGAAGGGACGTCACACGTGCACCGAAGTCCACCAAGAGTCGTGAGTATAAGGAGGAAGACGGCCGGCTCTGAGGCCATTATCTCCACTGCACTCGACCATCACCATCCATATCTGCTCACGCGCTTTATATCGCTTCCGCACTCCGTCTCTAAGCCAATCTTCTATCGTGCCCACACGACGTCTTCAGCAATCAATCCTCGTACTTCGTCACCAAACACCAACATGTCATCTTGGTTCTGCTGTAAGCCCTAGCAGTCTGCCCAACATCCGCTACACTCTACTGACATCTCACTCCAGGCGACTGCGGCGACGGCCCACACAGCTCGACTCTCGTGGGCGCATGCACTACCTGTGGCCACCAGCTGTGCAGTGGATGTTCCGTTGAATCAGCGCACTACTCCCACGCGACATCCACGCACAACTCGTGTCCTACTACAACCGCCACCGATGCATACACTGTTCCAACTACTACCTCGCTGTTCAATGCCCCCGCCGACGCTTCCGCCTCGCCCATCAGCTACTTCGACACAGTACATGGCTCGCTCAATGTTCGGGCTTCGCATGATCACGGACACACTCATGGCTCACAACAGCCTCGCGGACGACCCGAGGGCGGCCCGGTGCAGTATCGTTGGACTTGTTGTAACTGTGGTTTCGATAATAGTTACGAGTACGATGCTGGATGTTCGAGTTGCAACAATCACTGGAGGGAGGGGTGTTGCAATGTGTGGCAGGTACCGGTCTCTCAGTAGGGTGAGGCATTGAGATACTACTGGTTAGGATACCGTATATTACGGTACGTGCTTGTCCTTGTTTATTTGCCAAGGGACAAAGCTAACTATCGTAGGTGGTCAGACTGTCTCGGCGTTCTGGTTTGCGCTCTTGTTGGGGTTTAGCGGGATATAGGTTTTGTTTCGCGATACCCTTCTCTTTCGGGTCTGGTGTTGCTCCGCAGCTTAGCACTTGCCCACTTTCCTTCCGTACATGTCATCACGGTCGTCGTTTTCTTCCCCTGTTATAACCCCATCTACACCAGGCTTACATTATTATGCATGGTCTTGCCAACCTCGGGGATATCTCGTGTCGTCCATACTGTCAAGCATAGCATTAGCGTTTGGAGCATTCAAGCGTTGCATATAGCATGTAGATATCCCAGTGCGTCGCGTTCCGGCTTTGGAAAGCGATGCATACGTTCTATCACAAGGTCTGGTCTTAGCGAGGCGTTGGTGGTTACTTCGAATTAATCTTGTTGGAATTACTCCTTCTTATCGCTGTCTTAGTGAACAATACTCGTGAAGAAATTCGTCGCATAAGCCGGAGTCGCATGACGTGGTGTGATCTTACTGTGCAGTTCAGTCGGGGCGATGAATTGTAACTTTTCAGCCCAGACCTCACACTTTACAGCGGGAAGCCTGTGTGCCGACACCTTGCGCTGAACTACTACAATGCAATCATCGTTCTGGGGTAGCAATACAGAGGCGTAGCAAGTGCCCACCTTGCCGGATGTGCATCGAGGGCTCTTGCTTCACATCGGTGGCGGGCAAGACGTTCGAGTCGGCCTACTGTGCCGCAATGTGGCTCCAAGCTGCGTGACCGGTTGCCGGATCTCGTCATCTCATCATCTCATCAACACTGATGCCCAACAGCCGTCTGGTACGACTTCCAACGACGGCAGTCTGATTCCTGCTGGGGCGAAGCAGCTCTGGCGCGGTCTTTCGTATTCACGATAAGCTTAAGGCTCCTACGACGCCACCTACAACACGCCCGGCTTGCGCCAGGGCATTAGATGGTCAACGCCCCTGGCGTGCCTGGCTTGGGGCGAGTGTCTAGATTCGCGATGTGAGACCCCACCACTCCCACGTTGTGGCGAGCAGCCGAGTGTACGCCTCTACCGCTTTGCAGGCCGGATTGAGACCCGGCTGACGATCTTTGCCATGACCATAATGCTCTTGATACCGCAATTGATGACACTTTTGGGCTTCATGGTAAGGTGAATCGCGCAGCAGAGGGACGATGGGCTGATTTGCTCAGGTACTGGTCAGTCTTGCGGATTCACCGCTCCCCTTTGGCTTCAGGCAGCAGCGTGCAATTGTGCGGACTAGTTAACACAGCCATTGTGCTAGCCAGCTGTTCGCCTTCTCACAATCCTTTCTGCGCCAACACTGTGTCGGTGTGCGCCGACGGTGAGAGATCGTGTTGGATTCATCTCAAGCTTCATTTCTCCGCGCGGCTATGCCCTTTCGCCCTTGTAGGGCTGCAGGGCGCATGCCCCTGATCTTCGTCGGCATGCTATAGCCGCTTTGAGCCGAGTAGCTCGTAAATCCAGGTATCATGCATCTCGGGTGGTGTCTTGCAACGGTATCGCTTTGGATCGCTTGAGGTGCGTCGGCTGTTGCCTGGGAGGACGCCGTGACAACCTTGCGAAGCCTCACCAAGTCAGGCAAAACCTCATGACGCCGTCGGTGACATGTCGAGGTTTGCGATATTTAATGAGATTTGATATGATGTCTCGTGCTGCATAAGACGAGTTGCACTGGATTGCATGTTGGACATGGGTGAAGTTGTGGATGCGTCACGTGCACGCTTCCCAAATCGAGTCTGACCCCGCGGTCCAGACCCAAACCTCAGTCTGCTGAGACACCTTGCACCAGAAGCACTGCACAGTCGTCGTGAACAAGCACACAACAGAGTACACAGCACGATATCAAATTTCCGCACTGGCAGATCGGACTTGCTCGCTCTACCACAGCGTTCTCGACCAGCATGACGCAGATGTAGTGATCGGATTTACATGATGCATTTACCAGCAACCCGGCCAGAATGACCAAGACCCCGGAATGCCTAGGTTCTACGGCCGCCGGTCCAAATACAATTGCAAAGTAAGCAATTTTGGCATTCGTCAGCCGAATCGGGCAGGTGAAGCAACGCGGGGTTTTCCGTGCTGCTGAGTCGTGTTCCGTATCTCTAGAAGCCGGCAGTGGGCGGCTTCTTCAAGCCATCCACCAGCCTGCACAACCTTTGGCGCCTACATCCGCTCGAGTACTAATAGTTGGAAATCTTGTAGCATCCAATCAAAGACAAGTTAGATGGCGGCCACGGTGTCTAGGCAGTCCGATTCACAGCATCAGCCTCGCCAACTATATTGTTACGTCGCCCAGCCTACGCTCTATTCCGACCATTATCCCAATCGTGAGAATACACCAGAGGGCCTAGTTTCCATTGCTCTCACGCGGTCCAGTCACCGCAGCCTCAATACCAACAACGATGCGGTGAAGGGAGTCGTACTGGTCCAGACCAAAATCAAAGCACAACGTGTGTCAATCAAATTCATTGGCCGGACGACATGTCGCGTTACCAACGACCGGAACCCCGGAAGTCACCATGTAGCTACCACTGATCTCTTCTGTCATGAGAAAACACTGGTTCCACGCGCCGTACCAAGTGCAAACTGCCCAGCTGGCCGGAAGGAGTACCCTTTCGAATTCAGATTCCCGGAAGCTGTGGAACTAGACCCCAAATTGCAGAATGAAGCACCCTTCAAGCCGGACGAGATCTTCGAGCACGAGAGAGGACACCAACTTCCACCCTCGCTCTGGTGGAACGAGAACACAATTCGAAGCGAGTATTTCCTTGAAGCCGAATTCATCACTGAACACCGGTCATTTACCCTCAATCCGGTAGCCATTCATCAACTACGATTCAGCCCGTCAGTACCAGAGATAGGCTTGCCAGAACAGGCCGCTCTGCTTCCCACGCCACCCATACGTTTTGAGAGGCGCTCAAGACCATCGACGCCCGAGCCAAACCAGGGCCGGCGCGGCCCACTAAAGCGGCTGAAAAGCAGCCTGAAAGGCGAGAAATCCGAAGAGGTTTCTTCAACTTCATTATTAGTACTTAGCGTACCATCCCAATACCGCGTCGGCGCAGCAACCACCCTCAAAGTCTCGCTCCAAGCCACTCTCACCGACGGCCTGACCCAGCCCGAGCCAGTCTACCTCCGCGGCATCCGCGCCCAAGCATTCGCGCACATCAACTACCGCATCCCCACACCAGCGGCTTCGAACGACGAGGTAAGAAAGGACGGCACCGTGAAATTCGACCTCTTCAATCGCCGCTACGGCAAACCCGGGCTGGAAATCACAAATAACACGGCTATCGAAGCGTTCAGTATCAACTCCATCGTCCCGCCGACTTTCAAGACCTACGGCGTGGCTGTGAAGTACGATGTGCGGTATGACCTGCTGCTCGAGTGCGCGGGCAAGGAGTCGGAGCATGAGGTGGAGATGAGAAATGTTACGATTGCGCCTATGACGAGGGAAGGCGGGCATCTGGGACCGCCTGAGACGCCGCCGCCGCGCGGGTCGATGGATAGCACGTCGCCGTCGTATGGCTGGTATGGACATTTGAGGTCGAGATCGGTAAGCGTTTGGCGGCCGGAGTCACCGCCGCCTTCGTACTCGCAGGATTAGCTTTATGGGAAGTGTGCCATGGCAGGAGAATTGGTGCTGTTAGGGTTGTCCATTCTTCCCCTCCAACAGATCGGAGTCGATTGATACCAACGAATCACGTGACAACCACGAAATCAAGCTCCGTTCAACCTGTTCCATAAGTGTATAATATGATTGAATTGTCCTCCTCATCCCCTCCCCTCTACACCCCCAACCTAATACTTCCCACTCTCATTAACCTCGCCACTCTCTTCATTCTCCTTCTTACTCTTCAGCGCCCACTCCGGCGCCTCATCAACCCCATCTTCCTCGGCCTTATCGCCCTCCTCCTTCGTCTTATGCACGCTCGTCGGCAGATGCTCCGCGGGCGAATAGACCGTAATCAACTCCAGCGGCTGATCCCCCCTGGTCACAAACTGGTGCTGCGTGCCCGCCGGCACAACGACCACGTCGCCGGCGTTGACTTCCTGGTCCTTTCCCGCCACGGTCGCGAGACCGCGGCCGGATGTGAAGAGCAGGATTTGATCGACGGTGTGTACCTGGGATGTGTTAATTGCTGTTGCATATCTGAATGAATGACGTGTGTTTGATGGAATTGCACGATTCGCACCACACCGCACATCACCGCACACCTCACACCACGATCCCAACCAACGCAAACTCTCAGAACAAAAACATACCTCATCGCCAATCTCCCCACCAACAGGAACCTCCATCGCAACAATCTGACTAAACAGCCCCGTATGCAGGACGGTTCTAAAATCCCCAAACGCGCGCTTCTCGCTCATCAAGCCCGGAAAATGCACCATTTCGTGTTTCGGCGGCGCATTCGCCCTATTTCCCGTTTTCTTATACCCCTCCATGCTTAACCTAGCCGAGTTGCTAAACGGCCTGGCGAGCCGCGTCGTAGTGTCGAGGTCGACGGGGCGCGGGTGGTGGTGTGCGATTGGGCTGCGGATCAGGCGGTAGGAGGTGAATTGTGCGGTTTTGAGCATTGGCGAGTGCGTGCAGTGCGTGGAAGGGGGGCAGCAGGGGGAGGGTTGGGAGGGAGGTGGTTTGGGGTGTATGTCATGCATTGCGGGTTGGATGAGGGTTGGATGACGTCAGGATCGGGTCACGGTTGGTGGACGGGCGATGGGCTCGATGGGGAGGGCTAGTTGTGGAGTCAGCCATTGTGATTGGTATGCGTTGGTTTCAGGGGTGGCGTCGTACCTGATGAGGTGATGGTTATGCGGGTGGTGAGTAAGCGGAGGAAAGGCAGCGGTGGTGGTTCTGCTTGTTGGTGATCTTGGAGGGTGTTGCGAAATGCTTTGACGAGGGCAGTAATCGAATTGTTTTATTGGTTGTAAATCGGAATTGTGATGAGGTGTTTGCTTGTGGTGCAGTCGGACGGGATGCTCAATTGTGAAAGTCGCTGTCACAACACGAAGTAGAAGAGCCGTAACAAAACATAGTGACGCTGTGTTAGGAGATTTTGTATATGCTGGAGATTAGACTAATGTACAGTAAGGTTGCGGCTCGCCTTGCGAGACTGACGCTACAGACGATATGATGCGACTCCAGGCGCCACCATCGCCTGGTTGCGGTCATTCAAGATCGTATGACGGCCAAAAGATCACGCCACGCCCGTATATATGCCAACGAAACAACCATCCTTGAGTGACTTGTCCCAAGTCTGTTTCTGAGACTCGTATTGAGATGAAGTGACCTCCGGGAGCAACCGGCGTAGGCATCGTCAAGGATTCCGCGCCTTTTTCGTGAGTGGAGCACGTGCACGACCACTGCACAGCACTGTCCGTCGAGAGGGACATGGCCTCCCGGACCCAGCTATAGAAGGGCACGCCATAAATTGGTCGTCTTTATGCCACCATCATAAACGTGCCCTTGCATCGTCGCAGCTTCATTCAGACCTTGTTGCGACCCGCCTCCTCCTCTGTTTCCTGCTCCAACTCTTCCTCGATCTCCTCAATCTCCGTTGGCATGGGGCTCTTGATGTTGGCTGGCTCCTCGCCCCCGCTCATCTGCCATTCCATGAGCTTGTTGAATGCACCTGTTGGGTTTGCTGTGAGAGCCTCATAGGTGCCCTCCTCTGCCACCTGGCCTTCGGAGTTGATGCAAATGATGCGATCAGAGCGCTTAATCGTGGACAAACGATGCGCTATGCTTATTGTGGTGTTGTTCTCCTGGAGTAACTTGCTCAGTGCTTGATTGACGAGCGTCTCTGATTCGGCATCTAGAGCGCTGGTCGCTTCATCGAGGATAAGAATGTCGGGCTTCTTGATCAGTGCGCGTGCGATAGCTATACGCTGCTTTTGTCCACCTGAGAGTTGCGTGCCTCTTGCGCCTACATGTGTCTCCAAACCGTCGGGCTAGTTCTGTTAGCAGTGCTTCGTTCATGTATGAGGAATGACTTACAAAGTCGCTAATGAACTGACAGTTGGCTTTGCGTGCAGCCGCGACGATCTCAGCGCGAGTAGCATGTGGCACACCATAAGCGATGTTCTCTGCGATGGTGCCGGAGAAGAGTACGGGCTCCTGACCAACGAAGCCAATCTTTCTCCTCAATTGCTTCGCGTTCAGCTTCGTGATGTCTCTGCCGTGTACAGTGATGGTGCCGGCTGTTGGCACGTAGAAGCGCAGGAGCAAGCTAGCGACGGTGGACTTTCCAGCTCCACTGGGCGCAACAATAGCAACATTGGTCCCTTGCTCGATCTTGAAGTTCAGATCCTTGAAGATCGTGACCGCTGGCCGCGTTGGGTAGCTGAAGGAGACGTTCTTGAACTCAATCGGGCCGCGCGCCGACTTTACTGGCTCGCCCTTTGTCGGAGATATGGTTGGTTCGCGATCCTGGAGTTCGAAAAGTCGACTGGCAGCTCCGACGCCCTTCATCATCTCGCCATAGAATCCAGACAGACCGACCATGCTTGAGCCGGCGTATGCTGTGTACATCAAGAAGGATGACAGCTCACCGATGGATATGATACCGTTCTTCACCATGCCGCCTCCAACGTACAGGATTGCGATGATGGTGAGATTACCCATCAGTCCAGTGCTGCCGTAGAAGCTCGCAGCCACCAGGGCTTCTCGCTTTCCGAGCTCAAATATGCGCTTGATCTGACGGTTATAACGCGCAGCCTCCTGCACCTCTCCTGCGAAGGCCTGACTCGTTCTGACATTTCCCAGGCGCTCTTCGGCGATCTTGGTCAACGTGCCGAGGTTCTTTTGGATCTTTCGACTAAGGTTTCGCAGCGCTCGACCAGAGAAGAAGGCGACGATTGCGACGGGTGGAGCAATCAAAGCGAGTATTCCGGTCAACTTCAAGCTGACGTAGCCCATCATGACAAAGCCGGCCGCTCCGCTGACCAATGAGCGAAGTCCGTCGGACAAGTTCTGGGTGATGCTCTTTCCGACAATGATAGTATCTGATCCAAGGCGGGAGATGAGATCACCGACGCGGTTCGCGTCGAAGAATTCGGCATTCTGGACGAAGGTCTTGCGGTACAGCTGCGATCGCAAGCGGGCAACGATGCGCTCGCCGACAATGCGCAGGATTATAATGCGGCCAAAGTTGAAAGCAGCGCCGGCGGTAAGAAAGCCAGCCAGTGCAAAGTAGAAAGTCGTCTGGTCCATTCCAAAGAGCAGGCCGTCGGTCTTCTCCGCCTGTGTTGCGGCATCCAAAATCCTGCCGATGGAGAACGGGATCGACATGGAGATGGCGGAACCGCATATCAGGAACAAGAAAGCCCATGAGAGCGTTCCCATCTCCGGCTTCGCGATCTTGATCAGCCTCCAAATCTCCTTCATGCCGCCAGGTGTGCCCTTGTTTCCAGAACCGTCTTTGCTGAGCTTAGCACTGAGATTGACCTGTCGCGCTGCAGCGGCCTTCTCCGACTTCGCAAAGCCGTGTTCGCTGTCCCCGCCCTCTGCGTCGTGCTCCTCCAAGTCTATGACACCCCGCTCCTTGATCTCATCTTTGTATGATTTGCGCTGTCTTGCGGGCGTCTTCACCTCTTTTGCAGCTTCCGCCAGTATTCTCGACGCTGTGAACATTCGTATGGGGTGCTGCAGGCCATTGCGACGCGTGGTGCCCGCCGTTGCGAAGCGTAAGACGGAGGAGGGCGGGAGGAGGCATGCCGCGCAGCTCCTTTGCGCCCGTACAACACCGGCCGAAGTATTTGTTGTTGGCGTCTTCGTCGCTAAGGCTCTCGAGATAGGCTGCGACGGGATTCGGGCTTGTATGTGGGAAAAGAGAGCTCCGTTCCCGGGACCGTGCCAGGCCTTTGCGGAGAAAGCAAGACCGCGCATGATGGGCGCAGGCAGACGGATGTCTACCTAGTTCTGAGGGTGAATTGGCGCTCTATTGCAGCACTCGACATGGTGTTGGCCGTGCAGTGGGTCGATGACAGGTGCTCGGCGTCTGGGACGAGCTACTGACAAAAGTTGTCGGCCTCGGATAATGACGAAATGGAGCGAAGTCGATCCAGCTCGGGCCACGTGCGGCGGCGGCTCCGATCTACGGGAGAGACCGCGTCAAGATTGCGACAGCCTGCCAAAGTCTCAACAACGACGAGAGGCCTCAGATAATCATCAACGGTATGCGACGGGCTTCTGGCGCTTCAGAGCGGACATTGTGTGCACGACGTCACCCACACAAGCTTTGTGGCTAATTGCTTTTGTTACACAAACACCGCATCTCCGGACCAATCCGCCAGGAGTCATCAAGTCTCACAGCTCACAGGCAGCGACATGCGAATATTAT
>TARA_R110002003_G_scaffold63_13_pt1 | contig 10534 bp, 12 predicted proteins | sample TARA_R110002003 | Tara Oceans TARA_R110002003 (sample SAMEA4396441) | marine metagenome | biome: Westerlies Biome; feature: [SRF] surface water layer (ENVO:00010504); material: water (ENVO:00002006), including particulate matter (ENVO:01000060) such as... | depth 5 m | reverse complement strand
GCCCGTGAGAAAAAGTGGGGAGTAACCCGTTCATGCTTCCCCCTTGTAAGCTCAAGTCTTCCAAAAGAACTATTTACACGTGTTTGGCAGAGGTGTAGTATACCGCAGAAGACGCTTCGCTCCCATATAAAATCCTCAGGCATATATAAACCTTTCCTCTCCTTTCTTGACCAACCGTATGGGTATAGCTGCACCCCTAAGCTGTAGAGTGATAATGCTGGCCACCTTTTCTCTCAGCATGTAATCAGCCCTGTCGCAAGCCTTCTTGTACACGTCTCTCCTCTCTTTGCCGCCTTTGGGCATCCTTTCAACCTCTTCGTCAATCGCGAAGTCATCGACTGCAAGCTCTACGCTATACTGAGCAAATATTGCTGCGAGCACTGCCAATATCTCAACCTGTGCAAAACGCCGGCCAATGCACGATCGGAAGCCGTCGCTGAAGGGAATGTATGAGCCTTTCACGGGCTTAAAAAGCTGTGATGATGTGTCTTCACCGGATGGTCCGCGCAGCTCTTCTTCGTCGTAGTTGATATCGACGAAATCGTCGGTGGTTTTGGTGCTCGCAAACCAGCGTTCAGGCCTGAAGGAGTCGACGTCTCGCACACCGTTCGCATCCTGCGCATTGGCCGGCGCCGGCCAGTACTTCGGATTTCGATGAATGGCGCAGCTCAGAAAGATATGTGTCCCCCCTGGTATGGTGTATTGCTCTCCCTGAAGTGTGAGTCGTTGAGGTCGCCCAGGAGCGGTTGATTTAGGAATATTGACTATGGGTTGAAGCAGTCGGAGCGTCTCATTCATGACGGCGGCAGCCATTCCACCGAATAGCTTCGGGAAGTGCTCCTCGTAGGTCCAGTCTTGAAGGGGCCTACCCTGAGTAATCTTCTCGACATCTTCTTGAAGCCGCTTTTGGGAGTCTGGATTCATCGCGAGGTAGATTAGAGAGAAGTGCAGAGTGTTCGCAGTTGTTTCGTGTCCGGCCAGCATGAGCACAAAGGCGTTGCCGAGGAGGTCACTCTTCTGCAGTTGTGTGTTTGTCTGGTCCAAAATCCCGCTTCCTCGGATCAACGCCTCAAACAGATCCATGCCACCTGTGGCATCACCGGATGCAACCTGGCCTTTCTTCAGCTCATAAAGCTCATCCATATACTGCCCCCATTCGGTGACTGCTTTTCCCACGGTGCGGTGCATTTTCACCGGAGATTTGGCTGCGAAGCCGTTAGTATATGAACCTTTAGCCGAAAAATTCCGGACAGAGGTGGCGGAATAGCATAGCAGCGCAACTTACTAAGATACTTCTGAGGCATTATTATCGTCCACATGATATTGTGAAGAAGCTCGCTGAGGGCCTCACGATAATTCATCTGATGTCCAGTAGGTATCTCCGAACCCACGAACATTGATTTGCCCTCACTTCTTCTCTCCGTGATTGGCTTTCCCTCTTCATGAGGCCAAACTACCCGAACATCGAACCCTGCACTGCTGATGACATAGAGGGCAAAGTTCATTGCGCCCAGGGACGGTTCTGCCACAGTCTGGTTCCCATGACCTTCGGGGCCCGCCCATAGGCCTATAAGAGACTTGGCGTGATGTAGCGATTCGGTGAAGACCAGTTCGTTGTTCTTCTCGCCAAAACTGGGTGCAGCAAGCTTCCGATGCATGCGCCAATCCGCACCTTCTGTGGAGACAAGGTTCTTGCCATATATGTCCAGCGCTCTATACATCTCTAGAGGTTTAGGGAAATCTGTTCGTCGAGTTGTGATTTGTGTCATTGCTTCAGCATCAGCCACGAAACAATGGATCATCGTTGGCGAAGCGAGAAGGAAGACGTCTTTCCCAAGTCTTTCATACGGCATGTGACCAATGCGATAACCCCATTCTGGATGTAGAAGTCTAGTTAAAGAACTTTGTTAACAGGAGTGTTGACAAGGCTTGTAGCGGGCAACGTACTCTATCCATAACCCTTGCCAAGACGCGGGTAGGATGTTCTTCAATATCGGGGTCCACAAAGCGTGAGTCGACAGCCAAAATATGCTGAAGACATTCCATGGCATTACTACTACGGGCAGTCCAGAGCTTTTGGCTAAGGCGACATTACGTGAAAGGCTACGATACGTGGTAGTAAGGTAGTAGAAGGCGACAGCTGCGAGAGCGCTAAGTATGAGTGTAGCTGCCATGACGGCACGAATGCTTGTTGGCTGTGTACTGGCGAACTCGATCGGTGTTGCATTGGACACGAAGTAGTATACGGAAACTAGTCAAGGACACGAATCGGTGAGCATGGCGAGGTTGGTGTCGTTGTGTTGCGGATTGTCGTGGGGACAGATGGTTGAAGATGCCAATGACGTTTACATATGCGTCTCATTGCAGTTTGAAGGGGTTCGCTTAGGTTGTTCGGCTCAAATGCGTGCATTCTTATTGCTCGCCTACACAACAACACTTTAACACGAAGCGCTTATAGGTGCAGAATTCAAGTTGCTTCCGCTGGGATGTTCGCTTCGATGAGGGGTCTCACGTAAGCTATTCTGGGTGGCTGCGTCCCGATGAAGACTAGCGCCTGTTGTTTTCTTGGCACTCGCGCAGGTGTATCGTTGCACACCACATAACCGACATGTCACAACCGCGAAGAGTCTTATCGCGGAACTGTACAGCACGCGGATGGACTATATGCGGGCGCGATACACATGTCTCACAACATGTCACAACCATCGGATGCTGCACCCATCACGAGCACTTTGCATACTCCACGACCAGGACGCGAGCATACTGTGTAGGCCTGCGTGTACCAGGACCTCGAGCGGCGAGCGCTTACCCAGCAACCGTATATTTTCACGTCGAGCTTTGCGCACTTACACAGAAATTGCTGTCAGTGCGGTTGCGACGACAAAGGCTTTCGCCCACGACTTCGGCGCTGGGCGAAACCAAGACTGCGAGTAATCGTGGCATGCCGTTCTGGCGCGATGTTTCAGCACGCTTGGGCACTTGAAATGAAGCCGCGGAAAGTCAATACCGAATCATTGACACGATCACACTTGCCATCTGAAGCGCCAGATCCGGCAAGACTGATTGATATCGACCGATCGCTTCTAACAGACGCCTTGCCGTACACGTGTAGATTGAAGCTGCTCACCGACTCGAAGGCAATTGCGCATCCGAGAGCTTGACTCGCGCCAGGATTTTCACCGTCTGTTTCTGGAAGAGGGCCGCGACCATTCAAGAGCGTCAACTCATTGGGCGCCCCGTAGCTTCGGTTGGTCGCGAACCACGTGGATTCAGCCACGGTCATGCATTGTTGCTAGCTGGGGTGCGCATGCTGGAGGTCGCACTTTGACAACATCGTCACCGACAATTTCTGTGTGGTAAACCTCGGTCGTCCGGAATCCCCTTGAGCAGCATCGTTGCTGCCCGTTCGTGGCTTGATGTGATTGCACGTTGCCATGTGCCCGGTAGAAGATGTAGCCGGGCAGACTCGGCTTGTTAACGGACCCCAGTTTGATAGCGGCTTTGCTCCCACCTCAGAATGGTTTAGCACCAAGGGTTCGCTTGCCTGTCCAGTGAATGCTATGGCAGCTGACCTTGTCGTCGCGACACTTGCGTTACTCGAGTCGGTTGCCTTCCACGTTTCGAAATGCACATGTGCATTGCGAGAAATCCCCGGGTCACAATGGAGTGGCCGTGACACTTGCAATGCTGGAGACCCTCTTAACACGCCGCTGTTCCTGACGCCATTATGGCGGTTTCGCGATGAGGCGCGCTAACATCGCGAAGGTGGAGCTGACTAGTGAGGGCATCGGCGCCTCTGCGGCTGCGTCCAGGTAGATGGGTTCCCAAATGGACAGGGTGAGGTATTCAACCATCCGCGCGACAGTGTACAGTCTCGACAGTTCGCCAGAGGAGTCTGGCGCCCAACAGTGCAGATCTTGGGCAGCCAGTCAGACCCTGCTGATGTCGCGGAGTCTCGGGGGAAAAACATGAATCGTTGCAATGTAACTAAGACTACTGTCAAACGAGGACATGGGCCAGCCGTCGTGAGCAATCACTCGATAGCGGCCAGCTATGCCAGGGTATTGCCAGACTTTGATGCCTGTGCCGCGTACACAGCGCTTGCCAGCCACCAGCAGCGCATCACTTTCCACGAGGACTTCTCGAAGACGGTGAAGCGGCCTCCAGTGGGCCAAGGACTGTGTTCGATTTAATTGCACATGGAGAGCGCGCTCGGATCGACTTCCTCATCTTCAGCAATTGGCTGTTCGAGGGCGGAAATTATCCGACGACAGGGTGTTGCTGATATGCTCTGATCCTCTTCTAACTCCACTTGGGGAAGTCAACCGGTAACGGAGAAGGCCGCATTATTGCTGCACGCTCAGCGCGACTGACCAGCCCGAGACGAATGAACGTTAGTGTTGCAACAGCACCGTCACGTTACCCAACAGGCCGGCAGTGATGCAGTTGCGTCGTGTGCAGCACGACGCGGGCGGGGGAGAGTTATCTGGCTGCGCATTCGCGTCGGCACGGGAGGGACGGTTGGTGTCCGCAACGGCGCGGTCTCTGTGGGAAGACGACGGGCGAGGGCATCGCTGTGTTTGATTGAGAGCTGCTTTGTCGTCCATGAGCAGATGTCTCGCACGGCGCGCATGCTGGCTCCTCAGCTCCAGGCCCCTGGGCCTGGGTTGATGGCTTGCCAAAAAGCCTCCACCTTGCAAGCGAGCTGCAGAGGGATTGAGTCGTGTTCGGCGCAGACTTACTCGCCCTTGTGGAGCTTTCTTCTGGAGGGACACAAGGTGGCGGAGACTGGGGAGCGCGCCCCCCTCGGCCTGTCTAACTGCTGCTGCTTCCAGTGTGCAACTCGACATCGGCGTCCAACTCGACATCGCCGTTCAACGCGCCCATCAACCCAGCCACTAGCCGCAGTCCCGCGTGCCGCCTCGTTCTCAGTTGCTGCTCATCTGTCCGCGACTAACTCCGCGCGTTTCTGATTGCGCCCTGGCTCTTTTCGTTCGCACGGCCCGTCTTGGCTTCTAGCGCCGCTGTTCAGCCGACCAGCGACAAACGTCGACGCTTAGACTGTCCGCGATTCACCACGACCGGCAGACTGGCTTGTCCTCGCGCGGCTTGACGAAGCTCCCGTCCTGCATCCCACTCTGGGCTCCGAGCCTCTGCCCTGCGACGCTCCCCAAACTCTTCCCATCTCCTCCGATGACGCGTTTTGGGTTGTCGTCCGCAAGTCTCCTCCGGCCAACCATCTGACGTGCTGGTGAATTGAGCCCTTCCTGTCCTTGCGACTGCCGAGGCGCTCTTTCCACCAGCTGCCCCCCCGCGACCTACTGGTTCTTGCCGTATGGTCCTGGAAGCATCCGTAGTCATTGCCCAATTGCTCGGTCATACAGCCGCATGGCCTGAGCGGATCTCGTCTGGCATATGTAAGGATGGCTGAGCCTGACGCGCCCACCCCAAAGAGGGCTCGTTTGGATTCCGTCAATCCTGTGTATAACGCCCACGTTTTTCCAACACCCCCTCTGCCGACTCACGCCCAACCCACCCGGCCATTTTCACATCCCACTCCGATCCAGGCGTCTTCTCCACCTCCCTCTCGACACTATCCTACCCATAGCTTACCACCCCCACCCCAACCCTATCCATCCCCGGGCCAAGGACAATACCCAGGACCTCAAACCTCACCTTCAGACATTCGCGCCCTTGCGGACCCCCGAACCATACCGTCGCCTGGCCAGCGTCCTCCTAATGGCATATCCGGCCCATCGCCCGTGACTGGCGTATCCCAAGACAGCATCTCTACCTATCGTCCACCTCCGACTCCTCAGTCGTCGGCGTCGGATTCGGTCGACATCAAGCCTCCACCAGGCATGGAGCATGGTAGTCACCAAGGCTCTTGGTCTATGAATCCAGATCATCGTCCCAACGGCGGCGGTTCAAATGGTTACAACACCACTATCAGCCCGCCTCATCCCAATGACTCGGCCTACCATCCCCCACCGCCTCCGCCTGGCCAACAGTATGGACAGCCAGTTCCCTATCAGCCAAGCCCTTACTTGGGTCAGTATTCTGGTCCTGGGCAGGCTCAGATGCGTAGAAAGCAGGTTCGGGCTACCCAGGCTTGTAATCACTGCCGTGCACGCAAGCAGAAATGCGATGAAGCACGGCCTTGTCAGTTCTGCAGAGAGAACAACTTTGACTGCCAGTACAAGGATGTTCCTCCACCAAAGTATGTAATACGCGACAACGCGAAATTGTTTATTGACCCACCATAGGCAAGACAGGAGTATGATGCAGCTTCAGGACAGCGTGAACAACATTTCCGATGTCCTCAAAGACTTCATCGGAGAATTTAGTGTCTGGCGACAGAACGTCGAAAGCAGGCTTCCACCAGGTCGAGGCTTCGAGACCACCTCAAACCTAGCATCGCCAGAAGCAGCTTTTGCTGCCCCACCCCGGGACCAAAGCACCTCAAGAATGCCCACCCCCTTGCAAGGTCGAAGTCAGCCGCGTCGAATTGGTAGCATGAAGATGGAGTCGCCGATGGTCCCTTATTCGCATATGTCGCCAGGTGCTGCATCCGCATCGACTCCGATCAAGCAGGAAGCTCATCTCGCTGCGTCTCAGCAACCTGCGACGCCCGCTGAGAGCGTGAGAACAGACACTAGCCGCACTTCAAATAGCGAATCGAAAGAGCGGAACGGATTACAGAGCGATCATAAGACAGCTGCGCACATCCTATTGGAAGAGTGGTCGTTGATGAAAGAGTTCACTGAGGGCATCGAATACCTGCAACGGCTGAAGGCTACTGGCCATGTTGTATCGGATTATCCTATGCAACTGGAGCAGGAGCGCGGGCTTCTCCGTGTCTGGGGTGTCGGAGAAGGTGTGGACTTCAACGATGGAGCCCAAGGCCCGGGAAGTCCAGATAGCAGCAATGACTCCGATGCGCCCTCGCCAGCGCCAGGAAAGGAAGGCCTTTGGGGCCATCCGCCAACCGATCATACCAGCCCGAGCACAATGAACACCAGCACGCCTCGAGAACCTCCTGGCTACGAAGGTGGCCTCGGACCTGATGGTCGACCCGACTTCCGTTCGAGTGTTTTGAGACAGCTTCACCTGTCGTACATGCAGAACATGCATACCTTCCATCCGTTCCTAAACCCTAGCAAACTGCAGAGAATGTTCCGAGAGTTTGAAGAGCAGTATAGCCCGGATGCCAAAGCTACTAACGGCGCATCTCCAGCGGCGCATCAGCTCAACCCCGGGATCAAAAGAAAGCGATCAAGTAGCGCGTTTGGCGAGCCCTACTCACCTCGAGGTGCGATTGAACGTTCGCTGCGTAACGCCATCGTCCTGTTGGTTCTTGCTCTTGGCAAAGTATGTTCTCACAAGGATGGGGTTCTACCACATCCCCAGAGTGACAAGGGTCCTCATGCCAGTGGAGCTTGGGGGTCTTTCAGCCATTCTTCGTACCCCAACGGTAGCTTCAACAGTGATACTTCGGACGACAGTCGCCCCAGAAACATTGACCTACTACCAGGGATGGCATACTTCTCATACGCCACAGACATTCTTGGAAATCAGCAAGGAGGACATACAGTCGGGCATGCACAAGCTATGATACTGGCGGCACTGTACATCAACCAATTCGCACGGGTTCTGGAGAGCTGGAGTTGGATCAACAGCGCATGCAGAGTGATTGTGGTCCTGATCAAAGCGTAAGACGCACATTCGAGAAGCAAGGCACCACGCTAATACGGCATTCAAGAGATTATAAAAAGCTTCATCGCCAATTCTACTTCTCCGGAGAAGATAAGACTAGCTTAACTCCTAAGGAGCGCTATAGGTTGAACCTGGTACTTTGCGCATACTGGACATGCGTACAGTTAGAATCGTGAGTTAATGGGGTTGACCACGTCTTGTGTTGTGCTAACCACTGCCCAAGGGACATTCTTGCCGAATTGAGTACCCTGCCGTCAAGTAACGTAACACAGTATCAGAACGACATCATGTACCCTGCGGGTGTGTACGACTATCTGCCCATGAATGGAAAAGAGACGATGGACGCAGTACAGCCGAAAAACAAGCCCGAGGAAGCCAGCGATATGATGATATACTCAAGTCAAATTTGGCTGCGTGTCATCTTGAATGAAGCGCACAATGCGCTTTATGGAGCGAGTAAGTTTTCCCAAGATCAGCAAGCTACCCATCCATAACAAGATGCAGGCGGAAACAAGAGCTTCGATCCGAGCAATGTCAAAGATGTCACCGAACATGCAAAAACGCATATCGAAGTCCTGGAAAGCTGGAGGCGTGTGCTTCCGGCGCACCTAGCTTGGGACGACGAGGAGCCCCCACCAACGAACGCCAACATTGCTCGTCTCCGTGCGAAATACTACGGTGCGCTTTACATGATTCTGCGGCCCTATCTTCGGATCGCCACTCATTTCATCGAATATCCGCCATCTCATCAAAGCTCTCATCAAAGGGGATCATGGTCTCAACACAATTCCCCCGTGGCCTCTGGAGATGTGGTCACGCCTACGAACAGAGGGATCCAGATGGTTGATCTGACTCACGACCAGCGAAAGATCATAAGGGTTGCTTGCCAATGCATCGATGCCGCTATTCGAAGCACTGTTGCATTTGATCGCATCGGCGCCCCAGACGACAGTCCCTACGAAGGATACGAGATGACACGTACTGCCCGACTCATCGTGACGAACATATTCGGCACTCTCCATGCCCAATTCGGAAACATGCTTGTTCTTGCCGCTGTCTACAAGTCTAGGCTTTACCCTCATCTTCCCGACGACACAAAACTCACCCCCAAGAATCTGAACGCGCTATTCAAACGTACGGTTCATGTCCTCAAAGAAGTTGCGCCGAATTCGCCTATCGTCAAGCTCGACCTCGAAATTCTCGAAAGTGTTTGGAAGAAGCTCAACTTACCGGCTTCTTAGGCAACCTATTGTTTTCGCGACCGTTATCGACATCATATGGCGCGCAGGACATTAGGTCTGTTTTGTGTATATCATGTCCTTTACTGCATACATCTCGGCGCATCGGATTTCCATATTTCACATTTCCTTCTGCCAGTTCTAGGCATTTGCATACAAACGCACATACCATCACATCATCATTGGGCGGCTAGCGCTGAACATATTCCCGCATAACTTTTCATTCTCCTTCCTTGTTTTTCACGCAACTACGAATACGAGAGACAGCGCACGCGCAAGCACAGCCTGGGCGGACTTTTGACTTTACCGTTTGCAAGCATTTGCCACTCCAGCATTCTATACCCTGATGGATTCGGTGGCCCGGTGGACTAGGCGGTGGGTAGTGGCCGCTTGGCATTTACATTCGCGGTCTGTTTTTTGCCAACGGAGGCTCTGTCATGTGTGCGCCTTATTGTTATTGGTCACAGTTTTTGTTTTGCACGTCCGCATTGTGAGCTAGAAGCTAGCCATTTTCACGGCCATTTTCTCGGTGACATTCAAACGGTGAAGAGATGGGCAATGCCCAGACAATCGGTGAAGAGTAGACGCTACAAGGAGGTGCTCAAGCGTCCAGATTGAGGTCTATGTTTAATGTGAGGCGAGGTTGTTGAATCAAAGTTTATGTTCACGAGTAAAGCATGGCAACATGATGTGATTTTGACTTCTCATTGGAGGGACAAGGCAGCTGGATTCAGGTTGCCGCGTCGCGCGCACACTAACACTATCCGCTCTCGATGCTTTTTGCGCGAACGCAACGTTCCGTAGAGGATCTCGCCATCGCGCAACTTGCCCCAAACGTGTCTTGCCTCCCGGTGAACGCGACGGCTTGCAGGTGTTGCGTCGCAATTTACGCAACAACGTCAGAACTTCGAATTCAGCCCGTCAAGACTTGCCAGCCTCACATGACAGCTTGTCCAGTTCTTCTACTCTAGCTTTAAAGTAGAGTTTTCTTCTTCAAGAGTAGACTTTTTTTCTTTTAAGAACAAGTCTTAGCTAAAGCTAAAGCTAGATCTTCTTTTAAAGAACAAATATGATAGTTAGAAGTTTCTAAACTCTTTAAAAGAGTATTTAGAATCTTCTTACTCCCTTCTCTAAGCTCTTGCTTAGAAGGCTGTCTATAGCTATTAGTATTGATTCATTATTAAAAAGAGTCGATACCTTACTTATTAGGCGAGCCTTTGCTCCGCAACAGATAGAGAGTATACCTCACTTATAATGCAAACCTTCGTTCTCCACCATCTGGCGCCAAGAGCGTTGGATGCTCTCGTGGCTCTCTCTCTGCATGCAATATCACATTCAGATACAGTTGCTGCACGCTCTCCACAACTTACCGCGGCAAGCCGCCGTGGCAAGCCGATCTCCGGCAAAGTCTGGCGTTCTCCAAATCGCAGCCCAACCTCCTGGACCAACGCAGCGCCACCGCGTGTCTCACCGACGCTAAGTCGGCACACAAACCATGGTACAGTTTGGCAGCACTGCAGCGCGCGGATTCAGCCGACCCGTCGGCTGGAAAAGCCACCTGAAACACTCAAGTACGTAGA
>TARA_R110002003_G_scaffold206_23_pt1 | contig 10538 bp, 12 predicted proteins | sample TARA_R110002003 | Tara Oceans TARA_R110002003 (sample SAMEA4396441) | marine metagenome | biome: Westerlies Biome; feature: [SRF] surface water layer (ENVO:00010504); material: water (ENVO:00002006), including particulate matter (ENVO:01000060) such as... | depth 5 m | reverse complement strand
ACTTTGCTGTTGCGCGCGGGAAGACATGACGTATTGGACGGCAGTGGTCCCAGTGCGCGTGGCTGCCACATGTCAGTCATTGCTTCACAGCAGTAGTGCTCGCATACCTGAACAAGACCGTATCGATGGCGGCAGGGTGGACGCCCTTCTCCTCGAGTTGCTGAACCAAACTTCGTCTGGGTCCAACGTGATTGACCTCGTCGAGCATATACCTGTTCACCCAGGGCGTGTAGTTGGAGCGGTCCTCATCAAGGCCCAGATCCCAGAGCAGGTACCTTCCGTGATGTGAAATGAGGAATGCCCAGTTATACATGCGATACTTGCCGCTCGCGCCTGCATGCACCTTGCTCCAGTCACCGATGAAACTGCCCCCGTCCAGCAGCGATAGCTCGACGTAGGCATCGGTGTGTGGTAGGTCACAGTTGGCAGGCACCTTGTCCACGTCCATTCCAAGGTTGCGTGTGGAAAATCACAGGTTCACAGGTAACAGATTCGTCTTGCTGGTGGCCGGACTACAGGCGCTGCCTACTCCGTGCAGCAGAAACACGTGTGTGGAAGGCGTACACGCACACATTGCGTTGCGTCTTTTCCCCACATCTCGCAGTCGTTTCCCAGCGAGCGCAGCACATGGCATCCTGGCTTCGGTGCCCCACTGCAGCCATGAGCCGGCCGCGCGGGGTGGCGGGGTATGCCCACACCCCACGGCCGGAACCCGTTCCGCGCCGACATTGCTTGCTTGTCCACCGCAGCCCTCGGCACGCTATACCCGAAGTGGACCGCTGGATCCATCATAACCAGTCTGCGAGCCGCATCGTCAGTCCAGCCCAGTCAAACAAAATGTCTACTTCGTTCCGTCACTCGGACTTGGGTGAATTGAAAGGTGTTTTACAGCATGGCACCGCACAGTTCCTCGGTCTCAAATACGCGACCTTGAGGAATCGGCTCGCAGCTGCTGAGTTAGCTGAAAGCTATGGACCTGGGCCAACGGATGCCACGAAATACGGGTAAGTCTCCATGCCATAGCCTGGACCGTAGCCTGGACCATACTGATAACCACGAGGCCACCTCCGGTCTCACCCGTCGGTGCCATCGACAGAGAGTTCAGCTTCATCCAGCATTCGCTACCCTTGCCGGACGTTCCCACACACTCCGATCTGAACGGCCTCAACCTGAACATCACTGTGCCTCTCGCTACGGGGGGCGAGATCAATGCGGCTGCGAAGCTTCCGGTCTATGTCTTCATTCATGGAGGTGGCTTCGCCGTTGGTTCTTCGTGGTATCCGCATTACAACCCTGCCACATTGGTGAAGCTATCTGCCGAGCTTGGGAAGCCTATCATTGGCGTCACAATCAAGTACGCGATCCCGACTTGATGTTGTGAGCTCATCCGCTGACCTACTTCAGTTATCGCCTTGGGGCTGCTGGCTTTATGACATCCAAAGAGCTGCGCGCTGCTGGATATAAAGCGAACAACGGTTTTCATGACCAGAGAATAGCCTTGCGGTGGATCAAGAATTACATTGGTGGCTTCGGTGGCGACCCGGACGAGATCACCACCGTTGGTGAGAGTGCTGGAGGACTTTCTGTCACCATGCTACTCTGCTCTGAAGCGCCACAAATGAAGCGATGTTTGAGCACTGGAGGGGCAGTGTTACTTTTTGCGCCCTTCCCCATGGAAGCCGCGGAAGCGTCGTACAGTCAGATCATCGAAGCGCTTGGACTGACTGACAAGTCTCCCGAAGAACGCATCCAAGGACTGCTGAATGCTCCTCAAGACCATCTCTGGCAGAAGGTGCCCATGACTGCGCCATTATTGCCCGTCATCGATGGCGAGACAGTCCCTGGTCAACCAGATTTCAAAACTATATCCTCTCTGGAAGACAGCTCTGCCTTTGCCATGCCTGGTAGGAAGTGGTGTGAGTCGCTGATGATTGGAGAATCGAAACTCGATGCCAACATTCTTGCATATATGGGTCTCGACGGGCGCAACCCAGGAATTGCTCGCCAATTCTGCGAATCGGTTCAGAAGACTCTCTCATCGCACCCGCAAACAGCAAAAGAGCTCCTCTTAGCCTATGACATCACGCCCACCACGACCGATGACGAGGCCATGCTCTCCATCCTCCGATTCGCATCTGAGATATCTTTTTATGCACCCGCGCGTGCATTTGCCCAGGGGTGGCCGCGGAAATTCTTCCTTTATCACTTCAATGAAGGCATCCCCTGGCCCGGCCGCTTCCAGGGTGAAGCAGGTCATATTCTGGATGTAGCCTATCTTTTCCAGAACTACAACGAGTTTTTGAACGAAGACCAGAAAAAGGTAGCGAGAGCGTATGCGGAGGACTTCATCAGTTTCGTGAACGGAGAAGAGCCATGGCAGCCAATACAAGGTGAGACGATGGGGGCCAGAGTGTATGGTCCAAGTAGCGAGGGCATCACGACGAAGTATATTGGAACTGGTGACCCAAAGGAAGTGGGGAGACACGAAAGGGTATTGAGACTAGGTGATTTGGTGGGTTTTGACAATATCCTTGCGGCGTTTCAGAATTTCTTCCAAGGACGTTGACATCGTATGCTATACCAATAGGGTTGGCGATTCATGATCAGCAAGTGATGTCCCGGAGAACGTCAGTGATAGGAAATTAAGTAATTGAAGATATCTGAATTCTCGCAAAGTTTTTCTATGCAATCCCCGATCACAACGTGAAAACCAGCTTGCTTTGCAATGGGTTCGGCAACACAGAGGATGTGATCAGGGCATTTTGCTAGACATGGTGCTGTGATGCCATGTCGATATGTGTCTCTAGATGCTGAACAGCCCTAAATACTTCCATCTCCAACACTCTCGAGTGTCAAATACGCAGGCGCTGGCGCATCCTCTGAGAGGTCCCCCCAAGCGCTCCAATGTTTCCAAATCAGCTTCTGCTGTTCCACCTCATCGGCAATTGCAATAGCCATATCTGCGACACTGATACCAGTCAACCGCCCCTCGAATATATCTTTCCCTTCTTGCTGGCTCCCTTGCAACACCATGTCGTCGATGCTGATCGCATAACTGCCAGTGCGCTTCCCAGGCCGGTACAATGCGGATGGTGACACGAAACTCCACCGGAACGACTCATTTCCGTTGAAAAACATATACGCCGTTCGACCGGCTTTGATGAAATCCGAAGCTTGGTCCTTGGCTTTGATGCTTTGTTCGTATTTGGCAATCTCTTCCATATCGCTGGCCGTGGCCGTGCCTTCCCGCTCCGCAAGACGAGCCTCTCTGTATCGACGCAATGATGTCCCCATGATGCCGAGTCGCTCCTCCATGTATGCGATGTGTGCTAGAGAGGTAGATATGGCGCGCCGGTAAGCAAGGAAGAAGTCAGGATGGTCTACGCAAGTTTCTGATGTCCCCGGCACATGTAGACTGCCTGCACCACCGACAAAGACAAGGTAAGAGGCCCCAGATTGCTTGTAAGCTAGTATTAGCTTGCGAACGGTTTCGAGGAAAGGCACTGGATGGTTCGTCAGCGGATAATCTAGGGCTTGAGCTGTTAGCCCACGTACTGTACAGGAGTGCCCCTGCTCCAGCTGTGTGCGGGCCGTACTCGGACACCAATACATCGATGCCATCGAAGGTCTTTGCCAGTTGATCCGTTGACACTTGATCAATATCAACTGGTCGGGGAATGTATCTTTCGTGTTTGCCCAACTTTTCTGGATTTCGCGATATTCCAATCACTGTGTGGCCACGGTTCAGCAGCTCAACGCAGAGATAGGAACCACCGAAACCTGCTGGACCGATCACACCCACTCGCAATGGCTTAGATGACGACATGATTTTCCTTTAAATGTATAACATGCAACATAAGGTTGCACACGACAATATGCCTCGGAGTCGCGAATTGGTTCTAGGAGGAAATGGTGTTAGGTACCTACCTTTATTGCGCACCCGCCGGACGTGTTGCATGGAGCTTGGGAAGATTTTGCCGCTATGCGTACTTACCAAGGCTGTCGCACTACTGGTACAAGAGAGGCACAGCATAAACCCCATGGCTAATGGAGCGTTGGGGAAACATCTGGGGAAATGAGGGGTGAAATGTGGGGCAAAAGTAAACACCACATGCAGGTAACTTAGCATGCACGCAGGGAAAACCCAGCCTCACTTGCAGCTAGAAGACTACTGGCATGTATCAGTAAGAACAGCGAAACATAGAGCACACCCAAAAACTTCATGATCAGAGCCATTGAATACATCAACGCGATATGACGGAGACCAACCATTATGCCTTTATCGGTGAGCGCCTATTCTCCCCCTGGCTTCGTGCAGATGTATAGGTAGCTGACAACTTTCAGGTCTGGGAGCGATGGGGTATGCTATGTGCATGAACATTCGAAAGAAAATACCCCGAGAGTCTACACTGTATATAAACGATGTTTACACACCCGCATGCGAGCGATTTAAGGCCGAGTATAGCGCTCTCGGCCCTATTGAGATCGTACCGACCGCGCGCGAAGCTGCAGAGAACGCAGCGGTCCTTATATCGATTGTGCCGGCAGGGAAGGATGTCATGGCAGTATATTTGGACGAGAAGACTGGAGTGGTCGCAGCGAAAAAGAATAAAGATCGCTTGATGCTGGAGTGCAGTACAATTGACGTGGCATCAACAAAGGAAGTCGGGAGAAGGCTTGCAGAGGAGGGCTCGGGGACCTACATTGATGCACCAGTATCCGTGCGTACTTTCCCGTGCATTTGTATCCAACGCAACATACTGACTTGAATTCAGGGTGGTGTTCCCGCAGCCGAACAAGGCACGCTGGCACTGCTGATTGGCCATCCACACCCATCCGACACATCCCCAGCATCTCAACAGCTCTCAGGTGTTCTGTCAATGCTCGGCGCGCCTTCCAAATTCTTCTACCTCAACAATCTAGGGGCTGGTCTTACGGCAAAGATAGCCAACAACTATCTTTCTGGGACCATCTTGCTTGCCACCGCCGAAGCATTGGCCATGGGTGTGAAGCATGGTCTCGATCCGTCAGCTTTGTATTCCGTGATAAAGCACTCCACGGGTCAAAGTTGGATGTGCGATCACGTCATGCCAATACCCAATGTGCAGACAGAGTATTGGGTTCCTAGCAACAGCGGATACAAACCCGGCTTTAAGACACAAATGATGTTGAAAGATCTTGGATTGGGAGTCGAGGGAGCAAGACAAGTGGGCATCGAGCCAAGTATGGCCGTAGCAGCCATGAAGGTTTGGGAGAGTGCAGCAAGAGACGAACGATGTATGGATCGGGACGGGAGTAGTGTGTACTTGCATATCGGTGGCATTTTGCCTGAAGGCTACGAGGACAAGGGCAAGAAGAACACAGATGACACCTGGGACTTCTGAACTGCCTCCAACGAATGCAGATGCTTGCATATCGCATTCGGATCATATAACAAAGCACATTCCCGTTCAAGTGAGGAGCAGATGACAATTGTGATGCATGTGTAGTGAACACAACGCATCGCGGGCCAATACGCAACTGCCGTCTCGACTCGCAAGACATGGTTGAGCTTGTTATCGAATGTGGTATGCGCAGATACAATTATAAGCCTCTGAAAAATCCAACACAGTAAAATCATCATCAGCTGGAGAACTCCGCCCAATGCTTGCTTGGAATATCGCGTCCTACTGCAATGCCAACCATCGACGACTTATCAATCAACATCCTCTACCCCACAAATTTTGCAGCTGTTGAAGCGACAAGCATGAGGAAGAGGACTGTAACCGTCATGAATCATCGTTCTCCGGACTGTCGTAATCCGTCAAGTCGTCACTCATGATATGTAGAATCTGCGAAAATGTTCGACTCTTCCAGCGGCCCATGCCCTCCATCAAATCTGCGCAATGAAGCAACGTCCTGCGCGCTGCGAGATAGCCTCCCTCCAGGGCGATACCGGTGATGCTAAAGGGACCACCGTTGCAGATGAACTTGACAGCCATAGAGGCTTCGCCAAATCCACTGGGTGATTGCGGAGTACTGATGAGCCCTAGCTGCCCGACAGATATCCAATCCACTAGGTCGAGTAGTTCGATGCAATTGTCATTGAGCCCGCAAGTAGTTGTCGGAGGTAGTGTGAAGATGTACAAGCCCAACACGAGCGCTGCACGAAACAGTGCAACTACACTATGGGGATTGACGATATCGGAGACCTTGCGATCGAAGAGTAGCTTGTATATATGTGCGGCATGAAGCACTGATCGTCGTGCTGATGATGTCTGAGACCATGTTGAGATATCTTCGAGTGCATTGACTGCAGGCTCTGGGCCGGCGCGGCCAGCAGCCAGTTCAAAGTATCGCATATTGGCCCCGAGTGCCATACATGAAGCATGCCAGAGCACGGCCGAGTTCAAATCTGCCGTTCGAAGCGCATCGATGGACGATGAGGAGAGATTGACCAGTAGCGGCAGAATTTCGCGACTGCGCGGGTCCTCTGCATAAATCCGCCATGGTTCCAACTGCTTCTGTGGCCCTGCAGCACTAGCTAACCGGTCGTTTGACTCGTGGATTCGCAGCAACAACAGAGTCAGTAAGCTTCGGAAGCTTGAAGAGTCTAGTTTTAGCCCTGGTGTTGGGTGGAAGGACGGCGTGATTCGGTTGGATTGTATACGTTGGCCACGTTGGATGAGGTGAAACCATTTGCTTGCGGAGTTAACGTGGTAGAGGCTGTAGTCAGATGGTGGAAGGATTTGTACGGCCTCAGGACGGATCATGGGTGAGGTAGAAAGATAGCACGCCCACCAGCAGTCGGCTTCGATTAGACCAAAGATGATGCTGAGACTCGTAAGCTTCATGGTCGTTCGGCAAGAGATTATGACCTTACCGCTTGCTGCATTCTACCTTTGCCCAGGATCTCCATTTCATTTCAATGTCGACAACTTCATCAAGAAGGGAGTCCAGATTTGCACCCTGATTGGCCGAGAATAGTCCCTGCTGTTGCGCGTGCTAATACTATCAGCTGCATTCTTGATTGCCGAAGCTATGCTACATACCGCGATGAGCTCTGAGTATAGCTTTTCTGCCTGCGTAATGCGGCTCTTTCTCTGGGCAGAATTAAAAATGCGCTTCGTGCAAGGACTAAGACTTACACCTGTGATTGAGGCCAAATTCAACGCTAGTAAACTCGTGGCAATGACGCGCATCTGCCTGTGTGGGGGATGGTCATTGGATGACAACGACTGAAGCTCCACAGAAGCCAGTTGTAGAACAGCTGGGAACGTTCTTGTGACAAACTTCGCGGCGCCTGCTGTGCCCAAAATGCTGAGTCCAATCAGACACATACAGAGTAGCAGCGGCCGTGGCGCGTTCTTTGCTGAAAAGGTTGGTATATGGATGATAGGAAGTGTTGGATGAAAGTAGTAAAGGTACATCTCTAGGGCGATGTCTAGGATCTCGGCCGGGGGAAATTGAACACCGTCCACGCTTGGGCTTGCTGCAGCATCGCCACTTGACGACGCGGTGTCTCCATAGGACTCTGATCGCGCAGGAACATTGTTAAGTGCTCCTTGCAGCAAGCTTCTGCATTCTTCGTCTAAGCCCCAGCGCGAGTTCCTCCGCTCCCGCTCGCTCATTGGTGTTTCTATGGTTCCAGCCGGGATTTCTGAGAGTATATTGGCACAGTCGCATGATATCAAACTCTGCCACAAGTCTGGCATTAGCCACGAAGACTTTCGACTTCGAGACGGCCAGCAGCTCTGTACTCTCTGGAAGCGCTCCCTCGGCACGCGACTGGCTATGGACACGCTGCTTCCGGAAGGGCTGGCTTGGTTGTCGGGCACAGTTCGGAAAGCGTCGTGATCGAAAAAGCCATCCACAGTCATATGGTGTGACCCATGTGGCGTTTGAATGTCAGATTCCATTGGAAAGAGCCATGTCTGCAGTGCATCGGCTGGTGTACGGTTCGGCACCGGGTTATTGCTTTGCACTAATTCAAATGCCCATTGATCCAGACTTGAGACGTGTCCGGCTGGCGAAAAGGAAAGAACATCAATCGCTGGATCGATGGGCGGGCCCATGCTATCATGAGGATGGCGGCCCATTAGATGGCCTGTTTCTGAGCGCGCTATTATCATCGGCGACGGTGAACGCCACGGAGTCTCTCCTGAAGGTTCTAGGTGCTGCGCTGCATTGATAAGTGCTTCGATTCTGTCTTCGCCAGGAGATGCTGCATGCGTCCGCAAAGCCTGTCTTGCAGGCGGAAGATGATTAAAGTGGCCCTCTCCATTGCCCCGCGGTAATTGTGACTCCCGTCTTCTTGACATTGGGGACAAATTTGAGTGCTCTTGAGCCTGTGGTGTCCCCACAGTGATGGGACCAGCTGCATCTCGTGATGCCGGCGGTTGTGGAGTGTGCTTGTCGTCTCCGAACTGGTGGTTAGGCAGCTCGCTGCTCTTCAACCGATTCAGCGCATTCTGCGCATGGCCTTTGCAGTGGCGGAACAAAACATCGCTACGCCAGTGGGTTGGAAATGATTTGACACTGACCGGAACGTTTCTTACCTCCTAGAGAAATGCTTCTTGCAAGTCGGGCATTCGTAAGGTCGTTCTCGTGTGTCTACAGATGCATCAGTCGCAGCGGAGACGGTCTTACACGAGATCAGGCTTACGCGATCTCTCGTGTCTTTTTACATGCTCCTGTGTGCTGAAGTTAGTGCCTGGTGAGAGCGCAGTGATAACACGTTGGGTGTCCGCACCAGCTTAGTGAATGTCCGATCGCACATGCTGCATTGTTTGAGCGCCATGGCGAGACTTTATCGCGAGGCAGTATCCCACAGGGCGGCGTCAATTAGTTGACATTGGTGTTGCGTCGTCGCAAAGACTTAACAAGTGAAAGGGTGTCCGGAAGGTCGCGCCCGTCAAGTGTGCAGTCATGTTCGCAGCCACGGCAGCCAAGCGATCGGATGCGGGGGAACGCACGACCATGACTCGGCTCAACTGCTATAGGCCGGGATCGCTCATTCTTTCACTCAACCTTCATCTACACAGAGCATATAAACCTGCAGACTCGTCCATACAGATTGCGGCGTGTGTGCACCGCTCCCTTCACGTGCCACAGCTGATCTTTGCGCTGCCCTTTCTCGCTCCCTGAGCCAGACTATGGTGTCCAGGCAGCACAAGCAGATAAGTGGCCTGCAACCCATCCCTCGAAGACCCCTTGGTGAGCCGCAATTGATGACATCCCTCCAGAAGGACACACCAGATGACCGTCACACCTAGATAATAGATCAAAGGCTTCTGGAAGGATGATCCAACGCCGATCCGGAATGCGAAGCATGTGGGACCACTGACGTTTGCACTAGTGGGGCACTGCCACCATCTCACCTGGACGATTGTCACACTCGATTTGCAATACATCTCATTCGTCCCAAACTGCAGATTGGACTAGGACATATGCTTAACCTCAATCATCTGTGCTTCCAGATGATATTTTGAAACCAGCGATACGATGCTGCTCGTTTTGACCCACAAATGTCGGCTTATATAGCGCCAGATATATATCAAACTTACAACTTGATACGGGCAGCGCGGACAGAATCTATCCCCATGATAGCACGGATATACGGGTGCTACTATGGCATATACCAGGTTTGTTGAAGATAGCGACTACGAGGACGATCTCGCTTCCATCAGCACAGTAAGTGCCTTGCAAGCGACCAACACGAGCTTTATTGTGCAACGCTCGTAAGCACATCTAGGACTGCCGAATAGACCACCAACAAAACGCCACCTCCAGGGCCAAAGCGTAAGATCTTGGCAAAATAACCCTTGTACAATGCTCTGAAGCCTTCTTCCCTTGCGACCACAGCCAGGCTCGGCCACGCCCACTCGTACTTTTGCTTTACATCAGCTACTTTGGCAACGCTTTGTATACGACTTTTCACCACATCAAGAGGCGTATTGAGCGTTGTTCCAAAGATGCCACCCACGAAACCCGCCGCAAGATCGTTCACGGTCTTCTGCCTGCCTGGATTTGGTGATACCGCCGGGTCTGGCATTTGAGCCCTGACCTGGAAGATGCAGCCGAAGTATCCAGCATTCCATACAATGTGCCTCCACAGCGTCGCCTCGAAGCCGTTATAGAGCGCCAATGGACCTTCGTGGCGCACAACCTTCGTGAGACAGTCCACTAGCCCGTTATACCTTGCAGCAGAGGACTTGTCCTGCAAGCGGATCTTCAGCAATTCGAAAGGGACCACCACAAGAGACTCGGTGGCTCCTGCACTTGCTCCCGTAAGGATGGCCAAAGGCTGGGTCAAAGTGGGTACTGAAAAAATACGCTGGTAAACGGGAGCGAAGGAGTCGTTTGCGGAGAATTTGATGGCACTATTGGGTAATGTCAGGAACCATGAGTGACACCGAAGAGAACTGCTGACCGCTTAGGAACTTCCATTAATATTGGGGCCGTGATTCCACGATATAGCCTGGTTACACCTTCATGTCGAATGATTTTGCGGAAGCAATCCACCACGCCGCTGTATCCTTCTTCACCAGTGACGGTAC
>TARA_R110002003_G_scaffold325_7_pt1 | contig 10546 bp, 11 predicted proteins | sample TARA_R110002003 | Tara Oceans TARA_R110002003 (sample SAMEA4396441) | marine metagenome | biome: Westerlies Biome; feature: [SRF] surface water layer (ENVO:00010504); material: water (ENVO:00002006), including particulate matter (ENVO:01000060) such as... | depth 5 m | reverse complement strand
TGAAGTCATACCAGGAGGCAGGTCCAAGAAGCGGAAAGGGTCCTGCGGCACGACCCAAGCAAATCGGTGGAAGTCGTTAGAGGGTCGGTAGGCGGTCGTCCGGGGCTTCTTAAGAGCCGGGCGAAGAACACCGTACCAGGGCATACCGTCGAGGTCGGCGAAAGAGGATGTTCTCTTGATACTACATAATGTGGTCAATGAGTACATCTAGATATGTGATGAAGCAATGGTCTGAGACTTACGGCATTTTGACAGTGAAGAATTTGGAGTAGGTTGATAGAAGATTTGGTATGGCAGAAGGTATCTAATGGACAGCGAGTTGAAAAGAAAACTTCTGTGGAAGCCGGAGTTGGATTGCGTGTAAAGCTGCTGGGGACGAGGGCTATATACCTGGCGAGAACGGTACTGTGGCGACGTGCACGTGACCCAGGACAAACGGCAATCACGCCTGCCTGAGTCAACGAGGCTCGGTCATCTGCCGGGTGAAATGGGCTTCCGAGGGAAAAGAAAGTCTTTTAGCGACTATTGAGAGCGTTTGCTGTTTCTGCGCTTGCATCATCAAGCTTCGACCCACGCTCATGGGGTAGGTACTGACAACCGATGGGAAACGCTGCTGGTGTCGAGTTTGATGATTGCTGGAAGGGGGATAAGCCGATTTGACCGCCGTCGCTCCACTTCTGTGTTGAACTATACTACAAGTAATCGTATGTAGAACTGGGACAATGAGGGTGTGGTGCCATTCTTTGTAGCCGTATGCGCCCTTGAATTGTCGAGACAAAGTGATGAAGCTCATGATTCATCAGATTGACCTGGATGCAGGTGACCTGCCCAGTTCAACGCCATCATAGCTTCCAACCAAAAGCGCAACATCTACAGTTCCAGATGATTAAACAAATCGGAGATGCTACTATTCTTTTGATAATACGAGTCTAGAGATCAATGTCAGCCATGACTACGAAGTGCGGACCTGAGTATGGCAACATGACTCATGGAGGCGGCCTCAACAAGGATTGTGGGCGGCCTCTGCATACAGCAGGAAGCATGCCACCCCCGATACGACCATTTTCCCTTCCTCTCAGACATAACTTTGACCAACCATTTAAAAGCCATGAATGACAAAGCGCAATCCGCTGCGCCTAAATGCACGCCCCTTCACGACGTCAACGACCCTCTCCACCAAGAAATCGGCCGCCTCCTCCAGACCTTTCAGTATGACATCATGGGCATCATGGCGCTCGGCAAGGATGGCATCATGCGCTCGCTCACAGCTGACCGGCGAGTGCTCTCCGCCGTGCCTTTCCGTACATTTCTTACCAATTTCCTCGCCCTTGCACTCGAGCTGATGTCGCTGCAGGACCAGAACTAATCGATGCATTCCATCAGCGCCTTCCAGAGGATTACAGGAAGCAGGCAGAGGCTTCCTTGAAAGGCGCCGATGGGACGAAGACGCCCAAGGAGAAATGGTTTGCGCCGGACGAGGGCATCTTGCCGGCGCCGTTGCCGCAGGAGAAACTAGATGAGATGAGGAACGCGAGTGAGGAGAGGAAGGAGCAGACGCGAGCGCACATGAGAAATAAGGATAAGAAGTATGTCCACACCTGTGCATCGGAGATTGTGCCTAACGTGAAGCAGTTACGTCGATGCGATGGGTGTGCTAGACTGACGGGCTTCCTCAACAGCCTGAAAGTGTTGACCGCAGAATGTGAAAGCGCATACCTTGGGTGGTATACTGGGTTGATTAAGCCAAAACTATTTACACGAAAACTTGCTGCCTCTCGCCCGAGGCTCGCACCTCAACCTTTTGTCATTTCTGTTGTGGAACGACATATGTGTTGCGACATTTCTAAGAGCACTTTGTGACACTGGGCACGTTGGTGCAGCTGCCGTATGTCTTGCCACCAGTCACGGAGACGTTGCTCCAAGTCCATCCGGTGCAAGAGCTGCTGCTTCCGCAGGTGACGACGACATCATATCCGCTGCTGGCCACTGCACCCGTGCCAGACACGTTTTCGATGACGAGACTAGTGATCGGAATGCCAGTACCGGCGGTGCCCTTGAGATCCCCTCCATCGTAGTTTTGCTCAATGAGGATGCCGTACTTGGAGATGGACGACAGGGTGATCTTGTTGTAAGTCACCTTATTAATCGTGCCGGTGTCGCCGACGGAGGCCTTGACGCGGATACCTAAAGCATGTGAGCAAGTGCCGTGAGAGACAGCGGAAGACAAGGACTTACCGTTAGTGGACTTGGTGACTTGGTTGTTGTAGAAGGTCACAGTATCGACTGTGTTATCAGATCGCCCACCAACCGAGCCAATGGAAAGACCGTGTCCGCCGGAGCACAGCCCGTTCTGGAAAGTGATGCTCTGGACATGTGGTTAGCTATTAGCACGCCGACGGAGGGGTTTCGACGAACCGTCCCAGAGTTGACGGCGACGCAATCATCCTGGTTGTACACCTTTGCGCCATCGATGACAACATTGTTGCTCGTTCCAATGTCAAAGCCATCCGTGTTGTGACCGAGTGAGTCGCTATCTCCGGCAGAGTCGTCAATGGTCATCCCCATGATTGTGAGGCCATCGCAACCTGCAATGCTGACTGCTTGCACCGGAGTGTTCTTGATGTTCAGGTTGGTGATCGTGGAGTCGGTCAGGTCGTGTGCACTAAAGAACTTCGGCTTCGTCTTGCCACCGTTGCCACCCTCTCCATCCCACCAGCGAGCGCCATCAGGATTGAGAACACTGCCGGACGCTCCTTGAACCGTGATCTTGTTACCTCCAATGTTGAGAAGAGGACCGGCCCACTCCATATCTATATGTTGGTGTACAAAATCAGTAATGGTCTCATATGCATCTTGTACGCTGGCGATACGTACAGCCCCAAGTTGTCGTGCCTTGGAAGATGACGGTAGTATCGTCTGCTAATTTGGACAGATCTAGGGTAGTGCCAGAGGGTACAGCGACGTTGTTAAGAACGATAGTGGCGCAGGCTGTGGCTGATTTCGAGGCAGAAGCGGCACCGGTAGAGCCCGAAAATGTACAGCTAGTAGCACGTTTTGCGACCGCGGGCTTTGGTACAGGAGTGACCAGGGGCTCTGTAGCCGGAGCAGCGGCAGCGGATGCTGCTAGTGATGCAATAAGAATGCTAAGAGTTAAGGCAACCATGGCGAAGACGGCTTGATATTGTAGTTGAAGAAATTTAGTGGCGGGTCGCGATGCTTGTCTACTTGGCTGCTTGGCCAGAAAGCTTGGTACGATGTTCCTTTTATACATATCCTAGGAATACGACACTTCGTACTACAGTGCAGCGGACGCGTTCTCATTTCTCTAGGACACAATTTCTCCACGATGGAGATGAAAGGGCGTTTCGAGAACGCACCAATGAGTGGAGCCCAATCTCATGAAACGTGGGTGTGGAACACGATTGCAACGGCGCATGTGTTTTTCCTTGTGTGTCGCGCCTGCTCAAGTGACCACGCGCTCTGGTCCTAGAGTATGTGGGAGGCGCTGATGGAGTCAGCTCCGGAAGCTTAATTCCACCAATGAATATTGGCATCTTCAGGACGATTTCTCGGTGGTGCGGGGGGAGTCTGGGGGAAGACTGGAGTGGCGTCGGAAGATATAATCTCGGGTAGCCGAAACACGGATGCACTGGGGTCTAAGTACTTCATGAGGTTAGACAAAGTACCATCGATGAAGTTCGTCTCTGGTGTCGAGGCGTCGTGCTGGGCCTGAGGTTGATGCACCAATCACGGTACCTGCTCGAAGCTGCCTTGTCGTGTCTTGCGTACAGTCAGCACACAGTGACAGATGCTGTTTGATCCGTGCATGGAGCATTGTTCCGGTCATTGTTGTGCTGTATCATTATCGAGCGTGCACAAGTTTCACCAAACGAAGGCGCCTTCCCTCTTTGGCCGTTAGCGCCGGCTAACGGCCAGATCTGTGCCCCTGGTTGCAATGGTACCCCATGCGCCCACCGGAAATCACCATTGTCATGCAATTATTGTTCGCTCGTGAAACCTGATGACACCACTGGTACAATCGTTCATCTGCGACACATGAATGTAGGGAAATCACTAGCTTTTTTTGCGTCTACTCCGAATCATTCTATAATTACTGTGCTGTACACTGTTAAGCTTGACGCGCTGCAACATCAGTCTCCAATCTTTGACATGCTGTGTCTTACCTATTCACCCTTCCGGTCCGCTGGCATATCTACCTGACCTTTGCATGACATTTCGACCCATGAGGTACCGAACGAGTTCCGGATATTAAAAGAGTTGTTGTCATTGCAAAGAGTCTTCCTTCTGATGTCGACGTGATTCCGTTACTTGCATATGAGCGCCGAGAAGCACTTGGCATGAGGAAACCACGAGTCTAGCTGTGTACCTTTGCGACTTGCATTCTTAGGTATCAAATCTTGGAAGACTTGGAGTTCTATTATCGACCACTGCCTCACCACTTACAGTGGGACTGGTTGCGCAACGTTTTGATGTGCAATTCTAGCATACTACTCATTCACCGGTGCTATACCTAAATAGGAACTCACCGCTGCGCTGCTGTTCGTCCGCTCAGTTGCCGCCCCTTTTTAGGGTTAGGTGCTGTTTACTTTCCAAATGTGAAACTCCGACGTTAAGGCTGCAGAAATCACACGTGGGCCATCACAACATGGATGGAACCCGTTTTCGATTTGCCTGGTGGTGAGTGCACATAAGAAGTTCTCGGTCTCTCAAGCTCGCCCCACACATCACATCTCCTGCAGCAATGTATTTAACACACACTCTGTGCGTTGAAAGGTTGTCACACATTTCGTCACTGCTCGGTATAGTGCGGTGAGACATCAGGGTTCTTCCAGGCAGCACTGATGGCGCTTGCATCGACAAATGGATTAAAGTGTAGCTTGGGCAGTCTACCCGCATACAGATTATATAGATTTGCTTAACGAGATTTGAGACGTGTGAAGCGCAGAAATTATGTCTTGGCACATGATGGCCGCGCGAAGTTCCACATGATGTGTCAGTGCGCCCAAATTCTGCTTGCTTTGAATCATGTGATGGATCAAGCAGTGGCCGGAAGGGGACTTATATCTACAAGACTCACCTCATGTCTGACTGCCAAGTTACGGTTCATCCCCTGAAAAATCCCAACTGAATATGCAAAGCTTTCTTCAACTGCCAGCAGGTGAGTGTGCTTCATGCACCATGACCATGCTAATAATATTACAGAGCTTCGAAATCGCATCTATCGCTACTGCACTATCCATTCACCACATGATCAAACACTTCTAACACTAAGACACATTACTCCCAATGCTAGGTGGATGTTCCGGGCTCGGAATATCGCTCGCAACTATCGTGGTATACTTGATGACACAGGTTTACTAACAACCTGTCGGCAGTCTCGGCACGAGATTCTACCACTAATGCTGTACCAGGTGCACACCGTTAGAATCCATCGCCACCAAGCCGAACTTTACTTGTCAAGTATTCTCGGTGCAGCGATTCCCAGCTTATTGATTCCGGCACGGCCCGCCTTCACAATAGCTATCGACATCTGAGAACCGTCATACAGAGCATGCAGAGCATTCCTTCACGACCTGTTACCACTGCTGAAGTTACTCATCCAGGTCCGAGCCGCAAATCCCAGACGAACCATCGATGTCCGATTTACGTGGCGCCTCCACGATCCGACTGGATGTATCGAAAATGTCAACCGTATGTTCAATTCCCAAGACCAGACAATTATTTCTGGTCGACAAAATTTCTTTCGCGACGTCAGTACAGTGATCTTAGACCTGGTCTTATACCGCGCTTTGCGCAGACCTTTGCGATTTCACCGGGGTGCTAATCCAGACGATGCCGAGACCGAGGCAGACAGACGCCAGCTGCTCGTAAATTGGGGTCTGTGGGATCTTCTTGGCAAGTACGTTGGATGGCCGGAGGTAGAAGAATATGAGTCTCAGGCACGACTTAAGATCTTTGCGCTGATGCCGTTTGCCAATGGTGGTTTTTGACAACGTACGGGCTCTCTACTAGTGGTCATGCTAGCGTTGATGTCTTCTATACACTAGTTGATATTTGTTTTCCAAAGCTCTGAGCTTAGTCCGTAGTACACAAGCATCATAAATATTCAGACTTACCTACCAGCCAAGAGAACAAGAATGATGGAGCCGGCGTTGTCGTTTCAAACATCACTTCTAGTCTGGAAGGTGAGCCGTGAGTCGATCAACTACCTAAGATTCATATTTTCAAATGAGAAGGGCCGAGCGATGCGAGTGGGATCAGAAAATAAAGCCAGTCCAGAAAATCCATTGACATCTTGAAGGTGGGTGGTTCATGGCTGACGGCGAGATAAAAGGCAAACAGAGAAACGCAAGGGTAAGTGACAAGCACATCCTAATGCAGCCAGCTTCTGTTATAAGTCTCTCTCAAAATACTGTTCCCACCAAGATTCAGGCTAAAACGGATCTGCAAAGATGTAGTTCCTGCACTGCAAGCGTGATTCTGTTAAGGCTCTAGACGTGGTGTTTTAGTAAGGCAGCTACTTCTACACTCTACCGCACACTGTAGTATCCTATATATTATTATATATACATATCTATATGTATATATATGTTTTCTCTGTACTTCTCAATGGAAGCTTCGCATAACATGGTCGATTTTTTTTAAACTTCGAAAGGATTTTTAAGTCGCGTTCATTGTGCTTGGCCAGACTTCTGACCATCAATGCTCATACTGAAGTGGAACCAGTGAACCAGTTTCATGAGAACCGACCCGACATATCGATATACCCGTGAGCTCCAGAACTCTTCGTGCCAGCTCTGTATAGCTACACAACACTCATATCACTGCTGTTTGCTCCTCTAATCATTTGAGTGTTGCGCACAGAGCGCGAACGTCATGGTGGCGTCAACTGTCATATGTGCGACAGCCCTCCTGGTGGATCTTTTCAATTCAGGTATTCTGTCAGCATCCCTTCGCTCGGGAGCAGGCCACGATGCTTAACAGGACTTGCTGCATGTGAAATATCCATCGAGACTTTCCGACGGGCCCCACCCCAATTACGAGGTAGCAATGGAGGCTGGACTGCCCTTTTTGAGCACCCTATTTGCAAAGTCACAAATCATTAGATGAAATGCCCTCCCAATGCACGGACTACGCACAAGTGCCGAGTGGACATGGTATGCTTGAGTGATTATTTCCCAGCTAATATGCAATCAGAGCATTATTCGGCAAGAAAGCTTCCCATATTAGGTGCTCGGCTCAATGCATCCCTGCAAACCAGCTGCACCCCACAAACCACTCTCGCACTACTGCCACCAGAGTGCGATCGACTTGGCATGAGAAGACCTTTAAGTCCAGTACGAAACATGAAAATTCCAACTTCTACTAGTAATACATCTCCCATATGCTTCCTAGAGTGAGTAACGATGATCAGCATTCTACTTGTAGCGCTATTTGCGACATACGCACAGTGTTTGCTTCACCATCTGATCGTTGGAACAAATGACAGACAAGCGCTTTACTCCCTGGAAATGGACGATCAGGCAAGATTGGTGTACTGGATCCAGGCCAGAGATGCTTCGGGCAGTGCGCCATCTCTGGCCCTCGATGTAAGTTTCTTGCGCGAACTGTTCGCCTCAATGCACATGTATCCATAAGCTAAGGAGTTTACAGCGAGCCAAGAATCATTTGTTCAGTAGCAGGCCTTCGAATGCAACGATTACGCGATACTCAATTGGAAGTACTTACGAGCTGGTCGATGAAGGAACAATAAAGCTCGAAGCATCTTGTGAAATTCCTGCTCCCTGTGTACCTAACCATTTGCTAACATCCGTCAAGGTAATACGACGGTATTTACATCATTGCATCTCACGTCTGCATCTCAGAACTCCGGTATTTGGGGATCAGCCAGCACGGGTACTTGCAGTGTTTTGTTCGGTCTCACTGTCGACGGCTATACACAGCTGCGTTCTAAGGAAATTGCTGGCGATGTCCATTCCCTCGCTTGGGGACCAAAAGGCCACAATCTCCATGCCTTAAACTCCCGTGCTTCTTTGTCTACCGCTACATCGGTTGTAAATTTTCGCATTTCGGATGATCCAAACCTTGAGGACATCATTGGTACGGACATTCTCGCCAATGTCTCGGACTCAGCACAGATTGTTGCTCATCCGAGTAGCGACCGCATATATGTCGTTACGAAAGGAATAAATGAACTCGTCACAATGTCAATACAGCAGACTGCTACATCCATGAAGCTTGCATCCGCGCCATCGCGTTACATGCTTTTGCCATCTTCCCTCGATGCAAGCCAATTTCGCACATCATCCCTCGCCATCAGTGCATCTGGGAAGACTCTGTGGACGCTATCTCAATCTCCAAATCAGGCAGTCATCGTCGCATTTACCCTCAATGCAACGACTGGGGAAGTGGTAGATGCAACAGCACGAGCGAGCTGGGGAGGTGCTGGTGAAGGCCAGCTTACAGCAGCGCCTTTCGAAGATGGAGACATTGTGGCCATCACGAACTCGCCTCTAGGTTACATCACGCTGCTTGGCCTCGATCAGGCGTCAACAATGGACGTTCAGAGTAGCGAAGATAATTCCGGCCATGAGTACCTGGAGCAGTTAGAGGTTGTTCAACGCCGGCGATCTGGCGTGGCTGCCGCTCCTGCGAAGATCAAAAGCTACGGCCGTACGATTCTGGACGACATCATCTCGATTGGCGAAAGTGTATGGGTTGACTAGAGGCGTTGGCTATGAGCTGGGAGACTCACATTGCACCAACCATGTCAACACTAGCTCACATTTTCTTGACATTGTGTTGCAAAAACTCAGGTTTGAGATAACTTTTGTCTCCGCCCGAATAATGTTCCTCAACATCCGTCGAGTGAATAACATTGTCATGCAGTGATCATCTTTGCTGTGACCTTTCGATGTCCAGTTCTGATAGCAGCGTCCCATACGCTGTCATTTGCACGAAATGCTGCTTCTGTGCATGTCTTCCAAATCGCAAGCTTAATAAGTCTTCGGCATCCTCCGCGTCAACCCGTATAATTTCGTATTTTGACATTTTCTAAACTGTCAACATGGTGTAAGTACTGGGATACTTTATGAATGGTTTCGAACTGAGCGAGTACTAGTGTGAACAAGCGTAAGCGGACCCACGACCATTGTTGCGGCGTGACTGCTGCTCATCCATTAGGGAATACGAACGACCCTGCGCGCAGCTGCCACCAGTAGGAGGGCCACGGACTGGAATACCTCCTGCATCACTCTTGGTGGACCCACGGTCGCCCCGCCACCTCCGCCACTCCCACCTGTGCTACCACTTGCTGGACCATTGGTGCCTGCGCCTGCGCCTGTGCCTCATTTGCTCTCCCGTCATTGCCATCTCAACTCGTGCAACAAAACCTTGGTACCCAATTTGGTGGTCTGCTCGTTGGTCAGTTTTTGGTTTTACTAGATAATGCAACGTGTAGCCGAATCCCTCTCAGAAATCATGGATATCATCTTCAAGGGCGTGCTAGATAATTGGATCACAACAGCACCGTATCGTCATGATGTTTTTCAACGAGCACATCGCGGCTGCATTCCCCAACGTCACCGTTATCGAAGTGCACACATTGCAATTGAGCCATATCCGCTAGTTCTAACGCCAGACAGCTGTCTCGCACAACAACGCAGCGGAAGTGGCATGCCCTGGCTATTGGCTGCCCACCAGAGGGCTCCACTGGTTGCTGCTTACGCGCGATACAAACACCGCTTGTTAGAAATTGGCCATATCAACAGTCGATACAGAGCTACGTATCGCAACTTTCTGGTTCGTCACGTCAAGTTCTACGTTAACATCGCGGAAATAGGGCGGTTTCTCGATACATTCCATCCAGATATTTTTCCGCCACCTTCTCTGATCCCGCGATACACTAGTCGTCGTTTCGTCATGATATTCCCATGGTACACTCGCAGAATGTGGGACATCTTCCTTTTCGTGGCCTCCCTTGTAAGAGCTCAAAGGTTACAAGTGGGTGAAGTCTGGGCCATCAACCCCGCCCCAGCAGGCGAAATTGACTCATGGTCAGCAAATCTTTCGCTGTCTATTCGCTTCAACAGGCTCACTGCGAGCATACATGGCGAGATCTTCAGTACGAACTATCCCACAAATCGCTAGATTGAGATTTAGAGCGCAAACTATCAATCGTCGATGGAGACCAAAGCTCGAAATCTGGTTCAAAGATGGAGTGGCAGCCCCAAACTGGATCAATGGCAAAGAATGGGCGTGGCCACGTGCCAATGGTACAGTCCGAGCCAATCCGACAAGGACAAGTACTCGGCGACTGCGTCTCGAAGTGGAGGTAAAGCCGAGGTCGAATGCGAATCGTGATATGCAACGAACGATTGGGGATTTCTTGCAGGTTTTCGGGCTTCAGGATGTTGAAGTTCAGAGGACCTGGGATTTTGGTTTTGGGATTGTTGGTAGGCATAGTGAGGCGGGGTGGAACATTGGGAGGGCATGGGTGGGACTGATATTTGATCTACCAAAGCCT
>TARA_R110002003_G_scaffold126_5_pt1 | contig 10557 bp, 7 predicted proteins | sample TARA_R110002003 | Tara Oceans TARA_R110002003 (sample SAMEA4396441) | marine metagenome | biome: Westerlies Biome; feature: [SRF] surface water layer (ENVO:00010504); material: water (ENVO:00002006), including particulate matter (ENVO:01000060) such as... | depth 5 m | reverse complement strand
CCTACCTCGGACGAGTGAACAGACAGGGGTGCAGTAGCCCATATTCGAGGTGTTTTTCGGCGTAAATTTAGAAGGCCCGGTGCCGATTACAACAAATCTGATAGCAATCTCTATACAGCGTTCGTGAGGCTTTCCTACCTGCATCTTACCTATCACGTAAGGCTGTTTTCGCGACGACAGGTCGCATCTACGGGATTGCCGTCCTTAGCGCTGCAGGTAAGGCCTTTGCTAGGTCGTCGTAAAACACTAAAAAACGCATCTTAGAGGACTTTAACAGCAAAGATCTTAGCTTTAAAAAGTTATAAGAACAAGCAGAGAACATAGAAAGCTGTAGGAGAGATCAAGCTCGAAGTCTAGTATGGCGCACGGACTGTTTTGTATAGAAAACTAACTTATTCAGCATAATACGCTTCGGGCCAGGACCTTTGTCGTGTTCACTCGTATCTGACAACAGGCAGTACATGCGCCAGCTGGAGGTGAGGTGAGGTGTGAAGGCAGAACAGCAGCATGTGGCGGATTCGTCCGGGAGTGTAAAGCTGTGGTGTGTATGGTTCACGTTGTTTGGATGTTTGGATAAGCTTTTCAAGAGCTGAGGCTGGGTGGCGTATACGAGGTGCTTGTTTCAGCTCGCGGGGGCTGGTTTGGGGAAGGTAGGGCTGCGTGGGTGGGTATGGTGTGGTGTGAAGGAGGGGAATGACAATGTTGATGCTGATTGATGCATGTGCTATCTAGTCTAGTTACATACGCCATTCACACCAACCATCAGTCAGTTCCCACCTCTGACCACGAGTGAGTAACATTTTCTCGCTCCCTCTAGCTGCATCTCGCTCCATCTGCACCGTCGTCCCATGTGACTTCACACGCGGGCAGTGTTGCTCAACATCGCCGCCTTCACCGCACATCAAGCGCGAGCCCGTAACTCGGTCAACAAATCCTCCTCGGTGAACAGCTCCGCGAAGCCCTCGATGCGCCAGTTCTGCGTCGCCTTATCATGAATCGGCAGCTTTGCATACATGTGGCCGACAAAGTCGCGACTCTCCTGCGCCTGCTGGCGGTTGCGTTCCACAAAGCGCTGGTGGTCCGCCGCAAGCTGTGTCCTCGGTCTTAAAGTGATGCTCCCATCGATGTCGCCGATGAGCTTGTAGGCCGGGTCCGGGAGCCGTTTGTCTGCGGTTCTGTGCTCGTTCTGGCGCTCCGTTTCACGCCGGACCGTGTCGTGTAGCGTCTCCAGTGAGAAGGCGTCGGCCTTGCGGGCGAGGTGTTCGAGCGCGAGCGTGACGCGCTTGATGTATGCGTCGTCCTTGGTCGGCGTCGGGTGGTTTCGGTCACAGGCGGCGAGGATCTCGTTGCGGCCGAGAACGGTGCCTTTGATGGCGGTGCCGGCAAAGCAGCAGTCGAGGATCTGCGCCACGTCGCAGGGAGCCAGGTCGAGGAAGTTCTGTTGGTACGTCCAGTTGATCTGCAAGTTGCCTTTGCCGCTGCTTTATGCGTTAGTTATTAGTCTCGGATATGCAGCGTTGCATGGGAGAAGGACTCACGTCAATACGCATTGACCACCGTTGTTCACCGTGTCACTTCCATGCCCATTGTAGATGACAATCAAGAGATCCGAACTCGTCAGGTTTTCCAACAGCTCCGTGATTCGTTTGTTCAGGTACAGCTGTGACCGTGTCACCGGGATGCTATACGTAGGCTCGATCTTGCACTCGAAATGGCTTTGGAAAACCCGAATCAGATCATCCAACTCTCGAGCAATGTAGCTCCCGTCGGGGAACCCATCATTCTCCCACTTCATCGGAAACACAACAACGTTCTGGTAGTGGCCGTTCCGCGTCGTCAGCGCCATCTGCATCAGCCAGTTGGTCTTGACGGTCTGGAACACCTCGTCCCTGCGCTCGACCTTGGTGTTTGCCTTGGAGAACAGCACCGAGCCTTGTAGCCTGATATCTTGCACACACGAGGGCGCAAGTTTGGTCCAGCTTGAAACGTTTTCGTGGACTAGGTCGCGAACGTTCTCCACGTCGATTTGTCCAGACAGAAGCCCATCTTGGTATTCTTGATCGAGGAATTTGAGCCCTTTGATTTGATTCGGCGCTTGATCCGCCCAGCCCTTGAAAGCACGTTGATTGCCAGCATTCAGTGCTTTTTCGACGGTAATGTCCAGTCTGACTCGCTCCAGTGGCAGGATGGTGATATTGGGACCCCTGGAGAGCTTGTAATAGTATGGATCTGAAGCATCCCCGAGCAAGCGATGCATTGCCCGACGCACCTCGTTGAGGTCCTGGCGCTCTGAAATGGTTGTGATAGTTTGCAGTAAAGCCTCGCGGAAGGACGCATCATTCTTGGTCATGTAATTCGACGCTGCGAGAATCTCCAGCCCTCCCGTGGGTTCAGCAGTTATGTTGCGGAAGCATGAGATACCTTCGCCCTCGCGGTTTCTCGAAGAGACTGCGCCGTATACGCAATCAAGAATGAGTGCGATGTTGGAAGACGATGCTTCGAGTGTTTCTTGGATTGTGAACCAGTCCACGCTGGACTGGACGTCACAGTCTCTAAAAAGGTCGTCAGAGTCTGCTGGCAAAACTAGTTTTGCAGTAATGCTTACGGTACCCAGATGGGACGATTACCCACGACTTTGGCACTTCCCGAGTAGAAGATGAGTCCGAGGTTTGGTTCAACGGAAAACGACCCAAGGAATTCTCGCATTCGAGTCTGCAGTGCTTCCAGGGGGTTGTCCAGAGGCATGTGGAACACGTGACCCTCGATCTTGAATCTCCGTTCGAGTAAGGTTTTGAGTTTCCCAACATCGGTTTCCTGTGCTTCTGAGGCATCTTCCCACAGCAGAAATAGTGCTCTGCCTTGCGCGTAACCGTTCGAACGTTTGGCCAGATTGTCCTGAAGAGACTTGTTCCACTCCGCGACTACAGCCTGGGGCACGATCCCAGCCATATCCACTCCGATATAAGTAAGGTCAAGGTGATGGAGTCACACTAATGTGGGAAGCCGCGTTGTGGTGATGATATCATTTGATGGAATGGGACCAGGGCGTTCTTCGACAGTTACAAATGAGTGAAGCCACCAGGCAATCACTTACCATGGAGACGTGCAGAGTGCTGCTTGTGATGGCCGCCATGGTTGGGCCGCAGTGGAGGTAGGCTGCCCTCTCAACGTCTTCCAAAATTGCAGCTGCATGTGGAGGGTCGGGCTGTTCTTGATTGGTAACGTCCATCCAAATGCCGCGCTCGTCCCTGGTCTGTGGCGGCGCCGAAGACCCCAGTTGGACAACTCAAGTAGATGGGCGTCGAGTTTTGCTTTCCGCGGAGCGTGCGGCCCAATCTGATGAACCGGGCGCCATAGACACCTATCGATGGCGACGAGGCTGAACGAACCGCGCTTCGAGAAGCTGCTGCCTAGATATGTTCCATGATGCCACCCTTATCCGACCAGCGCATGGATGGCAACCATGATGTGTTTGTGCACCATTCGTCACGACGAGGCCCGGCTATATGGAGGGCATTCATGTCAGCTGCCTTGCCCGTCGACCTGTGGCCCTCTTCGTTGCCCTACTGTTTGCCTGCTCTGCTTACTTGCGGATCTCAGCCTCTTGCATCCTTCCACAACACGCGAGCATGTCTACCGGTAAATGCCAGCGTGTTAGCGATCTTTCTTCCCCATTCCTGCTTCCCCAATTGTACTAACCAGGTGTCTGGGCATTGGTGCCGCAAGCACGCAGTAGCTCGATAGTCGTCATCTCGAAGCATCAGCAGCTCATTGGTCAGGTATGTCAGTCTGCCAAAACAATCTGAGATTTAGCAATGTCAGGGCTGAATGCGAAGAAAGCGGTCTCATTGTGTCCCACTTCATAATCAGGATGTCGACAGCCACGCCCAACACCGGTGCTCAACCACCAAACCATGAGCATGCTTTCAACAAAAGCGTCAAGGTCGCCAAGGTTGTCATCGTAGGCTCTCTCAACTTGGACTTCATCAACCTCATTGATAGTCATCCTGCAAGTGGAAGCCATGTCCAGGCCAACGACGATGTGGAAGCACCTGGAGGACATGGCGGTAATCAGGCTGTGGCTTGCGCAAGGCTAAGTGCGCTGCCTCTGGCGTCGACGATACGCCGACTTTTGCAACCAGACGAGCCTCTCCCAAGCGGTCCCGCTATGGACGTCTTCATGAATGGAGCAATTGGCGACCAGGACGATTTCGGTGAAAGAATTGTCGCCGAGCTCAAGAAAAACAAGGTGAACACGACTGGGATTTTCACCATCAAAGGAGAAAAGACCGGCTATGCGCACATCAACGTGGATGCGCAGGGAACCAGTTCAGTCACTGGGCGCGCCAAGGCCAACGCAAAATGCCTTCCTGGCCCTGCTCTCAAACTCGATGTGGAACCCGATGTTGTCCTAGTACAACTGGAGATCCCACAGGAGACAGTAAAGCATGTCCTAGCATGGGCGAAGGGACACAACGCAATCACCATTTGCAATGCTGCACCCGCGACACGTACCGTTGCTCCGGAGATTTTCGACGTCGACCACTTCATCCTCAACGAAGAACAAGCCGACAAACTGGACGGCATCAAAACGGTACTCTTCAACAATCGCAGCAATCAGCGCGATGAAATCCGACAGCACTACCTAACCCAGTGCGCGGAATTCCACAAACTGGGTGCGAAATGCGTGGTCATTACGCTTGCGGAACTGGGAGCCGTCGGATCGGTCAGGGAATCAGGTGTGGCTAAGCGGTATATTTTCGATGCGGTGCAAGTAGAAAGCAAAAAGGTCGAGGACACTACTGGCGGCTCGGACGCTTTCATTGGAGCGTACACGGTGGAAATTGTTCATCAATGGCAGCTCGGTATGAAGCAGGATGTCGGATCGGCCATGGAGATGGGAATCAAAGCAGCTGGGTTGTGCGTTAGCCGAGTTGGTTCCATGCAGGGAATTCCCACGGTCAAGGAGATACTGACCACCGAGTTCCGCGCTGTGGACATTTGAGAGGTGGGGCTGGCATGAGGGGCCGACAGTTGTCCTTTGCGAGATATCACTGGCTGGGCGGAGTGCTTTGCTTTGTATGTTACGCATAACTTTGGCATTTGTGTCCCTTTTCTTGGGGAAGTGTTTCACCTGGGAAGCCCTGGCTGCTCTTTTGCATTATTCTGCTTGTAATATTTAAACGTTCCTGAAAGCAACCTCCTCTGGCAGCCTGAAGCTGGCGCAAAACATGCGCTTCTTTGGGGCGACGTCTCTCACGTCGTAGATTTGCACGTCTGGCGTTTCGGGCGTGACGGTGTACTGCAGCTGCCTTGATATTTCCTCGCAAATCTCCTTCGTCTCGGCGACGTTGTCGTCGCTCTTGGTGCTGAAGCAATGCACGTGGATCATTGGGAGCTTCTGCTCGGTGTGTGGTGTGAAGAGCTTCTTGATCTCATCCGAGGACATGCCGGGTACGTTCGAGTACAGTCCGATGAAGGACGGTAGGAAGGTTATGGCACTTGCTGGTAGGTTCATGACATAGTGTGAGAAGATGCGCGGCTGTACTAAGGTCCTGTCTGGCCCCGGTCTTTGCTGCACTGGTACGCTTCTCGAACTCTTGGTTTTGGGGAAGATGTCAACGGAGTGGCTGCTCTTCAGCAAGTCCATGGCTGACTGCCGAATGAAGGCCGCGCCATCAGTGTTGTATGATCGCACAAATTCGCCGACCTTGTTGATCTTGATGTTCTCAACAAGAGAATTGTAGCTCTCGGGGTTAAGGTCGTTGGCCCACACGAAACACTTCTTCTTGCCTGCTGGTACAGCAAATGGCCCAACACCAGCCATGACGTCGCAAATTGCCTCACCCTCTTTGAACATGTTGCATAGTCGCTCGTGCTCGGTGTGCAATCGCGTATTCCAGTACACTTTTGCGAAGTCGAACTTGAATGTGCAGCCCTGCTCCCGCAACTCGACATTCATATCGTCCGGACCATGGAGCACCTCGTACTGGAATGTGCGAAATGCATTTTCCGTCCCCACATTGTCCAGCTTGTTGATGACTGTGCGCACCATAGGGTTCTTGTCGGCGAGGACAGTCGCGATGAGGTGCTTGTATGGCCAGTATCGCTCGCGCAGGTTCAGATGAGCGACATGTCCAGCCAGCGCAAAGCCCTGCGGTATCTCGTCGTCGTGCTTGTTCTCCGGCGGAGGGATTGTCGCGCTCGTGATCTCAGAGTAGGTGAAGAAGTCGTAGTCGAGGTGCAGCTGGAAGGGAATGACGCCTAACGTGCCGTCTTGTTCGAGGTCGCGCAGCTTAGGGCTCCATGTGGTGCGATCTGCCTGCCGTTCAGACTCAGCATTCCAGTACGGTGGACGCAGCTCTAGACTCACCGTTGTGAACAACCTCAGGCCGCAGCACCAAGCACTTCCCACCCTTCTGCGCTCGTTCTGTGTCCGGGTCTGGTCGGATGGGGTCCACGCGGTTGTTTGGCAGCGTGTCTTTGCTGGCCGTGAGGTCTTTTCTGCATCGCGAGATGTTCTTCGGGTCGAATATGCGCGCAGCCGAGGTTGGGATCGTCTTCTGGAAGCAACTGCGATCCAATATGCTCATGGCACGGTTCACAGGCGGGGAAAACATGTCGTCCGAGGACATTGAGACTGCCTGGTTTTGTGGTGCAATTCGTGATTGTTTGGTCGATTTTTCTCTCGAATCTCGAAGAGCGATGACGCAGGCCCAGGGATTAGATAACTGGTACGGAGCCCGTCTGCTCACGCCTTAAGGTCGCGGGGAATTGCTCGTGAGGTGATAGTCTTTCTGGAACATTTTTAACACGTTCTGACCTATCCCACGAGCACGCCGAGTGGGGCTTCAGGGTCCGGGGCTGCTAGGATGACCCTCGGCGCAAGGATTCGCGTAATCTCAAGAAGTTGCCCTGAATCGCGACGACCAAAACACCCAAACCAGAACGCACGCCTCCTGAACCGCCGAGCCTGCCCGGAACGCCGCCGACGTGCCATGAAGACCCGCGCATGATTGTAGAAATCGCCTGAGGCGTGCATCGGCCGCTTTTCTCCACACGTACCTGCGAGCTCGAGCAAGCACAACCCGCAGCCGACGCCATGGCGTCTGGAGGAGGAGGAAATATCAAGGTGGTGGTGCGCTGCAGGCCTTTCAATGGACGAGGTACGCATAGTAAGCTCCGGGAGGTAGTTCTGGCTAACAGCAGCCAGAAATCGACCGCCGGGCACAATGCATTGTGCAGATGAAGGGCGACCAGACCATCCTCAAGGCTCCGACCCACACCGATGTCAAGGGCAAAGCCGCCAAAGCCGCCCTCGAGGGCACCAAGACGTTCGCCTTCGACAAGTCGTACTGGTCGTTCGACAAGAGAGACCCGAACTATGCCGGCCAGGACAATCTCCACGAGGATCTCGGGAAGCCGCTGCTCGACAACGCCTTCCAGGGCTACAACAACTGTATCTTCGCATACGGCCAGACGGGCTCGGGAAAGTCATACTCGATGATGGGATATGGGCAGGAGTACGGAATCATTCCAAAGATTTGCCAGGACATGTTTGAACGGATCAAGAGCATGCAAGCAGACAAGAACCTAAGCTTCACCGTAGAAGTCTCGTACCTGGAAATCTACAACGAACGTGTGCGCGATCTTCTGAACCCGTCGAACAAGGGCAACCTTCGAGTCCGCGAGCATCCGTCCACCGGTCCATACGTGGAAGATCTGGCGAAGCTGGTGGTGCAGTCGTTCCCTGAGATTGAGAACCTGATGGATGAGGGGAATAAGGCCCGTACCGTCGCCGCAACGAACATGAACGAGACGTCCTCGCGATCGCACGCCGTCTTCACCTTGACCCTCACTCAGAAACGCCACGACGTCGAGACTAGCATGAGCGGCGAGAGGGTAGCCAAGATCAGCCTGGTGGATTTGGCCGGTTCAGAAAGAGCTACGTCTACAGGAGCTACCGGTGCGCGTCTGAAAGAGGGTGCAGAGATCAACAGATCGCTTTCCACACTGGGTCGCGTCATTGCCGCGCTCGCTGACATGTCAAGTGGGAAGAAGAAGACACAAGTGCCATACCGAGACTCGATTCTGACATGGCTATTGAAGGACTCTCTGGGTGGCAACAGCATGACTGCCATGATTGCTGCCATTTCGCCTGCGGATATCAATTTCGAGGAGACGCTGTCAACTCTTCGCTATGCTGACTCGGCCAAGCGCATCAAGAACCATGCTGTCGTCAACGAAGATCCAAATGCGCGTATGATCAGAGAGCTCAAGGAGGAGCTCGCAAAGCTGCGATCACAACTCGGTGGTGGTCCAGGAGCTGGAGGCGGTATACCCGAGGAACAGTATGCACCCGACACACCCTTGGACAAGCAGATAGTATCGATCACCCAGGAAGATGGCACGGTCAAGAAGGTGTCCAAGGCTGAGATTGTGGAACAGCTGAACCAATCTGAGAAACTGTACCAGGACCTTAACCAGACTTGGGAAGAGAAGCTTGCAAAGACCGAAGAGATCCACAAAGAGCGCGAGGCTGCTTTGGAAGAGCTGGGTATTAGCATCGAGAAGGGTTTTGTTGGGCTCTCTACACCCAAGAATATGCCCCATCTGGTCAACTTGAGTGACGACCCGCTCCTGACAGAATGTCTTGTGTACAATTTAAAGCCAGGAATGACAACTGTGGGTAACTCGGACGTCGAAGGTCAGACTGCGCAGATACGCTTGAACGGATCTCAAATTCTGGCTGATCACTGCAACTTCGAGAACGTAGATGGAAAAGTTACCGTCATACCGAAGGAGACTGCAAGTGTAATGGTCAACGGCGTGCGAATTAACAAGCCGAGGGTCCTTAAGAGCGGTCATCGCATCATTCTTGGCGACTTCCACATCTTCCGCTTCAATAATCCACAAGAGGCAAGAGCTGAGCGCGCAGAAGTTGTGGGAAGCAGCCTACTTCGCCATTCAGTAACACCAAGCCAGTTGAACTCTCCTTCGCCTGCACCGCGGCCGGGCCACGACCGGACATTCAGTACAATCAGTATCGCAAACTCAGATTTTGACATTGATAGTCCAAGGGCCAGTTCGCCGGCACTGTGGCAACGTGGACGCGAGTCCGAGTTTTCCTATGCCCGACGAGAAGCTCTTACTGTACTAGTCGGGTCGGACAAGCGCGTTGAAGATCTTGCGGACGAAGAGTTCGACGCGCTTTTTGAGGATCTCAACCGACTCCGCGAGATTCGGAAACGTCCGGAGAGTCGTATATGGCAGAACGACGATGACATGGATTCCACTTCTTCATATCCTGTTAGAGAAAAGTATGCCTCTGGAGGCACGCTGGACAATTTCTCGCTCGACACAGCTATCACAATGCCTTCGACGCCGCAGCATGAGGGCAGTGAGAAGATGCAAGACATGCGGGATGACATGCAAGACAGATTCGATCAGCAGAAGGAGGACTACCAAGCCAAGCTGAAAGCGGACGCAGAGGCAAAGGTGGAGCTGGAAGAACTTCGTGCTGAGAAACTGGAAATGGAAAAGCAAATGCAAGAACAAAAAGAGACTTACGAGCGGCAATTGAAGGAGCTTGGCCACGAATCGGCAACTGAAGCAAGCGAAGCTTTAGCGACAGAAGAACAGGAAGACAAAAAGCTGGAAATGACGAAGAGGGTGTTCCAACAATGGCGACATCGGAAATACGTCACCATGGCTGAGACGATACTGCAGAACGCTGCGATGCTCAAAGAGGCTCAGATCATGAGCCAGCAAATGGGCAAAAGGGTCGTCTTTCAATTTTGCATCGTAGACGACGGTCATTGCGTACCTTCGTCCTACGATTTGGTCAACATGGGCATTCCTGGCGAAGAGGACGACTGCCTTGAAAGTGCATCAAAGCCTTGTGTTGGCGTGCGGGTCATTGACTTCAGAAATGAGGTTGTTCACCTATGGTCTCTACAAAAGTTGCGTCAACGAGTCAGAAGGATGCACCAGATCAATCAGTACATGAACAGGCCAGAGTACCTACAGCACTTCAATCCCGAGTCGCCCTTCTCGGAGCCATGTATGCCAGAATTTTCACGCATTGGCGACGTGGACGTTCCGCTTGCGGCTGTATTCGAATCGCGGGTGCGAGACTTTAGCCTCGACGTCATCTCACCTTATACAGCGAACCCGATCGGTATCATTCGCTTGTCTCTTGAGCCATCCTCTGCAGAGGCGCCTTCGACTACCTTGAAGTTCAACGTTGGCATGCATGAGTTTGTTGGGTTCCCAGAACGAGAAGGAACAAAGGTGCATGCAGTACTGTTTTTACCTGGCATATCAGACGAGAGTGGTGCAACGACTACAACATGGATCACCGACTTCGACGAAGGCCCCGTCCGTTTTGAAAGCATGCACAGCATGAGTGTACCATACCCTAGCCCTCGCGATATCTTCCTTCGAGTTTCGATCTTTGCGAAGGTGTCCGAAATACACCTCGACAAACTCCTTAGCTGGGATGATATGCGCGATACTGCAGACAAGCCAAAAGAAAAGCGGCGGAATGCGCGATTA
>TARA_R110002003_G_scaffold3302_1_pt1 | contig 10567 bp, 4 predicted proteins | sample TARA_R110002003 | Tara Oceans TARA_R110002003 (sample SAMEA4396441) | marine metagenome | biome: Westerlies Biome; feature: [SRF] surface water layer (ENVO:00010504); material: water (ENVO:00002006), including particulate matter (ENVO:01000060) such as... | depth 5 m | reverse complement strand
CTGCTCGTATACATAATACTAAGATGGTAGACATTAAAGATATTGTAGACGTATTGAACTTAGATCACTGCATACTCTAATATTACATTAATCTGATTCAGAACAACCTAATACTGTTATTTCTTCAACTAGACATAATTAATAACTTTCATCACTTAGAAACAGAAAATATTTCAACGTTTCTTGCTCTTTTTTTGCACTCAGCTTTGTGTATGTTAATAGATTTCAAAAAATTTCTTAGTTCGGGGTTCGAAAAAAAATAAGCAAAAACTGATTTCTATAAGGATTTTACAGTCTTTTGAATTAGGGACTTTTTTCTATAAGGATTCCAAAGACTTTTGAATTAGGGACTTTTTTCTATAAGGATTTTACAGTCTTTTGAATTTAGGGACTTTTTCTGCAATAGTTAGCTTTGGAGCGCTGAACGTTGTGTACATTTTTTCTAATATATATATTTTCACCGTAGTGATAGAAATAAATTTCAAAAAAACTATGAGCATACCAAAACATACCCCGATTAGCTAATACTAAATTGACTCAGAGTCAATAAAAGGATTAAGATTTATTTAAAAGACGATCTTGTAACTAAACAAGATATTATGAGACTAATACTAAGAGACAAAACTTTTTGTTCGTATTTAAAAATTGATGTTACGATCGAATAGCGATCAACGGTTGGGTGTTGGCAATTAATTTGGGGACTGTCGTGATTTAGCATGAGTAAATAGATAGGCGTAATGTTTTTAAAAAACATGAGAGCGGAATTGTGTAATTAACAAATTTAGCGCGGTTTCAACGACTTCTACCTTGGGATATAATCATAAAATCATAAAATCATAAATCACAATATTTTTCTGTGATTCCGTACGTTTCTTAGGTTTAACGTTAAGCGTCGTGCGAAAAATAATTAACAATTGAGTGCTGAGCTAAAAATAGCAAAGATCATATGGACAATATGGCAACTGACTTATGATGAATGAAATTACGCTTTAATAAATGCGTCGAGAAATTAAAACTTTTTTTTAAAAATAATAATAATATATTGCTATTGGGGGCAAGAAGATCACGTGACAAAAACAGAGTAAAATCTTGCGACAAAAACGTAAAATAAAATTTGACTCACGATTTGAAAACAATATTGTTGTTGATAATTGACATTAAGGTTTTTGATAAAAATTAATAATTTTTATATCTAAGACGAACAAATAATATATTCGTATATCATTATCGCGACTTTATTGACAAATAAACATTTCCTAAGATAAAAAAAGTATTTCGTAAGAACGAGAATTGCAAGATTTCTATTATTATCCGTTTTCGTCCTGACATAATTCGCAAATGACCTTTTGATTTCTCTCAATGTTTTATCATATCCTCAGCAATAAAATATGTATTTTGTGATTTTTACAATCTCGAAAATATTCAAATTCACAAACCTATTATGTAATTTAGAAAAAATGTCAAACTTGCGATTTCGAGCTATCTCTATTTTAAATCGTGCGACAAACTAAAGAATTACATGCTCTTGTAATCTAAAACTCTGTTTACTACTTTGGGCATGTTGATTTTCATTATAAAGATTTCGCTTATTTTTTCTGACCCCTCAATAACCACATCTTACCAAAATTTTTTAATTCGTTTTTTTGATTTAATTAGATATAGTGTTCGCGACCTTATCCCTAGCAAGAGCAAGCCATTCCCTTTTTTCTAACAGTAAAATCAACGACTTTTGAATCAAGAACTTTTTGTCGGTAATTTGACTAAAAGTTTTAAATAAATTTTTATTTAATTAATATTAAAAACTGTAAATTAAAAAAAAAGATTAGATTTATAAATTATAGTAAGAATAATTAGATTAAAAAAATAAAATAAAATATTATCAATTCAGTGACCTCAAAGATAAGTTCACATCACTTATCGTTAAAAATATTGGAAAATAAATTTGAGACTTGTTTAATTGTTCAAAAACTTATAACCTACCTAACCTAAATGTAATCATCGAATCAATTATCTCCATTGTTCAACCTTTATACTTTGACAGTTTAGGATATGTCGGGTAGATGTTTAAAAAAGAGAATAGAGTGATGTCAGGAAAAAATTAAATTTATATTTTTTAATAAATAGTAGACATGAATTTAAATATCATTTTCATGTCACGACTTAAGTTAGGACTAGATATATTATGAATATTATCGATTGAATTGATTTGATCAATTTATTTCTTTTAGAACAAGGGTTTCTAAATTATTAAACAGCCTTATCGATATTATTAAAAAGAGTGTTATGCTAAAAACCTGTCATGACCATAAGAGCAACAGAAAAAAGAAACCACTGATTAAACTTCGTGACCATCGTCAACTCTAAGAACAATTGAATATCAAAACACTCATCGAACAAATATCCCCGAGTCTGACTTACTATTCTATTTTATTTCTCATTTCTTCAATTTAATGACGTATTTATATTGTTATTAAGAATAAAATGTAAATACCAATTACCCTGAACCCAATAAACATCTTTTCGATAGACAGAATCATTGGGGGAGCTGTTGAGCATCAACCTGCAAAGAGAATTATAAATCAATAGGTTTTAGTTCATATGTAACAGAACATTACTCAACAATATATTTCTAAATCATGATATTTGAAATATATTTTAACTTTATCGAGACCAGTTTAGAATATACAAATTTTAGAAAATAAATAAAATTTTAGAAAATATTAATAATTTTTCAGATCTAAAAAACTATATGATTAAAAACGATACATAAAAATTATAAATGAATCAATAATTTATAATTTTTATGCTAATCAACCACAAAAAGAGAATGTATCATTATTTAGTTGAAATGTCAACCTTATAATTAAGATAAGATGGTTCAACCTTTAAATAAGGAAGATCTTAAACACCGTATATACAGATTATGTATCATTAAAAGAGACAAAAATATTTATGATCATTGTATTAATTAAAAGGTTTTATAAAACGTTGAGATGAACGAATTGAGTTTCATCTAAGTGGTTGAATACAAATATAGTTGTGATTAATAGGAGAGATAAGCTATATAAGTAATTGACTCTGATAGATGAAAAACGTTTTCTTTGAACTAACATCCAATATTCTTCAAATACGTGAGAATACTTATGTGCACTCTCTTGTTTCACATTTATTGTAATATCTCTTCTAAATATTGAATAAAATATTATATCTTGACTAATCACTCATTAATACACAAATAAAAAAGTATTTTGTAATATTTTCAAAAAAAATTTTTATTTCTTTTAATTTAGTTCCAAAATGGCTAATTTGAAAATCTCTTTCATAACAATTATAATTTAGATAAATTATTAGAAAGATATAAGACTTTAAGAAACAATTGTCTTTGGTATTTAATTTCTATTCTGAATTTAGGTTAACTAAAGTTTTCATCTCATTTGTTGAAGGCTAAGTGACTTTTTAAATGAATCAATAGAAATTGAAATCAATCAGTTGCTATGAATAACAATTTTGAATATATAATAAAGTCTAGAATTCGTAGTACTTTAAATTAATGTTTGTATCAGTGTATTTGAGAATCTTTTAGTTTAAAGTCATATTATAGACACTTAAATACAAAGTAAATAATATAAAATGAGTAAAAATTATAATAATCCTGTGACTTGAAAAATATTATATAAAACATGCAAAGATAACATAAAAATAATTGAAATATCTATAATTCACAGAAAGTAAGAATAAAATTATTGAATTTATTAAATAGTCTAAAACAAATGTATTTTTAGTATCAGACAAAGTAATTAAAACAAATATTTTGTTTCTTCTTAATATTGGTACTGTAACAGGACATATTTCGTTTCTTCTTAATATTGGTACTGTAACAGAACTTGGAAGATAACTTCCTCCTTAATAATAAATATCTAAATCTTGTTGTAATTTTAATATAAATATCTCTTTCTTTGCTCTACATGTAAACTGACAACCACATACGTGGAAACAAACAAATACGTATTTATATTAAAATTACAACAAGATTTAAATCGTGAGACTTCACGAAATTATGGACCTTTTGAAAAAACTACTTTCTTATTTTAAAGATATAAGGAAAACGTCACTAAATTAAGAAATAATTATAATAACCGGAAGGTATGCCAAATCAAGAGAATCGAAATTTATTAAATAAAATGTACATTGATTTATATTTATTAAAAATATACAGTGAAGTCCACCCTACTAATATATATTGACAATTTTCTTATTATTAGGTTTTTAAATTTAAAAAAAGTCAAATGCAATATGTGTAATATTATTTGATCTTAATGTTAAGTTGTATATTTGAAGCTTAAGATTTGATTAATGTATCAGTGATGTTTCCGACACCTGTTTCGTAATTTTATTGGTTAATTTCTATATAAATATCCTTCTTGTGTATTAAGATTCGGATAAACAAATAACTCTGATACTTCATATCAATGATATTACACATAGATTTAACCTAATTTAATAATTTTTCGAAAACTATGCATTCCTTCTAACTAATGATTACTATACAGAATAAAAATAAAAAAATTATTAATGTGATTTTGTATTACTTATATATGTTTATATCTGTTTGGAAATTAAAAATTATGTTTCTTTTTATTTATTGATTATAGTTTTAGAGTGTTAACTTTATATAACAAATTGGGTTTGTTCATTATAATAAAAATATAAAATAGATGAGAGGTTAAATTTTTATTTATTTGTAACGAAACTAGTAAATGTTGATAACTCATTTTTACGCTTATCTTTTAAAATATCTTTTTATTTATTTTGATTAATTTCACGATTACATTTAAAACATAACTTTTACAATTCTCATTTAAATAGATATTTACAATTTTCTTTTAGAAGTTTATTTAAAATTTTTTTTTAGAAGTTTATTTATAATTTTTCTAAGAACATAATCTCAAATCGGCTAATTGAATACAAAATATAAAACAATTAATTTATAATATTTGAAACTCACATAATACACTTTTCATTAAATTTACTTAGTGTATTTTGATTTGTCATTTGTTATTTATTCTAAAATTATTTATAAAATATGATAGTTTGGGGTAGCATAGTCAAGTGAATACAAAAAAAGAGTCTTATAAATTCCAAATTGTTGATAATAGGTCGCAGATAAAAAAAAACTTTATAACAAAGAACTAACTATTAGAAGCCAAATTTTAACATAGAAGCAATAGGATTTTTACAGTAGAGATAATAGAAGAATTGATTTAAAGGAACACAGATAATATATAACTAATAAAGCAAAACAGAACCTTTCATGAATTATCTAGGATAGCGTGAGTTTTAAGAATTGGAATTAGTAAATCTTGATCAGAAGATTTGACATACATTAAACAATGATTTACAAAAGTTATTATAATTTAGTAGAGTAAAGATTTTCTCTGATCAAAAGTTTGTAGTACATGATAAAATACTTAAATACAGAATTAGCTTTAAAACAGATGTATGAATGTAATTGTTATAAATAATTATAGATTAGTCAATTATTAAGAAGATACCAGATATATTATTTAATTTAAGAAATTAATATTTTGCATTTGACTATTATCGACTAAGCTGATTGTATAAAGATAATTACCAATCTTTCTATTACATAAACGAGAGCTATTTGTTTTTTTAATAAAGATCATTTAACTCAAAAATTTATAATTTTTATTTTGCGTTTTTTGAAAATATCTATTTAAATTTTAAATTAGTTAATTGTTACTTTTTTTTCAACTAATCAAAAAAATTAATATATTGTTCCAAACTTGTATCTTTTTGATCAAAGATTTTATGCTTATTATAAAGTTATCTCTTTATCTATATTAACTTTTCATATTTTTTGTAAATTCTTAATTCCATTTATGATCAAATTAAAATTTTTTAAAATAAGAAACTCTCATGAGTTATATAATTAAAATAATTTAGAAAAAAAAATTAATTAATTATTTAATGATATCAAAAATCCTTTTCTTCTTCCAACTTTCTTAATAATACCTACATGCTCTAATTTATCTATGATTATATTCCAGTTCTCTTCAGATGGTCTACTTTTACTGTTAAACAAAGATCCTATCAAATTCGAAGATGGAACTAAAACATTTTTAGTAAGCTTATCTCTAAATCTAGATATAAATTTTTCAGTTTTATCTCGATTATTAGAAAAATCAAGATTTCTCAACACATCTTCATTAATATCTACTTGAACATCATTAATATCAGTTAAAGGTTCTTCTATTAATTCATTATTATAATCCTCTTTAATATTTGCTTCATCTTCAATACTTTTAACCAACCCATCAACATCTACTATAACTTCATCCAAGACCACCTCATTATCCTGATACACACTCCCGTTATCAGTATCTGGAAAATAATCATAAGCTTCCGCCATATCATCATCCACTACCATCCTCTCTTCTTCCAGCTCCTCTCCAAAAGCTTCTTGTGGACTTACTTTGACTCCAAAGACCTAACACATTCCGGATAGAACATTTTCTTTAGTCCGGAAACTGAAGACCCTCTTTTGATAATGAAAAACTTCTTCATATAAATCTCTGAACCTTCCACCGGTCTCAATGGTGGTAGTATAGAAGTTTTTCATGTACTCTAGAGTAGCATTCATCGGATCAAAGAGGGCTGCCTTCAGTATGAGCTCTCTAGTCTTGCCACCTCCATTCTTCTTCTTCTTAAGATTGTTGAGTACTTCCTTGGTTCTACTTTCTGTCCTTCCAAAGACAGTCCCAAGGAAGCAAGACTTCTTCCAGCAACTCTTCTGTACCCTGCCATCCAGATGATCTTGATTAACTCTTCCTTTTAAGTAAGCACTCCTACAGCAGGAATAGCATGTGCCAAGAGATCCGACATAGCTGCTATATTCGCTATTTCTATGTCATCATCTTGAGCAATGGCCTAGCTTGCTTAGGGGATTGCAAATCAAAGAAATAATTAAAATTATTTACTTTGAAAGCTTCAAGAATATCTTCGCCTTCGATTGTATATAAAGATGGTATACATAATCTTAAAGTTCATCTTTGAAAGATATAGGGTCTCATTCCTAAATACCATCTTAATTACATCAGTATATACAATACTTGAAGAAGCCTCCCCTAAGTAGCTATTAAAGCTAGCTAAATATTCCCGATTCATAGCTAGCAATGAGTTAAAATCTTGTATGAGATGAGTGAGAATCATATTCAAGCCAGCTCTCTTGCTGCTACATGTGAATATATTCTTCCACCCTTCATCGAGTCGAACCCCTTTAGCTTTAATCTTCTCAGCATAGATCTTCCACAGGTACTCAATCTAATACAAGCCATCTAAATAAATATTGTGGATTGCTGGATGGTTCAATAGTATAATCATGGGGGTTAGTGTAACCTTCTAACATATTTCGAACTTCCCCAGGAACATAATGCCAATTCTTCTATCCCCTAGTAATAGATCAGCTCTAAAAAAGAAAGTCTATACAGAGAAGCCATATCACCTACTTGCAGATACTGGATATACTTTTCAGTAATTGATCTTATTACACTATTCACAGCATGCACTGGAATAGCAATAAAATCATCACTATCTATCAATCTACAAGCATCTATGATACAAGCTGGGCTGACTCGAACCTCCTTCCTATAGCTCACTGGTTCTAGAACTAGATTATTAATCAAGTCTTCAAATTTAGAAAGTATTCTACCTAGCAACAGCATGTGCAGACTTATGAGCCATCTCAAAATACAACATGGTCACTTCTGGAATGTAGGTCTTATTCCTAATTGATTTGAATTTATCTTCTCAAACATGCCCTAGATAGGGATATTCGAGTCAGCTACTTCCTTCCATTTTTTATCTTCGTGATGTAATTCTTGTGATGATTCTTTAAAACAGTGTAATAAAATGGAGTTTGTAACTCCTAATTTTTTAAAGAACTCATCACTGGACGCCAAGAGAGATAAAGTGTCCGATATTGATTCTATACAGAGATCAACCTTTATTCATCATATTGATAACTTATGTAAGATTTTAATGTTGTAGGGAACTAGTATTAGTTTTGTTCCCCAGACACTCAATGAAATAGAAGAAGGTATCAGAAGTACCTAATCCTTCGTTGAGTAAGGAAAAAAAGAGCTCAACGTTTTCAATTATAATTGTGCCAGTGGCTTTGAAGGAACAGGCATCAATAGTTATTTGTTTAGCTACTATGATTCTGTTCACATCATGACTCACTTCAGTCTCATAAAATTTTATCTTTTTAATCGCAGTAAAGAGCCTGTGGTTTCTAATGCTTCTGTCGATCTGCTTTTTAGGGAATATCAAGAAAAGATTTAAGTCGCCTATTTTCGGTGGAAATTTACCAATAAATTTCTTATCGCAATCAGATTTATAAATATAATTAAAATTTTTAGATAAAAGGAATGTTGAAGAGTGGTTGCTTTTACCATCTAAATTGATTTGAAAAGATACCATCTATATCATAGGTCTTACAAAACCTTATCTTTTCTTGATCTATATTGCTCGATGAAGGATTAAATTCACAATTTTTAACTCTGATTGGGCCACTTTTTATATATTTCTTTGTGTTCTTTCCCAAGTCAAAGTAAAAATATGTGAACGCGTTTGCTAGTTTTGAATTTAAATCTATTCTATCAAAACTAACATCTTCATAATATCATAATTATCATGTAACATCTATAATGGCTAGATTAAGTTCATAATATCATAATTATCATTCGGAAAATAAAGAGTTGAGAAATTCCAAACAAACTTAATCTCATACAAGTACGCCATCAACAACAAATCCAGCAGGGTACATACTTCCGTACTATTCTCGCCCGTATCTAGATAGGCGCAGAGGACATTGTTATCTCTTATCAATCCTACTTTAAGGTTACTCGTAATCACGTCGGATGATATAGTTTCACAGATACAGGCGAGAATCTTTCCATATAAAAAACTATCTATTATATCTATATTTATATTTGCGTAGCTAGGTAGAGAGGATGGTAAGATGGGATTTGATGTGTTGGTGTGAAACCTTGACTATTTTGGGCGATATTTTTTGTTGGTTTAGTGATGTGTGGCTTTGTTGAGGCGATCTTAGATCTTTTATTTAAGTTGGAAATATCATTATTATCATTTGATTTATCATTATCATCATTTGAGTCATCATTATTATCATTGAAGTCATCATCATTATCATTAGAATCAGAAGTATCATTTAAGTCATTATTATTATCGTTTGATTTACAATTATCATCATTTGATTTATCATTAGAATCATTTAAGACATCATTATTATCAGAATTATTATCATTTAAGTCATCATTATTATCAGAATTATTATAATTTAAGTCATCATTGAAGTCATCATTATTATCATTAAAGTCATCAGAATTATCATTAGAATCAGAAGCTAAATTACTAGTATTAGTATCATCATAGATTCATCAATAGAGCTAGATAATGTATCATAACTGGAAGAATTGGATTCAGAAACCGAACTTGAAGAATTTTTCATTGGGGTTATAATAATTATTTTATTATTTATAAAAAAGAAAATAAATTATAAAAGTAGAAAGTAATAAATTGTGTTACTTTCGTGTAGAGTATACTTCCAAAAAAGTAAATTATCGAAAACTTTAAAATTTATTTTTTCTTTATAGATTAATTTTAATAATATTTTTAGCTTAAATTTACATATCAAGTCTCTAGAATAGTTATATGATCATTCTGAAATTATAAATTTTTTCATGTCCATTTAAAGTAAATTATTATTTTGATTATTCGAGAAAATTTATTTTTTGATAAAAACAATCATAAATTAAAATCGAGAACAAATGATGGAAATAAATTTTAAATAATTTAATTAAACTCCAAAAGAGGAAATGATAAATTCAATTAAATTCCCAAAGAGGAAATAAAAACATTTAGAAATAATTAAAGTTTTAGTTTCATATTATAAACAACTTTTGTATTTTTTGATAAAAATAATGCTAAAATATTGAATTATACATATATTTAGAAAATGAGAAAAAATGATAATAAGATATATCTACATGTATTCAAATAGTCAATATATCTATACCTTTCACATAATTTATAAATTCATATTTATAGCTATTATATGAATTAGGTTTAAAAATTTCGAGGATTACACAATTTTTACTTAAATCTATATAGAAATATACTTTAAGATCTAAATATTACAGAAAAATCTGATAAAAAGACAAATAAACGATCATGTACTGAACTATTAAAATATCTTGGCTTAACCAGAAGAGACATAATTATCATATCTGAGAAGTAAATTACTATAGTCAACAAATGAACTGATGAGAATGTTAAAAACATTTAATATTTATTGAAGCAATTTGATTGTTGAGTATCTTTCTTCAATCAAATCCTATTAATCTCAATAGAGTTTCCTCTTTCAATATGTTTTCAAAGTGATAAAAGAAATACTTCCTAGATGTTTTATAGTACTCCGATCTGTATACAAGTCTGTGTTGAGACTGATAGGATTGCCTCTCTACAT
>TARA_R110002003_G_scaffold3358_1_pt1 | contig 10570 bp, 7 predicted proteins | sample TARA_R110002003 | Tara Oceans TARA_R110002003 (sample SAMEA4396441) | marine metagenome | biome: Westerlies Biome; feature: [SRF] surface water layer (ENVO:00010504); material: water (ENVO:00002006), including particulate matter (ENVO:01000060) such as... | depth 5 m | reverse complement strand
CCGCCCTCCTGACGCTGCCCGACCTGCACACGGTCGATCTCTCCGACAACGCCTTTGGCCTGAACACGGTCGCCCCGCTCGTCGACTTCCTCTCCCAGCACACGCCGCTGCGCTACCTGTACCTCAACAACAACGGTCTCGGTCCCGCTGCAGGCGTGCTTGTCGCCGATGCGCTGACCGCGCTTGCCGAGAAAAAGGCGGCCGCGCGCAACGAGGGCAAGCAGGTGCCGGATCTCGAGCTCGTCATCTGCGGCCGCAACCGTCTTGAGAATGGCAGCATGGCCGCGTGGGCAAAAGCATACGCAGCCAACAGCCGAGTCAAGACAATCAGAATGACACAAAACGGCATCCGACAAGAAGGCATCACACACCTCCTCACCAACGGCCTGCACCACCTCACCAAGCTCGAGACGCTTGATCTGCAGGACAACACCTTCACAGCCATGGGCGCAACGGCGCTCAGCAAGGTTGTTGGAACATGGACAGAACTCCGCGAACTCGGTGTCGGTGACTGCTTGCTCAGTGGCCGCGGCGGTATCGCCCTGGCGTCGGCGCTCGAGAAAGGGCACAACAAGAAGGTCGAGGTTCTCCGCCTGCAGTTCAACGACATCAACGCCAAAGGTCTTGAGGGCCTCGCATCCGCCGCATCGTCCTCCCTGCCCGCCCTGCGCCGCGTCGAGCTGAACGGCAACAGGTTCGACGAAGCGCACCCCGGCATCGAGAAGCTGCGCGAGGTGCTCGAGGCGCGGAAAGAGGGGAGCGGAGAGAAAGACGATGAGGACTACTGGGGTCTTGATGATTTGGACGAGCTCGAGAGCGACGACGAAGACGAGGAAGAAAGCGACGAAGAGCAGAAGCGCGGAGAGGGCAGCGATGAGGAGGGTATTGAGGTGGAAGAGAAGGCTGCGCGGCAGATTGTGGAAGACCAGAGAGCGGAAGAGAGTAATGTGGCCGAAGACAAGGACAAGAAGGTGGATGATCTTGCCGATACACTGGCCAAGGCTGAGATCAAGTAGGTCCAAGTCCTCGTCTAGTGCGCGGATATCAAGGCGTGTAATTGGCGGACTTGTGCATAAGGAGGAGATACCATAGACAGATCTTGAACACATACATTTCCCACTTCTTTTGCCCCGTCACACCGTATTGCGGCCCTTTCTTAACCGCGCGGCATCGCATGGTAAGCACAGGGGGCCAAAGGGAATGGCATCGTGTCAAGTTCGATGAAGCTTCACATTTGAAAGACGCCGGCATGGCTAGCCTAGCTATGTCATGCAATAATCATGTTGTATGTGCTCCGTCTGCCCCGTTGTTCGAATCATTCCTTCAACACTCTCGCTCTCAGCATCACTCTAGCGACTTGCATGACAGCATCACCGTGGGCCCATGCTGCAACCCAGCCATTTACTTCACTTCTGCGACAGGCTGGCTGTTCTCGCGCTTGTGAGCGCTCGCCATGGCCTGAGAGGCACTGCCGCCCTTCTCGACATGACCATGGGCGCGATGCTCTCGAGACTGAAGACAAGCGGCCTCTTCCGTGCTAACCTTCTCCGGCTCATTCTTGACCTTCGGCTCGAGCCTCATCTCAGCCAGCTTCAGATTGACCTCGCGATCATGATGCGACTGGTCCTTGCGGTGCTTGTACTCCTCAAAGGACCCGCTTGGCGAGATGTTAGAGCGGTCGCTGAGAGACTCCTGGCGCTTCTTGGAAGCGAGGGACTGTGCCGTAGCAGTGAGACCGCCTTTGTCGATATTTCCATAAGCACGGGCCTCGCGGGAGTGGAGGAGGTTGGCGTCGGCCTCGGTGACATTGCCCTCCTCGATCTTGAGCTTGATGGTAGCCTCGGCCTGGTGGAGGTTTGCCTCCTTGTCGCGGTGAGACTGTTCATGGGGCGTAAAGGTCTTGCTGCTGGCACGAGATCGAGCACCGATAGGGCTGGAGCCGCTGCTGAGAGACAGCTGGCGCTCTCGCTTGGCTGCAACGGACTGGGCGACGGAGGTGATGCCGCCCTTTTCGGTGTGGCCGTGGGCGCGGGCCTCGAGGGAGTGAAGATGGTTGGCTTCCTGGATAGTGACGGTGCCTTCAACCACCTTGGGTTCGATCTTAGCGATTTCCTCTTGGAGCTCGGCCTCTAGTTCGGGATGCGGGGCGTTGGTATGGCCGACAGCCTTCTGCATCTCTGCCTGGCATCAGCTCTACACTAGACCAGGAAGGTAACAGCACTCGAGGGCGACGTTGCCAGCACAAGGCAAGCTAAATAGCGAGGAGTCGCACTCACTGCTGACAATAGCCTGGGCCGTCCTCAGAACCTCAGTCGTGACATCGGCGGGGTTCTGGTCCACCGCCACCTTGAGGTCGTTGACAACGGTTAGCAGGGACGTGTGGGGAGCTTGTCCCAGGCTGGGGTCCACCTCGTGGACAATCTCGCTGGCAGCAGCAAACGCCTCGACCGCAGAGATGATCTTGGCCGACCGGAGATCGCGAGCCTGGGCGTTCTCAGACAGGCGGCGAGCGTCTTCTGTGGTGATGGTGCTGGGATCCTCTCGGAGTTTCTTGAGGATGTCCTCCAGTAGCGTCGTGAAGTGCTCGTCGCGAGCAGAACCCTGGGCGTTGGACTTGTCGACTGTGGCGGACATGATGGCCGTTGGTGCAATGGGAATGGTGAGACACGGACCGTTGCGGAAGCTCGGTTGACTGACTGTGCCGAGTTGAATGGTGTTTATGGGCGAAGGTGTTGAGCTGTTGAGCTGGCGTGTTTATAGGTGACGTCGAGCCAGTGGATCGTGCTTGCTGCGTGGGCATGGAAGGCAACAAGCAGGTGCAAACGCGGTGGAGCGCACCTCCCATTTCATCGCAGAGCCGTAGTCTGGCTAGCCCCCAGCGTTCCTGTATATTCCATTGAGAGAAGGGAGAATGCCGACAAACAAAACCAGCGACAGCATGGATGTTCACGTGCTCTTTCTGGAAACTATACCACTACGGCAGGCGCTGCCCCCTATTTTGCGTCCCATCTTTTCCTCACATGAAGAAACATCGCTCGGACGTCCCGAGATGTCACCCTGTTGTTCGTGTACGTACACGAAAGTGAGGACTTTCGGTCCAAAGTGCGTTGTCAAGATGAGAGGTCATCTCGCCCGACCTCGTCGAACAACCGTCTAGACTCTTAATTCGTCTTCGTACGCTTTCGGGATATCATCCCAGTGCCCGCCGTTTTTGGTTCGGTATGCCGTCTAATACCGGTAAGACGTTGCGCGCTACAGCATCGCATGCTGGACCACTCATCGACGCGAATGCTCAGAGCATGACACACAACACCCGGCTGCATCTCGATGGCATGGGATGAAGGAGCTGCGCACGACGTTGTTCTCTGACAGCTGTGAAGCTCCCCGTCCTTGGCAGGAGGTTGCCGAGGAATGTCCAGTCGTGTCCGAGTTTCAGCCTGTCTTGGCCTCGTGTTCGGACCCTGACCTGGCCTGGTCTCAGCCTCAGGCTCAAGAGAGACAGCTCCGATGCTGCTCATTATTCAATTGGTGAACAACATCTCTGCTACAAGGCTCGACGGTTCGTGCCGCTATCGCAATGTGACTTTGCCTCGGCGGTCTGGAAGCCAACTGGAACAAGCTATGCCCAGCCGCCGAACGGGCATCTTTTAGACTGCCGACAAGCTTCTCTGGCACACTCTGGCTTATCCTGTAACGTGCTCTACCTGGACACCAAGACAGAACACGCAAGCTCATCAGCGCGCGGCAGCTCAGGCGGTTGGAGCAGGCACCATTCTCTGACCACGAACTTCCTGAGGAACGAATCAGTACCATTTCACCTGAAATCCCCTGCAAGAGTCCGTATGATGTCCGACTCAATGTGGGAACTGATGGCTCTCAAGGACAAGAGTCAATCTGCCCAGATACCGTCAAGCAGAAAACTGATATCTAGCCTCATGAATCCGCATCTGTCTCGCCCGCGCATCTACTTACTCCTCCAGATCACTCTTTCTTGATATTTGCTGCTTGAAGGCCCTGTGCCAATACCATACCACACATCCCGTGCCTGGCACGGTCATACGCTATTGGTGTTCCAAAGGTAATCATTATAATGTCTACACACGCGTGCCCCATCAGTGGCAAAAGCGGGCTATGTCCATCAGGTCGCGTTGGCCCCCGTGGTTGTGCATTTGCAGCTTTCCAACCTAACCTCAGGGCTTCTTCGGTTCATACGGAGGTATATACTGCTGCGACCTTTAAACGGACCCAGCTAACTGACCCAATCAGAATTCCGACGACGCGGGCGTCCTTCATGACAGAGAGCGTAAGGCTCTGAATGAAGTGCTCATGCCTCAAGCACCGGCGCGATCAGTAACGAAAGGCTTAAAGAATGCAGACGCACTGCAGCCAGAAGATGATGATCTACTGGCCTTTGCATTGGGAGCTCCTGCGAGACGTGTTCTGACACGGGCTGAGGAGATTGGCCCAAAGACTGGATGGAAAGACGGTTACCTCACATCAGCTCACGGCTTCCTCCCTCCAGATCCTTCAGACGCACCAGTCGCCCTTCGAGCGTCTCCTGGCCGCGTATGGTCTGATCTTTGCGAAAGGATGCCTGGTGTCGTTGCACGCGGCAATATGCGTAACTCGATCCTAGCCCTGCCGCTAGTACATGGCACAGCCGACATCATCCCGGACCGGGCTTTGTGGGCGGCAACTGTGTGCCTGGGCATCTTGGCAAGTGTATACAGATACGAAGAGGTCAACGATGGGAACGAAGGCGTTAGCATAACTGCCCCAAAGTCTGTTTTCAAAAACATACACGGCGATGATGATGAAGAGGAAGAGACCAGAGGTATCCCTCGGAACATTGCCATACCACTTCGACAAGTGTGCACGCGGATGGGACGGGCTTTGCCGCATCTGACCCAGTTCGATGTCTCGATATACAACTACAAGCTGAGAGATCCAACGAGTGTTCAGCCCTATCTGGTCAGAACTGAGAACATGGATCTGAGATGGCCGGTAAATTGATACCGCCTTTCTCGCGGCCAATCACTGACGAATGCAGGTTTTCAATGATCGCGGTGAAGCCATGTTCTTGCAATGCATGGCAGAAGTCCATGGCTGTTTCCAATCTGGTGTCGAGATCGTGACGCGCTGTCAGGAAGCTGTCATGAATAAAGACTCGGAAGCTCTACTACTCGACATGGTAGCTCTGAAGGAACTTGTCGACCAGCTTCCATACGTTTTCCACAAAATCTCCGTAAACCCGAATGCAGGCGAACAATTTGCGAATCCAGTTGAATGGGGCCAGCGATATGCTAAGTTCTCGGCGCCTCTATCTAGCCGCGTTCCAGCCCTGTCCGGACTTGCGCTTCCGTTGTTTCTACTCATGGATGCATTCATCGGACGAACGAAATATGTCTCCTTTCTCGGCATTGAAGCGGTGCATCTTCGGCGATGGTTGCCACTCAACATCCGGGCGTTTATCACAGCCATCGAGCAGCACTATCAGATACCTGACTATGTCAAGTCGAGTGGCGATCCGCGCCTTGAGGGTGTTTTGGAAGGCATAATTGAATCTTATGCGGGTGAGCGGGGCTTCATGGGAACCCATCGTTACAAAGTCTACGGCTTCCTCGAGGTTGTTGCAAAGACTGGTCGCTCAGAGACAAATGGCAATGCGGGCGCAGGCAACTCGGATGGAAGACCATGGGAGGAAGTTCATCATACGCTTTCCGACTCGATGAAAGAAAGACTGAGTCCCTACCGCGGTGAAGTGAAAGTCGAGCCGCAGCAAATGAGAGGAAGCTTTGAAGAATGTCGATTTCAGGCCAGAATTCTTCGCCGGTGTTTCATCGATCGAGATGCCACACGTTCTACAGCAATGGTGACATTCGACTTATCCGATACTGGAATTACATTTCAGCCAGGCGATCGGCTCGCGGTCATGCCGATGAACGCCTCTCATGAGATTGCAAAAGTCGCCGCAGCACTGGGCTTGGACCAACTGATGGAGGCGATTGTCCCTGTAGAACAAGGTTCAGTTTGGGCTCGATTCTCGAAGCATATGGAAATCGTTTCAAAGAGACCGAGCACCGGCTTGACCGTCAAGGACATACTCAGGAGAGGACATCTCGCACCTCTTACCAAGGACCTGGTACTTTCGGTGCATCAAATTCTTCGCGCGTGCTCAAGGAGCACTCTGAAGATCCTCTCATCTGACAACTGGCCAGTCAAGGGCAGTTTTGGCGACCTCCTACAACTTGCCATTTCGGAGGCACCGCAGGACACATGGGACTGTGCCTTCGATCTCAACAACCTCGCATGGCTCCCGAGGTTAATCCGCCTGGAAGTCCCTCGCACCTACTCTATTAGCAACTCGTCAATTGAGCTTCTCCCTGGTACGATCGATCTTACGGTTTCTCGCGTCGAAACCACCCGTGATCCTATTTTCGACAGCGTACAGCCACAATTGCCTTTGTATGGAGTTTCGAGTGGCTTCTTGAATCCTGCACCTGACACCTTGGAGTACCTTTGCGACACTGATGATGACCTCACTGTACTTATTGGAGTCTCCAGACCCATTCAGTTCCAGTTGCCATCGTCAACTACAGTGCCAGTTGCAATGTTTGCGGGTGGCTCCGGTATCGCACCATTCCGAGGCTTTTGGCAGAAGCGGATCCAGTCCGGCATCGGACGCAATATCCTATTCCTCGGTGTACAGTCCCGCGACAAGCTTGTTCATGAGTCTGAACTCAGAGGCCTTGTGCAGCATAGCGCTCTCGAGCTCCACACGGCATTTTCGAGGGATCACAAGGGCTTAGTCTATGATCATATTGCCAGAGATCTGATAGAGGAAGACATGGAACCTCGTTATATTGATAGTGCCATTCTCGAGCAGGGTCGACTTGTTTCAGAATTGGTCATGTCGAAAAGCCAGGGTGGGCTCGGAGGCCACTTATACGTATGCGGCTCAATATCTCTGTACGATACAGTAATGTCCGGGATCAAACAAGCCATCTACAAATACCAGGCATCAACACACGCGACGGCTGACTCGCTCTTGGCGATCGCATTTGCTGAGAGACGATTCATGCTGGACATCTTCATGTCGCCTCAGTCGATGTCGTCATCAACACCGAAAATATCTATGTCCGAACTGGCGACACATACGGGGCACAGAAGTGGCTCAAGGATGTGGATTGGTGTGCATGGTGCCGTTTATGATGTCACAGACTTCTTGCCAATGCACCCAGGTGGTACTCTGATTGTAGCTGCAAGTTCAGGACTGGATGCTACGAAGACCTTCCATGAGCTGGCCCATGACACCAATCCCGAGGTTTCATCTTTGCTCTCCAAGTACTTCATTGGAAATCTGGGTTTGAAGCCGTATTGTGCGAGCCTTGAGATCAGCCAATTATACGACATGTGGTATCAATATCTGAGAACCAGCATTGAAAGCCTTACGACGTTGTACTTTGAAACTACCAACATATTAGAAGACTCAAAGATCTGGTTCTCTGGAGGGCTTCTGAACATCGGTGGAGTCAGGAAGTTCTACCAGTTCCAGTCGCGGTTGTTGCAAAATGGATTTTCGACGTTGTTTGGCGCAAAACTCCAGGAGATCTATCTCAAGATTACCTACGCGCTAGCTAATGCTGTCACGCCAGATGCACAACTTCCCGACGTAATCGGTACTATTACCCGTGCACAGTCTGGAGCCAACGCTGCTAAAGCAATACGAGAGATATCGGAAATCGGGCAGTTCGTCAGCAACAACGCCAAAGCAGCACGATTTCACGAGAACGGTATTCTTGGATATGCCAGAACAGCGACAGAACTAGACATTACATTTCTTGAGCAGGTTCGTGATGAGGCAGCACGCGGTATGGACGCTTTCGATCTGATCGCTTCGATGGATGAGGCAACGAGCGCTAAGCAGGTAATATAATACTGGTTGTTTGACGATGGCTTTGGACATAGCATCTAACATATCTGCAGATAAAACTCGCTTCATATCTCTTGACCCTTTTGGAGCGGATCGCTGCTCGGTTAGAAGAGTACTACGCTTCCTTGTCCCAGCAATCTGTCTATAAGCCGGAGATTGAGGGCAACCCGGCACGAGCTCGTTGGCAGAACGTTCGTCGCAAGATCATGGAAGGGTCATTCTTTGTTCTTGCCAAACCTGTTTCGTTTCCTAGCACACTCGACTTCGGACCTGGGCTACAGAAGCGACCACTGACGAATACTGCCCGCGTGGATTTCGCCCAAATATTCGCTGACGCACAACACCATATTCGGTTAAGTCCACCAACTCATGCGCCGAACAGCGATGTTGAATCAAGAGAGCCGCGACGACTAGCCGATATGCATGCCGCTCGCGCAGCGGCGAATTCAAAGGCCCCTAGTAGTTTTGAGGTTCGGCAGCAGAGCATCGCGCTCAAGCGAATGTCTAGTTTCATCAGCGCAAACATGTCGAACATTCGACGACTAAGTCGACTGCCGGCAAACTACGACTTTAATGACATCATGGCTACGTATGGAAAACATGCTGCCACTGTCACGGCGACTTCGCCCTCCTCAACATCTCGTGGACATACCACGGCACCGAGCTCAGTCAACAGCACCAATGTACAAGGGCTGCGTCTGAGAGGCAACACGTCTCCACTCCCGGCCCCACAAGCAATGCGTACCAATCAGCAAACCTCTTCGCTTGAGAAGAGTATCCCGCTGAGCTATCGACGATCCCCACTTCCTATACTGCCTGTCCAGTCTCACGAAGTCCGGGCTCAGACGCCAGCAGTTTCTTCGGTTCCTGTTGTGCAGGATTCGGCATCAGGAATGACCGCAGCCATGGCACATCTGAATCGCCGACACCCACCACGTAGTAACACGCCATTGCCAGCATCACCCCGAGCCTCTTTAGCATTGAGTGCAGCATCATCACGAAGGAAGATAAGTGGCGACAGTGCACCTGTACCAGGCATGCCTAGTGTTGCGGCTGGTCTGAGAACATTGAAGTTGGCAGCAAGTGTGAATGGAGACGAGTTAAAATTCCAACAAGCGCAAAGTGCGGCAAGATGAGCGAAGATGGGCAAGAATGTGGACTGTAGAGGTTGCAGAGAGTTACATGTCCTATAACCCAAGAGTAGATACATAAACAACAGCTCGAGACATGTTGATCCTACAAGACCAAGTTGCGACAAGCACCGTCAGTGGCATGTGTCCAGTTAGCCTCAAATGCTGTGAGCACTGACATGTTGGACTACCTAGGCAACCCAGTCTAGACATCTTCCCACAAATCGCGCACAGATAATTGCCATGAGCCCAGCAGGTAGTAATATAAGGACAGATTTTGGAGTATACGACAAGGCAGATTTGGTCAAGGTCCATTTAAATTGTTTGCGGATCCCTTGCGAGGTGAAGATTCGAGTCCAATGTAGGCGACACCATCAACCTCGGCTCACCTGCATGCTCTCCGCTTTGTGCTCATCACGACAGATTTCCTCAAATATCCAGCATGCGGCTCTCACAAGCCATGCTTAATGCCGTCCCGACTCACCTGCTATGTCTTCAGCGTTCCAGAACCCGGTGACCGGAGCCACTATCATTGCGCAGAGCCTGAAGGACCTTGGTGTTTCGGTCATCTTCGGTTTAGTGGGAGTCCCTGTGTCGGACATCGCAGAACAAGCCATCAACATCGGCATTCGCTTCATAGGATTTCGCAATGAGCAGGCCGCCTCCTATGCGGCCACCGCGTACGGGTACCTGACAGGCAGACCGGGCGTCTGCTTAGTCGTTGGAGGGCCAGGTGTGCTGCATGCCATCGCTGGGGTAAGACGAACCTCTTAGATCAATCATCACGCATAGCAAGCCGTCTCCATTATTGTCTTTCTCGTTGCTTCCGCAAACTGATCGTGAAGTAGGTTGGTAACGCAAGCGAGAACAACTTTCCTCTTCTTCTGATAGGCGGCTCTGTCGAGACACACCAGGTCACCAAGGGAGCATTCCAAGAACTAGACTCAATATCCCTCCTGACACCACACACGAAGCTCTCTGTTCGACCGCCCAACATAGAGATACTGCCATCTATTATCGCTAACGCCTATCGATGCTCATTTTATGGCCGCCCAGGTACAGGTTTCATTGACCTGCCTGCAGATATCATCAACGACCCACTGCCATTAGAAGTGTTTAAAAATGTCCAGCAGACTCCAAGAGTGGCCAGTTCACCCAAGAGTGGTGCGGATGAAGTAATACTGCATAGAGTTGTGACCTTGATCAAGAATGCAAAGGCGCCATTAGTTCTCATCGGCAAGGGCGCTGCGTACGCTAGAGCCGAGAACTCCATTCGTGCCTTCATTGATCAGACCTCAATTCCGTTCCTTCCTTCGCCAATGGGCAAGGGTGTTGTCGCAGACTCGCATCCCGCCAATGCATCTGCAGCGCGAAGCGCAGCACTTAAGATGGCCGATGTGGTTATCATATTGGGCGCAAGACTGAATTGGATCTTCCACTATGGAGAGGCACCGAAATGGAATCCTTTGGTCAAGTTCATCCAAGTTGACATCTCACCTGAGGAAAT
>TARA_R110002003_G_scaffold296_3_pt1 | contig 10574 bp, 11 predicted proteins | sample TARA_R110002003 | Tara Oceans TARA_R110002003 (sample SAMEA4396441) | marine metagenome | biome: Westerlies Biome; feature: [SRF] surface water layer (ENVO:00010504); material: water (ENVO:00002006), including particulate matter (ENVO:01000060) such as... | depth 5 m | reverse complement strand
TCACTTTCCAGTAATCAGAGTATTCAAGAGGAAGACGAAGACAAAGAAGAGCGTAAACGTCTGGAGAAGAACGCGGATCTCGCCAAGGACATTTTCAGAGAGAGCTTTGGAGATCGCCTGGAACGAACGCCAACTATCCTTACTTCGATGCCTTTCCGGCAAGCCGTGGGTATGATGGCCGAATGGGTATCAGAAGTGCTTCTCCGGCGAATAGATCAAGTTTCGTTCAGCACGGTGAAAGAGTGTTCGTTACGGATGCGAAAACTAACGTCGGATCCAGCCGGGGACGCACAATCGTACTGGCCCTTCATCAAGAAAGTGCGAGTATACTTAAAGGCTCACATTCTGAGCAAGGGCCTTATCTTGGCTGATCTTCCAGGACTTCGCGATCTTAACTCTGCTCGCAAGGCTATCACCGAGCGGTATATCCGCAATTGCCACCAGATCTTCGTTGTCGTCCGAATCGATCGTGTTATCACGAATGAGAGTGTCAAAGAAGTGTTTGACCTAGCCACTCATGTTGAGTTGTCCAAGGTCGACATTGTTTGCACAAGATCAGAGGAAGCCAACTCAAGCGAGGCGTGGCACAATTGGGTAGAGGAGAGAGCCACAATCGAGGATATGCAGGAGCCGATTGATGCTGAAAAGCAGGAGGTTAAATCTCTCAACGACGAGATTGAGTACGAGCGCAATTCTACAAGCATGACACGGGAAAAAGAGCGACTGCTTCTGGATTTACATGGGGAACTTCGACGGGTTGAGAAGTCTCTACAAGCGCATGAGTTCGAGCTCAGTAGCCATATCATCAAGTTGAGAAATGACGAGGTGGCAAACCGTTTGAAGGAGATTTACCGAAACCACCCAGCAGGCACGAACCTGGAAGTGTTCTGCGTCAGCAACAAAATGTACCAGGAGAACCGTGAGAAACCTGCTAGGCTCGCTTCTCCTTACCTCCACTTGAGCGGCATTGTAGAGCTACGAGGCCATTGCATCGGGATAGTTGCGCAAAGCCGTATTCGTGCGACCCAAGCATTCATCAAGGACAAGATACCGGCTTTCCTTGGCTCCGTTCAACTGTGGATCGAAGCTGGATCCGGTAATGCAAGCGCGGAGAGTAAACGTAAGACCCTTGAGGCTGTGTCCAACATTCAATTGGAGTTAGATCAGGTATGCACCCTTGCTCGAATTGAGCACGCCCAAACGGTTTCGCGTATGCTGGAGGTACATCATTGAGGGGTTAAACTTCATGTTTATCTTTTGATGAGCTTTCAGAACATAATATCACGCTGAGAAAAATTGAGGAAAGGGATACGAAGCGCTTCAGAAACATCCGCTGATTCTAGTCCCCAGCTAACGTCTCCGGCGTCTGGACTCCATGAGATATCTTGCTCCTTGAATGAAGCATTCAGCAGCCAGATTTACTTACGAATGGGTGCGTTTGGCTTTGCCAGAGCTGTGTTCGACACTGATTGCCTCCAGAGAGCAACGCTCAGAATTGGGCCACCGATGCCAGACAAGCCACTTTAGAATGGAAAGATGTATGTTAGTCTACAGCATGGACGTGAGACGGTCGATGACTCTTTGACAGTGGCACCCTTCATCATACAAAGCCTTCTGCGCCAACTTCGGTCATCATTTCACGAAGCAGATACGGCTTCGTTGTTGGAATGCTGAGGCAATGGAGAGTATGATTATCGACATGTCCACAGTTTGGGAATCATTCAGGGTCGATCTCAATGTGCAGCTCAAACAGATCCAGGGTCAAGTTGATCAGTCCTTCGGCAGTATTCTCAGCACTGCACTGTCTGCAGTTGAGGTTGGTCCCGGTGCACCAATTAGCACCAAGTCTGCGATGCGAACTTTCGCTACTGTCTTGCGTCATCGGAAAGATATTGCATTGTTTGGTATTGAGGATGCAATAGAGGACTCCTTCGATAAAACGCTCAGTAAACTGAAGGTTGATATTCTTTCGCCAGTTAAAACGGCGTTCATGGGCATGTTGATGGAGAACACCTATCGTGCAGCAAATCAGGCTTTTGGTAAGTCCTTACTGGCTTTCCTAGCATTGCACTACCCTGATCTGACACTTTGTGCTAGGAAGTGGCAGCCACCGCCGTCGCACAGATCTTATCACAGGCAGGTATGGCTGTCAATCTCTCTTCGACAACCACCGCAGTGTTAGTAAGAGAGCGTTCAGACGCATTGCCAGTAACGTGCAGGAAATTTTAAATGAGGTTGTGAACCTTCAGGTCGAACTCATTAAAGCAGACCTGCAGTTGCTTAGGGATGAGAGTGTCGTCTCCGAAAGCGAGAGAGACCCCGGCTTTAGAGAAAGGGTGAGAGCGGAGTTGGACTTGGTGGCGGAGCGAATGGGGCACCTTGTTCAGAATGTCGTCTGACCTTTCTCATTGTATTGGTAGCGATAAGTGTAGGTCTTGGGGTCTTCTCCTGCTATCCAGATACGCCGATTATCGTATAGCACATCCAGGCCGCGGCTTGTTTAGTTCTATTTATCACAATTGCTCCATCGCTTACCTTCACCTAGTTGCGTTCCTACACCACGCTGTCGGGAACTGCAAATGATATTTCACCTAAAGATCGGTCCGCAGCTTCATCGCATCAGCGAAGCTTATCTATCCGCAGCAACTTTTGTACTCAGCAAAGAGAGACCACAAAGTTGATGAAGATAGCCAGGCTCTAGTAGACCTAAGTTCTCGTAGTACCTAGGCTGATCGGCCAGCTCGAAACAAAGCACAACTTCTTGTCATACCTGGTGCTGACGCTAAAACTAAAAAAAATTCGAGCTTCTTCGTAGCGGGAAGAGGGAGCACGATAGGAACAATTCAAGGAACTCTTAACTAGGTCACCTCAAGCATATAGGACCAGAGCGTACCCGTCCATATACCCCTAGCGAGGTTATCACATAGGACGTTTGAATAATATATCATCATCAGCAGTCGGCAACACGAGTACCAATTGGCGCAATGCAAACATATAACAGCTCCCGCATCTTCTTTCAGAAGTACGACGTCGCATGGTCTCAAGCGATACATGACTCCAATTTGTCCCGGAACTCCACGTCGGCGCTATGAAGGTTCCAGTACTCAAGGTCTTCTTTACTCTATTACACAAACCACAGCCACTCCTGAATTAGGTGAAATCGCAGTCAAGCAGATTGCGGCGAAGCACCTTAAACGCTCCGACTAACACGCAAGCGACTACTAGCACAATCATCTCAAAAGTTCTCTGTCTGGGAGAGACTTTATTTCTAGTAAACTTCGAGATCTCGCAGAACGAGCGGGTGTCTATCCGAGCCGCATACGCACGTCTCAACGGACAAACATGGCGGTGTTGTCCTAGAGGAATGCACACTTCGACCCGGTCCACGACGAGCGCAAGAGCGATAGCAATAGCATGTTGCACCATTTTGCGCCAGAGTACACTGAAACCATTACTCATCGCGCGGACAGAGTCACAGCTTCAAGATGGGAGACGTACTATCCTCTACATCCGGTCGCCGGAGTGACAGATAGGCAGTGCCACCGCTTGTCACTGTTCCCGCCTTTTCAACCTCCATCTTTTTCGTTCCTCAACAAAGCCTGATCGCGAAGGCAGTGTTTAAGCGGCGACTTGATGAGTCCAGCCTACACCATCAGAATATACATTCTAGCGATACCAAGGCTCACAACGCTGCTGCAGAACTGTCAAATGTAATGAACTCTTCATTCGACCAATATAGTGTAACAAAGATGGAAGCACATAAATCACTTCCCCACAGAATAGAATTGGACCCCACAACCTGACATGTGGACCGAAAATAGAGGTAGGATATCTGGCACAAGACAGACCCCAACGCCGTCGCTATGCAACAAAAGAAACAAAGTCTACCCAAATCCAAGCCATCGCCGCAGCGTCTAGCAGGCCAGCATAGAAGAAAGATAACCAGGAAAAAGATATAGACAAAAGAAAGTCGCAGCTCCGACGGCGACAAGAAATTGTGTGTGCATCGAACGTGTTTCCACATTCGGCGTTGAGCCATCCGACGGACAACCTATAGCCGTTTCGCAGATCGGTGCAGTGCCATCCCGAAGGCTTCTTGGTTCCCGAGCTGTCATTGTTTCAACAGCAGCCCGGCGATGCGCCGTCCGGCTGCGTGTTTCCAACTCCAACGGTGTCGCGACCGGCACTCCCGCCGCAACACCAACATCCACCTCTTAGTACTCCGACCAATGGCTCGGTTCGCCGACTTTCTCGAACTCCGTTTCCCGCAGAATCCGTCTTCGTGTGCGTTCTTCGCGACCAAAGCAGCAGAACAGACGCGCGAGGCCGCTGCGCTTGCGCGGGGTGAGGCCTTCGTACGGGTTCTCTTTGCTGGGCGAGCTGGATGTTGACGAGGGGCTGAGAGGGATGGTGGCATTGATGAAGATGAGGGAGTCGCGGTTGCGATGCCGTGTGTCGAGGGAGGATTGCGGTGATGCCTTGTCAGAGTATGGCGATGCCGTCGTAGGTGTGCGCGACTGTTGTGATGAGAAAGACGTGTCGAGGGGAGACAGCATTTGGCGGTTTGCTCGTGGCGAAGTAGGAAGACCATATGGCGAGAGAGGCGTAGAGCCCGACATTGTGCTGATGGAGATATGAGTCGAGTGCTCGAAGCTTGAGGACGCTGGTTTGTATGGGTGTTTATATCGCAGAGTCGCTTTGATCCAGTGTTTGTTTGTTACACAGGTAGCACGAAGTAAATTGAGGAAACGAAACAACGGAAACAAGAAAAATATCTGTATGTTCAAGGGGGTGCCTCCAGGCAAAGAAGATGCGTAGATGGTTTATGCAGATCTGCGTCCCACGGCGACCGAAATATATGTGAGTATCAGGGGAGCCGTCATCTCTCCACGCCAAGGCCACAACCGTCTTATGAGCCAGGGGCGCGGGGCTACGTGAAGTCAGCCACAAAGTCCGAGCTCAGTTCTGTCACATCACTTTTGTTGCAAGGCGTTGTGTGACCGTAAATTCCATAGGCAGTTGATTGGGCGGTTTGTTGGTATCCCTCTACCCATCCAACCACGAGCTCTGCGACGCTGTAATCGCAACATGTTTGCAAAACACATGCGTGCTGGGGATACAGCTTTGCATGATTTTGAAACGGTGCCGTCTTCATGCGGTAAGGTTTGGGTGCTGATCTGGAGTCAGAACGTGGCCCGAGCCCGGTAAGCAACCATGTTCCCGAGAAACGAGGCAGCAAGGTCTCTCGTTGGGCCTGCTCGTTTGGTTTCTGCGCCGCAACCCCCTTGCGACGCCGGCATTGTCTCACGTTTGTTCCAAACACAGCCCCGCTCGCTCAATTTGTCTACTTTAACAACTATACCCAGCACATAAAGTATAGATACCTTGCCTTTGTTTGTTGGCTACTTTTCCACGTTCATGCGAGGGCAGGAGGATTGACGGGACTGGGAATTGGCTCCTTCAGGTTTCCACATTTACAAGACGCGCAATATGGCGCGAGATCGCTCAAAGTTGGTGAGCCTTGACCTGCAAGCGTTCTCAATGTGCACCGCGGCCTTTCGCCCTTGGAAACCTACATTCTACAAGGCTCAATCGAAGACACTGCGCCGCAATACAAACGCGCACTTATCGCCAACCGACCCGCGGAGGCGCGGTTCGTGATTCTGCGGCACAGCAACCAGCGAGCTCGTCCATGAGCGTAAAGGTTTCCTGCACGCTCGTGGCGTTGCGTTCATGTGTAGCTCGTGCAGTCGCGATGCGTATGCGCTCAGAAGCCAAACATCGCGAATCATCCAGCCATAGGCCTATCTTCATCAAAGACGATGCGAAAGATCTCCTGCGTTGAAGGTAAACTGTCACTGCATCTCCAATTTTTCGAGATGGGGCGCTTGTCAACAGAGCGACTGTTGTACGGCGAGGCAGATTGCTGTGCCGCAAGGGTATATGTATCAAGAAGCGCTGAGCGGCGCAGCAACTAGACCGGCACAGCTTCGCCTCCTTCGAAGAGCTGGTCGTAGAATGGTCGAGTAAGTGTTGCAAACCTTTGAGAACCAATGCCCCATAGACTAAAAGTAATAGCAAGGCGGTTGTGCGCCAAGCATGTTATTGTATCGTGTCTCTCGAACACTTTCTGCCAGATTATGGCCAGCACATCCAAGCAGTGTCTCGCTCACACTCCTGTCTCATCTGAGACTGCTTTCAACTACAAGCGGCGGTTCAAGGTCTCCAGTTGATGTGTCTGCACTTGGGCATGAGGAGTGCTTCTGTTGTGCCTCTGGCATGAGGCATTTCGACCAGCAGGTTCTGGCATGTCGATGTCATCTCCAACGTCGTGTATGGTACCATTGTTGGACCCAATAAGTGCAGGTAAAGATCTGTCGGTGGAAGAATTGGTAGTACTGCTCGCGCTGCCCATGGCATGTTGCTGACGAGACTTCAGTCATGCAGTAAACGGTATTGTCGGCATCGACCCAAGTGCAAACACTGAATCGGACGCACCCAGACTGCCCGTCGGTCGTTCTCTAGCAATTTAACATATGCTGTCCGCCATGGCTTGAGTCAGAATTTCGCCCTCGATGGTCTTTACAGATTCAAAATTTGAACGTGTTGAGGTATCGATCACTTCTCCAATATCCCCAGCAGGTCTTCGGTAGCCACATCTTTCGGACCGTCAGGGGCCTCATAACTGTATGCTTCTGGGGTAAAGACAGAGTTGATGGTCGATATATGATCCTCTGCTATCTGTAGGTCAGCTTGTGTTTTGTGGCGCATGGACCAGGACCTAGAGATGTCACATCATCCAACCTTTCAAAGCATCCGACACTGCAAATAACGGAAAGAAGAATGTCATAAATCGTAAGTAGCTACCCAAACCCCTATTCCTGGTCGATGTTGGCGATGCTGATCTGGATTTGCGAGGGGTGGATGGCCTCCAAATGCAGGCCAGCAAAGGTACTATCCCATGAGGAGACAATCTTGAGTGCTATCAGCTAATTCGAGAAGAGTGCAACCCACGTACTCCAATACCGGTGATAACTGAATTTTGGTCCAGGGCAATGTCTAGTAACGATGTGCTGTAGTTGTAAGGTGTTTTGGAGCAATGCTTGATGATGCGGACCACGCAAGAGCTAAGCTCTTTTGCAATCGGCATACAAGCCGCTGCTGGCGTTCGATGGAGCCACAAGATAGCTGACTTGAAGGTGGTTTAAGGGAATATTGCCATCCACTTATTCAGCACATTGCGTACCTGTAAGAGTGCAATCACTCGGCCTCAGTGGCATCGCCGCTGCCGATAGCGATGTAATAGCTTGAGATTGTTGAATACTGGTTGAAGCTAAACCCTGATTGCGAGAAGATGTTGTTGCGAGGCTGTGCATTGAGCCCGTTGTCGCATGGTGGTGGCTTCGCAGACATGGCGTCCAATGAAACATCACCGTAGCGTAACTTAGAGCAGGCCCCGCAAGAGCTCTCGTACTTCGCATTGCCTGCCGAAAATCCCTCATCATCAGCAACCTCATGTGTAAGGTATCTGCAGTCTCTTCCTCGACATTGGTGATGCATTCGCAAATTATGGCCAGTGTGGAGGATATCAGCCCTGTATCGCCAACGCCGACCTGCGTAGCCTCGTTTTCACGATCTAGCACAGCTGCCGACCACGCGTGGGACGCATCTCAAGTGCCGTTTGAGAGGCGCAATCAGCTATGCAAAGCCCTGGAGTACATCCGAGATGCAGAGAAACCACCGTGTCTTCGAAGTCGGAGCTCAACCCAGACATTGCCAGATGCGCCGCGGGTACGCCTGGAATTTGGGTCAGACGTGGTCTCGTACTGCCTCAAGGACCTCAACACCCCAGAAATGAACAAGCTGGGAGAAAAGCTATGGTGGGCAGGACCGACGCCAGACATTGTTTCGCTGTCGCAACATCTGGTTCTCGATCGCAGGATCCAGGTTACCGAAGATCCGTCCGTACATCTTCTATGGGCCGGAATTGAGGGCATTCTTTACGTCAAGCCACTCCCAGCTTATCTGGCTTCCTTCGCATTCTGGGAATATCTGCTGGATAGAGCAAATAGCGACATCGATAACGAACAGAGGGAGAGATTGATTGAAACATCTTTGGGCTACCTCAAGACTTACTCGTGTCTGATCCAAAGGCGATCGGACTTCAACCTCGCGCGGCGACACGACTTGCTCGGGTCATTTGGTGGTACTTCGTTTGAAGCCTTTATCGAGTTCATATCGTCTTTTGATGCGATTCCCGATGCTGCAATCAGCGCTCGATGGCATTATGGCGTTATCCAACTCGACGCGCTCAACTTCCATTCCGCGATACACTTGCGCCGATGGCACCTCAATCGCTTCGAGTCGCGGTATGGTTTATACTTCTCTCGCTTCTTCCCAGTTATTTTGTTCATCTTTGCGCTTCTTAGTGTGATGTTGAGCGCGATGCAAGTTATCATTGGCGCGAAGCAAATGGACGACACCGACAACAAAGGACTGAAGAAGACGCTTGGCATATTTGTATGGGCTGGCACGGAAGCGATTATATGGAGTATTGCCTTTGGCTTGCTCTTTGTACTGTGGTGGATTGCGATCAGCAGTAACGAAGCGTGGAATAGGCGAAAGGCGCAGAAAACCGTGAAGAAGAGGCTGAAAGGTGGCGTCAACAGTGCATAGAGATGGTTTTAGGCGTCCAATCAAGGTTGATCTCTTTTTTGGTGCAATGACTAATGCCAGTGATAAAAGCCGAAAGGATGCTTCGACAAGGCTGTGGACGCTGCGGGCGCGTCCGTCCACGGACGCCAGGAAATGCAAGTTAGAGGCGTCAACGCTCACCATACCTTTTAGTGCATGTTCAAAGGTTGTTCGAAGTTTCGAAGATGTCGCCCTTAGTAAGCTGTTTTGCCCTATTAAATCCAACAAAGAGTGTCGAGATGCCCATCACGCTGATAACATGTAGCATAGCCGAAGTGTCTGAGCCCGATGCTTCCCAAGAGGGCTGGCACGTTCCGGAGCTGCACCTAGAATTAGAGACGCGATAAGGATGTCTGATATGGGGAAACGAGTTTGTGAGATGTTCTCCTGGTTCGGTCCTCTACCACCGTTCGATGTACTGAAACGTCTTTTTTTCGGTGTTATCTCTTTCCATCATGACTATGGGAAAACCCTTATTTGCACCACAATTGGCTTCGTTCGAGCCGAGCCGCAGGATTGCTGGCGGCGTGCGTGCCTCTTTCCTCAGGAGCTCATGGATCTGAGAGCTGGTGAAAGATCCGGGACGGTTCTCCATACCACTTGGCAACTCCTCCTTTTCTCCTTAGGAAAGCGGCTTACGTAGAGCTCACCAACTGATTGAGGATGACCGCCAACACTGAACATATTATGCGTGCAGATTCTCATTCCGACCTATGGTAAACCCGCAAGGTGCAGAACACTGTCTAGCAACGGCGAAGCTGTAAGCGAAATCCTATGACGTCCTCGCTTATATGAACTTGTCGCATTCACCACATTTCAATACTTCCCGCTATGACAACCCTGCATATATCAACGAAGCGAGGCCATTGATTCGTCGGGCGGGTCCTTACCAATCCATCCACGCTCGTTGCCATAATCGAGGCAGTACAATATCAGTACCTGAGACCATCGGTTATGCAGACGTGTGATAGTTGTGCACTTGAGCGATTCGTAACTCTGAACAATTTAGGAAAGCGCTAGGGTTTGCCATCGCAACGCGACGCGACGACAAAACACACAAACGAAACATCGCATCACCCACACCAAGCACCAATCCAGCCCTACGCAACGCCTCACCCGCCCCTATGACCGCATTCAATCATCGTCATGTCCCGATTAGGCGCGGCACGGCACAGCACAGACCTACAATTACCGAATTCGTCTTTTGCCATCCCAAACAGCGCGAGAAAGTTGGCAGTATTGGGCCAAACCAAGTTTTTCCAAAAGTTCGACTGCGTTCGACGGGGAGTGGGAAGTTACTGCTTCGAGAAGGAATGACGCTGGGGATGGCGAGGTTGGTGACGTTTGATGTTGATGTTGAGGGCGGTTTGTTGATGGTGTTGGCTTGGGGATCGGCGACGTTTAGCATGACGTTGGTGGCGACGGGTAATTTGAGTCTGTGGTGGAGTCGAGTTGACGTTGGCGGCAAGATAATGCCTGAGGCATCGACCCTGCAGAGAGATAATTCTTCGATTTTTGAGGTTTGGTGTTGGAGTGACAGATAAGTATCATTTCATAAACTAATTAAGCACGTCTGCTACGTCTGGTGTGACTACGAGCATACCTCGCAATGCGACCTCGGGACGGTTCTCGAATCGCTGTACCATATCTCCTCGCAGACCTTATTTGAATACAGTCCCCGGGGAAGAAATTCCATCTGCTATTCTCACTGACGGCAAACTACAGGCACCAGAGCAGATCGCAGACCCTCTCTTTCCCCGGCATATTCTCTCGTCGCATCTACTCCACGACGCATCGAATGCTCCGCCGCGCCTATCACACCAGAATCTGGAATGAGTACTGAGTACCTAGTATTTAGACTTCTAGATTACACCCGTAGA
>TARA_R110002003_G_scaffold46_12_pt1 | contig 10599 bp, 10 predicted proteins | sample TARA_R110002003 | Tara Oceans TARA_R110002003 (sample SAMEA4396441) | marine metagenome | biome: Westerlies Biome; feature: [SRF] surface water layer (ENVO:00010504); material: water (ENVO:00002006), including particulate matter (ENVO:01000060) such as... | depth 5 m | reverse complement strand
TATGGGCTGATTGGACGCATCTCTCCCACTGACGCAGCCGCGCCCCTCTGGCGCGTATCCTACGGCCTCCCTCCCGCCCTCTCCGCCGCGGACATCGCGGCCGGCGTTGAGTCCAAACTCGCACGCATGCTGCCCAACGCAGGCGTAGATGACCAAGGCGAGAAAACGTATACAGTACACAAAGTCGCGCCGTACACCCCGCACCAACGCCTCGTGCCCACCCTCTCCCCAGCACATTCCCGGACCGTCCTCGTCGGCGACGCCGCACACCTAACGAACCCGTATGCCGGGCTCGGTCTCGCGTCGGGTATCGCGGACGCGAGTTCGCTGGCGGCGGTGTTGGGGCGCATACTGTGCGGGCGGGCGCGGGATGCGGAGGCGTTGTTGCGGGCGTGGAGTGAGGCGAGACGGGGGGTGTGGGCGGAGGCGGTGGATGGGGTGAGTCGGGGGGCGTGGGAGAGGGTGAGGAGTGATGTTGGGAGTGTGGAAAAGGTGGAGGGGTTGGTGAGGAGGGATGGGGTGGTGAGGGCGTTGAGGGAGGGGAGGGCGGTGGGTGGGGTGGGGGGGTTGGAGACGAGGGCCGGAGAGTTGGAGGGGTGGTGAGGGTGGAGGGTTGGGATTTGGGTTGGGATTTGGGGTTGGGTTGGCATGAGATGGTATGCAGGTGTTGGGCCGATGGGGCATGTAAGCCGACTCATGACCGGACTTGTAGCCGTGTTTGGGTCCTATCACGATACCAGTGATACTCAAGAAACACCTCTCATGTGGCATATATGCCGTCAACATGCCCATACTCATGCCCATACCCATGCCGTTTTGACAGATCCGAACGCCTGCCCTTTCCGTCCCTTCATCACCCCTCTCATCGTAGCCCCATATGCATAGCAGGCAATTACTTAGGCCTGCAGACCCTTCCGCTGCTTCTGCTCACTGAGTCGAACATTCTTCAGCATAGCAACCCACAAGAAACACGGCACCAGCGCACACGTTCCCACAATGACCATGAACTTCTGCGCGTCTCCGTACGCGTGCACAATGGCCTGTCTCTCCGGCGTATCCCAGGCGTACGACAGCTGGACAGGGAGGCTAGCATATATTCTCGCAGCTTCGCCCTTCTTGTCGGCCGGAAGATACTCGACCAACTTCCTCGGCACGATGTGCGTCCACAGCGACCCTGAAATCGCCTGACCGACCGCTCCACCGATCCCGGTGATCATGGAGAGCAGCGCCAGGGCAATGGGGATGTGCTCGTGTGGAACCGTGGAGAAGATGGCGATCTGCTCGACCTGCACCAGCACCGCGCCGCACATGGCCCAAAACACCTCGACCATGACGAGCAGGCCGATGTGCGTTCCAGGCTTGCGGAAATGGATCAACAAGCCGGTCATCAGCAGCTGAATCGGCATCGCGACAACGGCGCCCCACTTGAACGTGTTGGTGTACTTGAAGGCCCATGCGATGGCAAATGCCCAAATGCACGCAACGACGTTGTAGATGTTGACGATGTAGCCGGCTTTTGCGACGGAGAGGCCGAAGACGACTTGAAGGTAGGAGGAGTAGTACATCTTGTAGCAGCTAAGCGAGACATCATTTAGTGGTCCTTGAAGGGAATCAGGGCATGTACGTACTAGAATGCGATCCATGTGTTGCAGCCAAGAAAACATGCCCCAACGACTGAGCGATCCTTCATCAAGTAGAACGGGAAGAACGGCTTGGGCGCCCACAGTCTCTCCCACAGTACGAAGGCGGCAATGAGCGCAAATCCGAAGACAATCATGAAGATCATGCGCGGTGAAGCCCAGCCTTCTTTCTGGTATGCCGTGAGACCAAAGGGCAGGAGGAAGAGAGAGAAGCCACAACAGAGGAGCAGTACTCCAATGACTGAATCTTGTTAGTCTAGTTGTCCAGACGGTTGACAGGTTGGATTGCCCCTCACCATCAAACTCGATCGTCCAGTATGATATAGTCTGCACAACCGTTCTGCCACTCTTCTCCTTGCGGATAACGCCCCTGTCGCGAGCCTTGCGGCTCATCGCATAGAATATGGCACAGAACGGAATACACAGGAAGGGTGTGATGATGGCAAAGGCGCCATAGCCCCAGCGCCAGGTGCTGTCGTTCAAGAAGCGCTGACCCAACTCGGGACCCGCAAATGTGTTGCAGATGTAAGGACTGTCGAGGATGGACAAGTAGATGAGGCGGTTCACCATACGCGCAGTGTCTTGAATGAAGATTTCCATGACGAACTGCATTCCGTTCATGCCAATCCGCTAGACGTCAGATGACGTGACAAGCTTGAATGAGGTATCGCACGTACCCAGTAGAACACTTGGGCAGCGGCATAGGTTTCCACATTGCGGCACACTGCCATGAGTACGAGAGCTGCAGTCCTCATTAGCCTAGATCCGAGCATGCACATGATTTCAGAGCGTGGTGGAGTCACGACTCACCTACAACCGCACAGGCCAGGCAGACCGCGAAGCCCTGCGGCCGACCCCAGACGTTCAAGAGCTTTGCCAATGGCAACCTCGACACGCCGCTCGCCACATTAGCCACCAGGCCGGTGATGGCCGTCAAGCCGTGCAGGCCAAATGAGCTAGTGACATAGGGCACCCAGGAATAGTTGGCCTGCTGCTGCAGCGAGTTGATGAAGGAAATGGCCGTAAGACTGTGCAACGGCTGTCAGTTCTCGTCGTCCAACATCATGCCGCCGAGTCGCCGGGGCAGAAGGGGATCTTACAAGACGTAAGCAGCAATAAGCCACTTCTTCGTCCACACCATCGTGACAGCCTCCATCTGCGCCATGCCAGCGGGTTTGCCAGCCTCAATCGGCGGCATATCGTCTCTGGTCTTGGGCGTAGAGGTGACACGCGTCAGCTTGACATCGCTGCCACTGTCATCGAACCTGTGGTACATGACGCCCGAGGACGCAGCTCGCTCCATGGCATTGACGTTGGTAGCCATCGTGAAATTCCTCGTCACGGAGTAGAGTGTCTTTGTTGTGTTGGAGCGACTTGACTCGCACAAGCAGTGGTGGAAGGGCAGAAGGGGGGAGGAGGGGAGGTGGGTGGGACGGTGAGGTGTGTAGTGTGAGTGAAGAGACCGAATGCGAAGCCGGAGTGCGTATCAACGCAACCAACGCAACCAAAGCAACGCCTCCCCCCCATCACGTGAAGCATGAGAACAAACAACAAACCCCCTCCCCACAAGCCTTACCCAGCTCATCACGCAGTGAATCCAAACCCCCAATCAACCCAAAACATGAAACCCCATCCACCACCCCTCCCCTCACAAGCGCCCACCACCCAAAGCGCCGCCCGTTCACACCGTAACCGCGGGCGTTTGCACCGCCCGAGCCGGCCCCCGTTAACGTTCCTCGACACGGCGACCGTAGCATGGGCCCATTTCTTATGGCGAAGTCGGACTTGCCTTCGATTGGTCGAACCATTGAGCCGTGGGCTGCGTTTGCACTTCGCTCGCAATCGACGCAGAAAGGTTTTCGCCGGGGACTGGATTGGACTGCCGCTTGGCTGTACTTGACATGACGTGCAGATGCAGGACACGCCGGCTAGGGGGCAACGAAGTGGAATTCTACTCACACAGTACTTAATGTCTACAATGGGGTGTTTTGGCGTTGAGACTGCTTTACCGAATATATGTATTGGGAAAAGGTCGTCAGTCATACGGCCTGCATCGATACCTCGGTCCCCATCCACGAGGCCGTTTGCAAATCCACCCCCGACGGCATGATGCCGCAGCGCCTGAGCAAACAAGCCACACTACGACGTCTGCAAGCTAACCTGTTCGACGCCGCGGGCCACTTCTTCCTCCGCAGTCTTAGCGGCGGGCCCATCCTGGCCCTTCTCCGCAGCTTCGACGCCGTGCGCAGCAGCGCCTGCAGCTTTCTTCGCCTTCTTCCTCTCCTTCTCTGCTTTCTTGGCCGCCGCTTTTCTAGCCTTTTCGTCTTTGGCTTTGCGCGCCTCCTCGCCGCCAAACTGCTCGCGCCATTCTTGCTCCTTCTCGGGCTTGATTTGGGAGAAGAGGTAGCCGGCTGTTCCGATCTTGTGGCCGACGGGCAGTGATCGAGCTTCCCAGTCATCGGGGATGGTGAGGAACTCGGCGTTGAGCTGGGAGAGTATTGAGGCGGTGGTATCGGGCCTGTCGAGATGGTTAGCAATATGCTCGTTTGGAAGTGAGACTGACGTACATGTACGGTTGAATCAAACTCGCGAGAAGATGGATATGACTCAACGCCAGTCCAACGACCGCAGCACAGCGCTCTGGCTGCTCGGTCGCCAGTTTGTTGTCCAGTCGGTTGTCCTGAAGCAGCTGGTTGCCCTGACTCGAAATATGAAGTGCGGTGCTGAGCGCAGCACGGATCTTGACATCCTCGAGCTCATCGATATATCGCTTAAGCAGCTCATTGACCTTCTTCTTGTGCTCAGTGAAGTAGTCGTCCTGGAACTTGGTGTAATCTGGTATCACCGAGTCGTAGACCTTGGAGTTGACGAACTTGATGACGCGGTTGACGAAGTTACCGAGGTTCTTGAGAAGCTCGTTGTTGTTCGCTGCGATGAAGCCATCCCATTCGAATTCCGTGTCGCCAGTTTCGGGTCGATGTGAGAGAAGGTAGTACCGCCACACGTCGGAGGGTATGCCAGTCTCCTTTGCGTTGGTGCCGAAGACACCAATTCCTCTTGACTTTGAGAACTTGCCCTTCTCGTAGTTCAGATATTCGGTTGTTGAGATAGTGTTGAGCATGGTCCACTTGTCTTTCGTGCCGATTTGCGAGCATGGGAAGACGACCGTATGGAACGGCACGTTATCCTTGCCCATGAACTGATACAGCTTGACGTGCTCCGGGTTGTGCCACCACTTCTGCCACTCATCGGTATAGTTGGCTGTGATTGATACGTAACCTATGCAGGCGTCGAACCACACGTACATGACCTTGTCCTCGTAGCCCTACACAACAATGGTTAGTACGTTGAGGATTTCCCGAACAAGGCGACATACCTCGAGCGGTACGGCAGTACCCCACTTCAGATCACGCGTGATCTGTATACCGTTGGAGCTCCAGTTGCCCTCTTGACTCGCTTTCTTGAACCACTCCTCTTCCGCCGGTTGCAGCTTGTCCAGACACAGATATACATGCTTCGTCTCCCGCGGTACCGGTGTTGCTCCGTCGAGCTTGCATCGCGGGTTCTTCAGCTCAAGCGGGTCGAGAAGATGTCCGCACTTGTCGCACTGGTCTCCTCGGGCATCGTCGTAGCCGCAGAGAGGGCATGTGCCCTCTACGAAGCGATCGGCCAAGAAGCTCTTATGTGTCTCGCAGTATGGTTGTGTGGTGGTTTGCTCCTCCAGAAAGCCGTTCTTGTACAGTTTCGTAAAGATGTCCTGTGCAATGTCTGTCTGGTGTTGAGTTGGTGTCCTGCCGAAGTGGTCGAAGCTGATGTTGAACCAGTCGTAGACCCCCTTATGCAGCGCGTAGTACTTGTCGCAGAGCTGCTGTGGTGTGACCTTCTCCTCGATGGCTTTTGTCTCGGTCGCGGTGCCGTATTCGTCTGTTCCGCAGACGTATAGTGTGTTGTACCCTCGCGCTCGCGCAAACCGAGCAAAGACATCGGCGGACAGCACACTGCCGATGATGTTGCCCAGATGTGGCACGTTGTTGACGTAGGGTAATGCACTAGTGATGAGCACATTGCGCTCGCCCTCGACGGGCAGTATCTTCTTCGTTTCGGTCATGGGAGATTTACTGTGCACTTGTTAGCCGAAGTGTTGTGATTTGGGCTGGAGAAGCGGCAGCCTACAGCGTACCTTTACGAAGTGGGAGCTATGAACTGTATGGGTTTAGATCGTATGAGGCTACGCGTTGCCTCAATTGCGTTATACAGAACTTCGATGTTGTTGGTACACAGTGACTCAAGCTCCGAACAGTCGCGCGACGAGCATTGCTGCCCCTCCAATGGCGACTGCGACTGCCCCACCAACAGCCACAGCCTGCGCCACGCCGCTGGACCCTGCATCCGTCCTTGTCACGAGCACCCAGAAATTGACGAAGTTCGTAAGCCATCGTCGATATTCAAGTGGCAGTGATGCATATAGCTCTGAAGTCCTTATCTTGATCTGTGAAGGACTACGCATGCCCAGTTCTTAACTTCCATCAGCCACCTGCCCTCCAAATCTCACGACTCCCCATCTGCATACCAATCCAAACCACATCCCTCACAGCTCACTCATGGCCTCCACCCACTCCAAACCCACGACTCACCATCTGCATTCCAATCCAAATCACATCCACCACAACAAAATCATGGCCTCCACCCAGTCCAAACCCCCCATGACCCGCGAAGACGATCCCTTCGACTCCCTGCTCACCCTCGAAGACACTCTCTACACCACCGCCTACTCCGCGGGCGCCACCGACGGCGCCCGCGCCGGCCGCGTCGAAGGCCGGATTTTCGGGCTCGAAAAAGGCTTCGAGAAGTTCGCTGCCTTGGGAGAACTGCACGGCCGGAGCGTAGTGTGGGGTGCCCGTGCTCTGCAACCCCAACTCCAACCCCAAGCTTCCGCAATCAACGAACCAGTACCGGTACTTGAGGAAGAGGAAGCTACAACACAAGCACGAGAACAAATCAAGACATTACCTCACCTGCGCGAGAATGCACGACTTCAGCACAACATCACGCTGCTGCACTCGCTCACGGACCCAGACACGTTCTCGACGGACAACACGGAAGACGCGGTTGCGGACTTTGACGACCGGGTTAAGCGCGCGGGCGCGAAGGCGAAGGTGATTGAGCGGATTGTGGGCGAGGGAGACATGGCGGCACATGTGAAGTCTCCGGATGGCTCGCCGGCTCGGGGAAAGACGCGGAATGTGAAGCTGGAAGGGGGGAAGAGGGGCAGGGGAGACGACAGCATGGAAGACTTTGCTGGCTCGAGATTGTTGCGGTGAAAGAGTTGAGCAGGGTCAGCATTGGACTATGCTCGCTCGCGCCTTCCATAACCCCCAGACCGCCGTCGTCGAGTGGTACGAGTAGTGCAGAGCCGTTTTGAGCGCCCAGCTCAAGGGGCAGGAAGCAAAGAGACCGACAGTAAAAGAGACTGATGGAAGGGCGGTTGTGAATCAACATTACTTTCGGACACTATCCTAGAAGACTTTCGTGCTGGGTATAAGCCAGTAACCCCAGGCACCAAGCCATACACCGCGCTCGAATAAATGAGAAAGGAAAAGGTGCTCATCGGAACTAAAGTAATAGTAAATCAAATGTCAAGTGTGTAGAAAGTAGTGTCCCACGACCCTCTGGTTTTGGTGCTAAGACATGCACTGGTATCAAGCTCCACGTCTCTCTATGCTCTTCCACCGACTGACACCTCCATCCGACTCAGACGCTCTCAGTGAATGTTCACGTCCATTATAGGCATCGCCCTCTCCATACGAGGCGGAGGGCCTGACGGAATCACCCCGATACTTGCAACGCGATCGTGCTTGGGGGCATCCTAGTACCCGTTCATAGTCATGCGCTGGCTGTTCCTGCTAAGTTCACGGTCGGCGGACGGCGAGATTGGGCGAGAGGAGTGACCGCCGACGGCAGAGCTCTCCTTCAGGGCAAGCAGCTGCTTGGCACGGAAGGACTCGTAGTGGATTTGCGCGGTGGTCTCGATGAGGTCTTGAAGGTGGGTGCGCGTGAGGAAGTTGCGGAGGTAGACGAACTCGCAGTGGCTCTCGTCCTCGACTGTAGGAATCAGTATATCAACGTGATGAACGTAGTTAGAACAGCATACCGTTGATGATGCCCCACTTGTTCTGGCGGCCGCGAACGTTCCTACCGTTCACAACAACAGTGCGCTCGGATCCAACAACCGCAAAGGGCAGGAGTTCCTATGGCGTGTTAGCACTGGAGCTGGCCGCAGATTCGAACGCATGACATACCCTAATATGGGTCTTGAGGGTAGCCTCCTCTGGGTCGTCCTCGTCGTTGTCGTATGGGTACATGCGCAGGTTGTGGAACTGGAATTCCTCCTTTATCCGCTCCTTGAAGGCAGCGCGCTCCTCGAGGGTCAAGCTGTCGCTCTTGGCAATAACAGGGACGACGTTGACAAACTCGCTCAGCTTCTTGAGCACAACGATGTCGATGGGCTTCAGGGCGTGGCCAGACGGCTGGATGAAGAACAAGCAGCAGTGGATGCGGGTGTCCTGGAGGTATCGCTCACGCTGAGCAGTAAGCTCCTTGCGGAGGTAGGCGCTGTGCTGGTCCTTGATGTACTTGACAATGGGATCCCAGCAGCGCTCGTTGTTGATCAGGTCGCCGTATCCGGGTGTGTCGACGATGTTGAGGCGCAGACGAACGCCGTTCTCCTCAATGATGTGCGAGACGGGGTGGATGGTGGTGGTGCTGCGTGGCTCCTCGTCGGGCTGGAAGCGGCCCTTGCTGTCCATCAGGTGCGACGCGAAGATGGTGTTGATGAGCGTCGACTTGCCGAGACCAGTTTGGCCTGCAGTTGGATTTCATGGTCAGCAATGACGCTGCACGCGGGGAATGTCGACTGCTTACCGACGCAGATGACGTTGAACTGGAAGCCCCGCTTGACGCTCTTCTTCTCGATCTGCTTGGTGATGCTGTCGAAACCGACATAGCTGTCCGGAAAAATGGACTGTGTCTGGTATGTGGCAGCCATTGCGGGCGATGTGGGCCTCGACGGCGAATTCGTGCGGTTGGGAGGGATGCGGTGAAGGAGGGCGACGAGGCTAGCACTGGTGTTGTCGTGAGAGAGATCCAGGGACGCTGCTGCGACTTTCTTGTGGAGTTGCAGCTGCGGGAAAGGGGGGAGCCACGAAGCGGCGCGCTAGTGGTCGACCGGGTAAGGCGCGACTGGAGCTCCCGACCGGGGTCTGCATTTTATTCCACCACCACCACACGCCATCATCACGAAGCCGCCCGCGCCCGCCCATCCTCGATTCACCCCTCGCACAATGGCGCTCGCCCGCCCAATGGCGCCGCTCTGGCAGACGCTGCTGCCCGCCCTCAATGGCCCCGTCCGGCCTGTCCTAAATCTGCCCTTCTTGCAGCGCCTGTCACAACCATTCCGCACACTACCAACACCTTTCGCCGCACTTGCGATACCGTCGCTGTCGCTGCCATCATTTCCCTCGCTGTCTGAGATATGGGATGGTTTGCTCAAGGCGGTGCCAAAGAAGAAGACGTCATATCGCAAGAAGCGGCAACGGTTCATGGCTGGCAAGGGACTGAAGGACATCACAGCGCTGAAGAAATGCTCGGGCTGCGGCAGGGTCAAGCGCGCACACGTACTGTGTCCATATTGTGTCGATGGTGGGTTGTATCCGAGTCGCCATAAGACGTTCAATTGACAAAGTCTACAGCCATCAAGACCAATCTCTTCGGACAATGGAACTGGTCCATCCGCCGGCCGACCACCAAACAGTCCAAGCAGATGGCACGCGAGAGACGCGAGGATGCGCGAAGAAGGCGCGCCATGGAACCCGACCCGCGGAAAGAGAAGGAGGAGCAGATACTCAAACATACTGGCTGGAGGAGTTGATGGAGCTTGCCGTCGATGGCTAGGCGAGAGCATTCAGATAAGGAGGCGGGAATGTCGGGATCGACATGTACGAACACATGATGAGAGACGCACTTCGAGGATCGGTCTGCATGTACATATGATTTGTATAGATATGACGGGCGAAAGGTTGATACCAATGTACGGCGTACAAATGTAGGCTGTCATGGCCGGAAAGCACATCTAACACCCTTTCCCAAAAACACCCCTTGGTTTCAACAACTGTTCATCCTCATGGTCGTGGCTTTCCGACAGACGGTCTTTGCCCTTTGCAGTGTGTTCTCTAGTGGCCTTGAGCAATAGGAATACTTCGGCGCCACTTGAGGTGATGGAGACGGCGCCGTCAAGCCTTCCTCTCGTGTCCAGAAGTGAGGGCTCGAGACACAAGGCCTAGTCTGAGAACGCGATAGGCCACGGACGCATAGATGATGGTGATCGCAGAGTAGAGAAGTGGCTTGTAGTATTTCATTGATTCTTCAACACGCGCTGACGTGGCTGGGAGCCTCACCCAACGAAAGGACGCGCGGTGAGATTATATTCAGCATTAGTGTCAAAAACATCTAGGTACCCCGCGAATTCACATGAGCAGGCATATGCGAGTCGATGATGCCGCGTGATGACGAGAATGGTAAAAGGGTTGGGCAATCACGACCTAGAACTCCAATGACCAATAAGCTTGCTTTGTTCGGTCAACTAAATCCCAATTGACTTTGTGCTGCATGGTGTCAAATAAAGTGTGGCTAGTGATGTGGCGCGACATCCGCCCGCGTGGGTCGAAACAAACGTTCCCGCGTTCCATCGGGACACGAAGTGCCAAGTCAAGACATCCACGAATGCTCCCTTGCTCGCCTTCACCTTGTTCACCCTCGATGAATCGAAGGACTATATGATTGCAAAGTCATAATCACGACGCCTTGATCATGTCTGCGCCGACCACGACAGATCCCGTAAACCAGAGTGGTAGGTGAGCTTGCAGCCCTCGGAAGTGTCCTCAAGGCCGTGCGGAGTCTCGGA
>TARA_R110002003_G_scaffold2062_8_pt1 | contig 10599 bp, 13 predicted proteins | sample TARA_R110002003 | Tara Oceans TARA_R110002003 (sample SAMEA4396441) | marine metagenome | biome: Westerlies Biome; feature: [SRF] surface water layer (ENVO:00010504); material: water (ENVO:00002006), including particulate matter (ENVO:01000060) such as... | depth 5 m | reverse complement strand
TTGGGCGATTGACAAAAAGTCTTTATCGTGTGGCTTTCTCTAGGAAGTTCTTATAGGAAGTCAACATGCAAACAGCCTGGACTAAATGTCACGCGTCTACCAAAATGATGGCATGGTGGTCTGAGTTTGTTCTTGCGTGGGCACGACCAATCAACTTCTACTCGAGGTCAGTAGTCTTATACGGAGACGGGGATTGATGGACATACCGAATGGATCCAATGTAGCATCTGATAGGGATGTGGATCCGTCGTTCGTCGAGCACATTGCTCCGGTTCATACGTGCTATGCTAGCCTTCAACCGGGAAAAGAGCCGCCGAATAACGTTGGCGTGCACAGTGATTGTAGCAATACGGGCTATGCTCACTGTATGGCAGCCAGCTAGGGCGTGGCCATGCGAGATGGTGCTTGGTTGGCTGGTATATCGTGTTCGTGATGATGGTATGAGCGATTCCTTCGTGCTGACTAGTCATCGTTGAAGGCAGCGAGCTGTCATGAAAGGGTACTAGCCGCAGGGTAGGCGCCTTTCAACGCTGGACTAGAGACGCCTTGTTGATATTGGCTTATCCAGTGTGCGTTTGAGGATCCAGGACTCAGTGCGAACAGGCTAGCTCTGGCTGTCTGAGAGGCGAAGTCTCATCTCGATGACTTGAGAGCGGCACTTGACGCTATGTAAATTCTGTGCAGTGCTTGCCACCTATCGGCGGTCCAATTGCCGTAACAATGACTGAAGATCATTCGCGACTCTGCTCGACGTGAAGACCATGGGTCTGGACACGTACAACGAACGGCGTCGTTTCGAACGGTCTAGTAGCCCGCCGGCCACCGCGATGAATGTATTGCCGATAGCGCAGCTCATCGTAAATGTAGAAGGATTGGAAGTATGGATACAGCGGATGAGTAGGAGGACAGAGGAAAGAACGACGAGCACTACACACCCCGAAAGAGTCTTGACTACTCATACTGCTGAGCGCTTTCACTTGCTGAGGTACTCGGCGGTGTATGCGTTGGTACGAACAATAGGCGGTCTAGGTAAGAGTGGGACGAAGCGCACTCTATTGGCCAACAGAGTACGTTCGTATGAAGAAATAGAATATAGATAGTAACTGAAACGTGCTTATCTGCCAATTCAAAAGATTGCGCAACGACTTTCCAGAGAGCATCGCTCACGCGGGAGTATTGAATGCCACGGGAATCTGAGGTCCCAGATTCGATGATTCCGCAGAAGACGAGACATGTGACAAAGACGACAAAAAGAGATGGAGACCATCAGAGCGCGGGCAAACTCCCAGTGTCGTACCCTCACCGCATGTCCGATACCCGCTGAACGCTCATGGGATGAGGTGTCAACGTTTGTGATGCATAGCTGAAGCAGGGGAGCCCGAACATGGAGGTTCAACATCCCATGGTCCACCTCAACGCTTCACGCTCGACTTGAAGACCGGACTTGCTACTGAAGAAGCTATATCGATGATGGGTTAGTTTTTGTGGGTTGTGGAAAAGTTGCTGGCGGTGACGTGGCACGGGCCAATCATGCAGTGATCCGATGAATGGGGCTGGTGTTCAGGAACTCTTGTGACATGAGGCTTGGAAATGGTTATCCCCAGAACCTCCAGCCAACCAGCCATGACATAGCTACCCGTCCTACACCACCATGCCTCCTTCGCCGCCAGGAGCAGCATGTGGAAACCGACGCTCCACCTCCCCAGAGCCACGCGCCGGCGCCCAGTTGCGTGTATTGCCTGCGCGCACGCCTCGAGATTCCCCTCGGCGCCCTTGCCAATAACCCCGTACGCCCGCCAGCGTCGCTGCTTTCACGAGTACTTCATCACACATATACCGTCGACGTCATTGCATCCGGACTCGCGCATTCAACAGGGCGTGCATCACAAGCTGCCGCGCGACAAGAGCACGCCCGTCGATGCGCAGAAGGCGGGCAGGAGCCCAGCGGCCATGCTGGGCTCCTCGCGCGACATGACAGTCGTGCGCATCCCATTGAAGAGCGCCAAGCACCACTTTGGCGTCTCGTTGTCGCGCGGGACACGGCCATATAACGAGGATGCGTTTCAAGCAGGCACCATCGATCTCCCCGCATTCGCAAAGCGGCGACCCATGTCCCTGACCCGGAACTCGAAAGGCCAGGTTCAAAGCGAAGTGACGCCGGATGTGGGCGCTACCGGAGACCCGCAGGTCTTCTACTTTGGCGTGTTTGACGGGCACGGTGGCGCTGAGTGCTCGGGCTTCTTGAGGGAGCAGCTACACGAGTACCTGGAGAAGGCGACGCAGCAGTTCGAGCTGAAGAGCAGCCTGCGTGGCGACAGTGCGAAGAGGCAGCCGAGCAGCTTGAGAGAAAGAGACGAGACGCCAGTGAATGAGAGGCTACGGCAGGACAAGGAGAGTCTGGAGGCAATTGAGACGCACACGCCGCCTGGCACCAAGCCCTTGAAGCCGCCATCTGCAGGCAGTGACGGAGCCATGCCTACGCCGGGGTCCAAGAGCACGCAAGGACCAGCCCCGAGTGCGCCGGCGGTCAAGCAATCCGACAGCATACGAAAGGCAGAAGAGCTGGAGCGTAACCTAGTCAAGGATTGGAAAGAGCTGGTGGGTGGCTACTTCCGACGCTTCAAGCCCGAATACTTCTCCATGACTGCCGGTGGACGAGGGCACCCAGCCGAGAAGGATGTCATCTCGAAGCGCCACACAGGCAATCCATCAATACCCGATGACGTCAAAGAAGGCATTGGCATCGAGACCGTCCTCGAGTACGCCTTTCTCAAAGCCGACTACGACTTCGTTGCAGCGCAGGTCGGCAAGAAGGAAGAAGATCCTGTTCGCGCAGACAAGGCGCTCAATGCCGATGACATCCTAGGACATCCCTCGCGCACCAGCAAGCCCATTGGTGGTGAGAATCGCTTCAGGGGCGGGAGCACGTGTAGTATCGCGCTCATCTCCACACCTACACCGAGTCCATTCTGGCATCCCTCGTCACCATCCTCTCTCATTACCGCCCATGTCGGCGACACTCGTATTCTCCTATGTAACACCGCGACCGGACTTGCTCTACCACTAACATCCAACCACCACCCTTCCCTGCCCGAAGAAGCTACACGTCTCCGTCGCTTCGCCGCGGCATTCGTCACCGACTCTTTCGGCGAGGAACGTATCTCCGGCCTCGCCAACTCCCGCGCCTTCGGCGACATGGCCTCCAAACGCGTTGGTGTGTCTGCAGAGCCTGAGATCCGTCGCATCGAACTCTCCCCCGCCGAGTACTCCTTCCTGATTCTCTGCTCCGATGGCGTGTCCGGCCACCTGTCAGATCAGGAGATCGTCGACATTGTCAAAGAAGCCAAGACGCCCGAACAGGCTGCGAGAGACGTTGTTACGTTCGCTGTTGAGACGTCGACGGGGAGCGAAGGCGCGGACAATGCTACCGGGCTTGTGGTCAGGTTGGGAGGCTGGGAGAGGAGAGGGGAGGGTGGACTGGGAAGCCTTGGGACTAAGGAGATGAGGGATTGGAGGAAGCAAGAGGCTGAGAATCCGAGGGCGATGGGGCGGATGTGAACTTTGTAGGACAGGTCGTGGCATTGGTTTGAGGTGTATTGGGCGTCTTTTGCATAGCGTGTGTTTTGGTCATGCGTAGGATGAGGACAAATATATATGTACATACTACTCTCGAGGCCTTGCAATTCCTATTCCTTGCCGCACTCTCCACGTGCAATAACAGAGTCGTGACGCGGTGCATGTACTTCTTACAGAACCTCCAAAACATGCGTTTCGAACACCTCGAGTCACACCCTCACTTCAACCCATCCACACCTACAGCACATATCTGAAATACGGATTCTCCTTATCCGTCAAGTCCATAAACGCCAACCGATCCCTCTCCTCTTCATCCACCGTCATGCCCTCCCTCTTCTGATTCTCCCTCCGCAGCACCACATACAGCGCCACCGCCGCCACAATAGTGATGCAATAGCAGATGATCAGGCCCGTCCACAGCTCGGGATAATGCTGCGCCTTAGTCTGACTCTTGATCAACTGCGGCCCAACGATATTCCCCACGCAGTACGCCACGAAGATCGCCGCGGCCATGGCGCTCTTCTTAGTCGCGCCGGCGACATTGGACATGCCGATGACGATGGTCTGGCTGACGACGGCGCCGAAGGTTCCGATGATGGAGTACCCAGCCACCGGGGTAGCGGCGTGATACGTCCATTCACTCTTCCAGATCATGGCGCAGCCCGCGATGACGGGGAGGCACATGACGACGAGCAGGATGAGGCGGATGTTAGGGATGCGGCTGGACAGATACCCGCAGAGGAGAATGACGATGAGACACAGGCCGCCGAGGGGGAATTGCCAGAGGATCGACTCGAGCGTCGACCAGCCGAATGTGCTCACGATGAGCGGGCCGAAGCCGCTGACGGCGCCGTTGACGGTGTAAGCGCTCGCCATGAGGATGAAGACGAGGTAGAATTTGATGTCGAGGGCGGCTTCTTTGAGTTGGGAGACTTTGATCTTCTGGCATCGCACGCCGGTTTGGCCTTTGCGGAGTCGCTCAACAGCCACGATGCGTTCGGCTGGCGTCAGGAACCAAGCGCTTGCCGCGCTGTTTGGGATGAAGAAGCACCAGATTCCGAATAAGAAGGTCAGGCAGCCTGCCAAGAGGTAGATGTATTGCCAGCGGCGCAAGCTGCCCGAGGAGATTTGCGCAAAGGCGTAGTTGAGCGCGCCGCCGATGATGGTGAAGAGGCCCGTGGAACTGAACAACCACGACTGGCGCAGCGCTTGCTCGGATTGCGTGTAGTACCCGCTGATGATGCACATGAAGCCCGTCGGGATGATGCTTTCGACGAAGCCGAGGAAGAAGCGTTGGGCATACAGGCCGTGGTACGTTGTTACTGCTGCGGTGAGCATGCATATGAGTGCCCATACGACGACGACGCCGCCGAGAATGCGGCCTAGATTGAAGCGCTGGAGGGCAAAAGTCATGGGGTACAAGCCGGCGAGCATGCCGAAGTAGAAAAGCGATGTTGCCCAGGAGAGACGCGAGGTGTTTGTAGTCGGCGGGCGAGTTGAAGTGTCGACGACGCTGAGGGAGAGATCCTTGGTCATGCCGAAGAGCACGGCAGAGCCGAGAATGGCTTTGTCGTAGTATACAAGACCGTAGCCTATGTTGTTGCTCAGCGGACGGACAATGTATTGTCAAAAGAAACATCTTACCAACAATCATAGCCGGAATCAAAAACAAATCAATCTTCCTAAGCACTCTGGCTTCTACCTCAGGATCAATCTCCCGCGCATGTTCACCCACAAGACCAATCGCGACGTCTTTCTCCAACGAGATGGAACGCGCGCTGAACTCCGCGTCGTGGTGTTCGCTGGGTGGCAAGTCCATCGCAGCACCAGGTTTCTCTCCTGTGATTATCGTCGCCATGTCGAGAGCACTGTGTACCGAGAAAAGAATCGAAATTGACAATGAGAAAAGATGAAAAAAGCGCTGAGCTACTTCAGTTATGCAACTCCATTAAACACACACACAGGCTAGACACGGGAAGTCCAGTCCACTAGCGCCGTCACGACATGCAGAACCCTCTGACGAGGCTGCCGAGACCGCTCGGCACGTTCCTGTGAGCAATCACAGTCGACGCGGGCTTGCTGTCGCGTAGACACTTCATTGGCCGGCCTCGACGATGTCTTCTCCGTGGAGCGGTCGATGCAGAAAGTTGGGACGATTTGGATGTGACCTACGCCGGAAATGGCAAGGCGTATCGCTGACATAATCGAGAGAGGAAAATTCGACGCGAGCGGCTTGGATGCGTCGCTTTGCTATGGATGCAGGTGAACATTTCACAATGTCCACGTGCTCAGTGACCGGGTGTTGAGAAGCAGTCGTGTTATGCTCCTACGTTCAGTCGTGTGCACAGGACGCGATGGGTATATTCGCCGTACCACAGTAGATGGTCTCTTGCCTCGCTCGATCTGCTGCACCTCCTGCAGGTTTTGAGCTGGATGCACATTTTCACATGGAGATGCTGTACGAGACAAGAGCAACTGAGACGATCTTTGAGTACGGAACCGCCTGATCCATGTGTCGGACCTTCGTAATTTATCTGTCTCGACATACCTGAACGTATAATTGCGATGTGTTGCAATGACCTCAACCGAGCTCAGATGAATATGCGTGATGTGGTCTGGGACGTAGAAATGCGTGTATTGACAGGGGCTGTCCTACCGCCACTGAGACCTCGTCGGACCCCATGGCTGGTCTTAGCCAAGTGCTTCATTCCCTTCCAATCCTCGTGTACAACACTAGCTTCTCCAAGCTCTATATAAAACAAAAACGCCTCATGAGACAATGCAACGCCTCGATCCCAACGAACGTCGCACAATGCTCGCTTTAACGCCACCAGCTCAGACAAATCGTCGTCTGCTCAAAATACAACCGCATATGCGCTGGGCGACCCTACTTCACCCTTTCCAACCGGTCCAGGACAAAAGGAAATTGCTGATGATAGGGTATAGTGAGGTTCAGGAGGTATCGAGCACAAGGAAAAAGTATAGTAACAAGATTGATGTGGTGGGAGTCTCATCGCGGTCCTCTTCGCCTTGAGGTCTGTGTGGAGCTCCTTACACGGATTGTTGGAGGTCGAATCTGTGGCGTATCCGCTACTGCAGCGTCATAAGTGGGGATGGGAGGGCTGTTTTCCGCTCGTTCCTGCTGGTTCTGGATGAGAGGTGCTCGCTCGTCCCAGTAGCTATCTCTCTGTCCATCAGTGTGGCTGGTATTTGGCGAACCGACAGGGCTGCTGTACTCTGGTGGTAGCTCGCCAGGTTGGAGGAAACCCAGACCTTGGGATGCCGTGATCGTTGTTCGCCCGGTATCACCGCTCGTGCCTTCGCCAGCATCCTCCTCATTCGAATCCACAAGACTTAGCGCGGCTAGTGAGATGTCCGTCGGACTTCGCTGGGGACCAGGACTTGTTGGCTGATTACGACCAAAGCGCATTTGCTGACTACTTGAGCGTGCGTGTCCGTAGCCGGCCTGAATATAGTTTCCTCCCATGCCCTCTCTTACTCCATCGCGGCCAGAGTCTAACAATATCGATCCCTGTTCGCTGCCGTATGGAGGTGGCGGAGCCAAGCTGCCTGTTTGTGGTGCAAGACCCCACTTCTTGACGTTGGCTTCGATGAAAACAAATCCCATCTGGCCGAAATTGACGTGTACCTGGCACGGTCCATTGGCGCCGACTGTGGGAAAGAAGTTCTGTGTCTTGAGGCCGTGCGCGACGTCATCGAGCTTCTTGCCGTTGCGTGTGAAGAAGAGCGTGCCGGTGCGAGGGCGGTAACCGACGCCAATGACGTCTCCCTGAACGTAGGCTGGACCGTAAGCTGTGGGTACGAACGGTTGGTTGTGTCGTCGGTTGCCGTTGGACATGTATGATATCGAGGATTTGTGGTAGCCTTTTCACATGTTAGTGCGCAGGATGTCATGCGGAGCGGAACCGGACGTACCTGGTAATCGGAACAGCGGGTAAGGCTTCGTCGTGACGCCAACCGCGATGCTTGTGTTCTCCGGCTTCTCGTAGACCTTTGCTTCCCAGTAGTACACCTCATTCTGCTTCGGTATGGGAAGATTGCTTTGGACGCTGCACTCGGAATCGAAGAATTCAATCTCTGTTCGGCCTTCCACAAAGCAGTTTGCAATCTCCAGCTCGGGCTCGAATTCCCAGGCGGAGACGCCCTTCTCTTGGATTGCCAAGAACTGCGATAAGGAAATGTCGGTTTGGACGGACTCTGGCGGGTTTGCTTGTACGAACGCTATGGTGTGTCAGCGCATGTTCGGCCAGTGCAAGGTATTTCAGGTCACTGTCGGATCGCGAACCTACCTTTTGCTCTCATGTACTCAGTACGTTGTAAGTCGTCCATCTCCTCCAGAGCCTCGGCCTCTTCTCTTGCGAATTGTTGTTCGTCGTCATACTCTCCCGGCCGTGATAATCTGTCCAGGAAGATTCGGCCTTGTTGTGTGTACCGGAAGTAATATATGATTGCGGCAATGATTAGGCATACACCCGCTGCGCCGAGCACAGAGAAGATGCCAATCATGATGCCCTTGGCGGTCGAGCCCAGGTTAGTGGTGTTTGATATCCGCACAGCATCGTGGTATGACGTCTGAGTCTCGAAAATAACAGCGGGCGGTGCGGATGGCGCATGATGGCTCGGGATGTATGACTTGGAGAGCGTCGACGGGGGCGACGCTGCGCCCAACGGTTCTTGCGGCAGCATCTTGTACGAGCGATGAGTGTGCTGCCGTCGCGGGGTGGCGGCCGAGGGTTTGCGACGATATCGCAGCCGTGTTGGCAGGCGCTGCAGCGCTCGTGCTGGAGTGATGAGGTGCCCAGAGTTGCTCGTGCCAGCCGCGGGGATCGGTCGGTGATCGGTGACGTACGGCAAATGTGAACGGGCGCGGACGACGCGATAGCGATGCGGGTGGTGATGGACGAGTGCTGGCCGTGTTGGGCAACAGCGCGATGCTGGCGACAGGTCAGGCGATGTGGGCGAGAGAGTAGTCTATGGGAGTTGTGGGCGAGGCAATGCTGTGACATGTAACGACTTACGATCGCCACCTCCGCCTAACGCACGGGATGCGGGATGCGAAGTCAGCCGCTGTCGAGTGTCGCTGCGCCGATATACCCGGGCGCCCTCTGCACCTCAGTCGCGATGATGATCCGGCTTCGAGATTGTCAGCGCGCTCCAGATGGTCAAAGCAGCGGAGATGGCGCACTCTTAGGCTCGGGACCGGAAGCGGACAGTCTCGAACTTTGGTCGCGCACGCAGCAATCCAGACCCAGACATCACTTCATCCTGCATCTCCAAGACAGCGCATCTGCATCCGCCGACTCTCCTTACAGCCTGATCGAAAATGCAATAGAGTTCGAAGCTAACAGCCGCAGTCTCCTTACTGCGCACGGAGATAGACGCGCGGGAGAGGCTCCTGAGACAATTCCATAACCACTGGTTTCGAGGAGTCGTGCCAGCCTGAAACACCAACATCGCGGAGCCGCCGCTATGTATAGGCTCCGTCAGAAATGCTAAGCTCGACACGCGACTTCACTCCTGATCTGATAGACCATGAGGGTTGATCTATACAATATATCATGACTAGTGCAGTCCGCGTCAACTGGCAATGGCCCGTGGTGTAACGCGGATGAAGAGCATTGCCAATGTCTCATGCGTGCATTTCCAGCAGCACAATCTCACAGGCTTATTGACATGTTGTGGAATGTGCTCAAGTGAACATCGGAGAAGAACTGTTATCGCATTTGAGTCAATTAATATCCTCATTAACTCGCATTGCAATGTTCCTATGTTGGGTCTCAGCCATGCAATGTCATGTGGCTCGGCGTTCAGCCCTACTCAGGCCAGCCCATCCCTGCGCCATCGACGTCAATGATCGCTACTCATCGCATCTCCGTCTACGAAACATGGCCCCCAACTATGGTCCGCGTAGGCCTAGAAATACAACTCTGGTCCCATTGTTTATGTTGGGATTCGACTGCAAAGGACGCACTAGAACTCGACGTGGCGTGATATGAGTATGCTTGTTGAACCTGAGTACCAAGACAGCTGTGCATCGAGAGGATAATAATCATCCGGAGAAATGCAACTGAATATCCTGTGGTGTGTATTGTGCTTTGACGAAACGGCTAGAGGACGGCTGGAAGCGATCGAAAATACCACGTCTCTGCTCAGCATTCAACGGATCGGGTGCAGTCTTGGTGTTACTTGAACGGCACTGCTTTCCGATTCCGCGCACAGGACTCCTTGTGAAGCCTCCCTAATACCTTGCCGCTGGTCATTGTGGTGAGCTGCTGTGACCATAAACGGCCCAGATGCTGCACATACCCGATTCGCAGTACAGACCGCAAGCGAAGGTTGCCAGTGTTGAGAGCGGACGATACCTCTCGCGAAGATGAGGGCACATCAGTTTCCGGTTCATATCGCCGACTACTTTCGTCCCAGGTTTGATCCTAAAGGGGGCTCGCGGTCCAAGATGGGATGTGATCGGAGTCTGTACGGTGCAGGCCATGAATATCTGGGTGGTGTAACATACGATGCCGGCAGTGCGCCGCAGTGCCCAAAGGTCGTGCCCTAAGCAAAGACCTTCAGAAGTGGAACGTCTAGCTTCATGCATACTTCCTTAGACTGTTGTGCTTCCGTCGCCCAGTGTAGTCCGTGATATCCTGAATGTCGCTCAGTCGAGTCTCCTCTTGCGTTGTAATACTATAGATGAGAAGATACGGGTGTTAAGAAAAAAGGTCAGACTCCACAATGGCTACAATCAATCATAATAGGTTAGTGGTAGAGGTTCACATTGATGTGACCGCGGAGTGTAGTCCATTGTTCCTATCTTGGTGTGACCAGTGTCGCAGTGAAGGAGCCACTCCCTTGGATAAGTCAAAGAGTCCACGTCCGTGCAAAGGATGTCCGGTTGAGTATTGGAATGCTGGCCGGATTGTTCCAAGTAGGACGCAGCCTCCGAGGTGCCTTCAGCGCATAGCCACTTGTAAGTCTGCCAGTTTGTATTTGCATGTAGCAAGA
>TARA_R110002003_G_scaffold138_7_pt1 | contig 10621 bp, 9 predicted proteins | sample TARA_R110002003 | Tara Oceans TARA_R110002003 (sample SAMEA4396441) | marine metagenome | biome: Westerlies Biome; feature: [SRF] surface water layer (ENVO:00010504); material: water (ENVO:00002006), including particulate matter (ENVO:01000060) such as... | depth 5 m | reverse complement strand
ATGTGGGACGCATTGAAGTCGCTGCGCTTAGAGTATCTATATCTGTAGACGCACAGTGGTCAACATAGGGCGCGGGAAATTGAAGTTGTAGCAGCGTCCAGATGACGAGCCCGTGGAGACGTGCATACTACTTATGTCCTCTTGCGCGGCGCTCGCCTGCTGGGCGACTGGCCAATGTCTTCAATATCAGCCACCATCTCCCCTACATCCTCAGCTTTCACTTCACCAACCCCCGCAACTGTCAATTCTTGCCTCACTACTGTCTCGCCTGCAGGTGTCTCAACCTTGACAATGGCCTCTTCTTTCTTGACCTTGGTCTTCTTTGCCACCACAGCAGAAGGGCAGAGACCCTTGTCGGCTAGCTTGCAATCGCCGCACTTCCTGCCTACTGGTAGGCATATCGTCTGCCCGAACCCAACAAGCAGGTTGTTGATGTCATGCCACTTATCCTTGGGCAGCCAGGATTCTAGCGCTGCACGCGTCTGCTCGGGCTGCTGTGTCTTGTGCCAGCCCCATAAGTTCGTGATGCGGTGGACGTGCACGTCGACACCAATGCCCTCATCGCGACCCCACGCTGCGCTCATCGTAAGATATGCCATCTTGGGTCCCACGCCTGGCAGAGATACTAGTCCTTCGATGGTGTCGGGTATGTCTCCATCCCACTTGTCTCGCAATAGCTCAGCCGTCTGCTTGATGTACTTGGTTTTGAGATTGTGGAAACCGACTTTGTTGATGAAGCCGTTTAGCGTGGTAGGTTCGAGCGCTAGAACTGATTCCAGGTTGAAGCCCTATGCGCAGTCAGTTGGCATTCGCTGCACCGCAATCAGTATGCGTACTCCAGGCATCTTCTCCTGCATTCCGCGCATCGCGACCGCTGTCACAGTGTCTTTTGTCTGACTGCTCAGCATTAGCGCGATCAGTGTCTGGAACCTCTGATCGCGGGCTGTGCGTGTCCTGTCTGCCAGACTCTCGCATCCCATTGTATCCACTGGAGCTACGTTCTCGTTGCGCATCTCCCTTGTTAAAGCGTATATCTCCTCCCAATTTGACGGCGGCTCCACCTTGACGCTGCCATCGCCCGCTGTGACCTTCTTCGCCGGCGCTCGACGCGCCTTCTTGGGCTTGATCTCTTTCTTTGGCGATGCTATTGTGGCAATTGAGACCTCCTTGCTCTCATGCTTGACCACGACCGGTGTGTGTTGCGCTCTCTTCCTCTTCTTGATGGGCCGTTCTTCGCCATCTGAGCCTGAGTCTGCTGGTAACGAGCTCAGATCCGACTCCTCCGCTCCGTTCTCGTCTTTAATCGTGCTGGCTGCACTCGTTTCTGCGTTGCGTGTCGCGAGGTTCGCTGCAGATCGCGTCTGACGTAATGTACGCTGTGTGCGACTCACGGCCAAGATGCGAGAGGTATCGCGCGATATTCGTGAGGTGCGCATCGGTGTCTTGTTGAAGCCTGCAATTGGTAGGAATTCGGAATGATCCCATAGACGCGAGTACGAGATCGCGATGACGCGACCGTAATGGCTGGCTTGCGGTTCGTCCGAATCACGCAGCCAATGAGCTGCGGCAGCCGCGAAACGCGGTGTCACATGACAACCAGGACATAAATGCTGAACACCTCCTTGTATGTCTGGCGGCTGTTCACAAAGGTGGTATATCTGGAGTTGTGTGGCTCAATATGCATTACTGACAAAGGTCAATATTTGAGGCAGGAGCAGTCCACTTAGGATGCAGGATGTGTAAATATGATGACACACCAGGGCGCGACTCCACGCTCATTGCGACAAAATCCATTGACTTGGTCATCGATCTGGCGTAAGAGCGCTACATGGCATGAAAAAAGACGAATGGAATGAGTATATATGTCGTTGGTGGAGATGCACAACGATCGAATGCAGGTCAATGACTGTGTGGGGTCGTCACATGCGACCAGCTTCAGCTTCTGCCACAACCGGACATTCCGCATTCCAAAATTTAGACACATGCATTATCTCACTGATCATAGTCAAACCCGTAAGAGTCTCTAGTTTAAACGGGTAACCTTCTACCAACCATGAACCAATCTGTCAGTCACATTGCCCGACTTCCAGAGGAGCTCGTGGAGCACATACTTCGGTTGCTCGAAGCCGACTCAGCAAGAGATAGATGGTGGATGTACCTGCGGACATGTCGCCAATGGCACAGAATTGGTCTTGGGCTGTACAAGGGGTTAGGATTTGCTGCGACTGCCATCGTTGAGTCGGACACTCGTCGCTGCAATGTAGACGAGGAAGCCCTACCGGACGACTATCCCCTTTACATAGACTTCGACTTCACACCACCTTCAGAGCTATATCTATCACGGCTGAGAAGCTTGACTATTCATGTTCGCCATCAACGAACCGCGACACCTTTCAGACCCAAGCCTGGGGCAGATCTTGTGACAACGCTGCAGTCAAGCTTTCGCTCTATGGCTGGATTGACAACCTTTTCCCTTAAGTATTCAGAAGGATGGGAATTCCCCGACTTGGAGGTCCCAATGATTTCACAAAGCAGGCTTGCGAGACTTGTCGCTGCAATTCCACACACAGTCGTCGATCTTGAATTGGACACCGCTGGCACTGACCTACCACCTGATCCAGAGCTCGTCGCTCACGACAAAGGAAAGCATCTCTGCTACCAAATCAGCGTCATTTTAAACCGCCTACGACATCTGCGACTACGAATTGGCCACATATGCTCCGACCTCCTCGGCTTCCGCCCCAATACACCACCATGCTCGCACGCCCCAACTTGCGACTACTGCTCCGCCAGCGAAGCAGCAACATGCCTTCTCCTTCGGACCTGGAAAATGCGCACCATGACCATCTGGCTCCCCTGGGGCCAAGCCCAAGAAACAAACTCCTTCGCCCTCGCCGCCACCACCCTACTCAACCCCTCCCTCTACAACCCCACCACCATCCTCCTAATCCAGCAAACCGACCACATGCACCCGGACCGCAGCAGCATAACCAAACCCCCCTCCAACATCTACAACAGCTTCACATGGACGCCCATCTCCAACGTCTCCCACGCCATCCGCTCACGCCTCGACGCCTTCGCATTCAAGCCCATCTCCGGCCACTGCACGACCTTACGCGCGCCAGCCCCCTCAAGCGCCCAAACCCTCGCCCAAACCATCGCGCACTCCACGCCCCTCCGCCGCTTCCAACTCTCCGGCACGCCCGCCCCCCAACGCACCATCGAAGCCGGCTCCACAACCGCATACCCCTTCCTCGCGCTGCACGCCCTCGAAGCCAGCCTGGCCTGGACGCAGCGGCACCACGCCAGCGCGCGCTTCCCGCTGTCCGAGTCCGACCAGCCGGGGAAAACGTACTGGAAGCCCGGCGACGTGGGGGGTGCGGAGAAGCGGTTCTGGTACTGTGAGTTTCCGGGGTGCCGGGAACGCAGGGGGTTGATTGGGTTGCGGGGCCATGTGATGTATGCGCATGCGGAGCAGGCGTGGAGGGATGGCGGGGTGGGGAGGTGGGCGTGTGTGAGTGTGGGGTGTGATCGGGTTGGGGAGAGGGGGTTTGGGCGGGAGGAGGAGCTGGAGGCGCATTTGCGGGGACATTGGAGGCGAGGATGGGGAGGTGAGGGGGAAACATGATATACAGTGCAGTTATTACATCTAATGACTGATCCGGAATGCGAAAGGAAATGGGACCGAAAACTCCCTCGCTTTTTGAGGCTCAGATGCTCAATCCCAGACATCTCCCTGCATCCTCCAACTCCGCTACAACTTTACTTTCCAACTCGTTCATCCCGTCTTCGCGGCCTTTCCGTCCCAGCATGTCCACCTCCCTCTCATCCATCGCGATGATTCGCTCCCTCAACGCGCCCTTGCGGCTCAACCAGCTCTCCACATCCTCCTTTACATTCTCCCGATCCCAGTCCAGCGGCGCGACATCGTTGGCCTGGATGCCGAGTTTCGGCCCCTGTTTGCGCACATTGTCGATAATGGCGGATATGAGTGCAAGACTATGTGTCTCTGACGCAACAGATAAGGTGATTTTCGTGCCGCGTGTGCGAGAGGACGGGTTGCTGTTTATCGAGAGTGAGGAGCGGAGAAGTTGTTCCGGGAATTGGTTCAGGAAGGATGAGATTTCGGCTGCGATGGGTGGACCGACGCTCAGCAGGAGGTTTAGACAGAGTGGTAAGATGCCTTTGACCCAGATGCTGTATAGTCGCGCTGGCGAGTCGAAGGGGCCCATTCCGTTGGGGCGGCGGTAGTAGTTCATGAGGTTGGCGGTGTTGAGTTGCGAGAGGACACCGTCGACAGCCATTGTTTCTGCGAGGGCTTGAATGCTGGATAGTGAGAGGAGAAAGAGCAAGCTAAGCTCGCCATAAATTGGGTCGTCGACGCCATTGTTGGACATTGTGAGACGGTCGGACCAGGAGAAGAGGCTAGTGGCGTAACGGATGGTGTTGTTGTTGGCAAAGAGAAGGGCAGCTTGCGATTGCCACATTGTCATTTCGGGAATGGCAATGATGCGTTGTAGCAGGGCAGTCAGGAGCGCGAAGTCTGAGGGCGAGACGGACTCGGGTTCAGCGTGAAGTTGGGTAGCTAGGCTACGGAAGCCCTTTGCCACTGTGTCGGAGAGTATTTCGAGGAGCTGAGTTGAGATGGCTTCTGTCCAGTCGTTGTGGCTTGTGGGGACTGTGCCACGGAAGCTTGAGCGGAATGACACATCCGCAGACTGATCGGAATCTCCCACGAGATGGAAGTGTAGGGCAAGGTAAAGTATGCGTAGGAGCGAGCGATAGTAATCAACAGCATCGTTGGAGAAGATGCTGTCAAAGTCAGGCACTGAGGTACGAATCGCGTCCCAGACCGATGTTAAGATTTGTCGAGCTTCTGTGGTCTGAATCTTCGTCTCGACAAGCTTCTTGAGCAGGGCAAATGCTAAATCTGCGCGCAATACCATGAGCTGCCCAAACAGAGCTTCGGGTAGATTAGAGTCGGCGTTTGCCTTCATGCTTTTCTTGACTACGCTGGTGAGCATTCTCGCCACGCGTTCGTCTTTGCCAACAACATGGCTCAGTTCGAGTGCCAGTAATTTCCAGCTTCGCAGTAATTGCACTTGAGATTCCACCAGCCCAAGATTGTAGTTTGCCTTCTCAACGTCCATCGCGAAACCTGTTCCATCGCGAGGGCCAGACCATTGGGTGTCGAAGCTCAATAAGCGGTTTGCAAGGTCCAAGTCATAAAAGAATCTGCGACCAAACGACTCAGGATACAGCGTGGTCCGCTTGAGATTTGCCAGTGTAACACCCGGAAAGTGCTTCTCAACGTTTTGTTTGAGATTCCCGTGTAAAGAAACACTGTAAGCTGGCAGTTCTAGCGCGTTGTCCTCGAGATATGTGAGGCTGGGCACGACTTCCTTGAGTACAGTTACATCGCCAACTTGACGTGCACTGTGCAAGTACATCGCGATGATTTCGCACGCAAAGGAAGCGAATCTGTTTTGATAGGATCGATCCAACAGATCGACATCCGTTTTGAGGGTCTTCGGCTGCTTCGCCATCCAATTAAGGAATGCAAGCAATTTCTGGATGAAGTCCTTCCGCTTTCGGAGGTCACCCATGGCCCATGACCAGTTATTCTGAGCAGAAGAAACGAATTCCAACATAGCTGTGTACAGTTCCCATGGCAGCCGGGTTCCGTTCTTCTCTGGAAGGCTGAGATTTGTGACAGCATCCAGTGCCCGCGTGAGCAAAGCCTTGCTCCTTGGCAGAGGGACCGAATCCGACTTGCTCCTCATGGACTCTCTAGGCGTGCTTCCTGTGAGGAGATACAGCGAGAACCACTGTTGCTTGCAGGTTACTACGGCGGACAACAGATTCCACACGTTGGTTTGAATATCGAGTACCCTTACTGGCTCGTCGAGCTGCGATAGAACGCTGAGGAAGTTCTTGGCGGTTCGTGGTCCGAGGTGTCCCAACAACGAAGGTGGTTCTTGTGGCCCGTTCTGCGATCGACTTGTGAGTGGTGTCCCATTTGCTTTCGTGTCCATGTCTCCCGATGCGACAACACGGACAGCGCCGCGGACAAGCGTCTCGAGCAGCAGTACGACTTGCGACTTCCATTTGTCGCTAGAGCCGTATAATCGCGCGAGCAACGGCGTCGCCTTGAAAAGTTGCTGTTCCAAATGCGTCCATGGCCGGTTCAAAAAGATGGCAACTCGCACCAAGGCATCCGCAAGCGTTAAAGTCGCCTGCGTCTGTCGTCTCCACAATGCTCCTGAGCTTGTGAGGAGGGTGTTGTCTTCAGGTCCCACACCAATAACCAGTGATGCAAGTATAGGGTTCGTCGGCATGTTGCTTTCGGACGTTTTCAAGTACAGCTGCGCAATGTACTCCGCAATCGGTGCGATGACCTTGGTGAGCTTTGCAGACAGTTGTGGCGCGTCGTCAACGCCATAAGCATACTGCAGGATCGTAGTGAAGACATCGCAAATTGCAATGTTCATCTCGGGGCGATGTTCTGGCCGAGTGTACTTCCAACTCAGCGAACTTTCATACACGCTGGCTAGTGTCCGACCGAATGTGAAGAGAGTGGTACTCATGACCTTGTCAGACGTGCCACTTTCCGAGGGGGCCGCCGCATTGAACCGACTCAGTGCTCTGCTGGGTGTTCTACGAGCCACAGATCGCTCGACTGCATCTGTAACCAGCGCCGTGTATAGCCGAATGCATCCTATAAGGAAATCATATCGACCGAGGACCATTTCTGTGCTGCTTAGAACGGCTGCTAGGCTGCCACCGTTGCCATCGCCCTCTAGCAGATGGCTTCTGGCCAGCCAGGGCCAGACCCTTTGAGGAGCAATGACGGCTAGAGCCTCCAGGAAATGAGTACAGTTGACCAGGAGCTCTAATGATGCCTCGTTGCTTGGCTCTTCACGAAGCCGCAGTAGTTCTTCTTCAAAGATAGCCAGTATTACACTGACAGTATCTTGACCGCCACTGACGCCGATGCTGAGTGCTTCTAGAAGCTCAGGTGCGCATACACCTTCGGTGGACTGCAGTGAAGAATGTATGAGATCAGCGAACAATCCAATGATCTCAAGCACGCTTTCCCGGGCTGCAGGCTCCTGTGTCGTGATCTCAACTCTGCCACTTCCAACGGGATATGTTGACAACACTTGAACAAGGTAGGTTAACGTTGAGTGTTGAAAGTTCCACACCGCGACATACGGTGGTTTGCTATCGTCCACGATGATTCCCTCGGTACCAGCGGGGATTTCTAACAGACCATGGGCCTGGCTTGATCCAGCGGATGTGAGCAGGCGCCGCTGCCCGCGAAAGCTCGAGGTAGACCCAGTTGAAAAGAGGGGAAGAGGAGCAGTAAGCTCTACCCAATTAGCATTCTCTTCCTCTCGGGTCAGCGCGTAGCCTCGGAACCCATCAGGCAAGCGCTGCATGAGCTGGGTCGAATTCGTCAGTTTGTCTACGAAGGTTGGCACGCCATTCTGAATGGCATTATCGCCCCGAGTCAGGGCACTGCAGAACTTGAGGAATGGTGTTGTCTCATACGGATACCGCAGGCGAGCTTCATCCAGCAGCAGTGGTCGCAAAACATATTCATCTTCCAGGAAGTATGAAACAACTGGATCGGCTTGGCGGGATGCATCTTCGTCGATCCATGCACGAAAACTTCTGTCACCAGCTAGGATAGTGTAGGTCGTGACTATCAGCTCTGGACTGTAGCCTGCAATATCACTCCCGAGGGCCGCGCGAATTAGTTGAAGGAAGAGAAGCCGTATTCGATCCCGTGACACCTGGTCAACGTGGGTTCCAAACGCAGGCAAAGCCGTCTCGACCAGCTGAGTGACGATGGCTAAGACGCCGTGTTTGCAGCCAGCTTCAGCGAGACATTGATATGGCACAATATTGTCGAAAAGTTCGTGAGTGTCAAGTCGTGTGACAGCCAGCGCGGGCTCCTCCAGCGTAGATGGAGTTGGTATGGATACGTATGAGGCACTCGGCGCCTCAAGAAGACGTTCACGCTCCTGCTCCTCGTAACTGGCACGACTGGTGAGCTTCCAGGTGAGGATGGCCCAGGCGAAAAGTGGCGGTGTTGCTGGACTTGGACCGAGTTGCTTCGCATCACCAAATAGAGTGGTGATGTCTGTTACCACCCCTGTATTCAAGATGTAGGTCGACTGATCCCAACTCTTGAAATTTCCAGATTCGAGGTCGTCGATAATGTGATCTATCCTGAGGATGGAGAGGCAGACAAGCGAGGTCAGGAGTTGAAGGACAGGAACAATTGGCTCCTGGCGCGGAGTGACCTAGATTCTGTCAGCGCATCTGCGCGTCTGCGGGCATTTTGCACTCACCGTAGGAAAGTCACGGAAAAAGCCATTCTGTAGAAAGAACTTGAGCCAGTCTTCGATGGTGGTCGCTGGCAGGAAGCCCTTGCTTACGACGTCCGAGTGGGCGAGAGCCAGGTGGAAGATATGAAGAAGTTCTGTGGTCTGGGCGACCACCCATCGCTCCGACGCCGGTTCCACAATCGAATCGTTCACGCTCCAGCCATAGCCGTTCTCCAGGGCTGTACACCTCTTCTGTGCCGCCTGAAGGCATTCATCCAGGGCCTTCGCACCGGTTGAAGCCGATGCTCTACCACTTTGGGCCGCAGCGACAGACTGGCCGAGCTCTTCGATCCAGCCTGCGCCGACACTGTGATAGTCATTGCCATATATGGTCTGACTGCGGAGCTGCGGAACGGATCCCCACGAGACAAGGAGCTGGCTGATGCGGATGATGGCCGCGCATGTCGAGTGGTAGATTTCGATGATGCGCAGTCGTCGCTGGTCTTGCGTGTCGAAGTGGGTCACGTTGGCGGTGAGCGGGCGCGAAAGGATGGACGAGTTTGGGACGAAGGTCGATACGCCCAGGTTCGCAACACCAGCGGCTTCTTGGACACTCAGCGCCTCCTCCTCCGTCAGCCCACTCAGCAACTGGATGGTCGGTCTGCTCTGCCATTCTTGCGCAACCAGCTGCAGCGCCGCATACTCTGAGATTTGCGCCTCCTTGGAGAGCCACAGGGCGTCTTCTTTGATCTCGTCTAGGCTGTAGTGTCCATTTGGCGAGGGCGTGACGCTGATGGGCGCAGTCTTTGCGTCGAACTTGCTCTTCTCTTGCGGCGAAGGGTCGGGGAATGGCTTCCACGGGCGGCTGAGGATCTGCGAGTTCTCGTTTGACGTCAGGAACGCGCGCAGGGGCTCGCTTTTGGAGGCAGTTCCGGGGTCGCAGAGGGCGCGGTATGCGATGTCCCAGGTTCTAGTTGTGTCAGCCTCATTGTTGCTCCACTGTTCGGGTCGGTAAACATACACAAGCTGCTGCTCGCCCTTGAAGCACTTGGACAGGTCCAGCTCGGGCGATTGGTAGGAGGCCATGGTCGCGCTACAATGCGCAGGTGGAGTTGCAGCTAGCCACAGGCCATAGAGAGGGCGAAGGGCAGGGTTTGGGGCGGTCGAAATGTTTGGCGTGCCTGTCTTCAAAGTCGCGTCGATGAAAGACAGGCGCTAGCCGCTGTGGCTGGTGGCTGTGGCTGTGCTGTGGCTGCGAGTCGGACTTCCGCGGTTCAATCATTTAATTAACCCAGCTTGACTCACCCCGCAGGAAACGCGGGCACAGGCTCTCCCATGCTTCTGGTCCCTTGATATCGCTGCATATCAATCGCACTGTCTCTTCAGACGAGTCTACACACAATTGGCCTTTGTAGCCACTGCGGCGGATTGTTGAGCAAGGGTTATTGAAGCCAGAAGCGTACTTCAAAGACGGCCTATAAGACTGCTTACCCTCAGACTCTCCAACCACAATACTCAATTCCTCACCACATCATGCCTTCCCTCGAGCTGATCGACCACTCGCCCCGCCATCCCGATCCTTCTCCGCCGATTCCCACCGCCTCGAACGTGATCCTCATAGACAATTACGATTCCTTCACCTGGAACGTATACCAGTACCTTGTCTTCGAGGGCGCAAACGTGACCGTATACCGCAATGACGAGATCACCGTCGACGAGCTGATCGCGAAGAACCCTACACAACTGGTCGTCAGCCCGGGTCCTGGACATCCAGCAAAGGATGCCGGCATAAGCAATGATGCTATCAAGCACTTCAGCGGCAAGATCCCAATCCTCGGCGTGTGCATGGGCGCTCAATGCATGTACTATAGCTTCGGAGGCACCGTTGATGTGACGGGCCAGATCCTGCACGGCAAGACCTCGCCGCTCAAGCACGATGGCAAGGGCGTCTACCAAGGCGTGCCTCAGAGTGTTCCTGTTACCAGATATCATTCGCTCGCCGGCACCTATGGCACTCTTCCAGACTGCCTCGAGGTGACCTCTACCATCCCTGCGAACCCGGACACCGACGTCAAAGAGGTCATTATGGGCGTGCGACACAAGGAGTATGTCATTGAGGGTGTCCAGTTTCACCCCGAGAGTATCCTGACAGAAGACGGGCGAGTCATGATGAGGAACTTCTTGCGCATGCAAGGTGGTACCTGGGCAGAGAATGAGAGGCTGTCGAAAGAGGCGCATGCAGAGGCAATTGGCGCTACCAATGGTGCGACTAACGGGGCCAAGAA
>TARA_R110002003_G_scaffold991_4_pt1 | contig 10627 bp, 11 predicted proteins | sample TARA_R110002003 | Tara Oceans TARA_R110002003 (sample SAMEA4396441) | marine metagenome | biome: Westerlies Biome; feature: [SRF] surface water layer (ENVO:00010504); material: water (ENVO:00002006), including particulate matter (ENVO:01000060) such as... | depth 5 m | reverse complement strand
GGCTTAGTACTTTTAGGTATCTATCGCTATGATCATCGCCGACTAAAAGTGACTGTAAACTTGATTGGCAAGTAATATGTGAATGAGCTGGCTTCCGAAATCGAATGGTAAGCATAAAGATAGGGGAATCAATGAAGACCGTCTGCTGTGTCGGTTCGTCCTCCACTATAGACGGCACCAGACCAAAAAGCACCACTTGGTCAATTTAACTGTTCCAATTCACCCACAATGTTCGTCCTCGAACCTCGCGCCCCGACATTTGGCGCCCACGTAGCCGTCTGCTTAGGCTTCTCCTACTGATGCGATGGGCCTTCGGTGGTGTTCTTCGTCCGGTAATAAGTTTGGAGTACCCAGGCGAACTGCTGTAGCGTTGCATAAACTTTGCCTTGAAGTTCTGCGAAAGCCTCGCCTGGCTTACCAACAGCGACGGGTGAAGCTGAGTTGAGGCGCCACTCACCTTTCTTGATGTAGTCCAGATACTCAGGGTCACTAAAGATGTTCCGTGGTTGGTCTCGGGTCCACGATGGAGCTCTGTTCCGCATATCTCGAAGGAGATCCCATGGCACCGGCGCAGCTAGGCTTTGGGAGCGTTGTAGCATGGCCCCCACACGTCGATACGCAACGTCACTCAGAGGCTCCGTGAAGGTGAGGAAAGTAGCCTTGAGCTCGTCGTTGGTGAGAGCGTCGGAGGGGTCAGGCTGCCGCTCCAGATATGCGCTCGTCGGACTGACTGCATCGGTAAATTCCTCGGACGGGATGACATTGAGCTTCCTTCTCTTGTTGGACGTATGCTTGGCTCCCTCCCCCGGTACATCACCGTCTTCCTTGATGATCCGCTTTGCTTGCTCCTTATTCCTCCGCCTTTCAAGATTCCGCGCCGTCTTGCTATCGTGTTTGGCCGCACCAAACTTAGCCCTCCATAGATCATAGCCTGCACAGGTTGTGGCTTCTTTGCCGACTTTATACCACTTATCGCGGTCGGCGTTCTCAAGTTCGGGTATGCGTGTATCCCATGCCATGTTGCTTGCTTTCGCACGGCCGTCGGTGTCTTTAGGGCCAGCGAAGTGGGAACATCTGACGGTCATGCCGTAGGCGTATTCGGCAGGATCGTACCTGATCCAATGCTCGTTTCGCGTCGTAACCTCTAGGCTGTCGTAGCCTACTCTCATTCTCATTGTGTCGTCATCAAAGGCGCATTGTGCGCGGGGGATGGCCAATACGTTTTTCTGTACACGTCAGTTCACGGTATACATCGAAAATAGGATAAATTACCATAGTGCTTGATCTGACCGTCCGTCTCCGACGTCCGATACTGCGCTCACGTTTGATTGTGAGAAGTACGGATCCGGTAAGAAGATGGGGAAGGAGAGGGGGAGTTGAAGGGCTGGGCGAGAGGCCTTTATATCTTTCCGGACGCTAGCGCACACCCGAGAGGCCTCAGGTAAGATTGAGCAGGGTGATATTGATCAGGTGAGAGAAGGCCGTTGACATTTCGAAGGCTTTTCGCTGCCGGCGATGTCCATATCGTTGCCTTGGACACGTATACGCTTTCAATAAGACGAGCTGACGCACAATAGCCCAAGGTTTACAGTTAGTTCATTGACGGTAGTCAAGGCGTACTCAGCCGTTCGATATCGCTTCAAAGGCGAGCAAGCGGTGGTGATTCATCCGGCGCAGTTCGTCTGTGATGGCCTTATGCCTTGCTACAAAGATGGCAAAGGGCAACTCGATCGCTTCAGGTTCGATGAGTTGTAACCGATGCTCTCCGTCCCAAGCCACATCTTCACGAGGACTGGTCCGAATGGTGCGGGGATTGCGATAGTCGATCCACGGCTGTTGTGTCTGACTGGCTATAAACCAAGTCTCAACGATTGTCGTACAATCTTGACGCGAGTAGCCGGCGAACTCGGTTCCATAGCAGGGTTTCAGACAGCATTGGACAAAATGCGGGAGTGTAACGCCGTGACGTCGAAAGTATGGCGGCGGGTTACCGGGCTCGAAATAGCACATCCCGTGTATGAAGATGTAAGGGTTGTATTTGAGTAAAAGTCTTGCAATCAAATCCCTCTGAGCGGGGCTGTGCAGGAAGATAAGGCTTTGCGGTCCGTTGTCACTGTTCGTCCGTTCTGTGGTGGTAGTACAACCGTTCGTGCTCGAGTCGCTAAAATGGGCTAACTCTCTTGACATTATGATGCCCCTACAGGCGGGGCATTGTGTTTGGTGTCTCGATTTTAGCACCGCATGCTGGAATGAATGTCCGCAATGCGATTGGTATGGGGCTGCGCTAACATGGGCGCGACCGTCGTCGTCCATTGTCCGATCTGCGGAATCCAAGTATAGTACTTGTACCCTCGGCGAACGCGTGATAAGTCGAATTAGGCGTAAGACGACAAAACAAAGTGTAGGTAGACTATGTTCATTCCAGCAATAAACGTCAGGGTTCGGCTAGCTTGATGGCCAAGCCACACTAGTCATATCTAGACTAGACCGCCTCGCGCCTTTCTCCCACTCCAATTTGAGCAGTCTTGTCCCTCCACAGGATATGTTTCGATTCCTCACACTTCAATCACTCTCGAAATATGGATGAAGATGAGTATGGCCTCCCGTTATCAATAGGTATCCAAGTATTTTCGCAACTGATATAAGATAGGATTTCTGATGTGGACGATGGTTTCGGAAAGCCACCGGATCTCAACGACGTATGGAAAGCCAGTGTTGAGAAGTTCGACCGCCAACGACAAGCATTTGCCCAACTCGAATCGTCGCTCGCAGAAGCGATAAACGTCATCAGACAAGTCATTGCGCGGAGCATCAACGAACTTAATCAGATTCCTGAATATGTCAGTTTCCGAACCTTCATGGCATTCTTTCTCCTATGCACTCTGTTGTTTCTAATGCTTGGTAGTCGCATATTCGATCATTCACGGAGATTGAACGACCCCCAGCTTTCGCAGATTGGGTACAGACGATAGGCTTTGACTCGAACGTGGCAGAGCTGAAAGCGAGCTGGACAGCCGAGTCGCTGTATACCGCCGTCTTCCCAATTGAACAACAACTACCTCTACTAACAAAAACGCTTGTTCGAGTCAAAAGACAGTCGACGACAAGGGTCCGAAACCGACAGTCTCAGTGGACGACAGCAGAAAATCATCAAGCCGTGCTCCAGGACCTACAGAGCCAAACCGACTTCGCAGCGAGGATTTTTGCCGACTTTCTGGATCCATTCTTGAAGGGTAACCACGATTTTCACAGTACTCTGAGGTCAGAGATGGCTCGGATTCCTACCGAGATTGCTTGTGCGTTCGAGGAAGCTGATGAGGAGGGTCGATACTGTATCATAAAGCCAATGTGGGATGAAGCAACAGATATCGATCGCGTAGAGGTCTGGGAACAGTCATGGCATGCCATGAAGATGGGCCGTATTCGTACGCTCATGAGATTGCAATTAACGAAGCCCATCATTGATGCGAGCCAGAAGATCGGACGTCAGGTGGAATTGTTCAAAACTAACATTTTTGGGTAACAAGTAGCATTAGACATTTCAATATAATGACCGTTGCGCAGAGTACGTATTGAGTGTGCTGTGAATTAATAGCTTCGGTTGTTGTCCCATGCCCATGTAGGTGATCAAAACCGGTTGGTTTTGAATACCAGTTCACAACCAGCGCTCTCTATGATCTCGTTTTCAAACTCTCAATTGTAGATGTCGATCTGGTTCAGAATACAAGATCTTCTCCTCAGAGATGGAACACCCCTGTCTCATCTACGTTTACGTCATACGATATGGGGTCATACATGTGCTTGACCTTCACCTGGTATTTTACCGCCGGAAAAACCTTTTCGCCTAGCGGCAAAGCCAAGAACTCTCATTCGCGACCCTCATATTACGGTAATGTGAGACTTTCTTCTATCGACTCCTCCACTATTGCCGCAACAAATAGTCACCTCCGTATACACTGGTCGTCCAGCGTCAAGCGGTTGGACAGCGCTCATATTACGTTTTAGCTGCACCGACATCGTCCGCAGACCAGCACCGCGATCTGAGCAGCCAGTAATGGCCGGGGCAGTGAAACCAACCTCACCGAATGCTAACAAACGACATCCCAGCTCGGATCCCAAGTCAGCTTCTCGTAAGCCCTCTGTCGGTCAGTCAACAACGATGGAAAAACGTACAACGTCAGCAGCTCCTTCCATCTCAAGCGCTCGGCGCGATGAACCGTTTCACGCTATGCAAGGGAAAGACAGCAACACAGGCGGTAGGCATCTGAGTGCGGTTGAACATGGTAAGCCCCAGTTGAAACATACATCCGGTAACTAGGGTTTCGGGAACTTGAAGATCCCGAGATTGTACTGACTTCTCACCTAAAGGTACCCAACTGCCCCGAAGGAAGGTCACCCAAGGCAATGTATCCACTCCTCCGACTGCTGACGCTCTCCGACGTGGTACATCGCAGCTGGACAAGCATAGAGTGCGTCAACAAAACCCTTCAATCACTGCTCAAGCCCCGGCACAATTTCAGAAGCCACGCGCTACTACCGCAATGCAACACCAAGCGCAATCTGGGCGTCCAGATCGTGCCACTCACACTCCGATTAAGAGTGAGCGCTTGGATGGCGGTGCCGAGCCGCTACCGCACGGTAGCAAGCGGACACCCTCTGTCAACCCAGCGACCAAAGGCGTGGGTCTTATTCCGCCTACCAATATGGTATGTCCATCACCATTCCTTTGATCTCTATCCTTGACTATAGTTCTGACTATGAATAGAGCGAGAATGCGAAAAAGGAGTGGGTGCGCCTACACAAGATCTTCCACGAGAAAGGGCCGACCGGTTTAGATGCCGAAGAGAGCAAAGTTACCATTCACCGCAACAAACAGGCGCAACAAGCTCAGTACGCCCTAGAGGAGCTTGAGAGGAAGACGCAAACACTGGAGGCCAAAGAGAAGCTGAGGGACTTTGGCAGTAGTGTGGCGAGGACCGTCGATCGACCACTCATTGAGCTGTTTGCCGCTACGGTAGTAAGAATGGAAGGCTTGGTTGAGCAACTTCTACCTAAGGCATCTCCCAACGTGAAGGACGAACAAGCAGACGACATGGAACTGGATGGCGCCTCTGAAGAGTATGAAAACGAAGAGATACGACGTTCTCGCTTTGTCGATTTGGAAGACGATGATTTCTACGGAAACTATGAAGGAGGCGATGAAGCTCTGGACTCCGAGTCAGGTGGAGCATATGATTCTACTCTAAATTCAACGCAACAGAGTGAGTTGGAAGAGCGCAGAAACGAGGATATGCTCAGCTAATCAACTTTAGACTTCATGGGCCCAGACTTTTCATCTTCTCCCCAATTTGACGCCGAGGGAGGCGGTGGCTCATGGCGTCCTGTCCGCAGCAGATCTCCGGTAAGCATCCAGCCTGAGGCAAGCCCCAGCCGAAGATTCCAAGATCGGAGTAGCAGCGCAAGTTCCAGCCAAGATGAGCTGCAGCACGTCCAAACGAGCATCGAAGAACCTCGGCAGACTCCCGACACTACCGACTTCGGCGCTCCCCAGCGGACTGACCCGCCCAACGATCAAGACGAGGAGGGTATTTAACCGAGCACCTCGTCAGGCCATTCAACACTGGGGTACGAACGATGATGGGCTACTTACTGTGAGGAGGGCGTTCCCCCGTGAAAGTCTCACAGCCAACCATGGCGCTCGATAGGCTTGGGAGAGTGATGCAATAGCACGAAGCTGAAATTGGTTAAGCTTAGATGAAGTTAACAGAAGAGGGGCGAATTGGAGCCGAACTATGTGAGCTCATCGGCCCTTCAGTTTTGGTATTGGCATATGATCATGGTCACACGGCATACCATAGGTCTCGGTCACAAATGAAAGTTCCTGAGAACAGTTGCTCCACCATAATTTGAGTCTCGTATTGCATTGGTGAGCAGAGCACTCTTTGGGTAGCCATGTGGTACCGCAAATGCACCCTCTGCATCAAGAGTCGCCTTGAGTTGCTCATTGACGCGTGATGCCTCCGAAATCCATGTCCCTTGCATTACCTCGCTTCCTCTGACCGATATGGGTACATCTAATTCTCTGTAACCTGTCCAGCTCCACACCCGGAACTCAAGAGTCTGACGGAAGTGCCAATTTTTCCCATCCTCCGATCTCTGCTGCATCAGGCCACTCCGCTGTATCCTTGTACTTCTCCTTGAGCATCCGTGCCTGCTTGATGATCCTCTTCATAACTTCGTGGTCGTGCATAGCCGCTCGGTTGGCTTTCAGTTGCTTTTGCAGCGCCTGGTATTCCATATCCAGTGTAGTCTGACGTGTTTCAGTGAGCGTCCCAAGAAAACCGTAGTGCTAACTCACAATGCAATCCTGACCACGATCCATCATCTCGACCATATTGCCATAGGTGTCGATGCCATGAGGATCGAGGGTGATCTTGTTTGTTCGTGCTTCCACGTTCTTGATCTCCACGCCCGCCTCTCTGAGACGCTTGAGATCACTGGCTGCGTCGTGTTGAAGCCGCATGATGCGCGTAATCTGTTCTTCGGCACTCCTTGCCACTTCGTCTGTCACTTTGAGATATCTACCTGCGTCAGCCAGGCTTCTGAAAGCGATAGTCACCCAGGCGTACTTCGAAGAGGGCTGAGCAGGTGCGACGCCCGAAGCAGGAGGTGTCTTGTGCGCGTTGGAAGGAGCCTTCGTCGTTGGTGCGCGCCGTGCATCTACTTTAGCTCTGAGTTTTGATGAACTGCCCGGACTCTGGGCTTTCCCGGTCGAGAAGCGCTCGCGGAGGAAAGCCGGGAGCTCACTGTCTATCGGGTGAGTCCCGGCCGTCTTTGGCTTCTCGTAGTCGGGCTCGGGCGGCATCCTGGGCGTGTGTGAGCTTTTGAATTAGAGGGCAAAGGTTGGAGCGGGCGTAACTTTGGAGAAGTTTTGTTTACATCTGCCCAGGTGGTGGCGGGAGCTTAGCGGGGCTGTGAGTCAATTCTTACTCTCACTTGACCTCAACCACGTGACGAATAACCCCACATGGTGGGCCTCTTTTCTGTTCATGTCAAAGAGGTTTTCGTGATTTACATTTTCTATTTGCAAGTTTCGCGATTACTAGAGACTACCTACAACGACGACCTCGGCTCTTTGCATGACGACATACCTAGCTAGGTGAATCAAGCCGAACGCTTGCGACACCGGTGCACAGAAGCCATTGCTACCCCATCTAGCACAGAGCAAGGTCCGTTGCCGACCATATTGGGCTTCGTTCTACCGCCGTGGAATCAAGATGGATGGCGCGAAGGATGATCTCGCATGGTTGAAGCCCTTGGGCTCAATCGATGCAAACCGACAAACAACGTCCCCGAAGTCCCGTCAGAGCAACCTATGGTCACCACTATACGCTCTCATGGACGAAACCTTCGGTCCAACTAGGCTTCAAGATATTTTACCGGACGAGGAGAACGAGCAAGACGACAATGTAGAAGTGAAGGAGCACGCCGAGGAAGATCGGCTTACTACAGGGATCGACTCTCAAGCCATTTCGTGTGCGGAAGACGATGGTCAGCGCTCATGTACACTTACCGAGCAAGACCAAAGCAGATTGGGCATGATCGAACAGCGTGCACCTGATGGTCACGATGCAACGTCGTCGGACGATCACGACGGAGAGCTGCCAGCCCGTATAGGATCAGCTCAACGTATATCGAGTGGAGCGACGAAAACTCCACAGCGTGAAGAGAAGCACGGCGATCACTTACGTTCAGCATTGACACTTATGCAGAAAGGTGCAAACGCGCCGTCTGCGTACGTCTCGTGTGATCAAGACCTGACTGCAAACCCGCCCTCAATGACAGGATTTCCCGGAGCACCACAGCTATGGCCGCCCCAGCTGGCCGCAGTTGGAAGGCTTATAACTATGCTTGAAGCGAATCTGTGTGCGTTACTCGCTTTCGAGATGGGTCTGGGCAAGACGCTCATCGCCATCGGTAAGTACCGGGGGGAACCAGTTGGGAATGTTTGCTAAGTCCTATAGCTGTACTTGTCACTATGGGGCTGACAACCACCTCGCAAGAGGGTCCCGTCTTGATTGTTCTCCCCCCTGGTCTGCTCGCGCAATGGTATCGCGATCTGACCACTACGATTCACCCTCCACCGACGGTATACGTATATCGTAAGTTCTCATCAATCAATCTAAATTCCGCTAGCGCTGTCTAAGTAAGCCTAGATGACGGGAAGCTAGCCGGTCGCCCAACATCCACGAGCCACACCGTCGAGGAGCTCGAGCAATATGACGTGGTACTTACGACGTATAATATCGTTCGAATACAATATGACCGTATGCTCAGCACCGAAGAACGGATCAAAGTATGGCTTCGCAAGAGGCTGCCGTTCAAATTCCCCGGCCGATCAATATTTCCACTGTTTGTCATTCGATGGTGGCTTGTGGTGCTTGACGAAGCGCATTTGGTTTCCAACCTTAAGACCAAGATATCGGCTGCCGTTTGCGCGCTGCCTGGCCTCTACAGACTCCCAATGACAGGAACTCCGCTGCAGAATGAATACACCGACATACAAGGGATGCTGGCCTTCATGCGTGTGAAGCCCTGGTCCGACTTGAATCTTTTTAAGCAGGTATGTGAGCTACACTGGTCCATCAGACATAATTTGCTGAGAAATAGTAATAGTACTTCTTCCAGAGGAGGACCAAGAATAAGCGTGGGGATATTCTAAAAGCAGAACTTGCTGCTATCCTTGCAAACACATTGCGAGCGGTATGTCTCAGACTGACCATCAAGGACACTTTCAACGGCGTTAAAGTAGCAACTTTCCTGCCGGCTAAAGACTGGTGGGTCAAGCACGATCTTACAACAACGCAGATCACCTATCAAGATCGTACAAAGCACATCTGGGATGAGCCGACACGATGGGCTACAGATGCAGCACGCAAGCTACCTCACTTCCAACCACCGCTAGGCAAGAATGAAACCTTTCCAGCAATAATGGGAGCTCGCCTTTCTCTCGTGCATGATGAATGTCCGAACGCGAATTACGGCGAGATTGGGGAAAGGGACCTCGTGGACGGTCCTGGAGGTCAAACAGAGGCCGAAATCGAAGACATGCTGATGCAGATGGCCGACGAAGGGTTCGAGAGCGGCGCTGGCAAGAAAGCCAAAAAGAAGCAGAAGTCGATCAGGCGACGGAAAGATTTCAAGAAGAAAATGGAGAAGAACTGGCGGTCGCCGAGAATGACGGAGATGTTGAAGATCATCGGTAAGCAGAAAGCCAAAGGCAAGGTTGGTAAATTCTTGATCTTTTCGGAATTTCTTTGCGCACTTGACGTCGCCGATGCGGCTTTGAACTCGCAAGGATTCAAGACACTGCGGTACGACGGCTGGCAATCCAAGTCAGAAAACGAGGAAGCACACCGAGTCTTCAACATTGCCAACAATGATTACGACTTTCTGCTCGTCACAAACCGGTCTGGTGGCCAAGGTCTCAATATACAGACAGCTTCAACGGTCATCCATTTGACACCGGCCTGGAACCCGGCCATGACGAGGCAGTGCAATGCCCGTGCCGCCCGACACGGTCAGCAGAACATCGTCGACGTGTTTCTCTTTGTCATCATGGATTCCATCGAGGGCCACATCTACAAGCTAGCCCAGACAAAGGACCGGAAGGCTTCGGAACTACTGAATCCGCAGACAGGGATGTTGGCGATGATGAAACAGGCGGCAGCTTGGCCGATGAAGTATTTCAGCAACATCGTATGTAACTCAATACCCGACGCTTTCTGTTCACTAACAACAAAACAGATGGTGCGGGCAAGTCTGAGCGCGGCAGCATATGGCAAGGACATACAGAAACGTAAAGAAAGGAAAGAAGCCGCGAAGAGAGCGAAAGAGGAGGCGGAGGAGGAAGAGCGGGCCTATGCTGCAGCGTCCCTTCTACAAGACAACTTTACGGCAGTGTCGTTTCGAGCGTTGGAATACCGGATGCGAGGTAGTCCTGAGACACCGGCTGACTCGGACGATGGATTAGATGATACGTTGGGAACTCCGCCACCCAACGAGAACGACTTCATTGATGATGGTATAGAGGTTGGAAAGGAAGATCAGGATGAAGAGGATGAAGAGGAAAGCACGGATACTACCGACAACGGTGGATCAGACAGTGAGCTGTCGATTTGGGAAGGCGGATCCGAAGGAGACGGTCAATCTGAGGACGATGAGACAGTTTGCCATCATGCGGAGCTCTGGGATGGCTGAAAGTGCCACTGAAATGACATGTGGCATGGGGACGTGCACCTTTCCGGCGACGAGGACATAATAATCGGCCCATACGCAATAAAGGTGCCTCAGGCTGTAGCCAACAGATTAACTTGGTCTAACGGTCCCCAATAGCATTGTACCTCTTCTTTAATTGGCGAAACCGATAACTAAGGGTGGTTACTCAAGTACTTTTCTACTTGTAGCAGAATCGACATCCAAAAGACGATTCTATTGGGAGACATATTCCTCATCCTCAAGCCCACACCCCACTCATTTTTACGTCCTTGTACCAGAAAAAAGTTCTTCTATTGTTTCGAAGAGTAGTCTTGAAGTCGACTAAGCGACCCGCGCTATTTTCTCGCCT
>TARA_R110002003_G_scaffold206_14_pt1 | contig 10627 bp, 7 predicted proteins | sample TARA_R110002003 | Tara Oceans TARA_R110002003 (sample SAMEA4396441) | marine metagenome | biome: Westerlies Biome; feature: [SRF] surface water layer (ENVO:00010504); material: water (ENVO:00002006), including particulate matter (ENVO:01000060) such as... | depth 5 m | reverse complement strand
ACAATATGCTTAGCGAAAGTTCCAACGTCGTCAAAGCAGTGAAGCAGACCGATGTTGTGGCAAGCCCGCCCCGACAGATAGGTGGGTCGAGCCCTTTCTGACGAGCTTGGAGAGATAGACTTTGAAGACGCTCCCTGTGATTGCCCACCAAACTATGCCAGAACTCGCTGGATAAATCGATCATATCACACCGAATGGCCAGGGCTTTGAGTCTGTCGAGCTTGGCGATGAAATTGGTGCATTCTTGAAGACGAGGTTGATGACAGTATGGGTAGTGGGTATGTCGATGCGAGTAATACGTGAATTCCAGATATTCCAATTGCGGCAACTTGTCAGTGAAGACATTGAAAAAATTAATAGGGTTCGACGGCCCTAATATGAGCCGCTTCAACTTGGTCCAATCCATGCAGCTGAGAAGGCGGACGCAATGGCTGTAGTCGAGAACATATGTACTCGCTTCGAGTGTTAGCTCCTCGAGATGAGGTAGGCAGTCTGTGGACTGAAGGGGAAGCTGTATCTTGTTCGCGACCTTGGCACTCCTTGGATGGCTTTTGACATTAAGGCTTTTGGCAGCCATCAGATGAAATGCTCGGCAAGCTGGCTGCATGCCAACAAGGCTCTGAGAGCTATGTCTTGAACCACTGTGCTTCGCTTCTGTCCCTTGGTGTAGCTTAGGATCCTGGTGAACATCGAGAACAAGCACCCGTAGATTGTGGCTTTGCATAAGCACGCTTCTCAAATGCTCGAAAGCAGCTACAGAATCAGGTTGGACGACGTCTGAGCACGGAATAGAAACAGAGAGTCGATGAAGCTGAGACCATCTCAGAGCAATTCCATGGAATTGTCGTGTAGAGATACATAGCCGGGTACCGGGGCAGCAGTCATCTAAGACATTGAATAGGTTGCTTGGCAATGGCATTTCGGAATCCCAGCTACGCAGTGATCAGTACGAGTCCAGGTCTTGGCTCAATTGTGTCGTGTTCCAGCTGAAGTTGGTGCAAGACATATGCGAGGCCGTGGTAGCGCGTTTGAATCCACGAACCTGAATGAGTCCAATCTGTCAATGCTTCGCACGCACGCCAGCAACATCTGCGTATTCATACAGGAGCTATCATCATCGCCCTTGAAGGATTTGACACCCAAGGAGCGTACGTGCCGTCGGAGGGTGTCTGTCGGGTCCAAGATGCGCTCAATGAAGCGGTAGGAGGCTTGTTCTTGAGCATCCTCGTCCTCTTGCAAGACGATATTTCGATAAAGAACTGATTCGGCAAAGACTTGGAGACGCCTACACACGAGGCGAAGGCAATGAAGGGCCAGCGGGCGCTCCGAGCCCAACTGTCCAGAGTTAGCAACGCCGTGTGAATGGAAGGGTTCGGTCGGCTCACGTACAAAGCTCAAAATCAGGTACAAGATGTCATCGCTCAGATCGATGAAAGATGCCATCTTGAGCATGCTCCATTATGGGCATTGGTAGCACCGCGTTGCCACTTTATAGGCATGCTTATTAACATGACCAACAAGGCAGAGTGAGAGGAGGTGAGAGGAGGGTGTTGTGACGAGGAAGGTGCGGAGGAGTTGTGCCAAGCCTCTAGTCCGTTTTGGACCAAGCGCGCCCGCACCGCTCGAAGCTCATCATCGCGAGGTGCGACGAGCCTCGAGTCTCAAGCCAACCAACCCTCACAGTATGCAGTCGCTCCGCAGGACAGCAGTGACTGCTGCCCGCAAGGGCCAATCCCCTCTCCCGCGCCAGTCGCGCCGATTTGCCCACGATGAGGCCGCCCATGGCCACGGCCCTGCATCCGGCAATGAGCCCATGGGGGTACGTCAACCGCCATTGCCCCTCGCGAAGCCGCCGAGAATACCGGAAAGATAGGAACGGAGTGTTGCTGACCCCATTACTATATAGGTCGGCTTCTGGGCGACCATTGCTACGATCCCCGCAGCGTGGGCCATTTACTATATTTCGCGAGACAGCAGCGACAATGCGCAGCCCGTCCTCACCCGCATGATCAACGGATACACAGAGACGAGCGAGAAGTGGTCGAAGCGGAACGATTTGCACGTGCGCATGATTGAGCAGGCGGGTGAAGACCGGGTGCTGTTCATGAACACCCGGCCGCAGGAGCACGTGGATATGAAATTCCCTGAGTACGCTTGGCCGATGGTATAGCGTAGAAAGCTATGACTAACGACGAGCAGGATCATGAACGTCGGATCCCCATATAACGTCCCAGCCGGCAGCCAGAACTCAATGGAGAAGGTCATCGAGAAGTACAAGAAGCTGGCCTACGAGGACAATGAGCGCAAGCTCGAGGCGCTGAGGAACAACGAGATCAAGGGCGAACAGCCATTTGAGAAGAATCACATCCGGAAGGCACCCGCGGATCCGCTATAGAGGGCAGTCAAGTCGGTCGTGTATATACTCAAGGAATGATACCTTTTTTCATTTGTCTTTCAGTCTACTGGAACGCTCCTGCTCGACGTCCTCCACACTACAAATACTTATGTCCGTCTACCTCGTTCGCAATCATCTTCCAGGCCCAAGGACCAATCTCCCATCCCCAGCAGAAACATAAACCTCATATCCCGCCTGACTTCTATGTGGACTGTGTGCATTCGTCCCTAGCGCCAGCTTCTTCGCGAACCCGGACAGAGTGGATCGTATGCCAGGCCGATGTGGAGAAGGCACATGTGCTCTGAAGTCTACTGTGAGCTGCCGTTTCTGATAACAAACATGTCGTTGGCGACTTACTCAGCTTTCATATTGGCAACCGAGTCGACTGAGTCAACGGAGCGGCGATGCTCGGATGTTGCTTGACGCTGCATTTTGACCTGGTTTATGCGTGGAGATGGCATTCTTGCGATGGCGTTGTTATTGGCTAGCAGGTAGATGCGGTTAGGGTCCGTCATATGCTCGTGCGAGAAACGAATAAAGTATCTCGAGCATGACACTGGGGATATCTGCGATAATGTGTATTGTGTCTGAGCGATACGGAAATCAAGGATCATACCTGGGGTATCCTCTAGCAGTGGCCTTATATCTTCTGACTGTGTGAGTCAGGCAACAACTTTTGGCTGTGGTGCGTATGTGTTGGTAAGCTTTGGTAGGTAAGATGCGAGGCGATGGAGCTCGGTGATGCAATGGCTGCTGATCATTCTCCCTACAGCGTCAAGGCAGCTATTTATCCACGCAGAGGTCTTCACATCACCACGAGTGACGATGGCGCTCGGCGGATATGAGTGCTGTTAGTCGGACATAGCATGTTCAGGAAATGCGATGATCGTGACGGAGCACACAATGGCTCGTCGCGTAGACTCATACTGGTTGTCTTGGCCAGGTGTAGTACCAAAGTGGTAGTAGACTTGGGGGTGGACAGCGGTGTTTGTCCAGCAAGGGCTCGGACTTCCAGATGGTATGCCGGAGGTGTCGCGGACGCGAGAGCCTTCGTCGAACGACTTACCGTGGGCGCCGGATGTAGTCACGGATGCGATGTATACGTCGGTTGAGTCATTGAACGGCTTGCTGTTCAATGCTGGGCATCGAAACCGGCGTTGTGATTACTTCCTTCAAGCGGACTTAGCATGGCTATAGGTTTTAACAGCTCGATGCCACGCTGGACTCCATTGAGTTCTCAAACAGTGTAATGTCATGCACACTTGGTTGGTCGACTGCAAGCACCTATTCTTCGCAGATGCATCGTGCTCGTAAGATTATTCCATCACGCCGTGGCAGCGTATCCTGGACCTGTTCGCAAGCCCACGAAATCCGGGACTGTCTGGAATTTGCGTGCTGGGTTTCACCTGCCGCGCGGGAACAGGCATCGAAGAATGATTCTCTACAACCAGCACCAACGCTCGAGACTGAGGATACTGACGACGGCTGGTGGGTTCTGGTTCAGCACAGGCATTCACAACAGTGCAAAGAATGGTTGCTAGGGTTGCGCCCCGCACCGCAACGGCTGCAGGGTGTGTTCTCTCAGCGCTGATTGGACAGATAGTCGCGCTCAGCATTGAATTCACCATGAACCTCTGTGCAAGGGAGTGAGGAAGTGAAGTGATTGATGGCCACTGACGGCTTGTCAAGCTTGAAGACATATCTAGTGCCTCTTGACTCTACCCCCTCCTACTACACCCACACAGCAGCCAGCAGCACGTCACCAAGTGTGAACAAACATCGCTAACAAGCAACAGACCACGTTCAGTCGCGTACAGATCGATAAAGGTATGTCTCACAAAGCAAATCAAGAGGAGTGCTTTTGCTTGGCAAGCCGTTGTCTTTGGGTGGCATTCATGGCAAATTGATGTCTCAGCCAGCCATTGCTTCTGCTTGCGGTGCCTGTCTCTATGCAAACCACGACCACTTTGAAGATGCGATTTCTGATACGCGCGCAGATGGCAGACGGAGAAAGGCCCAAGCGGGATCGAAAGCGGCTGTCTCCCTTTCGAAGCAGAAAGGATCCCCCGGCTGCGGTTCAAAATAGTAAGTCTAAGGCTAGCTCCGGGAGCCCCTGCGTTGTTCCCCAAACAGTCGCGCATCACCCATCCATGCCCCAAATACCCGAGCGCATAAACATCGCCTTATCACACCGCACATTGCCATTGCCTGCTAGAGCCCGCACCTTCCTCCGCGCAACTTGTTGGACGGGCTTCGATGCTAATTTCACACGTGCATTTGCAGCCCCGTTGCTTCCCGAACTCGACTTCAGCGCCAGCGAGCAGCATGACATGAACGGCTCTGTCTACACCTCCGACGACACACTGCGCACCGCGAACGCGACCCCAACCCGCCCTTCCGCCGCTACCAACATGCCCTCGTACACGACGCCGCGCAACGTCTCAGGGCCGCTGGCTGTGGACTCCCCAGTCATGGCAGCAGATCAAAACACAGGCGCGCCCTGGGCGCGCCCAAATTTCCACAGCACTCCGAGCGGCTCCAAGACGTCGCAGTACATCGACAAGATCACAGCCGAGAACGACCGCCTACGGAGAGAACTCAAGGCCGAGAAGCTCGCAAGAGAAGACGAAGCCAAGCGCGTGTCGGCGGCGCGGTCCAAAGCCGAAGACTCCCGGGCCGACTTCCAGCACTTGCAAGTCCTTGCGGAGACGAATGCAAGAGCGATCGAACGGAAAGACCGCAAGCTAGAGGAGCTCAAGGACACGCTCGACGCCGAGGTGAAGCGACGGAAGACGGCCGAGCAAAGAGCCGAAGAGGCGCTCAAGATGCTGGGCGACACGCGATCCGAGACACAACGACAGCTGGCGCAGGCGTACGAGATGAGGCACATGGCCGACACGAACCTCGAAACCGCGCGCGATGGCTTCAAGCGCATCACCGAGGGCTACGAGAAGAAGCTCAAATCAATAAACGAAGAGCTGCACGAGCTGCGCAAACAGCGCATCGAAGACGCCGACAAGATCAAGCGACAAGCCATAATCAGCGACCAGCTGCAGCACGAGGCGTCGCGGACGACGAGGACGGAGCAGAACATGACGGACCTCATGAGGTCGTACAAGGAGCAGCACAAGCAAGAGATGGACAGACTCGTTGCCGAAGCTGAGCGCATGCGAATCGCTTTGCCTGACAAGGAACGCGAGGCAGAGCAGCTCGTCGAGAGCATGAAGGAGACGCGTGACAAGATGAGATGGGTCATGACCCAACAGGGGCGTCAAGCGGGCCGCAAATAAAGTCTGCGCCCAGACATTACGACTATAACGATATTCTTGGGTTAGAAGGCAATGTGTACAATATCAGGGCGGACGATGCACGATCATCACTCTCGCATTTCTCGGACATCGGCGCTAAAAGGGACACGGGCTGTTTGGGAAGGACGCTGTATGTTGTTGCATAGGCAGGAGGTGTCCGGAGGTTGGATTACCCTTGATGCCTCCCATCCCAACAGCAATTCACATCTTATACCTTCTGTCTTAGGCCTGCTGTCTCCCGTACTCGATGTCTTCGTGGGTGCTGATGAGTTTAGCTTGTGCGTCACCGCGCAGGTCGCGCCTTCCTCTGGACGTGTTCCTCGGGCGCTCCTCCTGAAACAGAAGCCACTAATCAACAATGCGCATACTCGCAGTTGCCACTTTCTCCATGGTTCCTCCGCCATTGCCTTGCTACCTCACTTCGCGACTGGTCTTCATTTGAGCGCAGCCTCCCCGTACGCTGGACACGCTTCAACGACTTGCAATGGCGTCAACACGTCAACATCATGTGTTTCACTGGTGCACCATTAGACCAGTGTTGTGGAAGCAGCCGCAACTTTTATTATCCCACCAGCCAATACAAGTACATATCCACTTATCATCAAATCAGCCTTTCCAAATCAACTCCAAGAAAATGCAGACAAGCAGCCCCCGAGCTCAAGATGCAACAGCGCCTCCGCTTGGTTGTCCAATGTTCGCCAGAAAGCCGGTGAAGGCTCGAGTCCGAGAAAGCGGTGTCCTTCCTGTATCTGTCAGTGTATGAAGCGCTCAAGAAAAAGGACTAAACCTACCGAAGGCCAGCTCAATTGACTGGGGTGCCACACTGTGGGCAGCACTTGCCAGGAATCACCCACACAGTGTCGCCTCGCTCGAGACAAGCAGGACAACGACGACCCGGAACCTGAAAGCGTTAGTACACCTGTCGGAAGCATTCGTCCACGATTGAATCCCGTACGGGCATGGTGGTTATGCCCTCAGCGTCGTTCATGCAAGGAACGGCGATCTTGTCGATGGGAAGATATAGACACATGGTGTTGAATGTGCAGTGGTTGAAGCAAAGGACGATTGGTCGGAGAAGAAGGAGTGAGTGTGTTATGCGTGTGAGGCAAGGTATTAAAGAGTGAGCTAGATGACTTGATGACTCCTTGCAACCAGAGGCGGCGCGATGCTTTATACTTTGATGGACCCCAGCCTGGAGACGAGACGAAAGTCTTAACCCCTCTCCTGGAAGCCTTTACACAACATGCAGCACGCTTGTGGCGCCTTCGTTCGATACACGAGTCCCGGGCTGAGTACTCGACTTCATCTGTGCCGTTCGCTGGATGCCGGCCTTCTGAGTTGTGCATCGCTCGCCACGACGCTTTGGTATCTCATGCACGGCTCCAATCCGCTGGCAATACGCGCAAACGTTGTTTTAACGCTCATTCAAGGTACAGAGCCACAGGATATCCCGGACTCTCGCCATGCAGTAGCCTGACATGGATCATGATGCGTCCAAGATCGCGAAACCCGTAGTCTTTGAGGCACACATCCAAACGCATCGGCCGACGCTGCGACTAGACTGGCACTCGCTACCGTCACTATGTCCTACAACATTGAGCGAAGCCTTGATGCAGACGCGATACTGTCCCTTCTCGTACATTGGCTTGCCAAGTGGGTTGCTTGAACATCAGGTTACCATCTCAATTTCTCAACGGTCACGGCACTATCAATCGCTTGCATACTTTAGCAAGTTGAGCCTACTTGGCTGAATGGTAGTTTGAGATGATGCTCAGATCTGTCGCTTTCTCGAATCCTGGAGCGCGCGCTAGTCAAGCCTTCGACCCTCTTATTGCGGCTGCACCATGCACAGGCGGCATGACCCCAGCAAACAAGCGACCCACTGCAAACGATCGTTCATGGTCCTGGTTCAGTTCCGATGACATTGCCTAGCGCGGAATGTGTTTCCGCTGTTGCGTACTCCTTCAGCACGCATTGGGGAAGTTATGCCCAACTTCCAGGAAGACCCGTCTGTGTCCAACAGGTTTCGCGTGGCACGTATAACTACAACTGTTACACATGGTCAGACTACAGTTTATCAAGGCAGTTGACACGGTGGTCGCATAGCTGCAAGCATACCAGGCATTCGCGATATGTGTCAGCAAAGTACTCGTCGTCTCCACCAGTGACAGACCGCGATAGGCATCCCAGTTTGCTCCCCGCACCATGCCGTGGCCGCCGCTGTTCGGGCGTCTGCCAGGATGATGGACCTTGACTCAATCACCTCCAAGAACCATCATTGTTCTTGACGGACCATACGGGCGTGAAGAAATCGATGCACAAGTGACCTGACTTCCATCTAGCATAGGTACGATTGTCAGGACCATGATACAATGTGCGTAAGACGACCACTTGCGCGAAGGTCGTTCCTACCACGAGCTTCTTAACTCAAGGAAAGCGACATTGGCATATCGTCTGAACGATTGCCATGCTTGTTGTAATCAAACCACAACGAGAGCTATAGCGACCAGAGGTACGGGTTTGAGGTTGCCTTGCAACGATCGTACAAAGGTAATCTTACGTCCCATGTTTCAGCATACAGCTTTCAGCTGTTCGCGCCGCAAATCGGAAAATCTTTTTGATTTGCAGCACAATAGCTTGACAGTCACGATGTGACTGATTGTGGATGCGGCTTGTGTGTACATCAGTTGCGGCAATACGATACTCAGCTAGTCTTACGCTGTACACTCGGTGCTACTCTCGGCGCTACGAAGGCGAAATGCTAAATCGAGACCGTGGAAATTGGCAAAACATCGAGACCCTGGCCTTCACGATCCACGCGTGGCCGTGTTTAGCATTTCTCGTCTTTTTACAAGCCATCAAAACTGGCCTCCTGGTAACTATCCCAGAAGCACTTTCATCATCATCATCATCATCACCACGTCCGCTATGTGTACACCAAGTCAAGGACTGGCATTCGCGGGGTTTGGAGTCGATATCTCAACATAGAAGTGGCACGCACAATATATTGTGGTTGACTGCATGCCCAACTCGGGAGAGCAACGGACGTATGTCCGCGACATCCAACCGTGTCGGATGAGGGCAGCCGCTGCCCCATCTGACATCCGTGGAGCGATCTTTGACGAACACGGATCTTCAAGAGGTTTTGACAATGTGGCATATCGAACCAAATCCTTGACGTCAAGACATTAACGTTAAACAAAAATGTGGCGCTATGGGTGGCAAACTTGAAGGGAAAGAGGGCCGTTCCGCTTGTCCAACAATCTGGAGGCACCCCGGCTCCCGCATACCCACAAAATCGCCTGCCGACTTGAACCATTGAGTTAGCGAGCCTGCTTTGCTTCACCCATCATTTTCAACAAGTCCGAACCGATAAGGTCGGTAGCAAATCTGATCTCCCGTAGCGATGCGGTGGTGTGCTAATACCTCTTGTTGTTGCACATACTCTTGCGTTAAGCCCAGCTGAGCGGTCGGCACATGGCTTCAGCTTCACAGACTTTGTTGGGTCTTCTCGGAAGGAGCTCTGTAAGAGCTGCTCGGCACGAGAAGCAATGCAACCTGGCACCCTTGGCACTACATTGTGGCATCAAAGTCTTTTCGCCAGTTGTCGCTCAGTCCTAACCCTAATCCTAGAGGGCTTGCAGACCATGGCGTGTACATCTTCATGCAAAGTCCAGTGAAAGCCAATGTCTGCATCGGTGAACCGGTACAGCTTCCAACCATCTGCTATGCCAACCACGACTTCGAAGGATTCGAGCCGTTACCATGTTGTGCAATAGTACACTGGCAATTCCCTCGCCGCCCAACACGTTATAGACGCATCGAGCTTGCTTTGCGATTCCAAAATGAAGATCTTCGCTGACCATGCCATGCAACAGGAGATTTTGCCGCTGTATTTCACCGTTGATTTCGAATGACGGGCAACGTTCCACGATCTTGGCCTCTGTGCAATCGTGAACCGTCATGCCGGAGGCACCCTCCGATCCACATACTGGCCACATGCTTTCGCTACGTTACGGCAAATGCACGTCGCCATGTGCTTATGCAAGTCATCTCTACCATGTCGGTCATTCCATGCTCACAACTCACTTACTTGTTCGCACGACCGCAGTCCTCGGCCTTATTGCTGACGCTTGGTAGCATTGTAGTACATTAGTCTGACCGTGCTGATTGGTAGTGCAGTTCACCTGGCTCTCGTATGCGTAAGTTTGGGTTCTTGGGCACGACGACGAGGCAGACAAGCGTAATAGCGGTTGACCACCTCCGCGCTTCGGATCCACGGCCCAACTCGGCAGTCGGCAAACAGTATCGCGGCACGAATATATAAACGCATCAGCTTCAGCATGAAGAGGAATCCATCGAAAACTCCATTGCTCTGTATCGCTGGTACCGCCGTCCAACCTGATCCCAAAACGAAGTGCCTCGCATGTATCAAAGCACGTTCCGGCCCACTCGTGCGGCTACCACCATATTCTTCGCAACATTTTCTCGCACAAGCCGGACATACGGGCCGGGTAATGGGATAAAATACAAAGAGTCGTAGTCGGAGAGCGGTGGAGTTCGGCCCTTCGCCCGCAGCGTTGTCTGTGTTCGAACATACTCGCATCGTAGCACACTGTCTTCGGGACCAAGAGATCACCGTGCGCGCCTTGTGGCCATCACATTGGTCACCACTCGAGAGCCAACGGCCCCCAAAACCTTGAGCCAGCGTCCGACGACACTGCTCGCATCTGTCATACTATCGTCATCGTCAAAAAGCATTTCATCGGGCAACACAAGCATGTAGATGCGCTCTAGCAGCCCCTAAAAAGACGTGACTGGAGGCCACGCCGCCATGCGACCACCTTCGAGACCGCTCCAGATGGTCGTTCGCCTAGATCGGCACCCATGTGCTGCCGTGCTCTCACGCACGACATTGCACACG
>TARA_R110002003_G_scaffold106_6_pt1 | contig 10643 bp, 12 predicted proteins | sample TARA_R110002003 | Tara Oceans TARA_R110002003 (sample SAMEA4396441) | marine metagenome | biome: Westerlies Biome; feature: [SRF] surface water layer (ENVO:00010504); material: water (ENVO:00002006), including particulate matter (ENVO:01000060) such as... | depth 5 m | reverse complement strand
TTTCAGTGAGGTTCCGGTCGTACTTTTGAGCTTGTTTACATTAGTGCAAGCCGCGAAAGCCACTGTATACGAAAATTTCCTAATCCTTGGACGGAAACCCGATCATTCCTCGTCATATCAGAGAATTGGTTCAGGGACAGGAAAGACGCATCTGCCAACAAGTCGGCAAGACCACTCGGCGCTCGATGTTCCCTTCCTATGGATAGATGGATGTGGCCAGAGTGAACACTTGGAGCAGAGGAGATACTTGAGCAACGCAGTGCGCATTCTTTAGTAACAATGGAAATAACTTAATTGGCCGTTATATCATCCTTGTTCGCAATTCTGAAGATGCGGCGCCCAAGTTTTCTGTTTAATCACTATCTTCGAACAGTCTTTTTCTAACATCTCATATTTGTCTTCTAAAATTGAAACACTGATTGATCACTGCCTGGAAACATGCATAGTCGGTGTAGATATAAAACTACCATCGCCTTGATTGTTACCATGCGTTGCACTTCCGGCGGGTGTGTTTCTAATTGTTCGTTACCTAGATTTGAGCAAGCATATTCAAAGCAGGCTTACATTGACTATTCATACAAACGTCGCAATACCCAGTCTCAGTATCTGGGGTTCCCGAGCAACCTCTAGTCTTGCAGTCGGCCATATTAATCGTTGGGGGTTGAGTCTGTCTAGATTCACAGACGAGGATCTGTTATGTCGTGGATGGATGCGACAATGATATACAGTGTAATGCTGGGAAGTTCAAAATGACCCAGATTGTCCGGAAGGACACTGATTTAACACGTGTTTTACAGCTTTAGGCAGCAGCGGATTGAGCTAGTAGCTTGATTGGGTTTTCACCGATGAATGTCACGTAATCTACCCAGGCGTCCAATCACAGCAAGTTGCAAGACATAACGCATCGCAATTTTCTTTTTCGATCTCGTCCTTATCGCCAGCTCCACGTAATCGCGTTGCTAGCCCGCTGAAGCTAATAAGTTATATTGCGTGCCCAAAATTCCCAAGGTCGTCCAGACATCTCCAACCAAGTACGCGCTACTCGCATCTCAGATCAGTTAGACGGTGTGATTTTGCCTCCCCGACCACAGTGGCACACAGAATTTAGGAACATGCGAGAAGTTCTACAGTCTTCAATACTGCTGGCTCTACGGAACGAAAAGTTTCAAGCTTCTGGTTTCATAAGAATCGACGCACAGGCTCGCTCGGCGCTAGAATTAGGACGTCCCATACGATCTTTTCTTGTCGGCAATGAATATGATGACCATAACGGAGGAGACAAAAGATGATGGCAGAGAAAAAGACAAAATACCCAAGAAGATGGACTCTCAGGGAGGAACTGAGGAGGAGAACAACACCGACAGCGGCAATGGCAACAACAATGACCAAGGGGGAGGATCAGCTGAAGACTGCATCAATGCCGGGATCGAAATGTTCAGGGATGCACAATATGATGAAGCAGAGTCCCGCTTTATCTGGGCGTGGAACATAGGGGAGGGAATTCAAAATCGATTGGCATATGACTGGCTAAGAAAAACAAGACAGGTGGCATCCCTATACAGCCGATTGAGTCGAATAAGACAAAACTGCGACCAAATGGATAGGCTTGAGCTCTACTTGAATTGGTCATATGCTTCGTCTAGCCAACTAAAAGATCCATGGGCGATGCAACTGGTACATAAAGAGTCAGAAGCAGGAGATCCCAAAGAAGGACCGCTAGATATTGAAAAACCCATCGTAACACCCGACGATCTCGCCAAAGCTCAAAAGTTTCCCACGATCGGCCATGGTTTCGAAGCGGTATGGAAACTTGGTCAAGGAGCTACAGGAACAGTGTTCGAGGTTGCAAGACCTTTTGGGGACGGAAGCAACAGATTCGACATCTACGCCTGCAAAAGAATAAGTGCCGAAAAGGACGAAAGCTTCCGCCGGGAAATATCTACGCTAAGTCGATGGAAACACGTGCACGCAGTACAGCTTGTGGAGACCTTCCTGTCGGAAGATAGCCAGTGGCACAACATCATAATGACGCCATGCACAAAATTTGACTTAAGGGATTACCTCTTAGAGATCAATAACGAGATCCAGAGCACGGCCTCGATATCAATCACAATGATGCGGAGAGGGAGGCTTTTTCGTTGGATAAGCTGCCTTTCTAATGCACTGGCAGACATTCATAAGCATCGAATCTGTCATCGAGACATCCGGCCGGCTAACATTCTTGTTAACGGAGATAATGTCATCCTCACTGACTTCGGACATGCAATCAGTGAGGCAATGATGAAAGATTCGCGGTTCTTCAACGCTCCGGCGGGGATTTCTTACTATGCGTCTCCGGAAGCACACATGAGGATGACATGTCAAGCAGTCCCCCTTCTTCAGGCTAGCTCTGCCGAAACATACTTGGGCGCGGAAAAAAGCGATGTCTTTTCCCTTGGATGTGTGTTATTCGAGCTACTCCAAGCACTATCGCGTCGCTTCCGGACCTCTCCATTCCCAACCGTTGATATCAGTTATGCGAACAGCATCCGAGATGCAGAATTCATGCTCCAGGCCAGCACCACACAAGAAAGTCGTGCAGAGCTGAAAGAATTTGGGGACCGGTTTGGTAGGCAGGACCTCGATTGTCAAGCACCTGGATTGATGGAAGAGCTCCTTAACATAGTCATCAGATCCATGTTGCAGAAGTTACAGAAGGATAGGCAGTCTTCGAGAGAAGTTGCTTTCATGCTTGAGAACACCATCAGGAGGATGCAGCCATTACTGTTATGTCGATATTGCGGAACTGAAAGTTATCACGCTTTGCACTATAAAGACCAGCAAGATATGACATCACTCGACGGAGATGTCACGTTGGAACGCATGCTAAGAGACGACATCGTCGATAGTTTCTCTTTGTCCCACACGCCGGCACTCCCTGAGGATACGCAAGAGCACCCAGACTATATTTATTATTATTAGTCGACCTCGCAGATATCTCCAAGCCCGAATTCTTTGGCTTGTTTACTATCATCGGAGCAACCGCGCATTCAGAGTCCCCTAGTTTTTCTGCTGTCCTCCATCAACGAACGACCTCCCCACTCCACTACGCCTTCCTCCCCTTATTCCCCTTCGGCACCCTGCAAAGCCAATACAGCGCAATTGCCGCGCCCACATTAAACACGACATACACCCACAGGAGCCCAAAGTCCCGCCACCGCGTATCCCAGCTCGCATTGATCCTTTCCAGAAACTGGTTCGTGCTATCCATCTGACAATACTCACACTCGCTGCTGGCCTGCGGATCGCGCAGGTACCCGCCCGCCAGGCTGATGTAGTCCTGCATGTACTCGGCACAGCTCTGGTTTGGCGGGGCGGCGAAGACCTGGAATTCAGAGGGCGCGCAGAAGGCGGGGGCTTGGCCGAGGGTCGCGGACATGAAGGACGAGACGAGGTATGTGAACGGATTGACCTGGTTCCACATTAGCAACAATGCACACTAGATGGTTAATGCGCAGGGAGCGGAACGTACGCGATACATGAAGATCCAGAAGCGCGGCAATTGGCTTGGGCCGGCTAGGATGCTGCAGAAAGCGTATAGCATGATTGACAGCAGCGTCGCGAAGGCGCCTGCGATTTCCTCGTTTGGCGACCCGGCGATGAGGAGGTGCGCGAGCGAGCTAGCGAAGAGAAATGTGGCGATGATGAGCAGCAGGGTGTGGAAGGCGCGGATGGACACTGCGTTGGTCCATTCGGCGTTGCGGTAGAGGCCGACGGGGTAGTACCAGACGAGGAAGCAGAAGATGGCCATGAGCTGGATGATGCGTTAGTTGTGTGTTTGGGAGGACTGTGAGCGGAGGACTTACGGCGTTCCATGCCATTTCGATGGCGATGTTGGAGACGACGAAAGCTTGCCAGGCGTATGTCTTGGATTGTCGTTCGCGGGCTTCGTATAACGTCCTTTGACTGACGAACAGGGGCATGATCTGGTAGAGTAGCTGGATGACGATGAAGAGGAAGATGAAAACACCGAACATCTGGTTCTGTAAGCCTTGCATGGTGTTGTCGCCGTTCAGAAAGGAAAGACCGATGAGTAGGGAGCAGCCGACGGTCAGGATGGCTTTGGAGTAGATGTACGATGGGGTCCGCCAGTACTGCTGTGCGCAGCGCATGGCTACTGCCCGAAGTTGGGTCATGAATGGTGCGGCGAATTCTTGGTGGTTTCCGTCAGATGAGTCCATGACAGCGGACGGCTGATTAGCGAGCTCTCGCAGTCTGGCAAGTTCTTCCTGCACTTGCGCATATTCTGTGCTCTGCTTCCAGACCGCAGGCCAGTCGATAGCTGTGTGAGCACCCGGAGCAGCACCAATCGCCTCGAGCATATACTCAGCAGGATTTGTACCAGCTGGACATTCAGTAGCACTATTTCGGGCAAAGTAGTCGAGAAGAACGTTCGAGTCGCGGCCAATGTCGCCAAAGTAGACAGTGCGACCGCCCTTGGCCAGTAAAAGCAGTCGATCGAAGCGTTGGAAGAGCAACGAAGATGGCTGATGTACCGTGCACAAGATAGCTTGGCCGTTCCGAGTGAGCTTCTCCATTAGGTCGCAAATTGACCAAGAGGTCTGGCTGTCAAGGCCCGATGTTGGCTCATCAAGAAAGAGGAGAAGTTTAGGGCGGGCGGCGAGTTCGACGCCGATTGTGAGACGCTTACGTTCTATATGCGATTAGCATATCGAAGATCAGAGTAAGGGGCGCATGTTACTTACGCTCAACGTTCAAGCCTGATCCCGGGACGCCTACAACAGCATCCGCATACTGTTCCATGTCGAGAAGAGAGATGACGTGATCAACGTAGGCCAGCCTCTCCTCACGACTATACTCTGGTGGCTGTCTGAGAAGGGCCGAAAACTCAAGTGCTTCCCGTACCGTTGAGGTTTGGAGATGGATATCTTGCTGCATGACGTAGCCAGTCTTCCGCTGGAATGATTCATCACGCTCTCTTCCATCTACGAGCATGTTTCCAGAGATTACGCCCATGGTGGTTCGACTGGCAAGCACGTCGAGAAGTGTTGTTTTGCCGGCACCGGACACGCCCTGTCACCACGTCAGCATTTTGACCAACTCTACTATTCGTCGTACTTACCATAAGCGCTGTCAACGTTCCAGGCTTGATCCAGCCGTCGACGGAGTCCAGAATCGTACGGGTTTCGCCCTTGATTTGGACCTGGTAATTGACCTTCTCCCAGTGGAAGATGGAAACCTGTTTCTGAACATTGTGTTCCGACTTGGTGTCGCTGGGGAACTTCTCGCCATCATGAGCAGAAGCGTTGCCCGTCTCTTCATCTGCAGTCGAGCGTTGGCCCTTGCTCTTCATCTTAGATCGTCGAAATACAAGTACCTCACCCTTCGAGCGCTCTGAAGCTACCAGCTCGCTCATAACGAGGTGAGCGATGAACAAGACAATGGTGAGTGCGACGATGATTCCGTAATTGCGCCATCGGTTGCTGTACTGGTATCTGAACGCGGTTTCGACGTACGAAGTGCCCTCAACAAAATCTGCGCCAGGTTGCGAGCCTTGTACAGCGCAGGCTCTTTGATCTGCGGCTATATTGGCGTAGGATGGTCCGCTAGGAATAAATTGCGAGCATCCGAATTGGCGGCCGTTGAATTCATTCACCATCACACTTTCGAATCCGTATGAAACGGGGTTCAGCCATCGGAGCCAGCTTGCCCATCTACACAAATTAGCGCAATCCACATAAGGTATTTCCTGACCGATGGGTGAATGCCTGGCAACAAGCTCTCCAGTAGAAGTACAATACGGTCGTCACTACCCAGCGCGAGGTTCCTCAAAAGCACAAAGTTGAAATCCGTGGGGAAAACGTACCCTCTCATATACTGCACAGGAATAGCAAAGCCTGTATACATGACGAGTAGCAGCAAGATGATGCTTGAAGGAGCAAGCGCTTGCTCGATTGTCTTCGTCATCGAGGCGAAGAGCCGGAAAAACATGCTCATCGACAGCATCATTGTGAATGCCACAAGCAGAAAGAAAAAGAACGGGCCGGGCTCGCGGCGGAGATTGGCCATGAAGTATAAAGTGGAGTTGACAATAAGCGAGTTGGTGATCTTATAAGGCATGTCAACGATCATGGACGACATTGCTTCGGCGCTCGGGTGGTACAAAGCATAACGATTGTGCTAGTGTTTATGTTAGCAGTGTGGATCGAATGAGGAAAGATTTGCTACCTTTTCGACAATGGTCCGCTTGGCATAGAGCGACATGATCTCAAGTATGCTACCGAAGGCATTGAGGAGGACCTTTCGAGTTATCAGCCAATGTCCAGTAGATATCGACACAGTGCGCAGCGATGCATGATCGGAATTACTGACCATCATGAAAAGTATACCACCACGCTGGAAGAACGATGAGGTTGCGGTGGGCAGACCGTAAAAGATGCTCGCGATGATGAGCGCCTCAAAGAAGTTGACAATGAGCATGACCAGCGGAACACTCGGATCATTCTTGAGTCTCTGAACCTCGCGCCACATGCAGAGCCTGATCTGGCCCCAGTATGACAACGTGTAAGGCGATCGCTGTCGTTGCTTTCGTGACTTTTCGAGATTTCTTGCGAGAGCAAAGTGTTGGTGGTCTTCGCCACTAAGCGGATGGTCCTGGCTATATCGCTCAATGTCTTGGAGTAGCAGCTGCCTCTCAGGACTCTGTTTCCAGCATCTCGCAAAGTCATCTGACGTTCGCGGTGTTTTCCCTTGGTAGCCAGCTTTGACTCGACGTTCCGAGGGCGATGTCATCGAGGTGAGGAAGTCTGGAGTTGTTTGCGATGGAGGACATTCGAAGCCGAGGTTCTCGAAGTATTCGCGGGCGTTTTTCGCCGGACCAAAGAAGATCTGTCGGCCCTCGTACAACACAGTAACTTTATCAAAGACCTATTGCGTGTCAGTCTCTACTTCGACAATTTCATCAAGTGCCAGCTACAGCCAGACACTGACCTCATAAGCAGCTTGTGGCGCTTGGTAGATGGCCACACAAGTCGATGCGCCAAACACATCACATTGTGTACGTAGCGTCTTGCAGAACTCAACAGCGTTGGCCGAGTCAAGACCACGTGTGGAATTGTCCCAGCACTGTAACGGGGCGAAGCTGAGAGCAGCCTCGGCAATGGTGACTCTCTTGCGTTCGCCTCCGCTGACACCTCGAACGAAGTCATTGCCTACTTTAGTATTCACGGTATGGCTAACACCGAACATTGCCATAATGACCTAGGAGAAGTTAGTGGGATATGGGAAAGAAGGCTTGTGTTACCAACATCGCGTAGGTGTTCAGCGTATTGGTTTCGACCAACACCGCCCGGAATATGGCGAGGTGCGCGAGCCAAAGCTGCAAAGTAGAGCGTATCGCCAACGCTCAATTGCGGGAAATGTGCGTCCACTTCGGCCGTGTAGATTGCTTCGCCTCTAAAGGCAGTGGTCATGTCATTGGCAGGGATTCCTTGATAGTTGATGTACGACTCTGGGCTGACCTGAAAACCATGAGTTTCGCCTGCGATTGTCTTGAGCAGAGTGGAACAGCCGGAACTAAACATATGTGAGTTAGTGAGGTGTTGTGGATGTGTGTGGGAACCGTACCCTGGTGGTCCCAGAACACACAATTGCTCGCCAGGCAGTACCAGGCCATCCAAGTCTTGCAAAATCTCAATCTTCTGAGCTCCTCGTCCAAACAAAGATGGTAACTTCAATATCTTGTTGCCGACTGTCGATTGAAAATCGGTCGGAGAGCCCTTGCCCCACACGCTGAGGTCCTTGAAGGCGAAACCGGCAACACGTGGAATTGCATCATCACTACTGTATCGCAGGTCGTAGAAGGCTCTTGCCCAGTCTTTTGCGCGGAAGTTGTCGCTTTTCGGATCTAATGGACTGTCTGCAGCCGCTTCGAACGGTGATCCATGGCGATGCTGTTCGGACTGGGTTGTGAACTTTCGGACAAGGTCTAGGACTGCCTGTTCTTGCTGTTCCTCGTCTGCTTTTCCGAGTTCTGAAGTCGACACTGATGCACTGTTGTGCACAACTGGGTCCGAGTATGTGTCGCTACAGATAGATTAGCCTCGATCTTGGTTGGCAACGACCAGAGACGCAACAGGCGCCAAGCATACACACATTTTATGGTTAGCTTGCTGCTCGACAGCGCTAAGCGCGGCGGACATCCCCTTGTTATATCTCTCCACCCTTGGACGAAGATAATGTTCCTAGAAGTAGGAGGTTGATTTGAAAATGCCGTGCCGTTGCCTCGGTTGCCTGCAGTCGAGATTTGTGTCAATTTGCGCGACTCTTCTCGTCTCCAGCTCGGCCAACCACGTCCGGAAAAGTTTGCGACTGGCAGGATGAAGGTTGAACCACGAATAGATGCCCTGATGAAGGACCGATTTTGCGTTCTGTTGCAGCGGCCTCCTTTTGAATGAGGTTGTCTCCACAAGCTCGTAAAACTCGAAAGCCACCACCTGCGAAAGCCCGGATGTCATTACGAACTGCCAAGCTAGCCATGACTCTGATGGAGATGCCCAGCGCATGACGCACGGAACTGGTGCGCTCGGTCTCCAGTTCTGCACGCGTTGCGCGAGTTGCGAGAGATGAGCCTCGCCAGATGGTGCGTTCACGCACTTTCGGTGCGCTCCGAATGTCCGTGCCACGGTTGTGTGATTGGTGGGTTGGAGGCGATGTGGATCATGCACAACTACATCCGGACTTTCGCGGTGTCCCGGAAGCCGCGGTCACCATCCTCCAAGCTGCATACCTCAACATCACACAACGCATTTTCTCAACTGGAAATTTACTTGCCGTTTCGCCTTAGTCCCCGTGGACTTCCTTCATCGTACCCAGAAATCCAAACTGTGGCGTGACGTACGGCCGCGGCGTTCATATCTCTCGCATTTCCGGTCCTTTGTAGCTCCGAACGGATCGTTCTGCTAAACGACAGCTGTTGTGGTGATTCGTTGCTTTCTTACCTTATTTGCAAAGGCATTGATGAGTCCAACCGCGACTCGGTGTTCGCTATGAAGCTGGCTGTACACGATCCACACCCATTTCCCTGGCTCGCATGCTGATCTACTGTGAAGTGCGTGCGCTGCAAGCGAAAGAAGGTACAAGCCTCGTCTTCAGCCAGCTTGTTAACCTTTCCTGACGCTAGTAGATCAAATGCGACAAGGGGGAACCTGTCTGCCACCAATGCATAACCGCGACGACGGAATGCCAGTATGTCGAACGACGCCAAAGACCAAGACATGCGCACCCTCGTGTTGCAGTCCACCACCTTCACCAACGGCTGGAATCGTTGGAAAAGCAGTTAGGCCGTGCTGATACCCCACTTCCACTGTGGGCTACGATTGATGCTGTTTATCGGATCGAGCTGACAGTATTGTAGCAGTCCGGTGACCTTATCTCTCCCTCCGGACTCTGACGCTCCGTCAGAAGCAACCATAAGTACCGATCCTGTTCCGTCTCCCAAAGTATCGCTGATGAATGGTGACGGCCAAGAATGCAAGTAAAAGATTTTCCGTTCAGATCAAGAAGACTCACCAGACCAACTCAAATGATCAAGAACAGGACTGACGTCCCTGTAGCATGGATTTACCAGATGGCCTCGAATGTGAGACGCAATTTTCAAAATCAGGCCACTCCTGTGAGCACACCTACTCCACAAATCGACAACGCCATGTCATCGCTGAACGAGGCCCTGAATGAGTTGGGGCGACTTCGCATCCGAACGAATGCCTCCAAGTTTAACTTAGACCTCCCCGCAGAGCAAGCAAGAGCATGTGTCGATGCCTTCATAGAGCTTTTGTCTTCTATGGTTGTACCAAACTCCTTCGCTATTCCTCTCGACTTCGAGCTCCTCCGTGTTATGCCTGAAATCGTCAAGTCACCTTACATAACATACATGCCGGGCTCGATGTTGATGTATTACAACGCCCTGTACCATGGTTTGAGTCAGATTCGTGGTCAGGGCGATCCTGTTGGCCAAGGCATGTATCTCAAAGTTTTGGAAGCAATCCCTGCCTGGCTGGAGGCATCGGGAGATACCGACCTGGACGGCCACACGGCTGCACTGACTGTGTGGACAGCAATCACGAACCATGATTGTGCGTAACTCCAATATCCGCATGTTTGTCAGCCAGTACTGATGTTGCATATTCATATTTAGACCAGCTTTCCTGGAAATTTCACTGCAAGTCCTGCCAGTATATCAAAATGCGGAAGATCGACCAGCTTGACGTCGTCCCACCGAAAACCTTCGAAGAAGAGGACAGAAGGGACGATTTTCGATGCCTCTACTGGCAAGTATTGTCGACAGATCTCTTGTTTCGGCTCTTCTTCGACAAACCCACCGTGGTGAGTATCATTCCATTCGCAAGCGGTGTTCGTCTCAGCTTCACCTTGGCCCATCGCGGTGCCAATGATCCGAGCGACCGCTCTACTCACTTGCTTTTCGGTACTCGTAGACGCTAATTCACCATAGGTTCGATGGTCACCGCAGAAAATTCGGCCGCCAAACGTCTTCCGGCTGGGGAACATGCAACCATCTGCATTACAGGTTACTATAGTTGTAGTTTGGGTGAGATATACACTCATGACAGCGGAGATCGTCAACG
>TARA_R110002003_G_scaffold72_10_pt1 | contig 10659 bp, 10 predicted proteins | sample TARA_R110002003 | Tara Oceans TARA_R110002003 (sample SAMEA4396441) | marine metagenome | biome: Westerlies Biome; feature: [SRF] surface water layer (ENVO:00010504); material: water (ENVO:00002006), including particulate matter (ENVO:01000060) such as... | depth 5 m | reverse complement strand
CGAAGGTCCAGATTATCGGGATTGTAGCACAAGGTATACATCTGGTTCTTTCTAAAGGGAACTTTAGAATACGGGGAGGTCGGAATCGAGCTGTTGGTCTATGACAGACGGTATAGGATCGGGGAGATGTGATTGTTGACGGAGCCGTTCAGGACTGATTGAGAATATCAGCAAGGTCGAGACTATGAAGTAATATGCAATCAAATAGAGAGGTGTTTGTGGGTAATCACATTCTGGGTATATGCGTATTCCACTGATGTATCTTTGATAAGTCGTCAAGCGCAATTAGGCTTTGTACGCTTTTCGATGGCCACTTTCGGCGTTCACTCATCTCGTTCTCCCCACTGTTCCTGCCATCTCCACCCCTCCAGCCTTCAACCCATCCTAGATCATCATAGCTTGAGTCGGAAGACATGCTCCCTCACCACATTTCTACCATCATCCCTGCGCTTCGTGACGTGCGTGTCATGGACAACACTCAACCTTTCCTTCGCTCTTCTTTTCAGCAATTCTCCACTTGCCGCATTTGAGTTCGGGTCCGGATCTGGTCCGATGTAGAAGACGAACCATGCAAGCGAGTTGCCATCCGGCTTGAAGACGCGTACCGTGGGGATGAACTTGTTACCACCGAGTTGAGTCTTGTGTTGCATCAGAAAGTAGCCGGCCCAACGGCCTACTGGTGAGCCTGGATGAATGGTCAGTGTATCGGGTTGTGTCTTGCAGTCCATGGCTTACCCAGCAGTGCTTTTCCAGCCGGCGTGTCTGTAGCAAAATCAAATCCGGGCCACACCGCGACTTCACTTCGCTTTGGTGTCAGCGTCTCATGCGCCGTCCGAATGATCCTCTTCGTGTCGTCGTTGAGAATGTTGGCGACCATCAGATACTTGATGTCCTCAACTTTGCCGCCAGTGGCTCGGTGCCGTACACCCCATGCGACATCCGAGATGGATCGGATGTGTGGCATTTCGCTAGAATCAGGTTTGCGCTTCCAAATCTGCTGCGCGCTGAACGCTGGGCTGATGACGTTGAGGAGGGTGATGGCACCGCTTTCTGCATTCAAGGCGAATTCGAAGGTTGCTCCGGTGACCTGGCTGCATCAACAGGGCGCAATTCGCATGGGTATGTCGTTGCCACTCACCCTGTACTCCTTCCCACAGCTCTCATCCATATACTTCTGCTGTTCTAGGGGTGGCAGTTTATTATCCTTGTCCCTCAGCACCTTCGGCCCATTCTGATGATCCCACTGCACACACCAGTTCGGCCCGCCCTTGCTCTTTGGCGCCGTCTTGATACCAAGCTCGTCAAATGCCCGCTTGCACTTTTGATACTCGTCGAAGTCGCATTCTTTGTCAATCTTCGCGTTCTCGACCGGGTCCTCGTAGTATCCCCACTTGGTCATAGTCTCGATGAGATCGCCGTCATGAGGGCTCTGAACGGTTTGAAGTAAAGGGTCTTTGGTGTGAGGGTCGGTTCGGAAGAGAAAGGATGCCTTGCGGTCATCGGACTGCATACCAGCCCATAGATTGCCACCACTGGTTACTGCATCGTCCCACTCTGCGTCCGCGCGAGCGACTATGCTGGTTGTGGGGGCGCTCCATCTTGACAAGTCTTGCACTGAGGCAAAGTCAAGATTGTCTGGTAGTTCAAGGTGCGAAAATGGTGACGGAGGTGTAGGCACGACTACCGCGATAGTATTGCTTAAGAGCGTGGCAGTGACAACCACTTGCAAGAACCTCATGCTGGCGTGGTCGTGATGTGTAAATATAACGAGGGCGAAAATCGAAGATCGACAGTAACGAAAACCGCAGTGAGATACACCGGAGTGTTCTTTTGGCGAAGCTCAGATATGAATTTGAGTTGACGCGGTATGCCTGTGTTTCTTTTCACTGTGTGCGATGGTGAAGGTGAGAGGTGAGGGAAGAACCACCCACCTCGCATCCACCCAATAACTACAAATAGAGTAGAGGGCACGAGGGAGCAAGGAAACAGCTTGATACCAACGGTTCGTATCGAGTTATGTTCGTTAATCTGGGGATATTCTTGACGTTATCACGCAGTGGGCTGTTGAGGGAGGAGGAGGACGGTGAGACATGAGAAATGATTATGCCCTTCCCGGAAGGTTATCGCGCAAGACTTCCAGTGCATGAAGTGATTGTGTTGGATTGCGCGCTTGTTTCCGTCGAATCCTGCCACTGTTCTCCGAGTGCCGCTCTTTTCAGGATGACGCACTCGCATCAGACAGATGAAACTTCGCCTGACTTCGCTCCAGCGAGGCCCTTGCCATCTTCCAAGTTCTTTAGATCGCCCGAGTAGCTTTCCGTATCGACCTCAAGCCCCTCCACCTACTCAAATCCTGTGATAGTCTTGGACACCATCGATTCCTTGTCAGGAAAAACCAAGTGTAAAAAATAGTCCAAAGCTACCGAAAGAAAGCACCCATACACCCAATTGATTGTGAACAGGTTCTTGAGCCCTGTAGCAAGATGGATCTTGGGGTTGACCTTGTTTGCCAAGGCCGGTAGAAGCGGGATGATCGTGACAACGGTTGCGACAACTGCTCGCCAATTCGTCCCGTACTTGCCGTATCGGTATCTGCCGTGTGGATCGTACATTGCGGGGACATCGTAATTTCTGTCTTCACGAGCTAGTAATCGGTAAAAGGAATTCTAGCCATTGCGGCCATGAAGATGGCGTATGCGCTCATGAAATTAAGGAATGCCTTCCCGGAAGAAACGATGATCCACGGACACAATGCCCAGCTACCTATCAGCGAGACAAGAATGGTTCCGCGGCGCACTTTGAACCACTTCGGGGCGATAGTGGTCACGTCGTTTGCGAGAAAGACGGCATTGGCATTGACGTTGACGCTGACCTGGCTGAGGAGCCACACGGCGGCACAGAAGAATGTCGCGGCACAGCCGCCGGAGGTGTCTTGCCAGGTCCTCATGATCTGTGTTGGTGTCCAATAGGGTTTGCCCCATATCTCCTGTGCAGCAGAGGCGGAGATGATGCCCATCAGTGCTATCAGCGTATTCAGGAGCGGAATCATGGGCTTCTGCCAGTAGTGCGCGTGTGGATCTTTACTGAAACGAAGAAAGTCCGAAATGTTCACAGTGAGGGTGCTGTAGCCGCCAATCATGCTAGTCATGCTCGATATTCGAGAGCCATAGCCATACATGCTCAGAGCCATGAACCTGACTTGGCCTATTGAAAAAGGCGCCGTTTCCGCCTGCTTTCAATGCCACCCAGATAGTCTGCACCGACAATTAGATACAACGGAGCAAGCAAAGCAGTAGCGGAGTGTTGCATACTATTCCGATAGCCACAGATGGCGTCAGCACTGTTTTGACCCAAAATAAGTATTTGAGCTTGTGGATTGGGTTAAGAAGTATCGGGAACTGTATGAGCCAGTAGATGAAGTATGATATCATATTAGCGGTCGTCAGACCAGCAGATGCTGGGAGATGGTTGGGAAGCGTTGCAACACTGGGCCAGATGGCGGTCAGCATCTTGAGGTAATATTAGAAAAGTCAGGCCAGCAATCACCAGGCAACGTACATCGGAGACACAGGTACCCCCATACCCAGTGTGAACACCGAACCAGAACATGCCCAAGATGGCTCTGCTCATGACCGCAAAGTAGCTGAACCCATAACCGAAGCTTGCTCGAGAAGCGATGGGGAAAGTCGTTTGTTTTAGAATAAAATAAAGTCGTGTAAAATTTGAGCTAATTAGAAGCCTAGAATACTTAGATCTTAGTATTCACTGCCAAGACTTTTCTTTGGTACCCCCCTAACTCCCTCAAGTAATTTTTTTCTCTACGCCTCTTAGCTCCTTAGGGGGTAAACCTAGGATTTTTACCCGCACGTAGTATTAGGCGTAAGGCAGACAGGGGTTGAAGCAGGGGTTGTACGCGGAGAGTGAGAGAGAGAGAGTAAAGTATACCCCTGTCTCTGCCCCTCCTCTACCTCCCGAGAGATCTCCTACCTCCTATCTAATAGGACACGAGATAGGAGTGTAATATACACTACCTACACACGTTGAATAAGCCTACAAAGTAGTCTTAGGACGGGCGTGTTTGCAGTTTAATATAGACTACCAAGTCCTGTACAACTTTACACGATTTTTGGCCGTAGTGTCGATCCTACCCAGGTAGTGGCCAGTAGAAACCCGACATGCAAGGCCACCCGAGATCTCGGCCGAGGCTCGTGATAACGATAAGTTAAAGAACTTCGGCCGCGCCTCTAGACGGGTCATCCTACACTCTACACCACGCAAACACAGCCCATGTTACCCGAACGCGCTCAAGCGTGTGCGATAAGCGCGATCAAGCGGGGTATGGTGCTGCGCAGTAACCTGTCGTGCCAAGCGAGTCTGAAGGTCGTAGCCAACCTTGGAAGGTTACAGGTCGCGAAGATGGCAATGGATTTGGCTCCCTTGGACTATACGAGCAAAATAGGACAGCCTCAATGGACGTAATTTTGAACTATCATCTGACGAACTCAATTAGCGGCACCGGCAGGTGCGGTGATGATTCACGGCTGGCTAGTGCTTCTTTAGGAGGATGCCGGGTTCCGCATTGATGGCAGAATCTAACAGTTCAAGTATCTATATTTTCACACGATACTATATCACATGCTTAGTCAAATCACAATTTCGACACAAAGGTAGACAGGCCCTGCGCCAGCGAAAACTTATGTGAAGCAGTCACGAGTTCTACCTGGACCTGGTGCTGCTGCACCTAGTACATCTCATACACCCTTGCCTCCCAAGGAGACAATGCCATACTGTCCACTTGATCAGTAGCGACTTCGCGTTCTTCTGTAACTTCTCGCCATCTCTTTCCTTCAGGCAGGCCCGGCCAGTTGTGCACGACATACTCACCATCTCTCATATCTTGCTCAGAGAAATTTGCTACTACCACAACTAGATTATGCTTCTCAGCATCTCCGCGCACCCATGCCATGACCCTACGCCCATTGCTAAAATCCATGTGTATAAACTTGGTGTCGATAACTCCAAGTGCTTCGCTTCGCTTCCTCAACGCTATTAGCCGCTTATTGCGATCGAAAACTCTCCTCCGCCACGGCTCATCTCTCCTCGCAAAATTGACTGGGTCCATCTGCTTCTCCCGTCCCATTTTAGCGTCCAAATCATGCCGATCCATCTGATCACAGAACTCCTCGCCTGCGAAAATCATCGGGATACCAACTGCAGTCAATAGACACACAAAGGCGAGCAACGTACGCTGCTCTTTCTCGTACACACCGTTGTGCCCCAAGAAGTCGTATAAGCGCTCCTTGCGGTAGCCGGCGACGTCGTGCGAAGTAATGTAGTTGATGGCCTGTGTGCTGCTGGTGAAGCCTAGATACGTGCAATCTATCATTTTGCGAACTGTCCACTCGAAATTGGTGCTTGAATCCACCGACTCGCCGAGGACGGCGGCACGGAGAAGGCCTTGGAACGTCTCGTTCCAGAGAGCGTCCACAGTGCCACTTCTGATCATATCCAGGGGCACAGCAAGCTCTTCTGCAATCACAAGGAATCGTTCATCGCGGTCCGTGTCCAGGGAGACTTTTGCATAACGCGCTCGGAAAAGATTCTTTGCATCCGTCGTGAACTGTTTGATGAAGTACCAGTTGCCGATGTTATTGACGCTATCCAATCGTAGCCCATCGACATGGAAGTTCGACATCCAATGTTTAAGATGCAATCGATGAAACTCCCAGGCAGGACAGAGACGTGTTGTCGCTCCAGTCAACGGACTGTACGTGTCGATGGTTTTTATGTAGCGCCAGCTCTGTCCTCCCCAGCCATCTCTCATTTCCCAGTGACGACTTGATTGATATGAATCTTCATTTGTGGGTTCGGCGTTTGGTTTTATGTGGAATTGATTGTATGCGATATGAATGTAGGGATCATGTCCAAACGCCATAACCAAATCGGTTATGAATCGGATCCCGCTCTTGTGACAAGTGTCAACCAATGCAGCGAGGTCTTGCATTGGTTGTGCGGCGGCATGCTGCTCTGGGAGCCCGAGGTCATAGTCAGGAGTGAAGTAGTTGGCTGTTGCATATCCCCATTCTCGACGTGCCTTCGCGTCAGCCGGCGGTAGTAGCTCCAGCGCATTGATACCCAAATCGAGCAAGTGGGCTCCAGTATTCACCACAGCGTTGTTACTGAAGTTGCCTCCGGGCACATTGCTGTCCAGAAGAGCGCGCACGTCGAGAAAAGTGCCAATGTCTTGTTCTTGTGCATCACCGGGCTCTATTCCGGCGCGTGACCAAGAAGTTGGCAACTCGTATATTACGAGCTGGTTATTCAAAGGGAGAGTTGAGAGCGACGGACCTTCGCCAGCTTTGAAATCGTTTCCGGAAGGGTCGCAAGGGATCAGCCTATCACCTTGCAATCTGATCATAGCTGCTGGCTGTCTCCACTTGGATGTGCCGGTCTCTATGCCAGGGTACCGCGTGACTCTGTAATCCACTGCATAAGCAAGGGGGTCAGTGACCAGCATTGGACCGAAATTTTCCGGCGATGTGTCCCTGATCTTGAACCAATAGTGGTAAACTCCATCGTCCAGTCCCAATGATCCAGCATTGATTCGGAATAATCCCTTTGGCATCTCCGTAAGATCGTGCGTTCTCTCATTTACTAGCTTGTCTGGGTCGTTAGGTTCCAACTTCCCTATGACCAGGGAAGGCGACTGCGCGACTTCTGGTACCCAAAGCACGAACTCATTCTGTCGCCGAGTAAACATATCCACCGCATCTCCAGGCTCCGCCATGTACCAGATGGGAGGGTGGAGTGATTGAGACAACTTAAAGGGGTGAGAGAAGAGATCGTACTCAAACTCTTGATCTCAGGAGGGTTGTACGTATGATGATAGGAACAGTGTTGTCGACGCTCGCAAATGCGGTGACTTTTCTGAACGAGGCTGAGGTGCTGAGACGGATTGTGGGCAATAAACTGCATGTCCAACCCAACGGAGGATCAGTCGACTTATGCATCGAATGCCAAGTTCAGTTACATACATTGGCGCTTATTGGAAATTCTGTATGGCTCCGAGGGCTCAAAGATGAGAGCTCAGAGAGGTTGCGAGCAGGGCGCATTGCTTTTGTGTCCGTGATCAATCGATTCGTATAATGCTGTACGCTTACGTAGATGGCTTGTGGTTCAGCTCACATTCGTGAGGGCTGTCAATCCACAAAGTCTGAACCTAGAGACCGGTCTCCACCTTGGATTTGTTAAATCGTTCAGCCCAGCGTTGTAGGCATGCTTCACCGGTCGTTCGAGGAAGGGAGCGCAACGTGACGCGCAGATCTTGATGCCTGTAATCCCAGAACGGTACAGGAGTCGAGCGGGGAAAGCTGACAACCATCCCTTTTGCTGCAGCGCATTGCGCGCCGAGACTTCAGCTTGTTCAGCTGCATTTACAGAAGTCAGTTCACGTCTTCTAAGAGGGCCGTTGACACAGGGGTGGGCCATGGTCTGTGTTTAGTCGCCTGTAGCCGAACAGCTACAAAGTTCAGATGCCTCCAAACGTCGGCGACTGGCGCAGTGTGAGTTAGCGATATCGATGGCCACAAATTGGCTGTCGATGGAGGTGGAGAGAGGCTATGTTAGGGCGAATGGCCTTACCACCATGATGGATGCGGAAAGAGAAGTGTATATAAAGAATTGCTAGCGTCAGCGCGTGGTGAAAATCTTCGCGATCTGTACCAGACATAGCGATGCACGGGACGACTTGATGCACAGCAACTCTACTTTAACACTGATAGGATGGGTTCCCTGTTCACAGCACAATAAGGCAAGGGAGACCGATCGGTGAGCTGCATGATGAGTCCGAGTATTCTTCCGTTAATTTGACGACGAATTATCGCCGCGCCTTCCATCAATGGGTCTAGTTCGGCACCTTCCTGAAAATATGTCTCTCCCATCCATCGATTTCATCGACGACCTCATCTCTCTCCAGTCTATAACCTCCGATCTTCGGCAGAATTACAGCCCATACAAGCCAATACACGCCCCCAGCCAGAATAATGCCGATACCAACCAGGCAATGAAGGTAGTACGGCAGGCTTTCGTAAACGCTTTGGCCATCCGTGGGTGGCACGAAGGGTGCGACGACAAGATAAATGTTGCTGAGCAAGAAGAAGATTGCCACTGGTAGAGTTGCACTCATCGGTGGGTTCCAATTCCACTTCGAACGGTTGAGGTAGAGATGGATTAATGCGCCAGCGACGAAGACATTCACGACGGCTAGTGGGTAGGAGATGACGCTGTAAATGGTTAGTACGTTCAAAATAATAGCCAAAGAGGATGTATGACTTACTTCAGGATGAAATTATACGCATCGCCCGGGGGTGGCGCAAGCATGATGATCACTGAAACGAGCCAATGTTCGAAGAGACCGGCAAGCGGCGCATTGAAGGGACGATTGCTCGCCCACAGCCTTGAGAAGGGCAAGATACCCTCACGACCGAGCTCCTGAACGAGGCGACCTTGCGAGAAGATGACACTGAGAACGTTGCCGAAGGCGGAAAGGGCGACAAACACAGACAGTGCGCGCTCGGCCCGGGGTCCGAAGACATTGCGGAAGAGCGATGCTGCGACGAGACGCTTCGACGCGATGATCTCGTCGGCCGGGACGGCAGCGAAGTACGCGATGTTGACAAACATGTAGAGAATCGCAACTGTTATCAGGGCTGTTGGTGCCGCGATCTTGAGCGTACGGACGGGGTTCTTGGTCTCGCTGAGCGCGTAGTTGGCGTTGCTGTAGCCGATATAACTCCAGATGACGTTGTACAGCGCTGTAACCACGCCGTATGCGCTTCCAGTCGTGCCCTTGAAGGCGTTGTCGAAGTTGTTTGGCTTGTCGATGCGAAGCGCACCGCCAAGAGCCGCCCAGCCTGACACGACAATAAGAAGGATGATGAGTAGCTTGATGACCCCAAGCAGATTCTGCAACCTCAGTCCCCACTTCAATGCCAAGCCATGGATTAGGAAGGCCGCGGTGATGCAAGCCAGACCAACACCACGTTGGTTCCAGCGGTTGACCTCGACGTTGGCAGCGTGCAGAATGTATTCTCCAAAGACGACAGAGTTGGACCCGGCCCATCCGAGCAAGATGACATAGCCAGTGTACAGTCCAGTCGCCAAGAACCTGGGCTTGCGGTAGACGTACTCTAGATAGTTCTTTTCTCCGCCGTTGCGAGGAATAGCCGTGCCAAATTCCAGGTATACCGCCATACCAGCACCTGCGATCAGCATGCCTGCGACCCAGATGAACAGCGAGAGACCAACGCTGCCTGAGAGAGAGAAGATGGCACTGGGTGTAGCGAAGATGCCGGTCCCAATCATGCGATTGAAGATGAGGAATACGGCGGAAGTGACACCGATCTGTCGCTTGGCTTGTCGTACCTGGTACAACGATCCATTGTCGATATCTGAAGGAGGAGTATCCGCATCCTTGGTGTCATTCGAGGCCGAGGCCGTGGCCGCTCGGTGCTTGGTGAAGAACTTCGACATTGCGAAGGGGTAAACGCAGTCGACACGATGATGCTGCTCAGTGGAGCCTTACGCCAAACATATCTTATACCAAGTCCACAGCGTCAGCGTGCACACCCAAGATGGCCCAGGCACACGCAGCGCGTGGCAGCCACGCCATAATGGCGAACTTTTCTTCATGTTCGGACGTGCCCGAATGACGTGCTGGTAGCGAGTGCAACCATTGTTCCCTCTCGAGTCAAGATTTCACCATCTTGTTACCCAACAGTTTCCTTCCCGAGATGCTCTGTGTGGTCAAGGGTGCATGAACGCGATGTCGTGATCGGAGGCATGCAAAATTCGATGCTAGTCAGACGGGCTCTACGCTGCTTTCGGTATCGCGCGTGTGCTTAGTGGGAAACGCGATTTCACGTGAGAAACACGTCAAAACAAACTTGCAACACCTTCCCAATCAACGACAAGGTCCTGGACGTCAAGCGGCTAGCTTCGGTAGAGAGATAAAACGCCACAGGGCGCGTACAAGCATGCCGTCCTATGCCTCAGACGAAGCTGTGCTTCACACTCTTTCGATTCCGATGGGCCCAGAGTAGGGGATGACTTCCAGGTCAGAGTCGCAGAGGTAGTGCAAGCCACCGTCGTCAAGAGACACCGAAGCAAACCAGTTGCCGGTATGAGGAGAAACCTGGCGAACAGCCCTGTGAATATGTTCAAACCCGCGGATCCAACGCATCCGCCAGTTCTCGCTAATGAAGGAATGCTCCTGTCAAAACGAGTCACAGAAAGCCAAGAAGATTCTCACTCAGCAGCAGCGGAGAAAACCGTGAATTGCTACCAGCGGGAGAGGATGGTGTGAGAACGATCGAGGAGCTTGGAGCAGTTCACAACGCTGCACTGTGCTGCCAATCCTACCAGCCCTCTACTCGCCCACACTGCAATGAACTGGACCAACCTAGAGGGCCGAGAATAAGGGTCCAATGCGCTTTCTGGACTCATTGAACTCTCTGAATTTTCGCCTGACCTGGGCCAAGGCCACCCAATAAATTCTCAGGTAAGTTGGTGGGGCCCAATCAGTACGACCGGCTTCGATGCGAATTTCACGAACAGAGTTCGGAAGAGCATCAATGAACGTCCGGTCGTAGCGAATTATCT
>TARA_R110002003_G_scaffold97_23_pt1 | contig 10687 bp, 13 predicted proteins | sample TARA_R110002003 | Tara Oceans TARA_R110002003 (sample SAMEA4396441) | marine metagenome | biome: Westerlies Biome; feature: [SRF] surface water layer (ENVO:00010504); material: water (ENVO:00002006), including particulate matter (ENVO:01000060) such as... | depth 5 m | reverse complement strand
CGGGATCAACGTGATTGACAGCGGGAGTGATGTTGTGGCAGGGGTGGTCATGGGAGGTTGTACGGTACCTGGAGCTAGGAAGTGTCACGAAATAAAGTATGTCAATGTGTGACGATCTCGAAAGGCATTGCTTGTGAATCAAGTGAAAGTATAAGGCAAATGTCACGAACACAATCACGAGAGAAGTCAAAGTATGGCAAACGAAGAGAAACTATGATATTAAGAGACTAGCTATCCGTTGTAGAACGAGTTACCAGCCAGGCTCCGCCCAAGTCCAGCACATACGCTGGGACTCAGCATAAAGAGCAATTTCGTGAAATGTACAAGCCCATTGGCACCATGTCCAGCATCATCATCGCAGTAACATACATATGATGATCGTGTCGATGAGCAGAAGAAGCGAAAATGAGTCATCGGAACGTAAAAGCTGAACTGTAGAGAAAACAAGATCCGTTAAGCCGTCGCGTCTGGTATCTGAGCTTATGCACGGAACTCGAGTCCACGCTTGCCGGCGGGAAGGCCCCACGGGCGCCATGGAGTGAAGTTCCAGTCAGGCTCGGCATCAGCGGAGCGCTTGCCAGCGGGGAGACCCCACGGCCTCCAGGGAGTGAAGTTCCATCCTGCCTCTGCCTCGGCGGAACGCTTGCCAGCCGGGAGGCCCCATGGGCGCCACGGAGTGAAGTTCCAGTCAGCTTCCGCCTCAGGGTCGGCCTCAGCATCAGCAGAGCGTTTGTGCATAGCATCAGCGTCGCGCTTTCCAGCAGGAAGGCCCCATGGGCGCCATGGTGTATAGTTCCATCCTGCCTCAGCGTAGGGATCGGCAGAACGCTTGCCAGCTGGGAGGCCCCATGGCCTCCAGGGAGTGAAGTTCCAGTCAGCCTCGGCCTCGGGATCAGCCTCAGCATCAGCAGAGCGCTTGTGCATGGCAGCGAAGTATTCTGCCTCCGCATCGGCATCACGCTTGCCAGCGGGAAGGCCCCATGGGCGCCACGGAGTGAAGTTCCAATCGGGGTCGGCAGAACGCTTGCCAGCGGGAAGACCCCACGGGCGCCATGGAGTGTAGTTCCAACCAGCCTCAGCTTCGGGATCAGCTTCTGGGTCGGCGGAGCGCTTGCCAGCGGGTAGACCCCATGGGCGCCATGGTGTGAAGTTCCAGTCGGGGTCAGCAGAACGCTTGCCAGCGGGAAGACCCCACGGGCGCCATGGAGTGTAATTCCAACCAGCCTCAGCTTCGGGATCAGCTTCTGGGTCGGCGGAACGCTTGCCAGCGGGGAGACCCCATGGGCGCCACGGTGTGAAGTTCCAGTCGGCCTCAGCGTCGCGCTTGGTACGGTAGTACCACTCCGGTGGGTATGCGTACGCCTCGGGAGGGTACTCGAATCCCTGAGGAGGAGCAGCTACGTCGTCGGTGGTCTCGGAAGCAGTGACCTCGGGGGCAGTGGCCTCATCAGGAACAGGGAGGGCAGCACCGCTAGAATGGTTGCAGCGATGACTGCGTTGAACCTCATATTGAGAGTTCAGAAGATATGGTTGAATGAACGGTAAAAGTTGGAGTCGTTGGATCGACTGGATGGCCAAATGATTGTCTGAGTGTCGATGTTGAGTCGATGATTGGAGATGCTGAGGAGAAGGGATTATTTATGCCGAGTCGATCTTAAGTAGGCACAAAGAAGTCCTCGAGGCTTCCCGGGGCTCGTAGCCTCCCGTGGGTCTTCAATAAGGTCAATAAAGATCGACGGACGTCAATAGACATGCACATGGCAACCGTTCAGCAGACATTGCATCCAATGGGACACAACCCCGCAGAAGTGAAGGTGAAGCCGTCAAAGGGATCTCCATGAATAGGCGTCGTTAAGTTCCCAATAGCAGGGGCCTATTGAAGATTGAGGTCATCCAGGCATCCAAGCGAGGGCCTACCGCTCACGACTGTGGTTCCAGAATCTCCTCGACCTCCATACTAGGCCAACAGGACGAAGAGAATACAAAGATAACGTCGGGTCTTTCAGAAGCAACAAGGGATTGCTTATTGTTCGGACGGGACGGCGAGGTGAAGGTGTGGTGTTGGACTTACCCGAAATGGGTCTGAATAGACTGAACAGAGAGTTGAGGCTTGGCGAACGCCAAACTTCACTGCTCATGGCTGCCACAACGTCCAACATCTCAATGTCATTGGAAGGAAAGATTTCGTTAGTAAGGGTAGATCCATGGCCAGAAGAGGGGTATGGCGTTTGCGGAGGCGGGAAGTTCGCCATGTGCACATGGACGAACGTGTTGACGACACGTGCATACCTAGCGCCATCGCAGCCATTGAGACATGAAGGCCCAATAAGATAATCAAGAGTTTCTCGGCGTCTGCTTACAATCCAGACCATGTTGAACCAAGCCCAGCTTTGCCGGGCATAGAAAGGAATGTAGAACGTTGGCGCAATCACAAGGATGGGATAATACCAGGCGAATGCAGATGAGTAGAAGAAAACAGAAGGAGTGGAAAATTGATAAAAACTGCATGAGAGAACGTTGTGAGAAAGAAACTGAGGAGAATTCAGAGTTTGCTGGCTCTGTGTGGTTATGCAGGGCGGCGAAGAAATGAGCGAAGTGACACTGGGCATCTATCAATGGCGATATTGCCGGCGCAAGCGACGTCCATGAACACAAGGCGCCTTGAAAAAAAAATAAAAGAGGCAAGCAATAGGAGGCACTTGCGACCTGGCAGCTTGCGGCATGGTCGTGCTTGGGAAAGACGTGCTGAAATGTGGTAGAGCGCTGACTCAGCACGATTCTGCCAGATGTGGCTTAGCTGCAGCTTGTCGGAACAGAAGCTCTCGCGAAGCATGTCGCGTCGCAGAATGCCGTGACGCAAGATGCATGCCCGCATTGCCCAGTCCACCGTTCCCACGTTCCGACGAGCACTTTCGAGCTTTGCAGGGAGGCGGCCATGGATCTGCACGTCATGTCAGGCTCGTAGCAACCACAATCGCTACATTTCTACTCAGTCAGCTTCCGAGAAACCGTACTATGTCACGACTCCCATTTTCTACGTCAATGCCGCCCCCCATGTCGGTCACCTATATACCATGGTCCTTTCGGACATCATCAAGCGATGGCAAGTCCTGAAAGAGAGAAACGCCTTGCTGCTAACGGGCACGGACGAGCATGGTATGAAGGTTGTTGCGCCTTATGAGGATCTCAATGGCACTTGCTAAGCAATGTCAGGTTCAACGAGCCGCGGAGAAAGCAGGCGTTGATCCAAAGCTGTTCTGCGACAAAGGTGCCGAGATCTTCAAAGTACGCAAGCGAATCGTTACCCCGTCCAATCGGTCACGTCACTCACAGTGCAAAGGAACTCGCGGGCAAGGCGGAGATCAGCAATGACCACTTCATACGAACAACGGACAGAGAACACAAGGACGCAGTGGAGTATGCTTGGGTACGACGAATTGAGACAGAGGGGCATACATATGTGCTGATACATGGCAGAGTCTGTTAGAAGAGAAGGGTCTCATTTATGAAGAGAAGCATGCAGGCTGGTACTCTGTGACTGACGAGGCCTTCTATCCGGAGTCGGCCGTTCAGCCCTACCTGGACCCACCAACAGGGCGGAAGATGATGGTACGGCTTGGTTGCATGTGCATCGGAGAACGACGCTCACCTAGACCTAGACCTCGATCGAGACCGGCAGCGAAGTCGAATGGTCGTCCGAGACAAATTACCACTTCCGCTTGTCGGCGTTCCGCGAACAATTGCTTGACTTCTACCAGGCAAACCCTACGTGGATTGTCCCGGCGCATCGCATGAAGGAAGTTGTGCAGGCAGTGGAGTCAGGCCTCGAAGATCTTTCAATATCGCGACCCTATGACCGATTGACCTGGGGCATACGCGTGCCGGGAGACGATACACAGACTATATACGTTTGGCTGGACGCTCTGGTGAATTACATCACCAAAGCGGGCTATCCTTGGGCACCCGGCCGTGAGAGCGTGGGAGGTTGGCCAGCAGACTGCCAGGTCATTGGGAAAGACATTGTCCGTTTCCATTGCATCTACTGGCCTGCTTTCCTCATGGCGCTTGGCCTTCCCCTGCCGAAGCAGATACTTTCTCATGCTCATTGGACGCTGGGCGGCTCAAAGATGTCCAAGTCCACTGGTAGGGTCGTCGATCCCTTCCATGCCATCGACCGATTCGGACCAGACGTGATGCGCTTCTATATGGGCCACGAGGGTGGCATCCAGGACGATTCTAGCTACGACAACATTCGTGTCATTCAGCTCTACAACAAGTTCTTGAACAATCAATTAGGAAACCTCGCGTCTCGCGTCCTGCGTAACAAGAAGTGGAGCGTTCGAGGGGCCGTGGAGCGGGTTGGTGGTCGACCGGTGGAAGATTGGGCCGAGGGTCCAGGCTCGAACTTCTGGCACAAGTCTCTTGCTACAATTGCCTCGAAAGTTGACAGCTCTTTTGAAGTCTATGATCCTCGCAAGGCAGTTTTCCAGATCGCGGACTTCGTGCGAGGGGTACGTCTTCTTTATTGCACAATTGCCGCAAGACTGACCCATTCTAGGCAAATGACTTCTTCCAAATGTCCCAACCTTGGGCCAAGATACTGACATTTGGAGACCGCGAACCCGGCGAGGAAGTCGACAAGATCATCTATGAGACTGCCGAAGCGCTCCGCATGATCGGTATACTGCTTCAACCCTGGATGCCGAACAAGGCGAGACTATTGCTAGATCAACTGGGAGTGCAGCATGATCGGAGAACGTTCGCATGGTGTCAGCCTGGAGCTGACTTGGACTATGGAGAGCCAATGGTCGAACTGGGTGCTGGGCACGAAGGTGTGCTATTCCCACCCTTGGCAAGCGAGGGCTAGGGTTCTGTGCTCAATGCCCTACACAGCTGTACTTCTAAACCCTGTATGGATACGGTCCCAATGTCCTCATGCATGAATGACGGAGCAATTGTGAAGAGCTGAATTTATGATGAGCCACGCCGCATAATCTCAATCCACTTCTCCTCTCGACCCTCAAGCACCGTCTGATATTCTCACAGAGAAACATACAGCGCAAGAAATAGTCGTGAAGCTCTTGCCCGCACCTAGTGAACGCAGTGGAGCTCAATGTGCGCCTGCCACTGGTTGGAGGGCAGCTACGCTAACTAGTCTTGCCATAGCTTCCGCCCAAACGAACTTTGAGGCACTCCAGATGTTCCCTCACCACATCACACACCTTCAACTCTTCAAAGTAGATCGCGCACTCATTGTCGCAGTCCGTCGTTGTTAGACCACTTGCTTCCGATTTGTTCGGTTCAGAAGACTTCCAATGCGCGCGCGAGAATGGCGTTCAATAATTGGGACAAGCTCTCAAAAGCTCAGCGGGACTATCCTAAGCCCAAATTTGCAGTTGCGGTAGTGGAAAAGGCACTCAAGAAAACCCCGGACAATCCATATCTCCTAGTATGTACTTTTGTTTTTCGATTTTACGTGGCTAGACTAATGTTTGCAATAGTCATGGAAAGCGGATCTTGCGCTTCAAAATCATCAAGACCCCCAAAAGATTTCGCTCCTCATGGCTCATGCTCATAAAACGGTAGTGACAGATCCTCGACTCCTGTCATATATGTACAGGCTATTTCTTGACGCGAGTCGACGATCAATGACAGGTGGGCTCTCTTCTGCCTCTGTAGGCACTAGTGCACTAAGTCATTGGGCTTCCGCTGCAAAGACTATGCAACGCAAGAATGATCGCATGGCCCTATGGGATACCCTTTTCTACACTGCGATGCAAGAAGATTGTTGGGAAGATGCCCGCTTCGTAAGTCACCGCGCTCCAATCCGTTAACTTCATGCGATTCATTTGGCTGATTCAGACCAGGCATTGGTGAATTACAACAAGGAAGGACCGCCTGACAAGAGACGAGCTCACTACTCTCTTATACTTGTGACCCAGCTGGCAGCCGAGCAGAGATTTGCTCACATGGGGCAAGACGACCGCATGGCTCGACTACAGGCGGATCTTGCATTGAAGTTCATGAAGCAAGCATACACAGCACCTCAGGTATGACCGCCTAATCTTTACTCTCATTTTTGATGAGTAACTTACGTGATATAGGACGATCCAATTGCCGTTAAAGACATTCGAGATTTTCGGTTCATGGCTGAGATCTTCAAGCGACAGGACCGTGCCAATGAGTTGGAGTCTCTATGGGATGATCCACCCAATGAAGCCCTTGGAGAAATCATCCTGCATCGTCACAGGGATAATCTGAACGCCGTGATGACGAAAGTCTTCCGAGAGGGTGAGGATTGGCCGCTACTCGAGCGACATTGCCAGAAAATCATTACAAGCACCATGTCAGGTTTGAAGGTTGCAACTGATGCGCAGTCGACATTTTGGGAGCTCTGTGCGTGGAGATGGGATATCTGGGACGGGCTCCTGAAAGCAGTGGTTAAAAATCACCCAACACATGAGCAAGTTCCTCGCTCTGAACATCCGTGCATGCATAGCTAATGAATACAGGGCCCAGCAGATTATCTCAGAACGACAAGAAGAATGTTTTGGGATTGAGCCTCAAGCCAAAGACCGGCCTGTTCAGCTTACATACATGCGATTATCTCGATTCCTTGGGCGATCACTCCTCTCCGACTGCAAAGCCTACTTCGAGCACCATGCTCAGCTGGGATCCTGCTTTGAAGATCTTCGAGGATTCGTGGACCATTTCGATCCCAATGAGGCATCTGAATTTCTCACCTACCTCCACCACCACATGGAGAAACATTATGATTCAGAAGTAGCAGTCACCAAGGTTAGGGAATTCTCTCATACATTGAGCCATCATCCCACGGCACTAATATCAGTTTAGGCTCAATGGGATGCATATCGACAAGCTCAACTCAACGTGCTGAAATTTCGTTATTTACTGATGATATCACGACCGGAGGATGCGCAACATACGACCATCGAATCGCATTTCCGTGACACAATAAAACTTTCCTGCTTGTGGCCAGGGTGCTCGGACCTTGGGTTTCTTGCGGTTTACTCGCTCACTACTCTGCACAATCGCTTCGTTTGTACCGAGGGGAGTCACAACCCTCTTGACATCACGCAAAACTCGCGCCTGTTGCTGCAGGCTGCAATGTATGTGCGCCACCTGGTTGAAAAAGACAAAGATAAGCAGAATCGGACTCTCTGCTTGCTAGCTGCAAGACTCCATCTTAATATTGGCCTCGGAACAGTCGCTTTCAGGCTGTACATCCACACCAAGTGCAAGGAAATGCTTCTAGACACGCTGTCTCCCTTCATACTCTCACGAATCTCTATAACACATCCTTTCGATGTTAAAAGCTACGGAGGTTTCTCAGCAGACGAAGAGCTTGCAAGGGTCATCAGTGCAATCGAAAGGATGGAAAGCAGGACCAATGGACACCTCCTCACCGACATACCATCATTTGCTTGGGATCAAGCGATAGACATCTTGTCGCTCAAGCGAAAGCTGCAAGATAGTTTAACAAGGCACGTTTGCGTTATAGAGCGTCGCCTCGTAGGCGGGCTACGCGGCGAATCTGTTGAAAACACACCACAGCTCGAGTTCAGGAGTAAGCCATTCCAGCCCACAATGCCCAAGGCGTAAAATCTCAGATAACGAGATTACTGACTTTTGTAGCCTACAAGAACATCTCCAACAATGTCGATCCAGAAGTCTTTCCCAACTTCGAAAGTTCAACTCAAGCTGGCGAGGCTTTGAAGAGCATTATGCCGAATGGCATCCCGAATGAGCATTGGATTGCCATGATGCATATAACACGTGAAAGGTCTATGATGGCGCTCAACAATGAAGTATCTTACGAGAGCTTCTTCGATCACATCGGTAATAATCTCAGTAGAACCGATCGTTCCTCCACGATTTCCTCTACTATGACATCGGAGGAGCGACAACAGACATGTTGGGTGCAGATTGCTGCCTTAGCTGGCGAATGCTTCGCACCACGTCAGAACCCGAGCACCATAGAAGGATATTTTGCGGAGCTGCGAAGACACATCGATCTCGGGCGCCAAGCCATGGAGCGACTGCGTGCGCAAGGCAGCACCGGCCTGAAGCCAGAAGACGAGCCCGCCATGTTCCATGAGAACATGCTCATGTCGTGCTACACATCTTTCGAGTTCCTGCGAGCCGCGTTCAAGCTCGTCGAGCTGATCCGGGACAAGATCTTGAAACCAAAGGGCAAGAACGAACACCCCCACAAGAAGCTTGTACCGGAGAAATACGACGCAGAGCTATCGGAGAGCATCCAGGCTTCCTATCAGGCGGTGAGAGATGTAGCGCAGAGCTACATCGACTTACTCAAGACTCGAGGCGTCCGGGCTATCAAGGCACAGGTGCGGTGGGGACCTACAGGCGAGGCGCTAAAGATGTTCTTGACGGATGATGATGTTGAGTACTACGCGAAGGAGTATGTCGACAGCGCGTTGGAGGCTTGGAATGGGGTGCTGAAAGTCAAGCTCAAGTAGCCGAAGAAACGCGGCAGAAGTGCGGGGGTATGGGAGACGGAGAGAAGTGTATGCCAATGGATTCATCTCTCTATTGCTCATCTAGTCTTTCATGTCTCTATGTGGCGTCTAAGTGGGTATATATGCACGCTCCAAACTCCAGCTCATGCTACTTTCTCAACAACCAAGTCCCCAACGTCGTCGCCGACCAGCTTCAATAGCCCACTGCCCTCGATGTGCTTCTTCCACTTATTGCTCTCGTACCGCGCCGTCATGACCGTCAACCGCAGCTCCGGCTCCCTCGTTTTCGCTTCCGTCGGTAATGCCACGGGCGTAAACGTCCAGCGTCCAAACGCCCAATTTAGTATGTATCGCGCTCGACCTGACGGCACTTGCCGATGACTGTCTTGTTCCGCATCCGACGACGCTGGCGGCGTAGATGCGTACAAAATGCCCTTTATCCGATACACCTCGTCCTTCGTCGGCTCCGCCAGCAGCTCCGCAAGCTTATCCGTATCCACACTCCCTACCCCATCAGCACTCGACAACGTCACACTCAACACCTCAATCTCGCTCGCATGCCCATGATCATGCTCCTGCTCATGCCTCCCCCTATCCTCCTCCACCAGCCCCGCCAACCGCGCATCGAGCCCAAACACAATCTCCTTATCCACCCAGCCCTTCCTGCTCTTCGCCCTCGGTATCTGCGGCTCAACTTCCAGCGCCAGAATCGCGTCCTCGACATCTTCGAGCCGGCGCTCGCTGACAAGTTCGTGTTTATTCAGCACAATGAGATCGGTGTAGCGCGCCTGCATCTTCGCCGTGAAACTCGTGTCTTCGTACCCCTTCCAGTTCTCCACGTCAATCACGCTCAGCACGCCGTCGAGCACGTACCGTCCTGTTGAGCGCGCTAGCCGGTTCACCTCCATGGCTAGCGTCGCGGGGAACGCGGACCCGGATGTCTCGATGACGATGCGGTCTGGGGCGATGTCGTTGGCGAGCGTGTCGAGTGCGTCGGAGAGCTGCCCGACGAGGTTGCAGCATATGCAGCCATTGAGGAGTTCCTGGACGCCGGAGATGGCGCGCGAGGTGGCGAGTTGACTGTCGACGGCTACGTCGCCGTATTCGTTTTTGAGGAGGGCGAGTTTGTAGGTCGGCGGGAGTTGGGGGATGAGGTTGAGGATGAGGGCTGGGGATGGTTAGATGGGTGTTCCGAGGGTCGGAATAGTGTTTGGGAAAGGATGGATGGACGGACTGGTTTTGCCGGAGCCTAGGAAGCCGGTGATGATTGTGATTGGTATCATGTTGGCGACAGCTGTGAGATCGTGTCGAAGCGAGTGACGTGGATGCGACTCTCCACGAGATGATCCCGTGGATGTTGAGCTCACAAGAAAAAGCAGCTTGTGTTCCGAAACCTAATCGATAAGCATGTGGGGTTTGCACGTGTCTGGAGCGGAACGCAGTACGTCACTCTACAGGGATCGTGAGCTTGAATGATGCAGCTGCGATCGCAGTGAGAGGCCCACGGAGCAAGGGCGCACGTCTATCAGGTACATCATCCGTGACCTAGCTGTGCGGCAATCGAAGCTACTGCACCCAAGACCACTACAATCCTGCTGCTTACCCTGCCTCATTGCACTACCAAGACTTGACCTGACCCTTAAATACCTGGACTTTCTCGAATTGAGACTCTTCATCAGCTTCACTTACAATCAACTTTACTTTCAACACCTACCCATCTATTCAGACATCATGGATTTCGTCAACAAGTTCACCGGCGGCGACAAGAACACCCAGCAGACCTCTGAGCAGAACGTCCAGGGCTCATCCTCGGGCGAGCAGAAGTCAGGTGGCTTCCTCGGCGGCATTGGCGACAAGCTGAACTCTGCTGCTGGCGGCGGCAAGGAGTCGGAGAAGAACGAGGACTACCTTGACAAGGGTATGCTGAGCTTTTCACATCACCGCTGCTCGCGTGACTTACACACTCGCAGGCGTCGACTTTGTCCAAGAGAGGTTCATGGGCGCTGGTGCTCAGGACAACGAGGTATGTTGTCGTGCTTCTGGGCGCGTGGTACAGTTGCTGATTGTGTGTTACAGTCCGCCGTCGAGCAGGCCAAGGATGAGCAAATTTCCGACTACATTCGCAGCACCTACAAGTCTAGCACTGGTAGTGATGTTCCCATCAAGGACAAGGAGACACGTTTCGG
>TARA_R110002003_G_scaffold274_4_pt1 | contig 10690 bp, 13 predicted proteins | sample TARA_R110002003 | Tara Oceans TARA_R110002003 (sample SAMEA4396441) | marine metagenome | biome: Westerlies Biome; feature: [SRF] surface water layer (ENVO:00010504); material: water (ENVO:00002006), including particulate matter (ENVO:01000060) such as... | depth 5 m | reverse complement strand
AGAGAGAGAGAGATGTCGCAAAGTCACAACCACAAAGCAGAAGTCATCAAACCATGCAAATCTCCCTCGAAACTTACATGAAGTGACGTGACGCGCACCCTTCAACGCGCCATCACATGCCCAACACGTTACGCCATCACAGTCAGCCCCCGCTCTCCTGCACTCTAAACAAGACGCCGTTTCCGCGCACAGCACATCACATGCGCACCGGGCCTGGAGATCATCCAAAGGCCAGGCTCTGTGAGCGACCAGCAATATCCTAGCTTGGATGGGTGCGCTGGACGGAACTCGGATGGCATGCAGGGCAGCGTGCAGGTGAATAGGTAAGCACTTGTACGTGACGGGAGCTGACTTGATCACGAATCAACTCTTTCCATTGGAAAGAGAAGTATGATGACTCAAGCACCACCACCTCCGCAGCACCCGAAAAGTGCGCTTCATACAACGTGCAACCCACTTGCCCAACAGGCCGCAGAGCGGAGGGATGAAAGGCGGCGTCGAGCTGAAAGAGGAGTGCAGAAATGCCAATGCCAACATCCCTGCATCTGCTTTGGCTCAGACCCTGATGTGTAATCGCACGGCCATGATGACGGTGCCGGTGCATCTGTACCCGCTTCGCTCCGTCCGCTGGCTCCGCTGGCTCGCACGCTAAACCGTATGCGCAAGTGTACATATCTTGAAAAGGTCACATCCCATCGCATCGTGTCCAACTACCCAAACCGCCTGCCCTTGCATGCACACACTCTCCATCTCCAGACCTCACTACAGCTGCATTTCAATCTTCGCAGTGCGCAATTCGTACTAGCGACCTGTGTTCTGTTGTTGTTGGTGTTTGTGTTGCTAAACGAGACATCAAATGACCTCATCCGCGCTCGAGCTTTCCGCGGCATCCCGGAGCTAAGCTAACGGTGCGGATTCCCATCTCATAAGCTGCGCTGCACGCTCGGCGAGAAGCAGGCGTCCGCTGTGGGTTTTTTGTTACAAAAGCGTGCTGAGGCCCTTGTGCACCTGCGACGAGACTGCATTCGCCGGTTCGAACAGGCTGGACGTTTGACACGCGCTTGGACAGCTGGAACGAGCTGCTGCTACGATTGGAACGACTGGCTTCGCCGCAAGCACACATACCGAGATAGGTCGCGTGCGACTCGACTTGACTGAAATTGGAACCTGTGTTACTGGCGTACCGTACCGTGTTGGATTTTGCCGGGATTCTGGACCGACACACGATGGTGTTGACGAAGGAGCAGTCGCAGACTAGGTACGCCTCTTACTTTGAATTCTGGGTGCTCTGCACTTTCAAGCCTTCGCACAGCCTCACTAACACCTTTCCAGATTCCTAGCCATCCTCCTCCCCGCCCTCACACTCTGCACGCACACGCTCCTTGCGCTTTCCTTCGCCCTGCCCGGCAGCGAACAAGCCTTCTGGTCCTTCGTCTATAATGTCTGCGCAGCAGGCGCAAGCATATTCGGGCTGATGGGCGCAGTCAAGGTGAGCCAATGCCCTCTCATCGCACCGAAGAATTCGTCCGAGACGTGTTCGGGAGTGGTGATGACGTTCTGAGACAACGCATGGCTAATGTCTGACTGCGCAGTTGATACCAAGCTTTGTGTCAGCTTACACGCTCATGCACACCTCGACGCTTTCCTTCGTCACGCTCGCGCTTGCAAACATCATCATACCCTTCGATGCGGGATTCTTGAACCCGGTGATTCCGAGCTGGCATGTCGACGAAAGCGCGATATGTCGGGATATCGATGCGGGCTTTGGCTGGGACGAGGAGTGGCTGGTGAAATGCTCGAAGAATTTCTACGCTGTGATGCTAGTCGTCGCGTGGAGCGGGCTGTTTCTGATGTTTGCACAGTGGTGGGCATTGTGGACGGTGAGGAGATGGGGACGGGAATTGAAGTTTCAGAAGCTGAGGGATAGATCGGATGTGGAGAAGATGGGAGTATTGGACGAGGAAGTTGCATTTATGACTGATGAAGACACGACTATGAGAACGGATGACGATGAAGTATGACATACACTACAGCCTCACCTCGCACAGTGCACCTACTGTCTCAATATCCTTTTGCTGTGAGACCATTGGCGAGGAGGTATGTGACGAGGTGGCCCAGCTAGGGCATCTGCTGCAAGCTGAGGACGACTCGCGACCGAACACATCTCACCTGGAGGTATTTGCATCGAGGACTACTCGTCGAAATACACAGGCAAGTTGATGACTGATTTCTGGTTAGGAGCGCCTGGACTTGTCAGTCTTCTGCATTCATGCATGTTAAGAAGTTTACGACTCAGGTCACTTACTTGAGTCGTTGCATGTCTCTCTGACCATCAGTCGCCCTTGAACATCTACGCTGCTTGGCTCCCGCCAGAAGACGAACTCTCGGCATTCCTTGTCGTTGTCCAGGTATCTGGTATAGGTCCGGACAGGGTGGTACGCACAACTGTCGCACTTGCAGCCACATTTCTTCCTGCCCTGGATGTCTCCGCAATGCATACACATGATGTCCATATGGGATATCCACTCATTCCTTCCACCACATTTGGTGTGTACAATTGTTGCTAATCTGCCGACGTGCCATGCGCAAAGCCTCTGAGGGAGTTCGACAACGTCTGTGGGCTGATAGTCGTCCGTGAGCGAGGTTGGTTTACATGCTGGACTGCTTGAGGATTTGAAGAGGCTGAGGGGGTAGACATGCTTGCAATAGATACAACGAAGATGACTAGGGTTCGGAACGGGCCGCGCAAGGTAGGTCCTGATGGCGAGATGTGCGCATTCCGAGTGTGATTTGCCCTTCAGTCGTGGCGCTAGATGCAAGATTTCGTTGAAGCTACGGTGCGTAAGCTTCAAAGAAAGAATAGCATCCGGTGGCAGCCAGTCGGCGATCTCCAGGGTGATTTCTGGTGGTAGGTTGATGACAGATGTTGGCGTGGTTTTCATAGCAGTCGGATGGTGTTCTTGGATTGTTACTTGGAGTGAGGATCGTGGCAGCTCTCGTTTCCAAGGTAGAAATAATGTAGGCGATGTGAAGCTGGGTAGCGCAAACCGAGTGACTTCTTGTAGCCATTTCAGCATCACTAGAAGCAGGAAGCACCTCTGCCCTTGGGCAGGAATGACACATTCCATCGGTTTGCAATGTGGCAGCGCGCTTTCTCAGTGAAGAGGCGGCGGGAACGGGGTGTTTGCTGCGTAGGTAGTCCATGGTGTTTGCTGCTTAAGAGAAGAATGTTTCACACACGCACGCAGGAGCACGTTGGCTGCTTACCGGGCGTTGCCGCGTCAAGCCAAAATGGTCCATGTTGGAGCGGTCGCTGATTCTGTGATGTTGGAGATGTTGCTCATGCGGTGGCTCTGCTGTCGAGATCATGGTCTGTGACCAGCGCGTGACCACAAATTATGACCTCCGGACCCAAAGCGTTGGCCATTTCGGGTGACGCAGGAAGGCATGACGAAATTTTGACGGGTGACGAGGAAAGAGCATATGGTGAAGGAGTCAAGAAACAATGGAGGGCACTTACTGACACTTACCTTGGTCTACACTGTTCTGGCGGAGAGCGCACTGTAGTGAATGACATAGTGAACGCACCCGAACGGGAACTGTACAGGGGTATGGCTGCCGGGGTACGTATAACCGAGAGGAAGGAACGACCAAGGGCTACATCAACGTTCTCCGGCGGTGGTCAGCCTGCTAAAGGGTGTCCCAACATAGATATATATTGCCCCTCGCCCAGCCTACGAGTACCAGTGAGGTGCAAAGTCAGATAATTGAGGCTGACGGCTCCAGGGATCCGGCAAAACGTTCCGGCTTGACGACTCGACATGCCATGTAGAAGGCGCTGTACAGCAATGCGCAAGGCCTCTCGTGCATGTTGCCGCACTCTACGTGCTCGATGATTGCTCAAGCTCCTCTGTCAGCATGCAAATTCGCAGCGGACGCAAGCATGCACACAAGCGCTGCACCCGCAGCAAATGTACAGTAGCTGCACGTCCCCATAACGGTTGCCTCATCTGGAAACAAGGCCGCTCACTCTGTGGCCAACGCGGTGGTCCTCGTCGAGTGAGATAACAGCGAGGGTCCCGTCGACAGCTCCACGACGGCGCGAAGCAGGAATCGTACGCAACGTATCCCTCTCGAGTGGTCGATGAGGTGCATGTGCAATGATGGCAAACGGGCGCCACAAATCGACATGCCCCCAGGACGGCCGTCGCTCAGACCTCATTGGAGGCTTGCGACACTGATCAAGCGGTGCCCCGCACTGTAGTGGACGCGCTTTCGCGTAGTCTGCGATGAAGGGGGGCAGAGTGATCATGCCGGCATCTAGTGACTGCATCTCCTGCCGAAGACGGACAGCGCTGCTGATGCGATGATGGGGGTTGCAATGGATATGGGCGCGAGGTGGGGTTGCGGACGCCATGGCATGCATCCTTTTTCTGAAATTTCTGCAGCTCCTGGCGCCGCGGGGCAGACGTCGTCGGGCTGCGAACTCCAAGGTTCGCAGACGGGCTGCAGAGGAGCATACGCGCACCCATATAGGCGAGGGCAAATGGGGCTCTGCGAGTGTCAACCTTCAGATGAACCACGGAACAGCAGTGTGCAGGGTCTCCGGGCTCAGGGTCCACGTGAAAGCGGACCAGGAGGCGGTTGGGCTCCGCGTGTGGTCTTCTCCAGTCCACCGCAGCCGATGCAGATGGTGGTTTGAGCCCGGCAGACGGTCACATCGCTAGGCGCGCACTGCAGTGCAGCGCACATCCCGCATGGCTCGAGGTCGGCTCGCAGCTGTCGGCGCAGACGTCATCCGCAACGCTGTCCGCGTAGCCGGCGCTGCGTCGAGGCTTCGAGGCTGCCACGATGAAGACGACACCGTCTCACACAACGGGAGGCAACGGGGGCTGCCGCGGATCAATCAGGCGACGATGCGAGCCGTTGGTGAGCAACGGGACCACTTCCTGAGCTAATTGCGTGCAGCACCAGAGGCCCGTGGGCGCTCGCGGCGGAGATTGGCAGATTAGTGCCTGTGCCAGTTCGCTGCTCGGCCAGCCTTAGCGTGATATTTGAGGAATCCCGTCTCCTTTCGAGGCCAGCAGCTCCCGCGATCTCTCCCGAGCAGTCCCCTACCCATTCCCCAGCCCAGCTGCTGCCCTCGGTGACTTCGCTTTGCGCGCTGCAGAGTGAATAGCTGTCGCTCCTTACCCGTCCGCCTGTGTACCTTGGCCCCGTTGCATTTTTCGGTAAGCGGCAACACGACCCTGATGTCGAGCATCTCCGCACCAAGAAAAATCCTTTCCGCTCCAGTCGACCTCATTTCCCGCCCCCATTCCGTGCATACTTTGTTCCGCCCGACCGTTGTCACTCACTCACCTGCAATTGACCGTCTCTGACCTGGGCACAGCTGGCTCCTTGCTCTCGGCACCTCTCCTTCACCGTTGTTGCGCGCCATCACACCCGTCTCCTCTCCGCCGACCGGCCGCAACTTCCTCCCTCGACCGGCCATGTCCTACTACAACGACCCCAACTGGTCCTCGCCGGCACCCGGACGCCAGTCGTCCTGGGAACAGCCCCAGCCGCCCTCGCGCTCAGGTACTGCTCACAGTGTATACAACGGCGGAAGCACACTGAGTAACTTGGATCTAGGATCCAGCTCGACGGTGCACAGGGAGGAGCTGAATGCTTTTGCGTCCCAGTTTGACGGTACGTCTCAATACGCACGCTACGACAGTGACAGCTGTCAGGGTCCGCGCCGGCGCAAGTTGCGCCCGGCCGCGGTCCCGTCCCTGGGGAGTGTCAGCATTCAGAGCTAACTTGTCAACACAGAGGTCGATCGCGCCGCCGAGAACCTTGCCAAGAGTGGAAAGCCGTTGGGTCCAGGATTTCCACCCCAGACTGGCGGTCGTCGCGAGTCGATGCCCATGATGGGCCCAGGTGCGCCTCGCCCGTACCCTGACTATGGTACAAACGCCCTTGTAAATTCCAAGGACGGTGCTGACAGGATATACAGAGCAGCGCATGGGCGGCCCCCAGCGACATCACTCAGTGAGCGAGTACGACGGCATGCGATCCCATTCGGCCTCGAACGTCCAGGGCTTCTACCAGAACCAACGCTATGCGCCGCGACCCAACGATGCGGACCAGATGGCTCAGGCGAAGCGTCGGATGGCGGCTCAGCGCGAGCGCGAACTGCGCAACTACCACCAAGAGCAGCAATATCACAGAAGTAAGGACTCGGAATCTGGGCAACAATAGAGGAAGGACAGCAGGTTGACTAGGGTAATACAGATGTTTCTGGATCCAAGTCCGACCGCTCCATGAGCCCCAATACCAATACCATGAATGAAGACGAGCGTCGCGAGCTCATTGCGCGCCAGCACCGTGCACTGTACGGCGAGAACTCTCAACTGTACAATAACAACCCAACCTCGAGCCAGGATGTACGAGTCCAGTCCTCAGGCGCCGGCCGCGGTGCCTCGCCTTTGGCTTTTGACCCCTTCGGCATGCAAGCGCAGAATGCCGGCGAAGGTACCGTGCAGATGCCCCCACGAGACAAGGATGCTTCCGCAGCTCAGGAGGCCCGTGCAAACAGCAATTCATCGCCTTCGTCCAATCAGAACCCCGCTTTTAGTTTGTTCGAAGCGCAGCAGACGAGCCGCACCTCCAACTCATCTCCAGGAGGCTCCCCTCCGATCCCTGGACCTAACAAGTCGAACGGCTCTGGCGTTGCGCCCATTGGTACTCGTCCCTCCCAGGGCCTGCAACAACCAGCCGGAGCTCCCCTGGGCAAGCGCACGACCTCGCCCTTACCTTCGCCGCTGGGCTACAATTCTTATAATGCTAGTGAGAGCAACAATACGGCCACTAGTTCGGCTTCGCTGAACTCCTCTTCCACAGTTGCCGATAAGGGTATTTGGAACAATGGCCCCTGGAGCAACACGCCGAACCAGGGCGTTCAGGCCTCTGTGTGGGGCTAGAAAATGGCGTTTTGATTTAGGAGCCACGATGCACATCCGGAGTTTTCGCATTTCAGGTGTCCGGGCATATCGTGTCGGTCTTGGAACAATGGGCGGAGCAGGTTAGGGGTGGTCGGCGACAATTCACCCTGGGTTCAAGTCATATGCTCTTACGGCGTGTTTGCTGCATCTGGGTTTCGGAAGATGATATACCATTCAAGCGGCGGTTACAAGGGTGTTCGTCATGTCGGATCAAGGTTGGCATCAGTTCTTTCACTATATCGGGTCTGCGGGAGTTCTTGTGGGTTACTTGCTGTTGACTGGGTCTCGCGCTTTGGGATCTGGCGGTGGCATTTGCGTTACAGAGTATGGCCTTGTCCGTCTCTGCTGATTTTGGGAGTGATACATAGGTCTGGCACATTCTACGGGGTAATATGAAAAGTGTTTGGGGTACTCGAAATAGTGGGCTTGCGCTGTGGTGACTAGGCGACTAACTAATACCACTTCGCGTGGTTGGTGCGTGCTGGTACACCTACTAGTCCGGGGCAATCTCAACCGAGGGGGTGAATTACAATGCTCGTGACCTAGTCTGGTCTTAGAACGTCTGTGCGTCAATTAGCGAGCTTGAGCCGCGGCGCGCTCTCACCCCAGCTCTCCAGAACCGTGGCCTCTCCGACTGAAGGATAATTCCACCTACGCTCGCAACACTCCGTCTTCCACCACTACGTTCACGACTTCCCAAATACAGTCAGAACATCTCATCATGGTACGTCCAAGCTGTTCCAGACACACGAAACTCGCCAAATGGGCAGCGGAATGGCCCCGAAGTCGAATAGGAGCTGCGACGGGCACACTCGACGAGTCGCAAGCATCACCAACACGGATCCCGTCGCCATCAGCGCGCAATCCGCTTTGCATGCCCGACAGGGCCAGATTAGACCTCTGTAGGATGACAATGGCTTTGGGTGCACTCGCGCGATCACACCCAACCTCTCCTCTACAGGAGCGACTTTGGATATTGCAACCGGTCGCGAACAGTGGCTAACAAGATCATGACAGTCTTCACCACGCCCAACCTCTCCCGTCAACACGCCTTCGGGCTCATCGACCGCGCGCCCTGCCTCGCCCAAGCCCCCGGGTGGCCCAGCGACGGTTATGCGAAGGAAAGCTGCTGCCGACCGCGCAGAGAAGACCGCGAACCAGCGACCAAGCAGCACACGGGCGGCAGGTGCGGGAGGCAGCTCCAGCACCATGCTGAGTAAGTCACGTCTTATAGATGGCTCGGGGTTGTGAGGAAATAGACCCAATCAGCGGCATAGGGATTGTTCAACGGAACAGCATGCGGGGATGGAACTTGCAAGATGACCTGGATACATTGCTGACGAGAATTCAGGGCTCTATACTGATGAGTCTCCTGGGCTCAAGGTCGATCCCGTCGTGGTCATGACACTTTCCGTGGTCTTCATCTTCAGCGTTGTTGCGCTGCACGGTATGCATCATCTACCAAAGATCGGGAGAAACTAGTCTGACATGCAACAGTCATCGCCAAGGTCATGCGCCGATTCTCCGCATAAAATGACAGTCCATACGACGGTTTCTTCCTCATTAGCACTTCGATTTCCACCATGGGGGGCGCTCTGCAGTAGCGACTCCCATAATCCTTTAGTCGCGTCGTGCGACCTCATCTTTTCTCTTGATACTCGAAGCACTGACATGGATTCGAGAGTTTGGAAAAGCGCCTAACTTGAGATGTTCTACTTGGCTTGCTGGGGTGTACGGGTTGTGCATCCACTGTGACAGCATTGAACGGTGTATTATAGAATTGCAATGAATCGGAGTCTGAGCACTGAATCTAAAGCGCAACCTGGACATGCTGGAGTGACGTAGTAGATCATCCATCGAAAGTTCTGGCAACCTCAAACTGGGGCTTTCAGATATGGCGCTGCTCGGACTTCTTACCACATTACAACGGACAAATGCGCATAAACTTACTTCTACATTGCAGCCTGTGGAGCTACCGCTAGCGCGAGTCATCCTGCCCCACTATACACACATACCCTAGCACTCCCAGGAAGGCACGAAGCTACCCCTCCAATTCTCCAGAACACGCCGTCGCCAGTCGCTCATTCGGTGCCTGATAGCTCGGTTGACTATGATGATTCGCCAGTTCCATGTCAGTTATGCAGCTGGACCTTTGACTCCATACTGCGCACAAAATATATTCACCCGCACGCAAGCTAATTGGTACTCAAAACTTCTTGGGCATAACAATCCGCCCTTAATGCTACGGCAAGAGTCTCATGTAAGAGTAACCACGTGTCTTAAACCAATCGGACAATCAACAGTGCTGGAGTTGGAGCTTGATCAAGTTAGCCAGACCCGAAAGTGACGTTAAAGTTGCAGAAGCCGAGGTTTACCGCAATCGAGAAGGAATACTGGAGCCTCTTTTAAAGTAGATACAGCAAAATCGTCTTAAGGCCAGCACTGCTTTGAAATCACTTGACCTTGGCAAACTTCAGTCGCAAAGATCAGTTGCTCGTATAAAAAGCACAACCATTTCCGCTCACACAAATCCCAAAAATACACCTCTTGCCACACAGATTGTGCAACAATCCCCACCCAAGATGTCAGGACAACAAACTCGCCAATGGATCGTCTCCAACCCTCCCTCGGCTGACCCCGTTTTCGATGGCCCAGAGTCCACGTTCTCCCTTGAGACCACCACTCTTCCCGTCCCTGGCTCAGACCAAGCCCTGGTCAAAACCCACTACTTCAGCAACGACCCCGCCCAACGTGGCTGGATCCAGAAAGATATGGATCCAGAACGTCTCTACACCGCACCTGTCAACAAAGGCGAGGTAATGCGCGCCTTCGCCATCGCCGAAGTCGTCGAATCAAACGTGGACAGTCTGAAGACAGGTCAACTCGTCATGGGCAGCCTGGGCTGGACCGAGTACGCAGTCGTAAACGCAAAAGAAGTCCGCCCCATCCAAGCCGACGAGAACGCCGGAATCAGACCAACACACTTCATCGGATCCCTAGGCGGACCTGGCCTCACCGCATACTACGGCCTCATCGACGTCGTACGCACAACCAAGGACGACACAGTCGTCGTGTCTGGAGCGGCCGGCGCGACTGGCTCCATGGTCGTGCAAATCGCCAAACACCTCATCGGGTGCAAGCGCGTCATTGGCATCGCCGGCGGCGAGAAGAAGTGTCGCTGGGTCGAATCGCTCGGTGCTGATGTCTGCATCGACTACAAGTCGGCATCCTTCCAAGACGACCTCAAGAAAGCCACCGATGGCTTCGTAGAAGTCTACTTCGACAACGTCGGCGGCGAGATCCTCGACCTCATGCTGACGCGTATCAAGCGGCACGGCCGCGTCGCAGCGTGCGGCGCTGTCGCGACCTACAACTCCATGGGCCAGGGCGCGGGGCTGCAGAATTGGTTTGAGATTATTGTTAATAGGATCGAGGTCAAGGGGTTTATTGTGACGGATGCAATTGAGAGCGGGAAGGCGGGGAAGTGGGTTCAAGAGCTGATTCAAGCGGTAAAGGACGGGAAGATCCAGGTTGGCGAGGAGACGGAGACGGTGGTGAGAACGCGGTTTGAGGATGTGCCGAGGACGTGGAACTTGTTGTTTGAGGGGGGCAATACGGGGAAGTTGGTCACGCAGCTTGTTTGACGGGCTGAGGGGGAAGTACATGTGGGGAGTGATGGTTCCTGGGGAAATGATAGCCGATGG
>TARA_R110002003_G_scaffold505_4_pt1 | contig 10709 bp, 10 predicted proteins | sample TARA_R110002003 | Tara Oceans TARA_R110002003 (sample SAMEA4396441) | marine metagenome | biome: Westerlies Biome; feature: [SRF] surface water layer (ENVO:00010504); material: water (ENVO:00002006), including particulate matter (ENVO:01000060) such as... | depth 5 m | reverse complement strand
CGACCTGGCCCCACTTGTCGATGGTGACTTGGCCGTTGGCGGGGACTTTGACGATGGTGTTGAAGCGCGTGGGATCGTGGATGCGGGACCACGAGTACGTGTCGGTGGCGTTTGTGCTGGCGCGCCACAGCACGACGAGCAGCCAGGTGGTGTAGGGGATGTAAACGGCGACGATGATGAGGCAGATGATGAAGAGGCGGATGAAGCGGGATTTGGTGGTGTTGCGGGCGGCGACGAGGCGGACGAATTCCCGGCGGTAGCGGTAGAGGCGGTAAGAAAGGATGCCTGGTGGGAATTGTGTTAGCGTGGAGGGCATGGGTTTGATGCCGGTGGAAGAGATGAAGCTTACATGCGTAGATGCCAGCTACAACGGTGGTGATGGGCGCCCACATGAAGCTCAGGACGATGCTGGGCCAGGTTGCGTCGAAGATGGAGATGCAGCCGACGATGCCGTAGATCATGTAGCGTGCGGGCTGGACGATGTAGTAGAGCAGGATCATGATCAGTGGGTAGCCCCAGCACCAGAAGATCTCGAGCACGTTCTCTTTGATCTTTTGGTTGCGGCTGGTGGAAACCGTGATGCTGCTAGTATCCATGACTTTGGCCAGTTTTCGTACAATCATGGCAGCTGAAGCTGTGGTGCCAACGACTGCACCGACCTGAATGCGGACGTTGATATCGCACCACACGTTACCGTTCCACCACTCGGAGATGTTGTCACGGGGCCAGATGAGGGGATTGATGGCGTTGAAGAAGTTGATCATGACACACCATAAGATCAGCGATCCCGCAGCGATATTCCCTTGGCGGAAGTGCCAAAAGAGCGGCGGAATGCAGAGGATCCATGACGGGAAAGCGAGAAGCGGGAGGGCGATGGCTTGAGGATGTAAAGGCGCTATCAGGGTCGTGGCACCACTGTCGTTAATGTTGGTGTATATAATGTCGGGCATTTTGAGAGGTACACGGAGAGAACGAAACACTCTGAAGGGACGAGAGCGGATGCAAATGTCAATATGCCGTCCGATTCTGCTCGACCAGCGAGTCTAGATGCAATGTGCGGGAGAGACCGCTGGGAAGGGATCTTTGTCGGCAAAGGCTTGCGAAGTCTTTGTTGAATTGATATGATGATGCTGTCTCCGGGAATGGCTGGAAATGTAAACAGAAGAAAACGTGGATGGATAGAAATAGATAGGAGAGAAGGGGACGATGTGAGCACTAGAGGTGCTCGTTGCCATCGTATTGACGTTTATTGAGGTTCCCGCCGTACAACTTGTGTCTCAAGCTTCAATAAAGCTCAATAGCAGCTCCTGAATGACCGTCTCAGAGCTGCAAGGTGAAGGCGAGTCCGGCAGCTCAGACCCACCCGCCCTGCCAGCTCACGGACAGCTCTCGTCTACGATGATTCGAATTGACTCATTTTATTGAGTGCAAGCTACCGGGTGGCGGTATGTGCCGAGTGTGATGGCCGAGGGAGTGGTGATGCTGGTGAGACTTCGTGGTCCGGATTTGGGTCTGAATAGAAAAGGCAACGAAAAAGTGCGGAAAACGACTAAAAACTTGAGAAGAAGTGATGAAACAGTTGGTAGAGCTGAGTAGAGTATCTAAGATGTGCATCCTGTGCACACTGGTGTTCGGAGGTTGTGTCTTCTCTCAAGACTGTGTGATGGCTTGCAGGGCGCGTGCTTGCACCGTGAGCACAATGGCGAGACCGCGAGACCCGCAAGACTACGAAGCATCTAAATTCCATTATCGAACAAGAGAGTGATTCTTAAAGGTTGCTTCGGACCAAGAGCGAGTCGCCGGCGTTTGAAGAGGAGGAAACTCGACGTTCGTGCCTGTCTCCCGATGTGGAAAGCGCTATTATGACGTAATCATGAGAGTGGCGACTTCCCGAGGCCGCCTATCATTTTGATATTCAGAAGATGAGAAGCTACCTTCCACTCTCTCCCTAGATTAAATTGCTTGTGTATATTGCAAATGGGGTCATAACTTCGTTACCACGGTAAACGCCCCCAATCCACCTAAGTGTGGATGATAACTTGCTTGTATGGACATCATGCAGGCGCTATTTCGGCTGCCCGAGTAAAATTATGAAGGAAGCGCTCTCGGAAATCGCGCGTGTGTCAACCAGTGCCAGATACATCTGCAACTTCCTGATGCAGGATCCGTCGATGGTAAAATTGTTTCCAAGCTCCTCTTCTCTGAGTGCATTGGGTAAAGAGGTGCTCTATTCATCTCTCATCCTCCCATGGATCACGGCTCAATCCTCTTGGTCTCTCGGCGACGGTCCATTTCGTCAGCGTCCTCTGTAACGCATCTCTAGCAGCCGGCTTCGTGAGATAATCATCCATCCCAACGGCCCTGCACTTCTCTCTGTCACCTTTGATAGCGCTGGCGGTGAGCGCGATGATGGGCAGAGATCGTACTCGTTCGTCAAACATGTCCTTATCATTTCGTATTCTGCGGGTGGCCTCGTAGCCATCAACGATAGGCATCATGCAATCCATAAGAACAGCAATCGGCCGACGTTTGCCGGAGTTCTTAGCAAGGTAGTCGAGTGCTTCTTGTCCGTCACACGCTGTCGCTACCGTGTAACCCAGCTTCTTGATAGCCAATGAGATGACTTTACGGCCGATGGGATTGTCTTCTACCAGAAGCACGTGGGTGTCGGGCTCCGAAGACGTTGACATGGAAGAAGCTGGCGATCGCTTCGCTGGCACTTCATTACTTGAAGTGTCTCGAGAAGCTGACTTGCGCATGGTACCAGAGTGGCTCCGCCCCGGCGGTCGAGCACGACGGGGCAACGATGTGGAAGCAAGAACGCTGCTCGGTGATCCCTGGAATATCTCGAATGGTATGTTGCATGTAGCCGTTGTACCCTCTCCGGGAGCAGAGTGCAACGTGATCCTACCGCCCATAAGTTCTACGAGCTGTTGACAGATCACCAGCCCCAGTCCTGTGCCTCCATGGAGTCGTGCAGTAGAACTGTCAGCTTGATGGAAAGGCTTGAAGAGAGACTTCATCACTTCTGGGCCGATGCCGAGGCCGCTGTCATGAACAATGAACTGCACCACTTTGGTACCAGGAGGCTTTTCTTCGATCGTGCGGACGTTGAGGCAGACCTGACCATTCTCGGTGAACTTGAGGCTATTACCAACGAGGTTCGTCAGAATTTGGCGCATTCTCCATGGATCACCAAGGAGGATCGTATCATTTTGAAGGTCGCAGCTGGAGTTCAGCGCCAGACCCTTCTCCTTGGCCTGCAAACGTAATGGGACAATGACGTCGCTAATCAGCTTGTTCGGCGAGAATGGGATCGTTTCGACGTCCATGTGACCTGACTCAATTTTGCTAAAGTCCAACACGTCGTTGATCAGCGTCAATAAGAATTTGGCGCTTTCGAGGATGCTGTTTGCGAACTCTGTCTGCTCCTCTGAGAGCCCACAGTCCAGGATGTGTTCACTGAGTCCTATGATGCCAGAAATGGGAGTGCGGATCTCGTGGGACATCTTCATTCGTTAGTGACAATCATCAAGGCATATCGGGAGATATTTACGTTCGCGAGAAACCTGCTTTTGAGGTTGTTTGCATCCTGTGCGGCTTTTTCATTATTCAGCAACCTCTCGTTCTCCATCCTCAGCATCGTGCGAGCCCTTTCGTCGGTGCAATCAAATGTGAGCGCCAGCGCCGACTGGACGTCTCCTCCGTGGGCGGCTCTTTCGGCAACGAATCGGGTGCGGAAATAGCGATCGCCTTCCCAGTGCTCAACCACCGGTCTGAATGTGCGACCTTCGAGCACCGCTGAAACTGTGGCAGCAAGCTCTTCGCCATCGTTGTCGGAGGCGGTGCGCTGCAATGGCAGATTGATATCCCGTGTGGTCTTCTTGGACAAGCTGCCAATCTTGGTCGGGTCCCAGTTCAAGCGGCCCTCGCACACATGAATGTGATTTTCTGCATCGATTTCCCACAGCATTACATCTGTTTGGGCGAACAGCGTAATCATAGCTTGCCGGCGCCGATCGGCTTCGAGCCGTGCCATGACCCACTCGTTGATGTCCACCATGGACGCGTACCAACGAACAATCTTGCCATCAACATTCTTGTAGGGCTGGGCTCGGATCAGAAACCAGACATATTTCCCGTCCGAAGCCCTTCGATAGCGTGCTTGATGGGTCCATTGCGAGCACTCGTGTTGGAGCACATTTGCCCAAGCGGTTGCCACTTCTCCGACGTCATCCGGATGAATAGAGGCTAGCCATCCGCATCCTAGGCTCTCCTCTTCATCGAGTCCCGAAAACGTGTACCAGGATCTGCTGAGGTTGATGACTTGGCCATCTGTGTTCAGAGTTGCCATGATGAATGGTATGATGGCGGAAGCAATGTCGGCCGGGCTTGGCATCAGGGCTTCTACATCGGGACTCAAATTCAAATAGTACTTTTCGGCCGGCTTGTGGCACTCGCAGCACATGAAAAGTGCGGGACTTTCCAGGGCGCCGAGAGGATGATTGATCGATTCCGCCAAAGTTGTTGCAGACCTCGATGCCGATCGATGGGGTAATGCTGTGCGGTTGAATGTGATCAGAAACCTTCCGTCATTGCCTTGCGGCAGCCAGTGCACGTTTGCTCTGGCTTTGATCATACTCGACGTTCTGACCGATTCGTGTGTGTCGACTGTGCCGTTCTCCCAGTGCTGTCGAATGACATACAAGTCTGTCTCGATGACCACCTGCTCTTCAGCTTCTTCGTCCCAGAATTCATTGGTACTTCGATGCAGGTTGATTGAGGCATTATGATCCTCGATGTCGCCGCTGGCCCGTCGGGCGCTGCTAAGTGACTGAGGGGCACCTCTGGCGGCAGCAAGAATGTCATGCCAGGTCCATAAGACAGGTGGGCCACCAGGAAGAGGCACGAGGCCAAGATTCGCGATGTTACTACCGAGCAAGCTCTTATGGTTGTCCGTCCTTTTGGGATGATGAGAATTGGAGATCAGGCGGAAGCTGCCATCGTTCGCGGCAGTGACGGTTCCAACCGAGTCAAGCACCAAGGCGGGCCGCAGCTGATGCTCGAGAATTGACTGTGCGTCGGGCGCATCGCGAGTCATAATCCGCATGTGCCCGGAAACAGAAAGTGTCGGTGGAAGATAACGAGGTTCGTTGTAATGATGAGGAGTGGGCGGCAGAAAGCACGACCCTCTAGGCGCAGGTGCAACGGTAATGCCGCAAGCGCCAGTCCAGTGAACATCAGAACCAACGATCTGCAGACGCAGGGTAGGTTGAGCCTACAAGGGTGCGCCGTGGCGATCCATGGCTGTGAAGTTGCTTCGAGCGCCTGTGTCAGTGTAAACGAACTGGCCGAATGTCCATGGGTCCTGGAGCCATTGTTCGAAAATGTGTCGAGAGGCAATGACGAGGGCAATGCCTTGAGAAATTCTTCAGCGATGCATATTGGCTCGGTGAAGAGGTCCGGATGACTAAACTTCGAGAGCCGAGACAATGGCGATTGCAACATTTGTGTCCCATTCCGAGCTCGACGCCACCTAGCCCGCCACAAGTGCTCAGGACATGTCAGAGAATAACTATTCCCGGTATGTTGTGTAGTTTCCTTGCCAAAAGTCGCCGAGGTTGGACAGGCTTCGTCATCGCCATGAAGCTACAGAGGCTCGGATTATTGCCAGCCATGGTGGAGAGAAGGGCAGCGATTGCAGCATTGGTGAGGCTCCAAGCTCTGCCATGGATGAATCGGACTGGTCGATGGTGAAAAGGATCCGAAGGTGACTTTGTTGTGTCCCTGATTCCGGTCATGGTATCCAGGGCCTCCGCTTGCCACAGGCCGGTCTCCGGGATAGAGTCGATATAGCCATGCACGCGAGTCCATCTGCATCGCCAGTCTGCTGTCACTATACCTGATGGGCCTTTGCGAAGGGCATGTTAGTAGCTGCAACTACAGTCGAAACGGTGGTCCAGCTCGATTCAACCTAATGACGTAATCATGGTCCAGCCATCACCCGTCTTCCGAACACTAACTCACTGTGTACATGCGTGGACCACGAAATGTGAACGTCACTCCAGGGTCCGATATGCACAACGGCTGCTATCATCTGTGCGACGCGTACTACTCCCTACATCTCCCGAATAACGTGGCCTCCTGGATGCCGTCGCTAGGCACCACTTGCAACGTCGCACCCTCGCCATGGACAACGCGCCTGCCGAGCACCATGCTTCCGGCTCACAGATTCCCTCCCTTCTGCGCCAGCGGATGATGAACCGCGCGCCGACCTTTGCAGAGGGTGTGCAACCGTCAACCCCACCAAGACCTCGCCGCCGAAGCTCCCTACTATCCAACCTCTCCGACACACAACATTCCTTCCGCTCCTCAACCGACAGCCTCCTACAACCGAGCAGAGGCAATGATATGGACAAGCTCACCTTCTCAGATCAGACCTCGTACTGGCATTCGACCCCAATCGTTCTCGCAATCGTTCCCGCCATCGCGGCATTAAAGTACGACAATGGAGGAGAGGTCGCAACCGACATGATCTTGATCGCCCTAGCAGGCTGGTTCATGCTGAAGTGCGTCGTGGTTCCCTGGTACGTCTCCGAGTGAAGCATTATAGTCGATGGTTGCTGACTGGACAAGGGAGTGGTACCATGACGCCCAGCGTCGGCAATACCTCGAGGTCGGCGAGCCTGCCTACGACGACACGATTCACGAGGAGGACGAAGACGGCTTCGACAGCCCGGTAGACCGCCCGGACTCTGCCACAAGCCTGTCGGAGGAGCCAAAGAAAGCAGGCAATACTGAAACCCCGCCGCCTAAGGACAAGGCCAAGGCTGCGCGTGACGAACTGAGGAGGGTAGAGCGACTGGCATTCGCTGCGTGCTTTCTTGGACCGCTGCTCGCAGCATATCTCGTGCACCATGTGCGATCGCAGCTTACGCGCATGCGCGGCAAGGGAATATTTAACGACTTGAACCTTGCCATCTTCATCCTGGTCGCCGAAATGAGACCGGTGTCGCGACTGGTCAGGATGCAGAAAGAGCGGACCCTCCACCTGCAGCGAGTCGTCAGAGCGGAACACCAGGAACGACCACAATCAGCTGGAGCTGAAGAGGTTGCGCAGCGACTGGCAGAGCTCGAAGCTCGGTTCGATGGGCCCATGCACAACAGCAACGTGGACGTTATGAAGGTCAGCGCCGATGTGAGGCAGAGCATGCAGCACCAGTTAGATGCCCTGAACCGCGCAGTTAGGAAGTACGAGAAACGGCACATGGCGCAATCTATCCAAATCGAAGCACGCTTCCAAGAAATCGACGTGAGGCTCAAGGACACGCTCTCTCTGGCTGCAGCTGCCGCTAGGACCGGGCAGAAGCCAGGCATCATTTCCATGACCATCAGCTGGATCGCAGGTCTACTGTCGTACTGTCTTCAGTTAGCTTGGGATATCGTCCTGTATCCCTTCCGCACAGCATCAGTTCTAGTCGCGGTAGTTAGGTCGTGGGTTCTCAAGGACGGGCGGCAACCTCGAAAAAAGGCGAAAGGGTCAGGGAACGGATACTCGCCGCTCCCGGCAACCCCCAGGATGCAGTCGAAAAGTGGACGATAACCTTAGTGATACCCAATACACATTTTTCCTACTCCTCGATCGCGAAAGTGATCTCTGTGACATGCTAGTCTATCCCTCGGTAGTCGCCAATTGCGGTAACCCGGAAATGCAGGTACGACTTGGAGCCTACCATCGGAGATAACGTCAAAGCAACCACTCGAGGCAATGCTACCCCGCTACCCCACCAGGATAGTAACCTTCCGATACTATGTAGGCAACCGCAGTATATACATCAACCTACATGTTCTACCTAGGATCCTGATAGTCAGCTCTCACTGAGTCTTCTCTCCCGCTATCAATCGTCACATACCCATCCCATCACCATGTCACTAAAGTCTGACCTCACTATCGATGCATCGAGATTCGACCGCAAGAACATCGACAAGCAGACTGCCGACTTCAACGCAAAGCTGATAAAGATATGGGCGGAAGGGCCCAGATGGTATGAAGTCGGCGCCGCGGAGTACCGCAAGCTAAGGTGGGAAGGCAAGACGCCGTTGCCGAAGCCGGTTGTTTTGCCGGAGGGAATCAATGGCGAGTTACCTTCACGTGAGCAAGGAAGAGCAATTCCGTATCGCATGTTCAAACCAGAAAGCGGGGAGAGCAAAGGGATTCACATGCATATCCACGGTGGAGGTTGGGTGTTGCAATCGGAAGCTTAGTACGTCCAGCACCAATCTGTCTCGACGCAGCATGCATATGGTGCATCCTCTCGAAGCGTAATGATCAGAAGCTGACTGCTCACACAGCCAAGACCCCTACCTCAAATACATGGCCAACAACCTCAATCTCACCGTCATATCCATCGGCTACCGCCTCGCACCCGAAGACCCCTGGCCCGCCTGCGCAGAAGACTGCTACGACGCCGCCGAATACCTCATCGAAAACGGCCCCAGCCAGTTCGGCGGCGACCTTCTCTTCACCGGTGGCGAGTCCGCCGGCGGCCATCTCGCCTGCCTGGTCGGCCTGCACCTGCTCGACAAAGTCCCCGCCTTCGCATTCAAAGGCCTCCTCCTGCACTTCGGCTGCTTCGACATGTCCACCTTCCTGCCCATGGTGCAGCACCACGAAACCCACCTCGTCATCGACCACGACGTCATGAGCTCGTACATCGACGCGCTCCTACCCAACACCACGGAAGCGCAGCGCAGGCATCCGTCCATCTCGCCCTTTTATGCAGACCTGCGCGGCAAGAAGCTACCGCCCGCGCTGTTTACGTGTGGGAGCGAGGACCCGTTGCTGGACGATACGGTCCTGATGGCTGCCAAGTGGCAGATGTGGGGCAATGAGGCCGTGGTCAAAGTGTATCTGGGCGCGCCGCATGGGTTCATTCAATTTGCGCCGGGGACGATACGTGCGGTGCAGGAGGGGTTGGATGATACTTGTGCGTTTGTTAGGGCGAAGATGGGGGTATGATGGATTGTTTTAGTAGTTCTTCGAAGGGCGGTTGCATGGAGGGTGGTCTGCGGTGGTCTAATCGAGGAGGTTCAAGAACTACTGTAATCCCCCTGCTCCCTCTAGCCTAAGAAGTTTGGTAGGAGGCACATTTGAGGCTCTGGGTCGTGCTTACTAGTGTTTGTGAGTGGGTCTGGTTACTTATCTTCATAGGAAACGCTTGGACCGCCTTCTTGCTACTTACAAAACTTCTAGAGGGATTACAAAGTTACACTATGAAGTGGCTGCGTGGACTTGCTCTGATTATCTGAGCCAATTAGATACGCTGGATTTCTTGGGAGTGGGGCTCACCGTTAGCGCAGAACACCAAAGTCGAAACGACGGCAGTATGACGACCAATCAGATTTACACCAATTTCAGCCACCGTTCAAGATGGTTGGTGGACGACGAGGCTGCAGTCATCACTCCAACAAGGCTGAGCACAGCATGACGAAAGTCATCAGGCTGAGGTTCCTGCCTCCTTCTTTATCTCTCTACACTTGTTCTTGCCTTGATGCATTGCAACCTCCGACTCAGCGCTACTGATACCGGACGATGGAGCTTAGTGCAAGCAGAGCGCGCGAAGCATATGCTTTCCAACCTCTGGAAAGTCCTCGGCACATCCGGCTTATGACCCTCGAGCCTTCCATCGACCCAGCCGGACACCTCTGTTTCTCTTTCTCGCAAGCGGAATACGAAGATGTCGAGGGCCAGTACGAAGCCCTCTCGTACACCTGGGGAGAGCCGCGGTTTGAACATCGGCTCTACGACATCTCCAAAGGCCACGAAGCCGTGATGCTCATCACTGCCAATCTCGATGCGGCATTGAGAAAGCTTCGGTACAAGCTCGAAACGCGAGTCATCTGGGTCGATGCTGTGTGTATCAACCAAAGGGACGACGAGGAAAAGGCCACGCAAATTCCTCTCATGGCCAGCATCTACCATGGCGCTAGACGTGTTGTCGCGTGGCTTGGCCCGGTTGTTCAGAACTCAGACGAAGAGCAAGGAATGAAACAACTCGAGATCCTCTCCCGACAATCCAGACACTTTGATGATCAGCTGGAGAATCGTTTTCATCGTAATGCTATTGGACTCGAGCGTCATTCACAAAACATCGCTGATTTCCTGAGCCTGTCGTGGTTCAGCAGACTCTGGATTATCCAAGAGATTGTTCTCAACATTGACGTTGTTTTGCTGTGTGGAGACACCCAGATGACTTGGGCACGTTTAATTGCGGCACTTAAAAACTTGAGAACGCATGATGAGACTTGGAAACATATTGTTGCACACCGGCGACAGATTGCCTCACTTGAAGCCATTGCTGATTTATGGCTTCTGCACAGCAGGGTTGGCAATGAACCTTTGGAAAGACTTGAGGCCTGGCAACCGGAGGAATGCTTCATTGATCTCATGGACCAATTTCCAGGTTTCGGATGCGCCGATGATAGAGATCGCATATTCGCGCTGTTTAACTTAAGCTCCGGTATTACAGATAAGCTGTTTCGCCAGGGTACAATCAACATGTCTGTGGACTACTCGAAGCCTACTCACCAAACGTATGCGACATTTGCACTTGCATGCCTGAGGAGTGGCCAGTATAACTGTGAAAGAATTTTCAATGCTATACTTCTTCGCCAATATGCACACCAAGATGTTAACTGCGTTTCCTGGG
>TARA_R110002003_G_scaffold41_10_pt1 | contig 10742 bp, 10 predicted proteins | sample TARA_R110002003 | Tara Oceans TARA_R110002003 (sample SAMEA4396441) | marine metagenome | biome: Westerlies Biome; feature: [SRF] surface water layer (ENVO:00010504); material: water (ENVO:00002006), including particulate matter (ENVO:01000060) such as... | depth 5 m | reverse complement strand
CTTCGAAGAGATGAATGGGAATCATGAACGCGAACACAATCCACCATCCAAACTGAGCAACAAATCCCGCAAAGTTCGGGACGCGATACCACAGGCTGTCGTAGAGTAGTGAGCCTGGCTGCCAATTTGATGCCGAGGGTAGGATGAGATAGCTCAACAAGCACTGTGTAAAGTTGTATAGATGACCAAGCTTGACGGTTGGTGGGATGTACTTGTCGATGGTGATATCGCTGCGGCCAAGAATCTGTAGGGCCTCTTTGTCCATTTGCACGACACGTTCGCGTGCTTCGCTGAGTGACTTCATTGGCGGATCGAAAGGGATGGTGTGTTGTTGACCGTCGCAGTCGAATTTCATCTCTTGCAGACTGATATCCGTCATGCGCGCATTACGTGCCTGGAAAACGGACTTGCTGTTGTATGCTTCGAGATATCGGCGGACCTGCACTTGGAGTTCAGACACAGCTCTTGTTGATTGTGTCCCACGAGGAGCGTACCGAGTCTTGATGGTCGGCGTTCATGTGCTTGATAATGCGCTGCCTGACGACATCGTCTTGGGGCGTTGCTGCTGCCATCTCTTCTCTAAGTGGATTGTGATGTTAGAACGTCGTCCTTCTCGATGTCGACATCACCAGTCCTCATGTTTTGCCGGGCACGCTACGTGGGAAAGCGCTAGTTCGCATTCGACAGTGGAGCGGAACAACGTTGCCCGCGCCCGAGGCCCCACGAAACTGCTTCTCGAAGCTGCATCTCTAGCTTCAACGTTCGTTAGCACAACGTCTTTGGCCCAGCGATCCAACGTCCGTGGTGCGAAGTCTGTTGAGACGTTTACTGAAGTTGTAATGATCCTACAAAAGAATCGCAAAGTCACAAAAGCATCGTTGCTGACGCGAGGCTCGTACATCGACGATTGCATCGGACCCTGCCGGACTGTCACCCCAGTCAAAGGCGAGGCTCACGCCGCCAATTTACACTGCAGTCCCGAAACGTTGATGTCAACTTTAGCCTCCATCTGATCCGTGGTCGTCGAGCTTGACGCACGCGATGCGCTCCAATGGCAGACACCGGCACGGTCATAGCGCAGAGACTGGGACGCGGAACGGCATAGTGGATAGGCCGACGCACGCTCTCAGGCTCGGGATTCCAAGTTGATGACAGCCACCGTCCCGATTTAATGTGTGCAGGGTTGTCGACAGGTTTTAGCGACGGTTTGACTTCATGGCTTGGTGGGGTACCCAGTGCTGGTGCCACTTGTTGCGTCAGACTGCATGATGGGTGGCTCGTGTGAACAGGGGTCGCAAGTACCTCCCCAGCTTCAAACCGGTTCCTGTGCTTTTGTGATTCCCTCTTAACAATTTGCGCCGTCGTCTCAAGTCCTTTCGACATTCTCACAAAAAGACGCGTCGCACTGCACTTTACGTTCAACAACTTCACATTCCAACCGATTGATCAACAACCCTCACAATGGCGGATACTGTAGAGGAGACCAAGCAATCCATCGCTGGAGAGGGACAGGCTGATGCCAATGCTTCCCTTGGAGCAAAGGGCAGCGCCGAATCATCGAGTAAGAAAACCGAGAAAAAGACGCCGAAGAAGTTGGGCGGAAAGAAGCCTCAACAGCAGCCCACTCCTGAAGCCACTCCTGCCCCCGAAAGCGATGGTGAAGGAGAGGCTGAGCAAAAGGACGCAGGGCGAAAGCAAACTTCCAACGATGCCGATGACTCGGATGCGGAACCACAACCACAAAAGTCAAAGTCTCAATCGAGGCGCCGCCAATCCCGTGGTCGCGGGCGACGAGGAGGTGACTCTGACGCCGAGTCTGCCACCCGATCTGATGTCTCCGCCTCTGGAGGCCGCCGAAACCGCCAACGCCAGAAGAAGGGCGGAAAGGGAGGCCCACTCGACGACATCACCGAGAACGTGCCCGGAGGCGAACTCGTTGGCGGCGCTGGCGACATGGTCCAGAACACTGCCGGTAACGCCGTTAATCAAGTCGGAGACACAGCTGGCAAAGCTCTTGGAGGTTTGACCGGCGGGGGCAGTGACGATAAGGACGAGGGCGGCGGTGAGCAGCTCCGCCTGCGCCTTGAGCTCAATCTCGACATTGAGATCCAATTGAAAGCCAAGATCCACGGTGATCTTACCCTTGGGTTGCTGTAAGTTTCTGTCCATTATGGCACGACAAAACAGGCCACTAACGAGGAACAGGAATTAAACACTCACGATGCACGGAATTTCTTGAAACTATGAATGCGCAGGATCTCGTCTTATGATCCACGGTTATTTTGGCTGGCGTTACTTGGAGACCTTCTATGTAGTGTAATTGTACCGCTGCGTGTATCCAGTGCATAGAGAACCTACACATTTGGACATCAAATCTATGTGCACCCGCTCGCCCTCGCCATAACCATGACCTTCCCAAAGTTCAAAGCACATGCATCCAAAAAGCAGAGGTTTATCCTGCACGAAGCTATAGCTTCGATTTGCCCCGCACGAGGCAAGTCTAAATCTGTAACACGCGTCTGCCAACTTTCCGCCCCAACTGTCGTCAGCCGCGAACTAGCTTGCAACGACTCCCTGTCATCTCGCTTTGTCTGCACGCCCGGCTCAGCGCATGTGGTTGACACATGCCCGATTACCTCTACCGTACCCGCAATGACGTCAAACCGCTGGGGTGCTTGCTCGATGGGGCTGGAGGTGGCGTCTGCACGGCAGCATGATCCGTGCAGAACATCCCAGCACCATTGCATCAATCTTGTTTTTGGAATGGCTTGCTGGTGCCGCATGTACCTCCGCCCTGGCTGTTGACTAGAGCTCCGTTTCTTTGCTGGACTCCTTCATCCTCGTTGCTGAAAGTCAATACACGCCTATACCTCTACCATCAATCATTGAATGATAGCGAAGCTACCGCCCGACATGGCTGACAAAGACAACAATTCCGCATCGGACTCCGAGCCGCAGGAGCGGTCTACAATGGCTCAGCAGAAGGCCATCAACAAGAAGAAGCAGGAGAAGCGCGAAGCTGGTTTACAATCTGCTCGTTCACGATCATCATCGCGCCGCGCCCGTCGCTCGCGGCTGGAGAAAGACCTCAAGGATGGCAAATACATGCACACAACCTCATTAGAGGTACTCGAAGAAGCCGACGCAAAGGGCGACCTCCAGAAGATGGGCATGTTCGAGCGTATCGGACCGGATAGTACTTCGATGGATGGTCCAGTCACCCATGCGCGTGCGATGCGAGGCGAGATCCCGATGCGAGGCACCAACCCAAACGAGCCACACATGATGCCAAAGGAAGAAAAAGGTAGCGAGCTGAAGGATCAAGACGGACTGAAGTTGACACTGGAGGCGAATTTGGAAATTGAGATCGAGTTGAAAGCGAGTATTCGCGGCGATCTCACTCTGAGTCTGTAGTAAGTCTGCCTCACACTATCCCCCCTACTAATTGAGTTGCTTGTGCTCATTTTCATTCAAGTCAGTAAAATAATAACGGCGTTTAACAGCGAATAGTGCCTAATGATCTCGAGTTCGCATGCCGATGACGACCTCCCGATGTTCATCGTCGCACGCGAAATTTTTATGTTTATTCTGTCCAGACAGAGCACTGTTACGAGCGTTGGGAGTTCATTCGGTTTACATTATCTAGCCTGTTTCGGCTTTTGCTACGATTTTACTGTCAAGATGAAGAAATCACAATAAGAAGAAATTTGTCCAATCTGTGCTTTGATGGTACGGGAGGGTTTTAAGACACCCCCGCACAGCAAGTGCCGACGACTCTCTTGTTGGTGATATTTAGCTTAGGACTAAACGCATTTTGCAGCCTCGCAATCATCGAAGTATGGTACTGCGCTGGCTCCGAGCGGGCTCGGTGCCACTTGGGACCATTAGAGCCATGAATTTAGTGGTCACAACCAGAGAAACGGCTCAACCGGACAGAGTATGGTACAACAACCGAACCAACAACCATTCGAACCATGGACGCGGCTTTGGATCCTCTTCATGCTAGTCTATATCTTTCTAACTTCCAGCTTTCGATTCCTTCTCCCTGGAAACAATTTATCTCTATATCCTTTACTCTTGAAATTCTTCCGCGACAACATTGCACAACAATATTCCCTTCCTAATATATAAACATGCAAATTCACACCGATAACAACAGGCGATCCACAAAGCCGTCGCTCCAGACAAGGATCCTGCAGATTCTGCACTGCCGCACTCACTGTGAGGCCATAGAGAACAGTAGATTGCGCAGAGTTCGCGCTTCTATCAAAGATATCTTCAAAGGTTTTCGCTCGCCAATCATAAGAAATTAAGCAAGCAGTAGAAGTTGACAAATAGATAGGCAGCTCTGGCCATGCAGATTCTGAAGCCTCTAGGTGTAACCGCTTGCTTCGACCTTTGAAGCGAGTATGGCGAAAGGCGACCAAGCGTACCCAGTCTGACCGGCCCTCCTCCCCTCCCCAATCCCTCTTCGACTCCAACCCACCTCGCCCACCCACCAACCTCTCCACCACCGCCGTGCTCGGCGAGCGAACACCCGTCCTTCGCCCTCGCTCACATACTTCGAACACTGGAGACCAAAGTCGGCTCATATCCGCATCTGACGTTTCACAGTATGAACGTCTGATGGGCCTTGCAACCCGCAAGACTCGGCAACGAAAGCCTATTCCAGCGCAGTGGCGAGATGAGTCTTCGAGGCTTGCATATTTTCGTGGCGTTACGACGAGTATTCCACCACGCTACACGCTTCCTATAGTACGTAGCCCCAGACAGGATACGACGGCGATATCTGCGTTGGCCACGACACCGCGCAGAAAAGGGACCGGCTTGGGTTCGAACACCGTTGTTAGACCGTCTGGAGCGTCTCGAAACCCAGGCTCTAGAGGAGGGGGCCATGATGAAGAAGGTCAAGAAATTGGTGAGGGGAGACACAGCACTTCAAGACTACAACTTTCGCGCGATTGGTATGCCCCGGGGCCGTGGGATGATGTCCCGATATCGAACGAGGATACGACAGCTCCACAAGATACAGCCCCTTCCACCACTGCTGGCACTGTTGACGCAGAAAGTGTCGGCTCCGCGAGCAGGCCTTGGCGTAGTTCTTCAGACATTGCTGTCGACGAACCACTGCGATGATCGAGCTTGTCAGAACTGGCAAGTGCTAGTGATCCCGTGCAATCGATGGCCGACTACTATCGACAAGCTTTACAACCGTTCTGAGGGTGGTGATGGACGACGAGGAAGCCGTGAATGTCCTGGGGTTAAGAATCTGGGGAAGTGCAGGGATGCACCGCTTAATATCCGCAGATAGCAATATATCGCACACCTGACGCAACCATCATATAAATGCTAGATTGCACCAAGAACCCTTGAAAACACCGAGAGGGGTTGTATAAAGCCATCTGTATTCCCTTAAATCTGGCCGTTGGATCTCCCATTCCGTGATTCAAAAATGCTGTCCTTCACTCTTCTCGCTCCCCTTCTGTGCCTAGCACACATCGTGCTCTCCGCACCCATCGAGTCCCCTCGCGCCGCAGCTACCGTGGGCAAAATCCGCGGCGTGCGGGATCCAATATACCATTTATACCTGCAAGCCAATTCCAAGAACACATCAATCCCCGTTTTGGGACCTGAAGCCTATGCTGATGAAGTATGTCACGTGTTCCGCACCAAGTCTTCTTTACTGATACTTCGAACAGTTCACTATCGGCGGAACCATCCAATCCCGCACAACCAGCCAATACCTCAACATCCAAACCGCAACGACATCCTACAAGCCGCTGAAATGGGAAGCCACGGGCACTACGACGGCGTGGGGATTAGAAGGCGATACCATCATAACAGTACAGTCTAGCAGCTATGGACGACGTAAGTAAACCCGAGCTTAGCCAGGCGCGGTAGCCGCGCGAATTCCGTGCAAGCAGAGCGACATGCATACTGACTTGCACAGAATTGAACTGGTTAGTCTGCCAATCAAGCGATGCGGGATATTACGATTTATATCTGCAGACGGGCAGCGACACGCCGAGTGGAAAGAGTTGTAGCAATTATCAGACCATCCATCTGCCATGTTTGTGTTAGTCTCGGCACGCGCGAGAAGGAAGACACGAGAGTGCGTGGAGAAAGCGTTTCGCAGACGAGTTTTATCTATTGCTGATGTACAAGGAATACGAGACACTACGATTACGTAACGGCTGTTGCGAGCCAGGTGAATAGAAATCGCATGTATGTCGTAAGGTGCGCAATGCGCTCCCCAACGATAAGCCTCTCTAGTGACCTAAACGCCCCATGCTTTTCCGATACCCAAGTCCTCCGTCAAGCACCATTACTCCGAGGTCGTCAAGGTCGTAAAGGAGAACCACTGCATTAGTCGTGTGGCCCAGAATCGTGTGATCAAGAATTAATTGTGGTGCTGCTCTCAATGCTTTCAAGCACAGGAGTTTCGGGGATTGATTCGTCCAAGGGTGTAGCGGTCGCCAAGTCGCTGGTTTCCGTGTCCCGGTTTGGACTCTGTTCTAGGCTTGGTGACTCTGCGCCCTCAGAGAAATTGCCTACACTATTCTCACGTACTCGCTGCGCAACACTGGCCGCAATCTTCTCGTCGAGCATAGTCACCAGTCTTTCTGAGTACTGGTCAAGCAGCTTGACCATGACTGTTTCGTCGAACTCTTTAGATTTGACCCGATCGCCAATTGCCCTCGCAGTTGTTGCAAGTTCACGTTCCACGTCTCGTGCCAGTTCAGAGCTCATGGTGTCGGTGCTATTCGCGAGGCGCTTCCGATAAGCGCGCAGGGTCCTGCACAAGCTCTCTGTTGATGCGCCGAGGCTCCCAAATTCGTTCGTGGGAGCTTTCGCGCGAGGTCGCACATCCATTGAAGCACGCCTCTTTGCAAGTTGCGGGTTTCTTGGGCTTGGCGGTGAGGGCGAACGGTTTTTGTTCCGCCGAAGCGTACCGGTGCCTTGCCAACCTCCTGTTCGACCCTCTCGTGTGCTACTAGGCATCGGCGAAGGATCCAGCTTGGGTGCTTGGGCGAGTGAGAACTTCGACACTCTCTTTCGAAGCTTCGGTGACCTGTTGCCGGTGGGCGTGATGTTGTCATCTTCCGGCGAACGCTGGAAGCGCGCCAACTCTGACTGTGAGAAAACGCGACGCAAAGGGGGTCTGATCGCCAACAGATCTGAGTGGGTTGGGGTACTTGGGCCAAGCAAGTCCATCGATTTTGAAAGGTCGTGGCGGTTCGGAGGCTGCAACGCCAGATCCCAGATGAAAATCGTTCCGTCGACTGCGACTGTGACAAGTGACTTGCCACTGTCTTCCGCGTTCGGCTGCTGAATAAGAGAAATGTCCGAGACGCCCTCTGTATGGCCCCAATCACGAGCAACAAGTGATCCGTTCTCTTCATATATTCGTATCGATTTGTCCGTGCTCGAAACACCAGCGATGAGCGGAGCACTCCACCCACGTGGGATATGGACAAGGGATGATAGAACAACGGCGTCACCACCATCCGTATCGCATGCACGAAAGCTGTTCAGGCACTGGCCGTTCCGAATGTCGTATCTGTGAACCTGGCGGTCAATTGATGACACCAACAGTAGATCGTCCTGGTCAGCATCCCAAGCCACTGATACAGGCGATGCCTTCAGCATGATGGCTCGCAACATCATGAATGCGCGCACGATCCGACCGCCTTCCTCTTCTCGAGAGAGGAGCTCACGAACCACGATACTTCGGTCGCTTGATGACGATACTAGTCGCTTCCCGTTCCGTGAAAATTGAATGCCATTGACTGCTCCCACGTGCTCGTCAAGTGTCTGGAGGAGATCCCATGTCTCGTTTGTCCGCGCAAAGATTTGAACTGTGCGATCTCGACTGGCGCAGGCGACAAGGGCAAGTTGCTCCTCTTCGTGGACAGCGATGCTCGTGATTTCCCCGGCATGTGCTTTGAAATCGTACGCGCTGGTCTTGGAAGCGGAATCGATTATCCTGAGAACGCCATACTTGTCGCCAGTCACGAGGAAACTCGCATCGGCAGATGCACGCATAGTCCGCAGCTCATTTGGCACAGCGTCGGGGCTGTCAAGCTGCTCAAGCGCTACGTGAAGTGAGTCTCTGAAACTTCCGTCTGAATTCCAAAATATGACGGTACCGTCCGCCGCCCACGTGTAGTAGGAAGCGTTCATGGAGTTGAGCTGGGAAGAGATGGCGGCGACACCAAGTACGGAGTTGCCATGCGCGGGTAGCGCGTGAGCAATGTCACCGACCGACGCATCGTCGTCAATGGCACAGAGATGAGACAGGCGAATCGCCCGCTGCGAGTCCACGGTTACAACATAGTCGGCCAAACACGCAATGGCACCAATTTGGTTGCTGTCCGTCACGGAAACAGGTGACGACTCGACTCGAGGGGGCGGCGAAGGCGGCGGCGTCAAGCTACTGGTGATGTCGCGAATGCTCACGGTCTTCAATCCTCCCTGGTTACTCGCAAGGTGTAGCCTCCCTTTAGTGTCGACGGCCATCGAACTGACTGCGAATCCCGCATCGAAAAGCTTCAGAAAGCGTTGGTCCGAATTTGAGTCGTCAATTAGGCAGATTTCCCCCTTGTCGGAAGCTACGATGGCCTTGTTGGGCGCAATCGCAACCACGCTTGTGAATGTTGCCTCCCTGAGACTGTCTAGGATGCAGTTCCTGCCAGGGAGTGTCTTGTAGGCCGAGCCAGTAAGGAAAGATAGATCACTCTGGCGAGCCTTCGATATTCGTATTGATGAGTTGGGATCGTCGACTTTCCAGACTTTGACATGTCGAGTGCCCACTGTGACTAGCTTGTTGCCCATCCAGGCCATGCGATTAATGTTGCTAACGCACTTGTTGCTGGCGTACAGCGTGGCAGCTCCCGTGCGCTGGTTGACGGTCCAGATATACAGGAAACCATCGTTTACCGAACCCAAGCTTGCAAGATATCGCGAATCGGGGCTGAACGCCAAGCAGTTGACCCCGAAGGTGTGATCGGGCACAGACGTCAGGGGCGTGTCTGAGGGTGCGTCCGAAGCCGTAGAGAAGATGAGGACTCGTGGTTTGTAGCCGGTCTATATACTTCTTAGCAAGGTTCGGCGGAAGTCATCCACGAATTGACCTACCTCTCCCACAGCCAGGTACTTTCCATCGGGACTGAAGCTGACACATGTGGCCGCCTTGATCTTCTCCTTCATCGTCCAGGCCCTGTTCCCGGGCGAGTCTGCCCAGTCATTGATGGCTGGAGAAGCGAGGGGAGAGCCGCCGAAGCCCGCATCGCGAAGGGACGCTGCAGTCCTGTTGCGGCTCTCGTTCTGGGTCGGCGTCGATGGTCCTCCATAGATTGATGTCGAGGCGTTGATGGGGTTCGTGGTCGGCCGGGCGCGGTAGAAGCGCTGTGAGACGTGGTGGTCCTCGCCTACTGTTGCAATGACGGCGGCGGCGCCAGCTGTGTACGCAAAGCACCGCCCCGACGGGAGGCTGTCGAAGGCATTGGCGGAATTTGCGGTGGTTCCCACGACCTGGCGCAGAGCGAGGCTGGCTTCTGCACGGCTCGGCTTGACGGGAGAGCGCAATGGCGTGTTCTTCAAGAATGGCGAGGGGGATGGGTTGAGCTTGAAGCCAGCGCCCAGGGCTGGGCTCATCATCCTGGAGTTGTTTGGAGTGAGCGACATCGCTTCCTCCAAGAGCGTCGTGGAGGAGGATCGTGCGGGCCCAGAGACATTTCAAGACGTCATGGCAAGCGCTTGCCGGTGAGGTGAGCGGAATGTGGTTGGTGAGGGGATGCACGGCACAAGCGTGTAGCTAGAGGAAGGCCGACCCGGTGAGCCTGCTATATGGCAAACATGCACTGCACACAATTGCGCAACGCGTAGGGGCACGTGGGTGGTGAGGGTGAAGGGGAGGTGAGGCTGCAGCTTCGGCAATGGTTGCAGCGAGAGTGAACGTGCATCTGCGAGTGAAAGGAGCGGAAAGGTGCTGCAGCGCTTGTTTTCACCAGCAGCAGATCGTCGCTTCCGCCATGCACGAGCCTCATGCGTCCAGGTACCGGCGGGCTGGGCCAACCACACGGCGCCGCTTATCCGTCACCATGCATGCCATCACAACAATCACATCTCGTCTTATGCGCTCAGCTCATGCCATTGTCCATGTTCCCAGAGTCAGCTCTTAGCGTCCTAGTCAGCCGCGCGTTTTCACATGAGGATCAGGACTCGACGCGCCTTCATCATGCACACGCGCACAACCTCGCAATGCAGGTTCCCGTGTCGCACGGAGCTGCAGTTCGAGCCGGCAGATTGAGACCGCTGTCACGTAATCCGATTGGACCGGCATGGGACGAGCGAGCACGGACAAACGTGCCTCGATATAAGTGGTATAACTCTGCGAACGGCGATTGTGACCATAATCGAACACATCTGAAGCAAGAGAACAGGCAGGAGCGACACGCTTGTTTACCGCACCCATCGCCAACCACTCTGTATCGCGTCTAACCGGCGCACGTTGAGGAGACATGCGAGCGATATGGTCAGTAACGCCCCAACATAGACGATCGGCCGCATGAAGTCACCTCCGCTCAGCTCGTCGGCTGTCACCCTCCTGACCATGGCTCCCGCTATTGGGACTCCTACCACATAGCCAATCCCTCGCACTGTTGTCATGGCTCCGTTCTTGGGGTAGTACATCTCGTCGCCAAAGAGCGCCATCTGCACCGAATTCATGACGGTGTTGA
>TARA_R110002003_G_scaffold64_11_pt1 | contig 10743 bp, 12 predicted proteins | sample TARA_R110002003 | Tara Oceans TARA_R110002003 (sample SAMEA4396441) | marine metagenome | biome: Westerlies Biome; feature: [SRF] surface water layer (ENVO:00010504); material: water (ENVO:00002006), including particulate matter (ENVO:01000060) such as... | depth 5 m | reverse complement strand
CACTTCTCCTATAATCCCACCCCACCCCACCAACCTGCCAACACTCTCCCCACCAGTCCTCTCCGAACTCTCAACCACCTACGCCGAATCGACCGCCTCGCCCGTCCCCTTCTTCCACCTGCTCGAGCGCCTCAAAACCACCAAGCGCGCCGGCTGGCGCCGCTTCGGCATAAACCACTGCGAGAGCATCTCGGACCACATGTACCGCATGTCCATCCTGACCATGATGGCGCCCGCGTCGCTAAGCGCGAACCTCGACCTCGCAAAGTGCACGCGCATGGCGCTCATACACGACATGGCCGAATCGCTCGTCGGCGACATCACGCCCGTGGACCCGGTATCCAAGGAAGAAAAGTCCCGCCGCGAATCAGAAACCATGGATTACATCTGCACGAACCTGCTCGGCAAGTTCAACGGCGGCCTGAATGGCGCCGAGATGCGGGCCCTATGGCAGGAATACGAGGACAGCGTGACCAAGGAGAGCTTGTTCGTCCATGACATCGACAAGATTGAGTTGCTGCTGCAGATGGTCGAGTATGAGCGCAGCAGCGGGTGTGAAAAGGATCTGGGCGAGTTTACGTGGGTGGCGCAGAAGATTCAGAGTAGGGAGGTGAGGGGTTGGGCGGAGCACGTGTTTCGGGAGAGGCAGGAGATGTGGGCGAGCTTGGGGAAGACACCGACGTGGAGGGCGGATACGGAGCCGAAGAGGGAGTGAGCGGAGATGGATTGGTAGGGTGCATGATAGAATTGTTTGGCGTTTGGAAGAGCGATAGATGGCATCATTGCGACATGAGATACCTTGTTCATGTTAATGACATACTGCTTTGGTATATTTTACAAGCCTGAGTCGAGAGGCAGGACGCTGCTACTTCTGTACACATGGTCGATTTCAAATGCGCCAACAAATGCTTTCAAGCCTTCAACCCAGCCATGCTTACCATACGCCACAGATCCCAACAAACTCTCACATCTTATCTCGACCCACTCCCCTTCTTCTTCTCCTCTTCCTCATCCGCTTCCTTCTGCTCCTCCTTGGTCAGATTCCGATGTTGCCCCGTCAAGTTATGCCACGCGCTTTTCAAAAACCCCTCTCCCTCATGGGCCTCGCCCATTTTCTTCTTCGCCTCTCTCTCCACCTCCTCCTTCATCTTGCCCGGATGGATGACGCGCTTCGCAGTCTTATCGCCCATTTCGTCTGCCAGCATTTCCAGGATCGTTCTTTGGTTGACGGATAGGTATTTCGGCATCGCGACCTTGAACTCGACTTTCAAATCGCCCTTGGTGCTACGTCGCGAGTTGGAGAGGACTTTCATGCCCATGCCGGACAGGGTGACGCGGTCGCCGGTTCCCGAGCCCGTAGGCACCTTGACCATTACCTCGCCATCGAGTGTGGGGACCTTGATTTCGCCGCCGAGGACGGCGGTGGTGAGGGGTAGGGTGGCCGTGTGTAAGATGTCTGCGCCGTTGCGCTTGAACTTGGGATCGGACGCCACTCTTATGAGAACGTATAGGTCGCCCTTCTGCCCTCGGATTGTCCCACTGGATGTGGCGTGACCGGTCAATGGGGCATCGCCTTCGCCTGAGACGCGCAGGCGCATGCCGTCCTCGACACCGCCGGGGATGTCAATGCTGATCGTCTTGCGGTCTTTGATTGCGCCGTCGCCAGTACAAGTGTTACAACTTGAACCGCGTGGGATAGCGAACCCTGATCCGCCGCATGCAGAGCATGTCGCGCTCATGTGGAAGCCACCCATGCTCGTTATCCTCTGTCCTGTTCCGCCACAACTCTTGCACTCCGCTCTCTTGGCGCCTTTCTTGAGTCCAGTCCCGCTACATGTCCCGCACTGTGTCAGCGGGGTGATTGTGATTTCCTTTTTCACGCCCTTGGCCGCGTCGAGGAACGAGATGTTGGTTTGCACTTCGATGTTATCGCCGACCAGGATTTCTTCTTCGAAGGGATTGCGTCGACCTCCGCCGCTTCTGCCTCGTCGACCTCCAGTGAACGCGCCGAAGAGATCCTCGAAGTTTATGTCTTGGAAACCGCCCTGGAACCCTCCTGCTCCCTGCGCGCCGCCAAAGCCACCAAAGCCGCCAAAACCACCGCCTCCGGCGAATGGGTTGCCGCCTGGGCCGCCAGCTCCTGCGCCTGGATTGAAGCCTCCATTACTGTCGAATGCGGCGGCGCCATATGAGTCGTAGGCTTTCTTCTTTTCGGCATCGGAGAGGATTTCGTAGGCAGATTGTGCTGCAGCAAATTTCTCTTTTGCGGTCGCCTCTTTGTTTGTATCAGGGTGGTACTTCTTCGCTAAGCCATAGTATGCTTTTTTGATGTCGGCCGCGGTCGCGCTCTTATCTACGCCAAGGGTTTTGTATGGATCGGCTATTGCGAAGGTAGGCGGTGATGCGTGGAAGTGCTTATGCAATTAGCATGCTGTTACTGTGCATGTAAAAGAATGGAGAGCATACTCGTATATTTGCTGGTGAACTCCTCTGCTGTCTTTGCACCTTTACAGCTGGTCTTCGTGGTTGCGACGCTGTGCATTGTGACATTCGTCGCCGTTGACACAACGGCCGTGAGACGGACACGGCACGTAGAGGCGCGACCGCCTTAAGCGGCAGCGGACCGGCGAAGCTCATCGTGAAGAGGGTGGATGGGGAATGAACGTGCGCGTATGCCAGCGGTCTGCGTCGGGTGAAGATTGATGGGGTTGCGGGCTCGGGAAACTTTTTGATGGAGGTGCGTCATCCAATGAGCATGCGGTACCTCGGCCGTTTCTCGCATCTTCGAGAACGCGTGCGGAACGAATGCGGAAAGGCTGGAGCTGTCTTGTGAAAGCGTATCTTCTCAGACGTACGTCTATAACTCTATGCACGCGTGAAATGTCTTGCCTCTGGTGGTGCACCGTCCCGTGTCTCTCTGTGGAAGGCACGCGTGGATGTGGCCGCCAAACCATCTACCAATACCCACGAAATCTCGCTGCAGATACCATAACACGATGTTACCGACTACTGTGTAAATTGATTAGGAGAATCCCATCTGTCATCTCCATCGATCATGCTATGTATGCCCTGTCATGCAAGAAGTGATGCATGCACAGCCAGAAGTATCCAACAATATGAGCAACTCCGAACCCAGGACGCTTTGGTCCCCACCCGATTCGTATATATCCGTATCATGCGCCTTTCCAATGCTTATGCAGGTAGTGTATAGTGTATGTGGGCTGTGCCAGAAATGGGGTATCGTGGAGAAACGCCGTAAGTGCAGCGGGGAGTATGTCAAGCGAGTCGAAAAGGAGCTATTTTCGTTGCGGCGCGAATCGAACTCTGAACTCTTTGTCTGTCATACAGTCAGTCCATACATGTCCACATGTCAAATCTGGCAAGCTTACCCTGGTTCTTCGTCTTATACAGCCAGTCGACGATGACGTCTGACTCGGTAACCCCCAGCGCATTGAAGTTCTTCCGGACCGCCAATGCAAGCTGGTCCTTGTGCACTCTTCGTTTCGACTTGTGTCGTGCCATGGTGGGCGAGAAGCGGCCGATGCCTTGGCTGAGCACGACGTGGCTCAGCGGGTTCTTGAAGGTGGACGGGGTGTCGAGACGGTAGGCTCTGCGGTAGCCCTGAAGGACCGAGGCGTCTTGCGACGACCATTTGATCTGCGAAGACGTGTTGTGAGTTGCATGCGCTTACGAGGCCGTGTCGCTCACGGCCGACAGCCGAGGACCCCGAATTCTGGTGGCACTCACGTTGGAGGTCGAGTCGTGGGTAGTCTGGCCACTGTTGGTAGAGGCATTGTCGACCTCCTTCAGACCACTGCCGCCCGCTGCGTTTGCCCGCCCATTGCGGCGGTCGCGAGAATTCGCGCCTTGTAGTTTCTCCTTTAGCAGCTGCGTCGGCGTGTTCTCGTCGACATTCTTCTTGGGGGGCATGATCGCGGGAGAGAACCAATCTAAGCGACAGTGCAGGGAAGACGGGGCCTCATGTGAAGTCTGAACGTCGTTGGCGATTGGTGGTGAAGCTCGGCGTGCCGTGGTCGAGCAGCGAGAGCGACATTTCGTGCCGCTCGGGATGACCTCACTCCTGCCCCGAATGGAGGACCCTTATTTTTTAGCGCGCCTTCCTCCAGTCGCGTCGTACCTGCATTGGTGCTCGCTCCAACAACACTCACCCTCAATTCTAGCGAGCGACCGTGCATCATGTGTAGATGCGCTTGCTCTGCTTCAGTCCAGACCGTGTTCGACGCTTGAGCTGCGCTTTTCTCGCGTGTCACGCTCCGAGGTCCATGTTCGCGTCGCGCTCGCACCAACGGCCAATGAAATCGCTTCGTCAGGGCGAAAACCGCACAGCGGTGACCGGCAGGATACCGATCTGAGGAAGACCCAAGAGTCGACTTCGAACGGCAGATATTCGACTTCAAGCAGAAAGCCCAGAAAGGGCAGCATCCCAGCGACCTTTGAAGCCGGATCGCGGAGTGCAGGAGCTCGATAGGGAAATGCTGTCATCGAAGGCCCCCGGCTGCGTTCGTTTCAAGGATATCCGTGCTGTGGTACGCCCCCAATGGTATAGAGTAAAACCAGAATCCGCCAGAGTTTTCGTGTCGCTGGACAGCCTGCCTAGAGGGTGTGGCCAATAAAAGTTGAGGTGCGGTACGAGCATGTGGTGTCGACATATGCCCTAACATTGTAACCGCCGCCTTCTGGACGCGAACGTCCTCAAAGACACCGAGATCATTGGTAAAAGCTCCGCCGTCGATGGCGTCTGTGGAATAAGAGTGATAACAGGTCACCGCGTTGCCTCGTTGGCTTCGGTGCATCCGACCCAGCCGATGCCCCGCCGCATCGTGAGATTAGCGATGGAGCTAATCCGTGCAATGGGCTAATGAGCGTAGGTTGTTATCTGTATCTGCATCACGAAGTCCGATTTTCAAGTCCACCAGCAAATTGGCATAGACAGTAGATGATCCAGTCAGCATGTTGTCCAGCCCAACATGTGGCAAGCGTCACATCGGCATCTCTGTTGAGATTGGCCTTTACCTTCTCGTCGAACGTCAGAACCGCCGACTACACTAATCTTTTCTCTCACCTCTGCTAGCACGGTAAAAGTGCGACTACGCCGCAGTGAGTGAAGCTTTTACCCATCAGTCTATATAAACTCGTCCACTGGGGCGCCACCACTTCTTCTCCTACAACGACCTCCACCAACAAATCTGCATACACGACATAGAGTAGCTCGTCGATCTTCAGCACCTTCATGACCGATCGTGATCCCAACATCAACGGCTGCTCTTACACGTACACAATGGACGGCAACGAGAGTCTCAACCCCACTGCCGTGAGCTATGCGCCCAATTCGCAGCCGAACGGCAACATGGCAAGCCAGGTGAGCGCTCCATCATCTCCGTACCTCGAGGCCCGGGTTCAGAACCTCGAGGAAGGGCATGCCGAATTGCGCGAGGAAATGGACGACCTGACCGAGTTTTATCACAAGCTCTGCTCCTCGGTCGACAGGTTACAGAGAGGTGGTTGGCCAGTGACTGTTGGTCCGTTCCAAGAGACAGATCTCACCGAATCACATCAACACGCCATGAGCTTCAAGCAAGAGCTTGAGCAGCTCAGCCGTGAAGTACAGAAGTCAGTGAACGGAGATGCTGACGTGGAGAAGGCCAATGGTTCGATGACGGTCAAGAAGCCTAGCAGACTGCCTCCGCACCTGCGAGCTGCCGCTACCACCGACAATGGAACAGATAAGAAACCACTTCCACCTCATCTGCGTGGCAGGATCGCGGCCGGGTATGTCATCCGCAAATTACCAGCCTCAAGACTTTGGCAACATTGAACTGATCTCTGCAGTGCTCATGAACCCTCGAGCAACCCACTTGTCACCGATGGACCCGTCGACACTTTGAGCATGACCCAGGTGCCTGCTCCCGCTCCGAGCCCTCCCTCGTCTCCAATCACGGTTGTTCAGCAAGACCTCCCGACAGATGAGCTTTCATTGATTGCATGGAAGCCACATTTCGTAACGACGCTGGCATCCTTCTCGTCTACCTCTGAGATTCCAGCAATGAACAACATGGTCACCTTCCATCCAGAGTTTCTGGCGCAGTATCTTGGTGGAACAGACTGGTCTCCGGGCCTTAGATACATCGCTGGCGGCACCTCGTGTATCCTCAAGAACCGCACATACTACCTGCTGAACCCAGTCACGGATCCATACTTGCCGAAGAAGCCAGGTCAACATGGCGCCAAGCTCACCGCATTCTTCAACGAAGCTCCCGAGGATAAGTTCGGCGACCTCCCGGATGGCCTTTCCTCCTATGAGGATGTGCCCATGTTCGTTGAACAGAAGACCACCCATGGCCACATTCGCTATGCCTACTTCGGCAATTACACGCAGAGCCGCTGGAGTGACAAGCTGGACTGCGACACCATGATGGCTAGAGTGCCTCAGCACATCAAAGAGTATTGGGCAACGGAATTGACGTCGCCAATTCGTCAGGAGTGGGTCACCCAGGAGCTCAAGAATCACTTCTTCAAGAAGCCCGAATACCAAGGTCGCATCTACACTGCTGTTGAGGCCGACACCACAATCGTCGAGTCGGAGGACGAGGTCAAGCTCAACGACAAGATGGCTCGCGACGTCCAGAACTACGTAGAGGAGCTCCGCGAGTGGGACCGAGAGGCCAAGATGAAGACTGCCATGATCAAGAAACAGTTTATCCTGGATGCCTTCGACGCTGTAAGTGTTTGTGTCTTGCAATCGTGGTGCGCTGGAGTTGTACCGTCCTCACTAACACATTGCAGGCTGACGCAGACGATCCGCCGGCTCTGCGCCTCTGGTGGGAATACCTGCAGTGCGTGGACTGGCGCCAGGACTTCTATGACTTGCTGGTTACCTTGCAGTCGCGCAAGGCTGATCAGTACTTGAAGTGAACAGAGTCCTGATTGGCTAGCTTCAGGCAGAGCTGGATGAGACATTAGGGAGGCGAAAGGAGTTGATTGCCAGCTATTGCTATGCCTTTGCGTACTGCGTGGATTGGCTCCAAACAGACGTCTTCAGGGCGGCGCTAGGATTTCGTGGTTCCAGGGTATGAGAGTTGCATATTCTTGCTACATCTCTACACCTGTCCAGCGCATTGTGCCAGGGCGATGGGTTGTGTTCTCTCGCCTCGGTAACGGAGTCGGAGCTTGGAACAATTAAGCAGCTAATAAAAGTGATTTTATTCGAGTATGGCGTGCCGTCTGTATCGTGCAGTTTCGCAGTGATCCTGAAATTAAGGCCTTGTAGAGGTCAAATGCAGGGCTGAAGAGCAAAGTGTGGAGCGTGGCCACCGACGGAGGAAAGAGGGCTTAGTCAACTAGCGAGGAGAGACTTGGAGTTGGAAGCTTGTGACCCACACTCCTTCTCCCCACAAGCAACAGTTCTGTAATGCTGTCGCTTCATCATTAGAGATACTAAATATGGATCCGAGCACAACGATTCGAGTGATGATGCGTCGATGACGATGCAGGGTTCTGGCCAACCGCGACGGATCTGGGCCGAAGGTACAGAGTACCTCGTTTATCGAGAGGTCCAGTGACTACGCGCTTCCAGGCTCACGGCCACTACGGCTTATCTCACGATGGGCACCATTGCATCTCGCAGTATTGACAATCTATGTCCAAGTCAAGCGACCACTCCTTCAACCACCCTCCACCATGAGCGCTAGACGTCTCCTGACATCGGCCTTACTTCCACTAGCAGAACCTTCCTCGCAGTGGACGAGCAATGTGCCTTTAGGCAGATACCTTTGACCGTTCGAGGCCTTGGTCGTACGAAAGATCTATTTCCTCCAGGGGCGCGCACGCGCGAGCCCGCAGGGCCAAGCTTTTCACCCAGGTTTTCACCTGTCGAAACATTATCCATGGCTCCCTATCGGACAGGGCTTCTCCGCAAAATGTAAGAATGTGCAAAATTCGTGCGTGCAGGATGAGTCGCAATCTGCCGAATCACGAAGACTTCATGCATAAGCGAGCGCCTCTACCTGCTTTAGTCGAGTGCCTATCTCAATGTTTCAAGGACGGTGACGCACTATTTAGGTAAAAACTCTGCCTTTTCCTCTTATTGCGAGCCGGTGGATCGGATCTCTACACGCTATCTCAACGCAGACCCGGATTGCGGGAATCTCAAGCATCGATCTATTTATCAACTATAACCAAGCATCATCAGTCCTCGCTCAAGATTTCCACCCAGTCCGCACGACCCACACTTCATATACCAAGCATCAAGAGATATGCGCACGTTACCAATTTCCCCGCGATCTAAGCGTTCCGGCTATTTAGGATCCCTGCGCAGCTCATATATCAAACTTCGATGGCGGCGACCTCACCCGCCGGACCAGCCGAACGCCCGAAACATCAGTCACCTTGCTCAAATGATTGGTTGTGTAGGTAGAAGTCATCTATCCTATCCTGTTCTGGCCCAGTTACACAGACCTCCGACCACACTTAGAATCCGGGAATACCAACGGCTACTATGAACACTGCATGTGAAGCGAGATGCACCGGCTTTGATGTCACGTCGTTGTGGAGATTTGGTTTCTGGAAGCGTAGCAATATCCGGACCTGTCACGCGAGGTGCGCCTGGAAGGTGCCAGGATAGAGCATGTATATATCATGGACAATCTCTGTCCTACCTTAAGGTGGTACTCACTTCGTACTTGATAATTTATACCCTACCTTCACTTCTCATTCTGTACATCATCCTAGTATTGAGTAGTCATGAAGTTCTCCACATCTTTCGCGACGGCAGCTTCACTGCTTGCAACGGCGAGTGCTCACGGTGGCGTTGACCAATACATAGTTGGAAGCACAACTTATGAAGGGTATGAGACAGGATCTAAAGCTTGGAGAAAAGAAGTTCACAAGATACAGATGGTTGCCATACAACTCAGCCTCGGGGCAAAAGTCCCTCCAACGCCAGTACCCTGGCTATGATCCTCTCTTGATCAAGGATCTCACAGTGAGTATCTTCAAAGGCATGCATGCGCCTCTAGCTAACATCCTCAAGTCGGTCAACATCCGCTGCAATAACCCCGGCTCGCTCGGCACTGGTGTGACGGGCACCGTCGCTGCCGGACAGAAGCTCACAGCCCACTGGAAGCAATGTAAGCATGCGTTGGTACACGTCATACACCCACGGTATTCTGACATGCTCTCGCAGGGACGCATCGGCCAGCAGCTGTCATGGTCTACATGGCCAAGTGTCCCGGCTCCTGCGACAGCTTCGATGGGGCTGGCAAAGTCTGGTTCAAGATTGATCACCAAGGACTGGTCTCGGGGACTCAGAACGCTGGCAAATGGGCCGGCGACACCATTCTAGACACTCTCTTGTGGACCAGCACGATTCCTGCCACTTTGGCTCCAGGAAACTACCTCATCCGCCACGAGCTTTTGGCTCTTCACCAAGCCAATAACCCTCAGTGTAAGCCGTCTTGTGCGTAGCTCATATATCTCTGCTAATCTTACTCCAGTCTACCCCGAGTGCGCGCAATTTACCGTCACGGGATCTGGCACCGTCTCTCCTCCAGCCGCGGCACTCGTTTCTTTCCCTGGCGCTTACACTGGCACGGAGCCCGGCATTGCTTTCAACATTGACTCTGCCGATGCTATGAAAGCAACCACCTGTATGTAAAAATACTCACATGTCGAAGTCGTGTGCTAATAATGCGTAGATGCGATACCGGGTCCTGCCGTCTGGGATGGTACCGGTAACGCGCCAACAACTCCAGACCCCATTCCAACCACCCTGGTCACGAGTGCTGCCCCTTCGACCCCAACTGCGGCGCCAGAGGTGCCAGCTTGCGAGGTAACGAAATATGGACAGTGTGGAGGAATGACATATTCAGGCTGCACGGTCTGCGCGAGCGGGAGCACCTGTGTGAAGAACGGCGATTACTACTCTCAATGCATGTAATGAGTTATCTTCAAATCTAGCGGGGAGTCAATGACATACCAGCTGTTTTCATTTCGATCCTATTCCTCCTTCCATCACTCAACTTTTCTTCCCATCCATCCATCCATCCATGCATGCTTCTTCTCCCACAGCATTCCCAATCAGTCACACCAACTACTCCCCTCACCCAGCCTCCCTACCAAGGCTACACCCAATCCTTATTAATCACTTTCCCCGCATCCCCATCCCTCCCTCCCTCCACAACATCCTTAATAAACCCTCCGCCAACACTCGCCTTCCCTGCCCCCACCTTCTTCATAAACTCCTTCCCCATGCCGCCCAAACCGGTTGCTAAGAACCTAGGACTAATCCCAAACACCTTCACCCCATCTGGCTCCAGAACCCGTGCCCATTCCAGCATCAGCATGTTCAGCGCCGTTTTACTGCTGACGGGCCCGTGTAAAGTAAACTACAAAGTCGTTTGTTTTTAAATAAAATTAAGTTATGTAAAATTTAAGCTAATTAGAAGCCTAGAATACTTAGATCTTAGTGTTCACTGCTAAGCCTTTTCCTCGGTACTCCCCTAACTCCCTCAAGTAATTCTTTTCTCTACGCCTCTTAGCTCCTTAGAGGGTAAACCTAGAATTTTTACCCGCACGTAGTATTAGGCGTAAGGCAGACAGAGGTTAAAGTAGGGGTTGTACGCGGAGAGTAAGAGAAGGAGAGAGAGAGAGAGTAAAGTATACCTCTGTCTCCTCTAAGTACACCTCCGTCTCTGCCCCTCCTCTACCTCCTAAGAGATCTTCGAC
>TARA_R110002003_G_scaffold252_1_pt1 | contig 10766 bp, 6 predicted proteins | sample TARA_R110002003 | Tara Oceans TARA_R110002003 (sample SAMEA4396441) | marine metagenome | biome: Westerlies Biome; feature: [SRF] surface water layer (ENVO:00010504); material: water (ENVO:00002006), including particulate matter (ENVO:01000060) such as... | depth 5 m | reverse complement strand
CGTTGAAAAGTACTGCAATCACAGGTCTTGGAAAGGTTTGATGGTTCACTAGTGGCAAAGTGAGAGAGTTTATGGTAGGAGCAAACGGAGCGCTATCGCGTGCTCAGGTCCAAACCCCCAGATTTTGATTGCAGAGGAAGGCGCACATTTGTAGCCATGAGCATCGTTAGCTCGGCCGGACGTAAGAAGGACCAGCATCCAGGAGAGCCCGAAGATGTTGTTGTGGCGCTGCTGAAGGGCATGTTAACGGTGTAGTGTGGATTCAGTAACCAGAACGATGCAACGGGTCGCTCAACGGTCGCTTCTCACGGCGCACACGATTGATGTCACCCAACGAGGTGCACCCAACGGTCTGGGCAACTTCCTTGCGCCCACGTAGCACAACCACCAGTTCGGTATGCCAAGTCCGTGTTGACTCCCCCTGTGATAATCTGGATCTGGACAGCCTGAGATCTACATTTAGAGACACTGGCATTTGCAGTGACAACTGATACGGGGGAAGGCCAAATGGAGTCGGTGAAACCACAGGGAAGACAACATGCCTCGCGATGACGCCACAAACGTTGTTTGCCCAAATCTGGAAATGCGGGCGGTCAAACCTGGTGGTCGGATGACACGTTCCGTGGAGACGGGTGTTCGGTCGACGTGTAATCCGTCTAGACGGATATGCAGATGACATGACAGATGTAGGTGGCACCGCATGTGAAGAGTGACTAGCCTCTCCTTCAGGGGGGTATTGGTCACTAGGATGCATTTCAACCTCTGTCGCGGTCTACCTTGAATCTCCATTGAGTTCATGGCAAGCACATTGGCTCTTTCCAATGCATGGGGTACATTGCACGGGTTAGCTGATACACCAAACCAAGCCTTGCTAGCTGTCCGACAGGCGTAAAGGCAAATGTGTACACGACTAATTGAACCAAATCGCGTTGCCTGACAAAAGCGCTTGATATGGTAATGTGGAATATCAACGATCATGGGCGGGGCGATGGTCGGTGTGTGGGAAACTGAGTATGTAGGTGGGGCGGCATCGTGAAGGAAGCCGAACAGTGCGCAAGAGCGAAAATGCCACAAGGCGTCGGGGCATGGTTACATAATCAAGTCGCCCCAACAACCAGAAAGGTCACAATTACGGATTGTCCGCCCTCGCATTACCTTCAGGTACTCATTCCGACAACGACGAAGCTTCGACACTAGCTCGATCGTACATGCAGTATTGCGAAACATCTTTATGGCCGCTCTCCGAAGCGCATTCAGCTTTCTGACGTCGCCACGTTCAGCCTCACCAACCATAAATGGAAGCAGATTGACGAGTGGTCGCAAGTCGCACAACGCATCGCTCGGCGTGCGGCTGAATCATTAACACTCGTTCTGGAAAGTAACACAATAGACCGTTGCATCGTTGCGCCTGGCCCTGCTTGATTGATGATGCGTCCATGAACGGCTTCCAATTCGGCACGCGAACATCTGACGCGAAAGGAACGTTGCTGACGCTCGCCCACCAAACAAGAAACCTGCTTCAAATCGAAAGTTCAGCATGACTTGCGGTGTCAGCGCTTGCTCGTGAAGGATTCGCTGAATCTATGCCAGAGACACAGCACATCGTGGGGTGTTCACCGCCAAATGTGGGGCACAACCTTGGACTTCGTGCCTCGAAGACGTAAAATTTTCGAAGACGTAAAAGCTTAAGGCTTGGAGCATGGGGAGCCCCGTGGGGCATTTGGTGCAGTACCGCATTTAACCATTGGTTTTACCGGTAAAACAATTGCACTCCCGCACCTCCGCGTTGGCATTTCATTTCCTCACCTTAACTCACGCGCTTCCATCAACAGTAGTCCGCAGAGCTCGCCATGTATCATCTCGACGGCAATCCTTCTTCAACAGATCAGACGCTGCTCAAAGATCTAATCAAGTTCACGACAGCGAAATGGCAGACTGTGCTCAAAGGACAAGACACTCAGCGACAAGAAGACGGGAAAATAAGGCCTTCAGTATCTAGGAGCTCCACCAAAGACACTATGACGAAGCGACAAGCGGGTGCTTCGTAACGGAACTCGGTCGATGACAAGCCACCACGCACAGTGCAACGGTTGGCGTCAACGTCCATTTTGAGCACGAAGTCGATAGGCAAGCTGTGCGATAGAAATTCCTCGCCAGCCTACTGGCTCAAACAGGCGTATTGAGCGCATCAACAACATGACGACAACTATTCGCGACCCACATGGTTTGCACGTTTCAGCCTACAAGAGCCCAGCATCAATTGGCCTGTACGACTGCGACTCGCGCAAGACACTGGCTCCAGCGTCTCAATACCGCCTCTAAAGGTTCACCTCAGTCCTAGTAGGATCATGGACCCTAGCAGAAGAAGGTCCACCATATCGCACAACATTGCATCAAATCCAGATAATACTTTATGGACATGACACAGAAGAGTCGACGAAAAGCAGGAGAACGCCAACTGCGAGAACGCCAACTGGGAGGTTTGCATCGATAGAAATACAAAGACGAAATACCGGTAATACCGGTAGTACCGGTAGTACCGACACAACAGCAGGATGTCGAGGACAGGCAGCTTAAATATAGAGCGCAGATTCGAACTCTTAGCAGTTCAGCTTCGTATGGCCTTCGACACATTCACTGATTGCGACGTGGGTTACTCGCTGACCCAAACAAAATCGAGGCTTGGAGCTTTTAGACGAACGGAGGTGGGTCGCCGTCGTAGCGCGAGGGCCTGGTGACTACGCGTTGCAAGAGAATCCATGACCTATATTTCTGTTACCCTTACTTTTACACCAAATTTCTTCATGACGTCACAGCGTAGTCTAGTCTTGTCCTTATGTTTTTGCTTACATACTAGATTATCAGCTGCCCAGCGCTTTCCCACCTTCATGGTCCTTTTGCGATGCTCATTATATGACTTGGCCTTGGCGTGCTTGGCCTACTATACAGCGTTCCATCCAACCTGCCCTAAGCTCTTTTGACACGGAGCGCACGGCCCGACGAAGATACTGCAACAGTACAATCTATCATACGGCGCGAAGTCCGGGGAAGCCACACGCGATTGTGGAGAAACGCAGGCGTGGTTCGCGGAACGTGGTGGCTGCGTGGGTGCAATGCGCCTTCCACCATAGTCCTTTTTCACGAACGCCCAGGATTCAATACTCATTCCATATGACTCTCATTTCGGCACTGTACTGCCATATGAGGCGGCTGACCAGTCGGACGTTCGCCATCTTGTTTCTTGTAGACTCGTTCTTGTCACGCTCGCCGAAGATGTCCAAATATATAGCTATCAGGTCTCTCCACTACGAATCGAAAATCCACCGTGCGCTTCGATACGACCGCTAACATGAAGTTCAACCTCATCTCTACTGCCGCTCTGGCAAGCACTGTGACTGCGCATACCATCTTCCAGAAGGTGTCCGTCAACGGCGTAGACCAGGGCCAGCTCAAGGGTGTGCGAGCCCCCGATTCTGACTATCCCATCCAAAACGTCAATGATGGAGCGTTCGCTTGCAACAAAGACATCACGCACACAGACAGCACGGTCATCACGGTGCCAGCGGGTGCAAAGGTTGGTGCTTGGTGGGGCCATGTTATCGGCGGAGCACAAGGCGCAAATGATCCGGATCATCCGATCGCGAAGAGCCACAAGGGTAAGTAGGGCGAGGAGAAGCGACGCACAAGTTGCTGATAGCATCAAGGACCGATCCAGTACTACTTGGCCAAGGTTAGCAACGCCGCGACTACCGGTACAACTGGTCTTCAGTGGTTCAAAGTCGCGCACGATGGTCTCGCGAACAACAAGTGGGCAGTGGATACGATGATTGAGAATGGCGGGTGGCACTACTTCACCATGCCGACTTGCATCGCGCCTGGAGACTATCTCATGCGTGTTGAGCTTCTCGCCTTGCACAGTGCCTCAAAATCAGGTATGTAATCGTGCTGGTAATTCTAAATTATCGCTAACAATACTGTAGGCGAAGCTCAGTTCTACATGGAGTGCGCACAGATCCGTAAGTAAAACAACAACAATGCGCTCGCAATGCGCATGCTAAATCTCTTCAGGCGTGACTGGCTCCGGTACAAATACCGGCTCCAACTTTGTCAGCTTCCCTGGCGCATACCAGGCCAACCATCCTGGTATCTTGGTCAGCATCTACGACAGCAAGGGCCAGCCATACCCGGCAAGCTACCAGATTCCAGGACCGGCTCCTCTCACGTGCTCTGGAAGTGACAGCGGATCTGGATCGGGTTCTGGCTCTGGTTCGCAGCCGGCTCCCGCGACGCCGGCGGCTGGTGCTAGCTTGTATGGGCAGTGTGGTGGGCTGACGTGGACGGGGCCGACGACTTGTGCTGAGGGTACGTGCAAGGTTAGCAGCGAGCACTACTCGCAGTGTCTGCCATAGATGGCTTAATTCGTGTATGCGCAATGGATTAAGCATAAGAGCGACTAAATTAAAGTCTCTCTATTCCTTGCACTTTGGGCGTAATGATAAAGATGGCGCCGAATGGCATGCTACAGTTTCACATCTTCAGCTCCCTGTGCTACGACGGAAGATTAATATACTAGTTGCCTTGACACACGCTTAATATTGCAGCATAAACAAAGCCTCGAGCAGCGTCACAACGGCGTTTGCAACTACGAGGGGAGCTCAGGTGGTTGAGATTAGGGGCGGTTTCCCTGCAAGCGTTCAATATCGATATAAGTTTTCAAACCCGCAATTCCTTCACATACGACCATAGGACGTTGACAACTTGGCTTCCCGTCCGCTCAGCCCTAAATAAGCAACGTACCGGCGGACTAGTAGTCAGGTGGGAGACCACTGGCGAATCCCCGCTGTTGTATGTTTTTGCATTTTCGTTTGGCTGGTGGTATCTGATGACTTTGCGCAGGCTCCTCTCCGTCGCAACAGAGATCATACGTATATGCTTGGAAGTGTCCCGATCATTTTGTTGCCCCGCTTCACTGCGTGTGAACCCCTGCTACCTCCGAGGCTTTGCTCGAGGTAGCTTCGCTCGATTCTGTACTGCAGGTGCCACTGCGACCTTCATTCAGTTTCATCACAGCCATGTCGTAGTAGAATAATAGCAATCGCCGAACATGGTAGCACTACAGATCGATCCCGCAAAACTGAAGGACATGTCGTCCTTCCATCAACCCAGCTTGCCGACGGTTCTTGCTAGGCTCAGAATTGACGGCGAAGCCGCATGACAAACGCGACGCTCAAGAGCTTCAAACACCGGCAACACTTAACTCCATCCGGCTCTCGTCTCTTCAGCTTGAGTCAATGTTCGATTCGATTTTGGATCTCACTCCTCTGTCTCTAAGCAGGACGGCTCGTTATATCGCACATCACTGATCAGACATGTCGAGCGCGATGGTCGCCGCAGCACGCGGCAAATAATCCAGCTCTACACATCACAAGCTCCCGAGGTGTTTCTAGCCTTTACGTTCTGAACTTCCGCCCCGGACAATAGTATTGTCACGGAGTGGGGTAGATGTTCGACTCTCTAGTCGACCTCGGCGATTGGTGCGCTGCTTTATCTCAAAGGGTCGCCCTGCCTCATTGCAAGCCAGACAACATCTAACGGTCGTCATACCTTGTTTGGCTGCTATTCAGAACCTGCGAAGCAAATGATGCGCCTATTTGTCCATGAGTCTGGCATTTCGAGGAGACAAAGTCCGGGATGCGTCGTCAGGATTATGGAGGATTCGTGCGCCCAATTTCGCTTGAGTGGTAAAAGTGGCGCTGCTAGTGAAGGCTGCTTCATTCCGATTGGATGACGCACGCATCGACGCCACCCTTTTGAGTGTATCTTGCGACCTCCTTTGTTGAGATTCACGACATCCTAGAAATCGTCAACCGGACTTCGTCGATCTCAAACGCCAGTTTGGAAGTACTCATCCTAGCTCGCCTTGTTGGTAGTTGCGTGATTTGACATGCGCAGATGCTCGCAATGACTCGCTTTCTCTCTTTCTTGGAGGCCGCAGTTGGGCTTGGTTAGCTCGACGTTTGGCACCATGTCGACATTTCTCCGGGTATCTCTGGCGCCGATGTGGCTGTACAGCCACCCAACCTGTCGGGTTTCAGGAACCACGCAAGCCCCGGACAGTGGATCTACTAGTTTGTATAATCTAGGAACGAACGAACCCCGCAAGGAGGCTTACTGACTGCTTTGGTCTCACGCTATCATTATCAACCAACGTCTTATCTTGCGGAAGGTTCTCAAGCCTCTCCCTAAGGACCTCTCAATGTGCTCCACGCCCAATCCGTCTCATTATCGAAAGCGATATACAGCTGCTTATCGGAAGCTTCTTATGACGATAGAGAACGATGCCAAACGTCAAAAACTTGGAGAAGCTCAGACCATGTGGTCACTTGGAGACGTTTAGCACTGCGCGACACTATGACGGCTACTACAACAATGTCGGTCTGGCGGCAACATACACTTGGTTATCTCAGTCGCTTAACTCTCTGGAGGACCAAATATACGCTGCGCTACGCACTGTCCTTGAGAAGCACACTTTCCTCAGCACTGTCACGGTAAATGAAGACAAATCATATCCACAAGTGTACTACGCCCGGCTTCCATCAATCGATCTACGGACATGCGTCGAATTTCGGGAACGCAAAGAGCCTCGCCCACAAGATGGGGAAAGAGACCGAGAGCTAGATGAGCTGCTGATAGACCAACACAATCGTGGCTACAGTGACGATATCGAAAGAAGACCGTTTTGGCGAGTTGTTGTATTGACATCGCTGTCCGACTCCGCGACATTCACCGTTGCATGGATATTCCACCACGCACTTGGGGACGGTTCCTCCGCCTTTCTGTTCCACGATACATTTCTCGCAGCTTTGAACTCACTTGGATCGAACCCGGACGCGAATCCGATTGTCGTATCGCCCTCGTCGCCGCTCCCGCCTCCATTCGAAGAACTGCATCCCATGACAGTATCGTGGTCTTATTTCCTCAAGGCAGTAGGAATGATTCTCTTTCCCTCAGTCTTTGCACCACGTCCCGCAAAACTGTGGACGGGGATTGACATACCCACGACCACCTCCTCTCCACCGAAGTTCAACTTGCGAACCTTCGCGCTCTCGGCTCATACAACCAAGCAACTAGCCCTCCTCAGCAGAAAAGAAGGCACAAGCGTTACAGCAACCATACAATGCCTTCTCGCCGCATCTCTATTCGACAATCTTCCCGCCGACGGATTCGACAAAGTGAAACTCACCGGGCCCATGGCAATGCGCCGCTTCCTGCGAGACGTGCCAGAAGACCAAATGACAAACGCAATCATGCCGTACGAATTTCTCCACCAGCGTCTACCAACAGGCTCCGAGAAGCCAGGTATACTACAACATTTCTCGTGGGACGAAGCGCGCGCCGTCAAATCCGTCATTCAGGCCGAACTCGCCAAGGAAGGCCGAGACAATAACATCGCTCTGCTGAAATATCTATCAGACATGCATGGATTCTTTCACGGGGCGCTGGGAAAGCCGCGCGCGCTGACCGCGGACTTGTCGAGTATCGGCGTGTATAAGCCGAAGTCGACGGGGCAGTGGGAGATCGGCAGGATGACGTTTAGCCAGTGTGCAAACTGGACGGGTGGGGCGTTTGGCGTCAATGTCGTGACGGGCGGGGATGGAAACGCGAGTGTGAATTTCTGTTGGTGCAAGGGGAGTGTTGAAGAGGGAATGATTGGGAGGGTGATGGAGGGGGTGAAGAGGGGGGTTGAAGAGCTCGTGAAAGCTGTGGAGGGTGAAGCTGCTGTTAAGTGAGGAAGGGGTGATGGGAATTGGGGATGAAAGAGGTGAGAGATGTAATGTCTAATGAATAGTCGAACTTGACCTAGTGGACACTGTAAGCTTGAACTTTGGTGTTGACTGGCCACACTACAGCGGCCTCGCAGTGCCAAACTACATGCCCCAGGTATATACATCACATGCCATTCTCACCCAGCGGATACCATTGACAAGTTCTGGGTTCCAATCTCTTGCTGACTCCCCAAACTCAAATATCTCGGATACACCGGCACATTAGGGCCATCGTATCCATCTACCCGCGATATAGCAACCGCTTCGACTCCGAGAAGCTGAGCAAATGCTCTTCCATCGTCCTGCACGTATAATCGACCTGCGAAGTCAGGATCACAAGCGCGAGTATACATCAGACATCGGCAATCGAAGCAGCATGCAAGGTGAAGATAGGTATGTAGCATTGGTATGTGAATCGTGACGCCATGACACCAGTACACAGAAGAACTCCCAAAAGCAAACTCCATCAACTCCACGCAACCATGAAAATATGTACATTCATCATTTCCCCCTATCCACTCTGCTTCTCTCTTTCCATGCCATAGGGCCATTTACTTCTTCCCACAATACTCGCCCCTCTTATACTCCCAGACCTCCTGGCCCTTCGTCCTCATTTGTCCCTGGCCATAGTACAGCGCATACGCCGCGTTGGTGCTCTCATGGTGCTCTTTTGCGTGGCGCTTAACAGCATCCCAGATGCTGCGCGCTTTGCTTGATGATGTGGATGTGGTGGATGTGATGGTAGTGATGGCGTGAGAGTCCTTGGCGAGCTCGACGGATGTGCGTGGTGTGGTTGCTGTGGAAAGAGACATTTTGGTGTGCGGTGTGTTGATGATTGTGGTGGGGAGGTGAGAGATGTAGTGAAGTTTCGTAGATGTGGTTGATGATGCTTGAGATGGGAGCGCGCGGGTGCTGAGTAACGATGTTGGATGAGCGACCGGCTGATGAAGCCTTATATGGTCGTTCGAGAACTTAGTCCGTCTGCGACCTGTTGTATGGGCTCACGAGGCTGATGGTTCGGTCGAGCTTCACACAATCGGGCTCGATGTAGACTTGTCGGTGTGCCGAAATAAGGTTCAAGTAATGGGCTGCTGAAGGTTGCGTCTCGGTGTGATTGTGTGCTTGCTTGGCTGAGACTGTCAAGCTGAACGTGGTCGAGACGGTTGTTCTTTTCCGGCGGAGTAAAATACACTTTGGTGACGCGGTGAGATAGCTCGCTCCTGGTTGTCGCTGGAGGTGTGTGGCTTTCCCCGCCCAGCTGACTCGGACCCTTTATACCATCACCTTGAGCGTCGCCGACATCGCCTGACTCCCTCATCGCGTACGCCTTGTCATGAGAAATGAGCTTATTGAAACCCGCCTTCACGCCTTTCATGTCAAAAGCACCCGTCGTGTTTGCGCCAGCATGGTGCCATGTGCGACCAATGGCAGGCGTTGCGCAAGCCACTTTGCTGTTTGCGGAAGCGTCGGGGAGCTGTCGCGGTGGGCTCTCCGGCGGAGAAAGCCACGAGTACGGTCACAGTCATACCGCGCGTCGACAAGAACGGTGTATGCAATTGCGATGAACAATCATTGTTGGCCGGCCATGTCAAGCTGAAGAACACTATTGGTCAATTCGCAGGCATCTGGAGAAATGTGGCACGTGGAATGTGCGAGTAAAGCGAAATTGACATGTCGCGCCTTGCGCCCTGCGAGCATGCCGGCCCGCTAAAACCATCGGCGAGTGGGGGACATTATTCAGCGCGACACATTAGTGATCGATAGTCGCGCCCTCTACAAGGCGACGTGAGGACGGACGATGACTCCGGCATTTGCAGTTCATGGGTTGATACATTTGGTTGTGGAAATTTTTCAAGCCCGAACGTGCCTGCTGGGCCCAAACAGCTCGACGAGAACAAGATCCTGACACATTCACGCGAGGGTCAATTCCGGCTTCATGATGGCAAAGGTGCATCAGCGAATACTATATTGTACGCTAATTGCAGGCTGTCAGAATGTCTGATGACACTTACGGCTTGACGACAGTCGCATACGACAGCGTGTTGTCCATTAAAAATGTCGCACTCGGCTCGCTTGAGGATGCCGGATTCGTCACGTTACAAAGTTTCGTGAAGCTTCCGGCGTCTCTAAGCTTGTCCTGCACTATACTCTGGTACCGGCCCAAAGGACACGAAGAGCCCGGTCCATCTCTGCATCCAACAACCGGGTACACGACCTCGTTCAGTCGAATGCGCATGTACGCCGGACGGCCCGCGTCCTTGGTATAACCACCCGTTGAGTGCGAGGACCCGGCTGAGCACGACAAACGCTCAAAGGCGACCGTACCTCGCATAGGAACAAGACGACTCGCCCTGAACTTTCGGTTCGGCACTGTCGCGTTGCCAGGGAGTTGAGGTTCGTCATCGAATACACCAAGCGCCGCGATGATCTGGTTAATTTGGCCGTCATTCGAGAACGCTGCCATAATCTTTGGGGGAACGAAGGTTACATTGCCCGTCTTGTACGTCGCATTTGGACCATCAACAAAGCGTTGCGCAACCATCTCCACGACTGGGAGCATCTGATGTTTTTCGATGTCTGATCCGAGTCCGTTGCCATACCAATACCGAAGGTCTTGAGCGTACTCATACTGCAGAACCTCATTCTCGGTGAATAGCTCGCAGAACGGGCTTCGGCGTCCAGTGATTTGGGTCTCGAATCCACACAGGTAGGGAATGATTGAAACGTCCACTTGGGTGAAGATGAACGAGCCCTGAATTTTCGCGTTAAGCCTGGAACGAATCGGAGGCAGATAGATGGCGTCCCACTCGTCCTTATACGGGCTTCCGCCCTCGTCATTGTACGCTTTGCAAAGATCGCTCGTCGCGAGCGAGTTCATCCACGAGGCAGGATCGCTGCTATTTAGTGCATAAATAGTAGTGAGATCCGTGGAGTTTGGTC
>TARA_R110002003_G_scaffold39_16_pt1 | contig 10769 bp, 7 predicted proteins | sample TARA_R110002003 | Tara Oceans TARA_R110002003 (sample SAMEA4396441) | marine metagenome | biome: Westerlies Biome; feature: [SRF] surface water layer (ENVO:00010504); material: water (ENVO:00002006), including particulate matter (ENVO:01000060) such as... | depth 5 m | reverse complement strand
GATTGCGATCTTCTTCGAAGGCTACGACCAGGGTGTTATGGGTGGCGTCAACAGCTCACCTCGCTATGTCCAGGAAGTGGGCATCGGTACGCCTGATGGTCGCATTACCGATACTCTCCATGAGGGCGGTATTGTCTCCATCTACTACCTTGGTTGTATCGTTGGCTGCTTCGCTGGTGGCTGGCTAGCTGACCGCATCGGTCGCATCAATGGGTCAGTAACCTCTGAACACTTTTCAGTGGCGATAACTAACAACTATTTTCTTAGTTTATGGATTGGTGCTGTCTTTGCCTTGATAGGAGGTGCTCTACAAGCAGCCACGCAATCCTCGGACTTCATCCTCGTCGCTCGTGTCATCACAGGCTTTGGAACAGGTGCTCTAACGGGCATTACTCCCGTGCTTGTCTCTGAGACCTCATCAGCTGATCATCGTGGCGGCTTCCTTGGATACGTTTTCATTGCCAATTATTTGGGCATATCGGTCGCTTACTGGCTCTCATTCGGCCTTGCTTTCATCAACAACGGCTACTCCGACATCCGCTGGCGATTCCTTCTTGCCTTCCAGTGCGTTCCCGCCCTTCTGCTGCTGGTTGGTGTAAAAGCACTTCCTGATTCCCCGCGATATCTTGCATCCGTTGGTCGACATGACGATGCCCGTGAGGTTCTTACCCACATCCGCGGCGGCTACACCCCGGAGATAGAGCAGGAATTTCTCGAGATTGTCGCCGTGGCTAAGGACAGCAAGCCTAGCTCACCGATGCAGTTTGCGAAGATTCTTGTCGGAAGAGGAGGTAATCCTGGCGCTCACCTGACTCGCCGCGCTTGGCTCTGCATGATGCTCCAGATTATGGCTTCATGGAGTGGAATTACAGCCGTCACCGCATATGCTCCCACCCTTCTCCGCGCCGCCGGCTACTCCACCCTGACGCAAAATGGCTTGGCTGGTGGTCTCAATACCGTTGGTATTATCGGTACAATCATTTCTGCTCAGATTGTTGACCGCCTCGGTCGTCGCACGTGTCTGATGATGGGCTCTTTCGGACTCTTTGCCGTCAACCTGATCGCTGGATCTCTTTACGAAGCGTCCCGGTATCAACCACAGAATGCGACTAAGTTTGCACCCGCCGCCGTCGCAATGCTGTTCTTGTTCAACCTTGTCTACGCGTCAACCTGGGGTACTGTCGCCTTCCTGATCCCGACCGAGATCTGGAGCTCCAACATGCGTGCGCAAGGAAACGGCTTCGGTATCACTGGATGGTCCATTGGTGTTGGAATGACCGTACTTGTTAACCCAATCATGTTCGGCACCCTCGAGAACCGCACCTATTTCCTGTTCGCCGGCCTCAACCTGCTGTGGATCCCCACTGTGTTTCTTTTCTACCCCGAGACAGCCGGTCGTTCCCTGGAGTCCATTGAAGCCCTTTTCTCGACAAGTAGCCCCTTCACCTGGGTCATGGAACAAGCGTACCGCAATCAAGGCGAACTGCTTGACAGGAAGGGCATCCCTGACGTCGATCGCTCGTCTTTGTTCACCAAAGACAAGCCGGAGGCGGTCGAGTCAGTGTAGGCGGGCTCTTCGTCATTGAATCTATATAGATTGCAAATACTGCAACGATACGTGTATGGTAGCGAAGAGGATCCAGCACGATGAAGAATGGATATATTGGAATGACGGCTGGCCTTGGCTTGGCTGGCACAATTAGCATATATGTCTACCAATATAAGCCTTTGTTTTGATCTGATCGCTGTATATGCATGGCGTGCTTCCGACAGTCATAAAATTTCAACATTTTCACGAGTGATTTTGCGGAGCAGGAAGGTGATTTTGAAGTGCGCTCGCACGGCTCGCCATATGGTGGCGAGTAAGCCGTACTAATTATTATCGATACCGGTAGCGTCTGCATCCGTGCACGCTAAACTGAATTGGTACGACTCTCTGGGGTCTAACCGTGCCTCCGTGCAACGTTCTTCTCCTCAAAATACTAACAATACCCTTTTCGACGTTGCCTCTGAGGTTGGTACCCCGGCCAAGTCATCATCATTAATGCTGAGAGCCTGCATCCGTCTTCCAATACCCCTGAGCTGAACGCTTGGAAACAACGGAAAATTCCCTCTTCATGCCAGCGGAGAGGCAGAGGCCGAAGAAGTTCTTGCGAGCAAGTAGAGCTTGTACGTATTGAAGGTTCTTACTTTGCGCTATTTCCAGTATGTGCTTGGCAGTCACTGCATCTTCGAATCGAACAATACGCACGCGTCTCAGAGCTGGCCTATGTGTAGGGCATGTTGGCCTTTCACCGGTTTTGCTGGCTGCTATGGATGCCAGATCCTGATAAATCCGGATCAAGGTTGCCATTGATGTTGCGCGCAAAGTGGTTTTCGGCCCTCCTTCCGATAGTCAACGCCTGCCTCAACATCTTCTCCTTCCTCTCCGACTCCTCCATGTCTTGATGCATTCCGCGTCCTATATACATTTTACTCTACTGCACTTCCTCTTCGACCTTGAGTTCTTGCTAATAAGCTGGTCCATAAGGCGACTTCTGTCACAAGCGCAGCATCAGGTGCCGGCCCGGCACTGCGGACCCTGGCCGCTGCCAGAACTGCTATGATTTTGACGTGCCTTGCACCTATGATCGCCCGCTGAGGCGTGGCCGCGATGCAGATAACTACAGTTTCTCCGGAAGCACTGGGCCATCTGCGGCCGTCAGCGTCGGAAACCAGCACCAATCGCAGGCTCAGAATCAGAACCAAAGCCAGCATCAGCGACCGAATAACAGGCGGCTGCAGGCTATGAATAATGACGGTAATGCGGTGAACGAGCCCGTTATGGCTGAAGTCATCGCGAGTCCCCCGTCAAGGAGACGTAGGGTGGGCTTCGCGGCCTCGAGAGGGCAGGTGGCACGAGGAAAAGAAGCGAGCGAAGAAGAGCCGGGCCAAGCGTGGAAGGCATTTGCAGCTGCGAGCGTGACGAGTATTGAATATCTAGTCGATGTGTATCTACAAGTCGTCTACCCGATGTAAGTGGACGAACCCGCGTTGTTCTGCAAGCAGCTCTAGAACATCGCGATTGTGAAACGAGTGGGGTAGAGTTCTTTCTTGTCTCAAAGGCTCCTGTATTAGCTGGTGTTTTCTTTGTGCTGACACATGCGTGTAGATTTCCCTTTTTTCATCAACCTACGTTGCTCCAGAAGGTGCGCGACCAAGACTACCTAACAGACAGGGGCTTCTTCGCCTCGCTAATGGCTGCGTGCGCTCTCGCATCAGCTCGGGGACGGGATGGCGCACTATACGGCCCGACGAAGGATGCATCCTATATTGATACTGTTCCTTCAGAGACATTTTACACAGCAGTTCAGGACACTCTGTCCAAAGATCTTATCGTAGCCCGCGATTTCAACTACTTGAGAGCATGCGCGCTTCTGGCCATCACTAGCATCCAATATGGGGACATTGAGGCGATGCAACTATACCTTGGCCATTATTTTACACTGGCTGGCATTCACAGGTTCCACGACGAGTCATATTGGCCAAAGGCCATAACAAATATCGAGATAGAGGAAAGGCGGCGTCTGGTATGCCTCATCGCTACCACAAATGATAACGTCCACTAACATCGAAATGCAGTACTGGTCAACATATACTCTCGACATTTATGCCTCGATAGTTTGGAACGGTAGCATTCATGCTCATGGCGCCAACGCCAGAGTCCGTTACCCAACTGAGGTTGAAGACGAACTCATCACACATTTCGCGACGTTGCCCTCTCCACAGCCGACCAGTTCGTGGCTACGCGGGTGGAATTTCACTACAGACCTGTATCTTACGCTGGAACATGCTTCCAACATCCTGCGTGCGCGCCACCCACGCATGGACGACCGCATCGACATTGCCGCCGTGTTCGGTACTCCTGCCTCCTCCTCCGCTACCGTGCTCGCATCCATCACCGCGAGTTTTACCGCGCTGCCAACCCATTTCAAAATGTTCGCGCCGCTAACTGGCGACCGCGCCCGTGACATTTTCGGCTTTCAAGCCGCGAACATCCAGGCTACAATGCTGCTCCTGCGCATGGTCTTCCTTTGTGCCGAAGATGATCGCCGTATGCCCCCAGACGTGCAGCTTAAATGCAATGTTGCGGCCGAGCTCCTCGCCGTATTCAAAACCATCCCTACTGCCTATCTTTGCGGCATCAGCACGCCTCTCATTTATCACCTTGCGGGTATTGGCACCATTCTCGGCTCCGTCATGGAGAGCCCGCTCTCTGAAATCGCTTATGAGCAGGTTCGAAGCATGTTGCTCTCTATAGCGGATCTGCTCGAGAGTCTCGAGAGCGGTTTGTCCCGTGCAGCAGATATCAGCAAAGGCCTACGTACGCAGGTGGAGCGAATAGATGAGTATATGCGCGATCAACGCAGGCCTGTAGGGAGGGCTGATGCACGGCCGCAACAAAACGGCGATTTAGGCGTCGACGCAGCAAACGAGCAACAGCAACAGGATCCTGCACATTACGGGCACGCAGGTGTGGAAACAGTTGGAGCTGTCTTCAATGCAGACGGTGCGCAAACATCTGGGACAACTAGAGCAGGTGCTGGTGGGGACGGAGAGTTACTCAACGAGTGGCTTGGCGAGTACCAGCTGCCGCCTGAGCTACTAGAGGATTGGCCATGGCCTTTCAGCCTCCAATCTGAGAGCTGGTCGTTCCTGGGATCATAAGATGTACAGATCTGCTGATGGACTGTACCTCGCGCGGAGACTAATGGTTTTAATATTCTCTCTGGAACAGACCCTCCCATATACTCTAATTAGCCACTAGAAACCTGCGTGTGGCGTCAACATAGCGGACATGAAGTCACGGATGCTTCGTGTTGGGCAACGCAAAGCAAGAGACAACAACGGAAACCAACAACCCCGGAGAAGTCGGATCATCGGCAGGGAACGAGCAACCGCGCGGTTTACAAGGCCTTCATGCTTCATCCATTCCTCACAGAAAGTTTCCCGCGAATCTGGGAAGCAAAACCACAGCAATGCAGGGTTGTAACCGCAGATCATGGCCTTGCACGCCGTACGCCTGGACGCCTTCGCTACACAAAAAGCGAAATAGTGCTTCAATTTCAACACACTAAAAACTCACCCAGCCAAGCCAGAGATTCCAAGAATTGAACTTGCAATATTGCGAAAAGTGCTGCACACGATGCAAGGTAATCCTGACTAAGACCATGCATCTCGCTTGGCCAACCTTAAAATACGCATCCCTGCATCCAGTTCTTACCAGTCCAAGACATTGACTGAGCAGCCATTGGACCATGTTGACATTGGGAATGTAAGCAGACGCAAGAATGACTATTCGTTGGTTGAAGAGATACAATTCCCTCGGAGGCATAAAGTCAGCGCAATGGTCGCTTCGACGATGTCTCAGAAGCACGGTGACGGCAAGGCTGCATACGCAAGGCTGCATTTTGGCAGTTCACCTCGAACCTTACCTCCCCTGCATCTACTAGCCTCGGGACGCCCTGCGATAGCCGGCAAGCATGGATATCGACTATACTGATTGCGATTCTTTCGTCCCGTTCTCGGAATACGACTGGACCTTTGAGCGCAAACGCTGGCTGAAATGGAAGTCCGTTTCCCCTGCCCCAATCACTACCCTACGGACGCACGCTGATTCAGCACAGTCCCACAGCATTCTGCCTCATCGCCTCGTTCTGCGCCGTCGCATACTGGATGTCTCTCGAACTCCTCGTGCTCGTCTACGTAACCTTCAAAAAGCACACCGGGCTCTACTTCTGGTCCATCATCATCACGACGCTGGGCATCATTCTGCAAACAACAGGCTACCTGGTTAAAGAGTTTGCGCACTCGAGTCCACTAGTCTTGACGACGGTTGTGTGCAAGATTGGCTGGGTGAGCAATGTTACTGGTTTTAGTATCGTTCTGTGGTCAAGGTTGCACTTGGTTGTTGACGATCCGCGAATCCTGCGAGGAGTGCTGGGTATGATTCTCGTTAATGGGTTGTTGATGCATGTCCCGATCATCGTGTTCGAATTCGGACTTATCAGTCGGCATCATGCGGCGTACATGCGGCCTATGGAGGTCATGGAGCGCGTTCAACAGACTGTCTTCACGGTCCAGGAATCCATCATCAGCATCCTGTACATTTTCCACACCTACCGCTTCCTGAATTCCGGATATGCGACACACACGCGCAAAGTGGTCAGGCTCTTGGTGCTTGTCCAGGCCGGAGTGATTGCGTTGGATGGTGGACTCACGGCGTTCGACTACAAGAATATGTTTACGCTCAAGTGTACGATTCATCCGTTTGTGTACGCGTTGAAGTTGAAGCTGGAGTTCATCGTGTTGAATCAACTGCTCGCTCTGGTTAGGCATGGGTTGCGAAAGCCGGGTCTGGGTGCTGGATTGTTCACTGACTCGGACGACTCAAGTTTGGGCAAGGATATCGCTCATCCGAAGTTGGTGCCAAATGCGACGTTGACTGAGGCAGAAAGAGTGAAGCTAGCGAGTTCTTTTATTACGAAGAGTCCAGTTGCAGTGGTGGGAATGGCGAGTGAAGAGTCCAACTTAAAAGATATTATTGGACGTCCGGATGGAGATGAGATCAGTAAGACCAAGTCGGCGGTGTCGGATCTGGAGAGGCAGTATCTTGGAAGATCTGCCGCGGTAGAGTGAGCCTGATGGCGACATGGGTTTGGAAATTGTAGTCGATACCTTTTCTTGCTATTCGAATAGTTAACACCTTCATCAAAGCCAGCACTGCCCCTCGCTGCAGGATAAGCATTGCCTCGCAACAGTCTCGCAACAGTCTCGCAACAGTCTCCCGTCATTGTTATCCCGTACGCCGCGTTCTCGAACCCGCCCGTGTTTATATTTCCTTTCTTGTATTCGGGAGACTCTGGCCGTACTCAAACGAATCCAATCAGCCTCTGCCCGCTCAAGAAGCCGCCGACGTTACGCTGCACGGCATCGAACCTAACTGCTCCACACGACTCGCTCTCAAGATGATTGAACAGGGGTGCGAGTGCGCGGAACTCTCTGCCGCATGCCCTACCTGGGCAATGGTACACTTTCTCCTTGTGCGCAGGCGAGTTGACGTGGCTGTTCAGACTCTTGAGCTCTCTGAAGCCCTTGTGGCATAAATAGCATTCATATAGACCACTATTTCCATTCCACGATGCCGAAGTCGCGGTCGTGCTGGAAACGTTGTCGTGGAACGTAAGAAGCTTCTTGGTGATAAGGTGATTGGGATCGCGGCGGCGGACTTCTGTGAGGATCGTGTCGCGATTGAGTGAACGGGCGTTTGGGCACGCGCCTGTTTCAAGATGATGTGTTACCCCGGTTGCAGTCGTGAAGCCGCGCTTGCAGAAGGGGCACGAAATGTCGTTGTTCCGATGCACGCTGCTGTTCAGATGCTGCACCTAATCAGTCTGAAGGCATGTTGAATATGAGTTAGCTATACTCACCGCTCTCAAGTTGCTCTCGCTCTCAAACCCTCTCTGACACTCACTGCACCAGTGCTTGCGCCAGTGACCCATTTGATGCATGTGCCGCTTCGCTTCACCAAGGGTGTCGAAAGCATCGTCGCAGCCTTCGCAATCGAATTTCGGTCGCCAATGACTGTGTCTGTTCATGTGCTCGAAAGCCGCTTCTTGTGTCCAGAATTCTGCAGTGCAGGATTCACATTCCCAGTGACCAACGGCGTTCATGTGCTGCTTCGCTGCGTGCCAATCCACGAAAGTTCGATCACATACCTCGCAGTCGACCATTGTGAATGCGAGATGGATGTGAAGTGTCGATTTAGTACTGAGAGCTTCTGTCTCAAGCTGATCAGAATGAGGATTGGTCGCGTAAAGATAGATCTGTAGGCTGCCGCAACGGTCTCAACTGACAACCCGAGTTGTATGTTTCAGAAACAAACAAAATCTGAGCAAGACGCCCCGAGTATCACTAACAAGGCTACAGAAAGTTTACTGAAAACAGGTCAATAGAGGATGAAAACGATGCGGCCGATGATAGAGTCGTAGTGCACGAGATAAGGGGAATTGCGGGGAAGCGGGAGCCCAGCCTCCAGCCAGCCACATGATCCTTTCGAGAGGAGCCACCGGCGTGACAAACTACCATGCGCGTTGAGCTGCAAGACTGATTCTGCTCGTAATTGTGTACTTACAATGTAACGTTGATGGATGTTGAGTGGCATGCGGAGTTGCAGTAACGTTGGCGACTGACGCGCATCGCGCGCGAAGTCACGGGAAAAGGACCGAGATAGGCATGATTAGCCGGAAGGTACCATCGTGAGGGCTGGCATACAATACACGAGGTTTTGTCGTGCTATACTTCGCATAGGAGAAAATTAAAACAGCTACCTATTTCGAAATGGACCGGGTATCTATATTACATGAACAGATTGCCATGAAATGCTACGCTAACGCGAGCTGTGCATCGTAAGATTGCGAACGCATCCTCCGAACTCGAATGGTGAAAGCTATTGTACAGAGTGCAGACTGATGTGCACGGTAGTCATAGCCTGGTCGAGCCAGCACCAAGAAGGACAGCGCTACTCGCTGGCAGCAGCTTTCTTCCTGCCCCTGGATAGTGTCAGTCTTGAGTCTCCCATACAGTCTGGGAGATCATACCTCTTCTGCGGGACTTTGGCCTCGCCGTTGGCAGCAGCGGCCTTCTTGCCACGCTTTGGCTTTGGAACCTCCTCTTCTTCGACCTCGACATCTTCTTCGCTCTCCGCCTTTGGCGCAGCCTTCTTGGCCCTGGACTTCTTGAGCGCAGGCGCCTCCGCTTCTTTGCCATCCTCGTCCTTCTTGACTACCTTCTTGGCCCTAGACTTCTTCGGAGCAGGAGCTTCCTCCTCGTCTTCGACTGGCTCCTCTTTCGCTACGGCCTTCTTGCCACGTGACTTCTTTGGCGGAGGAGCCTCCTCTTCGCTCTCGGCGGCTTCTTTCTTGACTGCTTTGGCACGCTTCTTCTTGGGCGCTGGAGCCTCTCCATCCTCATCATCCACATCCTTGGCCTTGCGCGCACGCTTCTTCTTGGGCTTCTTCGTCGCGCGGTTGCGGAAGCCGGCCTGACCAGGACGGTTCTTCTCCGCGTCCTGTGATAGTCAGCAATGGAAATCTTGGGCACGCCTAGTTGATATCGAATTGTCCATCGAGCCCCAGAACTTATTTGTTACGTGATGCAGAAAAACTTACGCCCTTCCAGTCTTCGTCTGGGATATGACCATTCTGGAGTGCAAAGTCGACCTTCTGCTGAAACTCGGCTGGCAACTCATCGTACCCGTCGACCATGTCCGTGTCGCCCTCAGAAGTCTCGATCAAATTCTCTATCTGCTTCGGGGTAACGCATCCCCAATGCCGATACTGCCAGCTCTGGTGCTCCTGGATCGTCACTTGAATGGCATAACGGAACTCGCCCTTCATAATCTTGACGCCAGCCTTCTTGCATTCTGCATTTGAGCAACCGGCGCGATTGTTTGGCGAGGCCTCTGTGATACTGTTAGTCCTGAATGAAATAGTTCCCGATCTCGAAGGGAGCATCGGAAACAGCTTCGATGCTGGGCACTCACCAACACGAGACACAACCATGTTTGCGCTGTGTCGTTGTGTGTATAGTTGGAGGAGGTACACACGCGACTCAATGCGTGCAGCAGTACTGGTGCTCCTTAAGTAGCCACGGTCTCCAGGTGAACACGGTGCTGCCTGCAGGAAGATTCTGCGCGTTGTTGTCGAGCGGTGTTTGCGTGTTTGACGTGAGATGGGCAGAGAGGAGCTAGCGTCAAGGCAGTCGCAGCAGAGACGCTGCCTCGGCCACTAGCGCGTCGCATCAATCGTCGACGACATGACAAGCGTCTTCGCCAAAAAGTTTACAGAACCACCATGAGCAAGACATCCACTCCTCCCCCATCCTCGCCACCCTTCAATGAGCACTGCGCATGTGTGCATTCGCAGCGCCTTGACACAGGCATTCCGACCGTCTAATCGTGGGATTGCTGCTTCCTATTCCGTCGCCTCGTTCCTTGTCCCGTCGCTCGCCCAACCCCCAAGCCGCTCGTTCTCGTCTGGAAAACGCCGCCAAAAAGAACAGCGATCTCGCGCACAGCCCTCGACACAGCATATCCACGATGCTGCCACATACAAAGTCCCGCCAAAGCCTGTCAACAGGCCACCCAGATCTTGCATACCCACACCCCACTCCGATAGCCGTGGGGACATTCAGGCGTGGCTCGCCGCACTTGACCCTTTCCTCCCAGCTACCCTTCGACGAGAACCATCCAAGACAACGGATAAGAAACCTACGGTGACGTCGCTCGATCTCGCATTGTTCATCAATGCAGCGCAGGACGCTTCTTTAGACATACTCAGCTATGTCGGAGTGGTGGAGGGGCGATGGCCGGTCGTGATATGGCTAGTAAAGAAGCTGGTTGAAGAGGGTCGACGCTCAACTGAACCGTCCGCACAAGTGGATCCTTCTGCGAACGTCGTTTGGCCTGAACCGCAATTTCGATCTCTGAAGGATCTTACCGAGACCCCCATCCGCCTCCACCGAGCTCGCCCGTCACACAAGTTGAAATTGCGGCTTGACGAATTCACATCCATTCCGGAATCGATCAGTCCGCGCCATATAGCCATCAAGCGCGCCTTGGGTCAGCTTTGGAGAAGTTTGGGCAACATGATATTGACTGGCTCAGAGGTTAACACCCAAGACGATCGAATCATGTCGCACGTTCTGGAGGTCATCGCTTGTCTGCATCA
>TARA_R110002003_G_scaffold97_19_pt1 | contig 10778 bp, 7 predicted proteins | sample TARA_R110002003 | Tara Oceans TARA_R110002003 (sample SAMEA4396441) | marine metagenome | biome: Westerlies Biome; feature: [SRF] surface water layer (ENVO:00010504); material: water (ENVO:00002006), including particulate matter (ENVO:01000060) such as... | depth 5 m | reverse complement strand
ACATATATATGTCGAGGGCAAAGTGCAGGAGCTGGAAGAGTATGGGGAATACGTCGACCCTGTTGACAAGGCTATTTGCTGCTATGTTCCAGTTGATCAGGGCGATAAAGTCAGGATTGGTGGCCGCTTTTCAGGTACAGTAGGTGACATCGTCGTCCTCTCGATTGATCGATTCTGATGCCATGATTCTAGACCCTGGTAATTGCTTACGACGCTGTGGTGGACGGTGTACATCGCAAAGCCAGCTCCTACAATGCCAAATCTGTGCACAGTCAGAAGCACAAGAAGCTCGACACAGAGACAATCCTATACAAAGTCGACAATGGCATCGTCGACACCGAAATTTCAGTCACATCTCTTTCGGGCGTCAAGTTGTTGCAAGGAGAGGGCCCCGAGACGATCGGCACGATGGAGCTGCGGCTGTTCATCACCAGGCAGCTTGGTGATTCCCATGCCCTCAATGATATCCAGACGTACTCTACCCACACTGGCCATGTGGAAGGCGAAGAGGTGGAGATTGCGACCTACAAGCAAATCGAGCCCAAGTTCTGCATGGAATTCGACAAGAATTCAGCTCTCCTGGACAAGACTAGAACCACGCGTGAGCTGAGCAAAATGGGTGCGAGACGGCCTGGAACGGAGCCATGGGCTATCTTCCGTTTCCACTATCGGAGCAAAGGTATTCACTAACGAGTATTGTCGTAATTGTGCCAACACCAGCTGCAGAAGCAATCACTGAGCAGAAGATGAAGCTCACGTGGGGCCCCAACAACAAATCCAAGTCTGATCCGCATATACTAGCACTCGAACCTGTGCCTCCCCTGCCTATCGGTACGAAGCCGCACAAAGAGGATGGAGACAGCTCAACTCGAGCATCCACGCCTATGCCCCTTGACGGCCCCTTGACCCCTGTCAAAGGTGTGCAGAAGGATGTGGCACCCAAGGTGAGAGACATTTTCGCCTTTACCCTGGGCAGCAGATAAGATGTTGACGTCACCCTGACTTTTTTATTCGCGCGATATATAAGCTATTGCCATTTACTAACCTCTAACCTAGTCTCCTACACTTCCCAAGAAGCAGCCACCCAAGGCTCCAACGACAACTTCCACGAAGCCCGAGATGTTACCCACAACCGCTGAAGAGATTATCTTGGCTCCTGAGAATACTCCATCTTCAACGACGCAGGAGGGCGTCAACGAGAACGTCCGACCCCACGTCTTCTCTAAACCTTCCCTGAATTCAACCACAGCCGAGGTTCCTGTGACCATCGAAGACAAACCGACTGCTAATGACGACGGCGCGAGCGTGGTCGCAAAGCATAGCATCAACGGTAACGCCTTAAAGGTCAATGCCAATGATACCTTACAAAATACTGAAAAGCAGCTGATGGAGGTAATCACGGCCGACAAACCTGTCGATAAGCGCAACGCGAAGCCTTCCGACAAGGAATCCGCCACTGCTAAGGACACAATTGCTGTAGCTCTGCCCAAGGATAAGGTTAATGGATTGGTCGACGATGGTGCCTCGAAGGCCTCCAGCTCACCCTCAACCGCTCTCCTCAGTGCAAACAGCACTGCGACCAAACCCACCAGACCAGCCAAGGAAGCCGCGAAAAGATCACACCAGGGCATCATTCCACCCTCGAAGAAGCCCGTCGGCAAGCCTGCTCCTATCATCACAGCTCCTCCGATCGCCCAAGAAAAGCCCCTCACGCAAGCACCACCAGCCACTCCTACCAAACGCACAGCAGAACATGCCAACGGCGTCACCCCCGAGATCAAGCGTGCGAAGATCGCGACCGCACCTTCTACTCCAACCAACTTGACTTCAGTATTTCGAGGACTTGAAGGCTCCGCCAGCCCGCGCCCCGTGTCGATTGAGCGGCAGGTGACCGAGCAGCGAAAGAAGCTCGAAGCGATGCGTCAGTCGCGTCTTCAGACGGCTAAGAGGCAGGATCAGTTGGATAAGCAGATGGCGCCGTACAAGCAACGAATGGCTGAGGAGCTTGAGCGTCTGAACAGGGAACTCATGGAGGAGGAGGCGGCTGCGGCTGAGGATGAAGAGCATCTTAACGCGAGTGTGGAGATGCTGAAGGAGTTCGAGACGGCGGAGGGTGGCGCTTGAGAAAGAATGTGGCGAGGTACAGCGGCAGTTTCACGACGAAAGTGATCAAGGGATTGGCGTTCTGGAGTTGGGATAGGGGGGAGCCGGGGTACTTCGCAGAGTTTCGGGTTTGCCTTTGAGCCTATGATTGTGCAGCCGGACAACTACCGTGTAGCGTGGCCATTTGAGGATACTGGCTCGTCAAGGCTTCTCTTCTTGTCTTTCGTGGCCGAGGTGTGGCTTCCTCGTTGGCTTCTCCCGATACCTTGGATGCATAATCAAAAGTTGTAATGAACACTAATCATCCGAATCTCACTGAGCCATTAAATCGATACGAAAATCTTGTTGATTGTGGAAGGGTATCATAATAGGTTCTCAATTTGAGCAGAATATCATTCGGAACACAACTCAGTCCCTCACGTCCTTCAATCCAGGGTCAACTCGTAAATAAAACGTCTTCATGACCGAGATCGACCGTTTCGGTCTAAAGAACTCACTGTCCCGGCGTGCGCTCCCGCGCAACTCTCATGTTGGCCTTGATCCGCTCCAGAAGCTCGGCTGTCGTGGCCAATGGCGATGGATGCAGATTACGCTGTGACTGATGTCAGTATAGGCAGGTTGTCAATTCAAATAGCATGGCTGAGTGTGATGAGCAGAAAAGATAGGAAGACGCTCGAAAATTCGTGGGAAATTAGAGTGAAGGGACAGCATTTCGTGACATACATTGTTCAGCCACGTGATGCATTGCTCGTGAGTCCAGGTATCTGGGTCTGAGAGGAATCGGTCAGAACAGTTGTTATCGTACTAGTTGCAAGAAGCATACCTCCAGTAGGATCCCGACTCGGGAACAGGTCTTGACCCCAGATGCTCCAAGCAGCGACACCAGTAACGAGAGCTGCAAAGGCGAAGAAGGGCGCCTAGTTCATGTTAGAGCTTGAGATCTCCTACCAGCAGCATACCTACGATGACTAAATAGTCCCAAGGTATCCACAGATCACTTACACGTTGGCTAGTAGCACGATCGAGTGGCGTCGGCATGCTGACTGTTGAGAGTTGGGAGTTTGCGAAGGGCGAGTATGCAGGCCTGACTCTGGCTCTCTTCTTAGCTGTAAGTAGAATATCAAGAATGTTACAGGTGCAGGCGGCACTCAAAGTTGCGTCCACATCTCCTCATGCTTCCCAGTCGCGCCACAGACGTCGTCACCCCGCCTTCCCCTATTCGGCCTCGCGCACCACCGCCTCCGTGCAGCCCGTGCGTAGCGAGTTTTCCACTCCACAACCAAATTGGTGCGCCCGCGAAAGTTCACGATCACGACCGCACATACCGAACGACTCGTCAATCCGCCCAAGATGCCTTCTGAAGTCTCCGATATCAAGCAGTTCATCGAGATCTGCAGGCGCAAGGATGCTAAGTGTACGTTTCCCTTGATCTCGCGGGGAAGGCTGTGGAGGATGTCTAAGAGGGGGAAATGCGACGACGCCGCGCCAGGACAACAAGAGCAATTGCGTATTGGGATGCAGATGGACGAGAGAAAAGGAGGGGATAGAGACCTGAGAGTGGCACTGACAATGTTACAGCCGCCCGCATAAAGAAGAACAAGAAGGTCAACAACATCAAGTTCAAGGTCCGATGCTCAAAGAACGTCTACACCCTCGTTCTCAAGGACACCGATAAGGCCGAGAAGCTCAAGCAGAGCCTGCCACCGGGTACGCACAGCCTCCTCCACATTTCACAAAGTCCATGCACCAAACACATATCGCCGAGTAGCGCTGCAAACAGAGGCTAACATGCTATGTCCAGGTCTTACCATCTCCGACGTCGGCAAGAAGAACCCCAAGGGCAAGCGCACCGCATAAATGGAGAAGCGAGGATGAGGGAGACGGAGATTGAGCGCGTGGACGAAGCCACGACAACGAACCACGGCATGGCATGAGCGGACGGGCGTCACAATGGATAACCTTTCTTCAATGGCATACTGAACCTCGTAAAAGAGGCTTCTCTCGAAATGAAAAAGATCATAAAGTTCACATTGCTCCCGGTCTTTACTGTGACTTGATTATGCATTTTAGGGTTGGCACTACTATTCCTACAATGCTAGCAACTTCTTCGGCTCCTTGACGTTGAACTTGAACTGGTCCTTGCGATCGAGGTAAACCACCTTTCCATCCAGCCCGGCTTCATGCACCGCCTTCTTGAAGTCGTCCAATGGACTCAGGAAAACATCGTAATCATCGTAATGAATTGGGATTGTCAGATCCGGATTGATGAGCTGCATCAACTGCACACCCTGCTTCGCATCCATAGTCACCATCAGCAACGGCAGCTTCGGCCCTGGAATCGTCGTGCCACCTAGATGAATGAGCATCAAATCGATGTTCTGATCCTTGTAGCGCTCCGGAATCTCCTTGAGTTCGTCGACCATGAGCGTGTCGCCCGAGATGTAGATTCTGTATCCGTTCTCGAAGGACTCGTCGGAACTGGACGTCTGGTCTGAATACCCGAGTTCAATCATCCACCCATTCGTCGGCGGGACGGCGCCAAGGAACTCGTTGACAGCATTCAAAGGACCTGGCGGAACGTGCTTGCCCGGCACACCCGTAATCTTGATACTGGGTCTCTTCTCCTTCGAGCCCTCGCCCTCGATGTCCAGTACCAGCGTCTCCCAGAAATCAAGCGCATGGACATTGGTGAAGCTCTCGTCGCCCTTGCTTGTCAAGCACTGGTGCGCGTGTGGTGTCGTGATGATGGGGATGTTGCGCGTGAGTTTGTCTTCGACTTCGCGGTCGAAATGGTCTTCGTGGTAATGGCTTAGGAATATGACATCGATTCTTGGTAGCTCTTCTAGGTCGATTGCTGGATTGGTCTGCCGTGTTGCGCTGACGCCGGGGCCGAGATGGACGTGGTCGCCTGCGTGGAGGAAGTTGGGGTCTGTGAGGATGCGCAGACCGGCCCATTCTATGATTGTGGTTGCTGTGCCGACGAAGAAGAGAGAGGCGTTTGTGGAGTCATCTGGAGCATTGGACGGGTGAACTTTTGTTTCCTTCGCGGCTGGAAGGGAGTGGGGTACGGAGGTGTGTAGTCTGGTCGGTGGCCCGGATGTTGCGGGTTTGATTGAAAGGTGCTTCATGATTGCAGTTGTTGTTTTACGGCCTTTTGTGGTGCCTGGGGGTAGATAGAGTCGTGTTGCTCCACGTTCCTCAGTGGTTCTTGTGAGCTCGGATTTGAAATGGTAGGTGTGGCATTTGTTTCCTCGGGGATGAACGCCGTGCGGTTTGGGTAGCAGCAATGATAGACTGGTAGACAGGAGAATAATGCAAAGAATAAGAAACGCACTCCATCCGTATCGATTTTGCAGAACGCCATTGGTGCTATTTCGATTAGCAGTGACGACAGAATACCGTAATGATGAGCTAGAAGCTGTTACGATGGTCATGCGAACTTCAAAACTACTTGCACCCTATGCCATTCAGGCACCAGCTCATGTTACATCTGGCCATTGTCACTGACTGACCAGACAGTGAAACTTCAAATATCTGTGCACGGAGGCTGTGGTGTGACTTACGCGTCGTGCTGAGTGGTACCAAGCGGAAGTGCTGATGTTGCGAGGGGCTGTGAGGTGGAAGTGGAGCATTCCCGTCTCGCTCCGCAGCATGGCTGAGATTCGCGTAGAGCTTGATCCCTGTCGATCCACGCTGTGGGAGAATGAACACCTGGCGAGTCGGGATCCTGCCGAGGCTCCTTGGAAGCGATTCAGAATTTCTCAGGATGAAGCGAGGAAGCATTGGGGATCAAGAGTGAAGGAGCGATCAGTGGTCGTTGAGCAGTAAACTTCAGCGCGTCGATGAATTCGACACGCGACCCGTTCAACCTCCGCAGCAAAGCATCACTAGCACCGTCCGCATTTTCACTTCTCCATTCAGCCGCCCAGAGGACCGCACAGCAATCATCGCAAGCCCTCGCATCTACCAAGCAGGCAGTCGAGGCCACCGCCCAGGCCATCAAGGACACCGACATGTCCTTCGCCGTCCCGCGCAACGTACCCAACTTTGAGAACGCGCAGCGCCGGTTCGAGGATAATGTGTGGAACAAGGTGACAGGGAACGAGAAGGGACTGCCCATGTACAAGGACAAGCCCTCAGGGAAGAGCTACGGGTATGGCGTGAGGAGTCGTAAAGGCTTCATGAGGAGTAGGAGAGGCGTCGGCTTGGTTGCGTTGGTAGTGCTGGGGCTGGTATACTGGTTCGGATGGTCAAGTACACCCGCAGACCTCGACGCGCCTGCAGCGAAGACGAAGGAAGAGGGCAAGGGTTGGAGTGGTGCTCTGAGTGGGTCAAGCGGAAAGAAGAGCAAAGTAGATTGGGAGAAGAGGAGGGAAGACGTAAAGAATGCCTTTCTGCTGAGTTGGAAAGCATACGAGAAGCACGGATGGGGCTACGACGAGTATCATCCCGTCTCCCGCAATGGACGGTACATGGCACAACCAAACGGCATGGGCTGGATCATCGTGGACGCACTGGACACGCTGATGCTCATGAACCTTACACAAGAGCTCAAGCACGCGCGCGAATGGGTCTCCACCACCCTGGACTACAACAAGGATCAAGATGTAAATACCTTCGAAACCACAATACGCATGCTGGGTGGACTTCTTTCGGCGCACTATCTGCAAGAGATACTGCCGGGCATGAAGCCAGACAGGCAAAAGGACGAGGATCTCTTCCTAGAGAAAGCAGACGACCTCGCAGACAGGCTGATGGGCGCATACGAGTCACCTTCTGGCGTTCCATGGGCCAGCATTATCCTGAAGGACGGCAAGGGCGAAGCTTCGCACGCTGATGGTGGCGCTTCCTCCACCGCCGAAGCAACAACCCTTCAACTCGAAATGAAGTACCTGTCCTACCTTACCGGCGAAGGGCACTACTGGGAGAAGGCCGAAAAAGTAATGCAAGTCGTCGACAACAACGGCGCCAAAGACGGGCTCCTCCCCATCTTCATCTACGCCGACCGTGGCACCTTCCGCGGATCTGAAATCCGTCTCGGCAGCAGAGGTGACAGCTACTACGAATACCTCATCAAGCAGCACCTCCAGACAGGGGAGCCCATTTACCGAGACATGTGGGACGAGTCGCTCGCAGGCGTGAAAAAGCATCTTCTCACCTATACCAAGAACAGCCACCTCACTGTCCTCGCTGAACGGCCTGGCGGTCTCGAAGGTCACTTACATCCGAAAATGGATCACTTGGTATGCTTCTACCCTGGCACCATCGCGCTCGCAGCAACTGGCGGCCTACCTCTCTCGCAAGCAAAAAAGCTTCCATACTGGGGCAAGCAACAGGAAGAAGACATGGCGCTCGCGCGTGAGCTTACAAAAACATGCATGGGCATGTACCGCGTCACGCCCACGGGTCTGGCTCCGGAAATCGCACATTTCGAACTCGACGACCCGCCAAAAATGTACCGCACCGAGATATTAGCTTCAAAAACCGATCTCGATCCCGCTGTTGAAGACTGGAAAGCTGATTTCAATATCAAGCCTGCTGATGCGCATAATTTGCAGCGCCCAGAGACAGTCGAGAGTTTGTTCTACATGTGGCGCATCACCGGCGACGACATTTATCGCGAATGGGGCTGGGAAATGTTCGAAGCATTTGTCAAACACACGATTGTCGAGAATGGGGGCGGCTTTACAAGCGTCGGGAGTGTGATGGAAGTTCCACCGCCAAAGAGGGACAACATGGAGAGTTTCTGGCTGGTAAGTCCTCCCTACCCACACGTCTCTTCAACTCGGGCGCGTATGCTAACGACGTCCTCGTAGGCCGAGACACTGAAATACTTCTATCTCCTCTTCGGCCCCAACGACCTCCTGCCCCTGGATCAAATCGTGCTGAACACAGAAGCACATCCGTTCCCGCGATTCGATCCTAGTAAGAAGCGCTTTAAGACGGGTTGGAAGAGGATTCCGAGAGATGAGAAGGGGGACTTGGTGGTGGAGGAGAAGAAGGAAGAGGAGGTTAAGCAGCATAAGGCTGCTGCTGGGCATGAATGAGCGGTTCGCGAGCGTGGCTTTTGTAATTGTATTGCATTGTTGGCGCTTGTCAGGGTACAGATTCTACTAGCAAAAGATTGCTTTATCGGTTGGTATATTGCGCATTTACGCCTGGGGTATCTCTTCGTCTATCGCTTCTTGCATGTGCGTCTCCCCTCTTGTCAGTCGCCATGTTCCAGTCCTCTATCGCTTTCTTGCACGTGCGTCTCCCCTTTTGTCAGTCGCCCTGTCCCAGTCCGCTATCGGACTCGACTCTGCACTAGAGCTGTGCTCATGTCCCTTGGCTAGCTACACCTACCCCTCACACGGCAAATCGTCGATATGCTCGACCTTGAAGTTGCGCTTAACCTGCCGCTCGCCCTGATGTTCATCATTCAGCTGATCGACCTTTTGCAGCAGGTGGCCAAACGCCGGGAAATTCTTCAGCACCTTGCGGAATGTGTCAAACTCGGAGTGCCAGGTCCTGTCGTACTTCTGCCGCACAGTCTGCAGAGCCAAAAGATAGCGGAAGGTCTTGAGGCACTCGCGGTGCTTGTGTGCGTCGTCGTAGAACACCTCGATGGTAGCCACGAGGTCCGCACAGGAGAGATGGTTGAAGTAGGCGCGGAACTTGCGGTACAGAATGCCCTCGAAGACTTTGTCGCCAAGAAAGGTAGCCACAGCAGCCATCTCGGCGACGAGAAGTAGCTTCTGTGGGCCGGCTAGCTTAGAAGTCGGAGGCAGAGAGCCTTTCGGGTCGATGGGCTTGGCGTACTGGAGAGTTGTGTCGGCGTGGACATGGTACTTGCGGCTGTACCAGTAAATGAGGCATAGTTCGACCGCGAGAGGATCACCCTCGCTCAGCTTGATGTAGTGGGTGATGCCGAGCCTCTGCAGTTCCTGTCACATTGTCAGCATTGTATGCTGTACTCATTGAAAGGGTACAGCAATCGGAGACTTACGGGCGCTTGAGTCTTCGTGATCACAGAGGTGAGCTTAGTGCACGACGTGTTCAAAATGAGGAAGTGAACAGTCCACTTGACCCCGCCAATCAGAACACCGATATTCTTGCCAAAGTCGTTCTTCAAAAGCGAGAGGTAGACCCTAATTGCATCAGTCAGTACTCGTGCGCAATGTCTGGTTGAGCTATCCTACTTCTCGGCTTCCTTTGCCTGCGGCTCAGTGTCAACCGTGACCTGCTTGATCGCAGCGAGCAGATGCGGCTCAATGATCTCCTCGGGCTCCTCACTGTCTTCATAACGAGTGCGCTTCCTGTTGACAGGCGGGCTGGTGTTTTTGAACGCCACGATGTTGGGGGTGTGGGAAAGTTGATGGGTTTGGTTGAGGCTGCGAGTAAAGAAGGCAGGCAACACCAACACTAAAATATCATACAAATTGGGATTGCGGGAACATCGGCACGGATAATTTGGAGGTCCGATTCGGAGACAGCGGGATCGTGCGGCTCAGAGATTCATGGAGGGAAAGCTGTAAGTTTTGCAACAAAGTGAAAGTGAAAGCGCAAGTCGTTATCGTGCACGTTTGCAAAACGCGCCACAGAGTCTGAGCATACTCGAGCTAGATGAGGAAGCCGTTTGAATGGAAGACGATATTGTTGTGATCGGAAGTCGTGCGGCCTGCGGGTGATTGTTGTCAGTGCAGGTTCGCGCGTTTGCAAACGGATCTGTTGAGGCTAGGGAACTACTTCAATGAGGCCGCGATCACACCTGGCTTATGAAAGGTTTACGTCATTGTCATTGCAGATAGCGCGTGATTGAAGTGAGAGAGGCGAGTGTACGCACTTTCAACCCGCCCTCGGCATACCTGTACGTACGAGTTTCGACGCAGAAAGAGGTGTATATATATGAGATAATTTGCAAAACTGTCACCTCACTCGGTATGTAAGATGGTGCGAATTCGCGGCTCACTCGCCAAAAGTTCATATGCACCCACCTCGTCTGATCCGGCCACTCCCTGGAGATGACAGAAGGATTACAAGTTCGACCCCTCACTCGGGACCAAGTCGGGCTTGGAACCTTTTTGCATTTTTTTATAGCCTTTTCTCATCTTTCTTTTCCGCATTGCAAATATAATGCTGGCAATGTAAACAACAATACAAGATGCGCTTCGCTTATTTGAAATCTGGAATAGGAAGTTCCCGCACTCCTTGCTATGGCATCTCTCGTATCTACGTGAATTCATATCAACATGGAAAGATATAATTCATAAACTCAATATGCGTTAAGGCAAATACATAGGACAGTGTCCTGTAAGGTAGTGCCTATAACGGACGACCTGGCCATTAGGCGTTGCGCCTGGGGTCTAGGCAGTGCGAGAAAATGTACGTGCGAACAGTAGCCACAATAGACATCTAGCAGCGCACGAGGAGCGCCTGTTTGAGATAGCATCGGGTTGTATTCATTAAGGACCGCAGCTTAGAACCTGACTTGTGCAGGATCGCGTAGTGGGCGGCCCACGCGACATTGCCGTGCAGGACAACGATCCCCTTAGCCTCGCTGTCCTTTAAGAGCGAGAGGTAGAAACTATACACAATCAGTATAGAGTGTATGGCAAACGGACCGGCACGATTCGAGTAACTTCCATGATGAAAGCAGCGGCGTCCATTTAGAAAAGTACAGAATCCTCGGCTAG
>TARA_R110002003_G_scaffold52_11_pt1 | contig 10778 bp, 14 predicted proteins | sample TARA_R110002003 | Tara Oceans TARA_R110002003 (sample SAMEA4396441) | marine metagenome | biome: Westerlies Biome; feature: [SRF] surface water layer (ENVO:00010504); material: water (ENVO:00002006), including particulate matter (ENVO:01000060) such as... | depth 5 m | reverse complement strand
ATTTGGCAGCGTCCAACCAAATATATCGCAGACGATGAGAATGGCGGCATCCTTGTTATCGCCAGCTACGTAGGCATTGTGCTGACCGAGCTTGGTTTCCTTGCCAGTGGACTTTCCATTCCAGGCGAAGCCCGTTTTGCAGTTATCGCAAGACATGTTTTAAGGTTTGTGGACGAAGGATTCGAGGTAGATTCACTTCCGGAAGCTGGGGACAGGGTTCGGACACCGACAATGGAGGGGCTGGAGGGGTCTTTGATCGAGAGGAGCAAGCGCTTACTAAGCTCGGGTGGGGTATGACACGGGGGAGTTCCGCTGTCGGGAGGGGCAGAAGTAGGGACCGACATTTGGCCGCTGCCTTGGTGCATGGCTAATTGTTGCGGCCGGCAGATAGCGCCGTCTGCGGTGGCTGAAGTCTGAAGCTTTTGGTGGTGACGATGACGACACCACGGGGATAACTAGCGCGCGAAGCTTAGAACCGATGCGGTTGCCGACTTCTCGCCGACTCATAATTGTCTGGCTACACCTCACTGGTGGGATATTGACACGAACTCAGCAATTTGGAATGGGCACTCCCAATGGCGTCAAGTGCTCGAGGATACGTTCAAGCATCGCACCTTGAGACTCTCCGCAATCCGATCCAATTTAACCGCCGCCAATCAGTCGAAAACCACCGGTGTCAGGCCTGTGCAGTAGATCTTACGCTGCTAGATAAGTTGCCAGGACAGTGCGATATTGAACATATTGATTCATAGTCTTGGAGAACGACGAAACGGAGCAGGAGATACGACCTGTCTTTGCTATTTTCGTCTCGTGGCCCTAGAAAACCGAGCAGCAGTGGGTGATGAGGAAGCGGTTTTGGGATAGTAAGGGCATGCATGCGCGGCTGACGCTGGGCCATGCGTTTATGGTAATGTATGACGTTATGGAGGGCAGGGTGAGGACGATGAGGAGCATCGATCCGAGCATTGATGTTGATGGGTAGATTTGGGAGGCGAGAAGATAGCCGTTCATGGTTTGGAAGTGAGGTGAGAGGGTTAAAGTTACTGGCATCCGCCACGAAAAGTGTGCTTGTCTGACATTGGATATAACTTAGATGTCCCGACTAGCATTTTATAACGCTAGCCGACGCTTTCTTAAAGCTTCGCAAGAAGCTGCTTGCCTCCATCTCCACTCCCCAGCACAATCTCGTCGGTCCTCCAATCTGGATTGAACGTTACTCTATTCAGTGGATTTCTTCGGTGTGCCATATCAAACAACTCTTCATACACCTTTCCATCACTTCTTCCGAGTGCGCTGTCTAGCAGCCAGTCCGGAATCGACCAAGCATCCACTAATTTGACAGCATGCGGCCGCAGCTCCGTCATGAGCTGTAATATGGTGTCTTGCAGCGTATACACCGACTCAGGAGTGATAGCTGTCGTCATGGTGAACGCAGACGCATTCTGGTCGAGCGTGTAGAGTGCGTAGAGGCGGAAGCATGTTCGCAGGACGTCTGGTGTGGGTGACGATAGTGACGATGATGAGCTGCTAAACGAGTTGTAGAAGTTGGTCACGAGTATCGAATCCGAGTATGCTCGGCTCAGGTTGTGCAGTGTAATCATCATCGTTGTCCAGCCCTTCTTCTCTTTGACGCGGGCTTGGTAAGCCCGGTATGAGAGATCTGCAGCACGCCACTGAAAGATGTCGACAATTGCTTGGTCGTGGATTTGACCATCTCGGGTTACCGTCTGGGGTATACGATGGCTTCTGTTCTTGAGGTAAAACTGGAACAGCTCGTCTGTCGGGTCTTTGGGCGCGGCGTTACAGTCCCTTACGGCATCCGTCATCTTTTTAATCAGATAGGCAGCCACTTGTTGGGTAATCATCCAGTTGTCGCCTTCTACAGTTGGCTTGGACAAATAGTCCGAGTTGAGGCCCACGAGGCCACTCCCACCACCGAAGCCGTGACCACCCATTGCTCGCCGACAAGTCTCAATACCATCTGCCGCGAGCATCGTACATAAGCTTTTCAGCCCGCTCGACGCGCTGTGCAACTCGGCTAGAGGACCGAAGTCACCCTTTTCAATGGTCTGTCTGCTCTTGCGATAGAGCTCGTACATATACTCACCGGTGTAATGCAGAGCGAAGGTAGTGGCGAGTAAAGGCAAGATCCTGATTTGTACGGTTGGATAATCCAGAACCTTCATCTCGTCGTCCTTGGAACTCTTCGAATCCCTGTCCTTAAACTGCCTCCGTATCGAGCAGTAACGTACTGCAACGGTAACGGCGCGCGCCAAGACCAAGCGCGCGTGCATGATGATCTGTCCGCGCACGAAGGTGAGCGAGCCATAGACTACGGCGGGATGACCCGTTCGAACGAAGGCGCCCGTTTCGTCCGATACCTCTGCATATCGCGATAGCATAGCTGATCTGGGAACGCGAAAACGGTCGAAGAGCATGTAACCATTGTCCATGGATGCATAGCCTGGGAACAGCGTTGTTAGCGATGGTGTCGTGTTTAGGCGGTATCGAACTGGCGCACTGAATATCCCTTGCGTAGGATCGCATGGCGTCTTCAGGGGTGCAAGAACTATGTGAAGGCATTCGCAGGGTACGGGTACCGAGACAGACTCACCGTATTTCGGCCCGATATCACCAACGGCTATGCCTGGCAGCGGCTGGTGTGTCTCCTTGTCCCGGATCTGCAGGATGAAGGTCTGCGGGCCGTGGTTGGTGAGCTCGGTCGGGTTGTTTGGCTTGGGCAAGAGCAACTGTGCGACCACGATCTATGCACACGATCTGAGTTAGATTTTAGGTTCCAAGGCGACCCGTGTGCGGGTTACACAGCGGGCTACTGGTGCGACGTACGGCATGTGTGGCTGTTCTGCCCATGGATCCATTCCACCATTTACTGGCTGTCAGATGTGGACTGTGTATCTCGAATTCCTTCTTGGTCGGGTCCCATGTCGCTGTTGTTTCGAGCCCGCGCACGTTGCTGCCGTGGCCGAGTTCAGTCTGCGCATAGCATCCAATGATGTCGTAATTGAGGATCTGGGGCATCCAGTATGCCTGCTGTTCCTTTGAAGCTTGTTCCCGCACGGTGGTGACTGTTACATGCAATGGCGGTGTCAACTAGACGCCCCGGTCGCACAAAAGCATCGACTTACCAAACATGGACATGTGCAAGAAGTACGGTGACATCTCATCGTTGAGGTATTCGGCCGTGCTGTAGTCCTCATGGTGCCACCCTTCGCGTCGGATGATGCGTTGGATTGCTTTTGCCCTGGCCAGCCCCAGCTGATATCGCTCAGGCCGCGAAAGGTTCAACTGCTGGTCCTTTTTGAACAGCGGTTCCTTGCGGAGGACCTTGAGGACCTTCTCTTGTCGCTCGAGGAAGCCATCGCGTCCAAGGAGGTGCTTGGCCAGTTCCGTGACATTGACAGCCGAGCCGTCGCGTTCGGCTTGCAGCGTCGCTGTGCCGTCGTGGGCCGGTTTGAGGTGATTGGTGAAGTCTGACATGGTGCACTTGATCGCTCGCTTGTGCTGGTGCTGTTACTGAGAAGATCAAGCCCGGCTGAACAGTGCGGCCGCACGCTCGAGTGAAAGCGCACATCGTGACCTCAGTATCAGACGCGCCTCCGGCAACAGTGCGGAGATGGGTCGACGCGTTCCTAGCCTCGGTAAGTTGTATCCAGGTGTTGTTGTGGCTTGAGCATCGAAAGTCGCTGGTGAGGCGCGTCACAATGCGGGGTGTCGCCCACGCAGAGCGGCGAAGCTGGGGTAATTTTCGGCACACGGAAATAGGCACTACTCCCAGCCTACACAACTCACTCACACATCTCATAGCCGATACACCATGGCCGCTGCCGGCGTGCGGTGCAGGTACAAGGTCAGCAACGCGCCCCATGCAGTAACATTGCTTGTGCGACGTGACGACTGTAAGCCCATACATTGAGACGCGTAAGCAAGCTAACCAATGCAGACCCGAATTTCAACAATAAGCCAGCAGACGACCATTGCCGCCTAATCATGCCAGATACCTCCCAAAAGCAAACATAGTTGTACAGGATATCAGATGTCCAGACCCAAGCCTTGAAATCAGACACCGGGAAACATGCCCAATACCGAATACATCGCCATCCATATACCGAATTGCTTTCATCAACATCCTGGTGCATCGGTGCACCAGACAGCCTTACAAGGCTCAAACATCAACCGGTCGAGAGGCGGTGCATGTTGCTCGTCGACGCATCAATCGATCACCGCATCTGCCCAGCTCTTCAGCCCACCCTCTTCACTAAGAACACGATCCATGTCCTCCTGAGCAAGCCGGACCAGGATCTCAAACGGCGCTTCCGCCCCATTTACAGGCTTCCTCCTGCGTGGGAGGAAAATCATCCCCCCATCGCTCGGATTGTACAGGCGTCTGATGAACTCAGGTCTGCCGTCGAGCGACTTCGTATCCAGGTCTGTACCAGGTATACCCCAGGAGAGGTCCGCGGCAAAGTTCAACCAGGATGTGATGTACATGTCCGTGCCGAATCGTAGCGCGAGGGCGCACTCCGTATCCCTGATACGCTCAATGGACTTGAAGAAGGCCATCTGCCTCGCGATCCAATCGTTGTTGACCTTGCCGATGGTGCTCTTGATCTTCTTGATGACGTGGAGAACAGTCTCCTCGGTTACACTATATCGCATGTCAGCTTCTTTCACCGGGATAGCGGGTGACGCAAGATCTAACATGACGATCCATGCGACCTGGATGTCGCGGATCGAGAGGTGGTGATGGGAACACAACTGACCAACGTTCCGCTAGCAGGTCTGTAATTTTCAGGGTGCCCTTCGAGAACAGTGCCATGTTACCCATATACTCGGCTGTCTCGGGAGGCTGTTGTCTCCTTCTCAAGTCGGTCGCAATACCAACATTGGTGTCCGTCATGCCGTGGTTCAGTAACCTTTCGCCTCTCGCGCGCGTAACGTGCGTCCATACTAGTGCCGCAAGGACGTTGCACATGGTCGGTGGATCTTTCTCCGGAAAGTGTCGTCGCAGTTGATCGCGAAACTCGCGGACGCGGGCCGCAGGCATGACAAAAATCTTCTGAGAGCACGCCGTGGCCGATGGGAGTGTCCGCTTGTAATCGTAGATGCCGTCGCAATAGCAATCTGCCACCGGGCTGTCGAGCGAGGGGGATGGGAGATGGACGCGGGCCTCGAGTTCCAGTCGCATAATTGACTGCTGCTCAGCAAGGCTCACTGGTGCTGGTCATGTTAGCAACGGGTGTCGTCGATGACAATCATGACGCTTCGTACCAAAGTCCTCCTTTATCTCGAGTTCACGTGTGCCAGCAGCCTTTGAGACATTTACGCTGAACGCAGTCCAGAAAGTGGTTACTCCCGAGCAGTCCAGTATACTGTGATGGATGTACATGCTCAACACCAGTCCACCAGGGATGAAGCATGCCTGTACTCTCATTGCTGGAGCATCGCTCTTGGTGAAATCCACTTGTCCTTCGCCAAACGCAGGAATGCCTGGAAAGTCTGCGAAGTCGTCCGGGACGAACATGTGTGCGTGAAAGGCGCTTGACGGCATACCGTCTCTGCGGAGCTGCTCGTATGTATATGGAAAGGTCTTCTCATCATAAGGAATTTGCTTGGAACGCATCAACTTGCTCATGTCGTCATCCGAAACACTGGCAGGATAACGGAGGGTCAACCGTCCCGACTCACGATTTGCCAGACTCAAAGTCCCGGCAAGGAAGGGAAATCGTTGTAAAGTCAAACGTAGCCCCTGTGCGAGAGCTTTGATGGCTGCTTCGGCCTCATTTTGATCAGGGAACTGAACTCGCGGCTTAGTCATGTGAGACGACGAGAACGACTGGTGCACTCACCGGAAAAATAGACAATGTTTGTGTGTAGACACGGACTACATTCTGGTCAAGGAAAGACAGGTGGAAAGCTTTACTCTCCGTCGGGGGAGGGCTGCTTGTTCTCACAATCATGCTAACAGAGCGAGAAGCGATACTAGCAATGGAGTCAAGGAGCCAGGGCTTGCGCAGTGTTAGCGGGAGGTCCAAAGACATGGCTGGGCCTCTCGCTAGTCGGTGTGTATATATATTCACGGAAGAGAACAGTCACACCCTCGCGTGGGCGTGGGTGTGGGTGAGCAAAACATGCAGAGAGGGACCACGAGAGCTCTCATTTTACCAGCAGTGCCCCTTCACCGCACGGCGCAAGGCCCTTCGAGCTTCGTGTGTAACGGCAGGCGGCATTGGAGTCGTCTGGCGGGCCGAATGCGCTAGAGGCCGCTAGTGCCGCAAGCGGTAACACGCGGTCTCGCTGGCCCGGTTCCCCGCAGGCTAGGGTGCTTATTTTGGGGCCCTGCCCTGCGACTTGCGCCCAACGTTTCGTTCTCCCGATGCCCCGTCCGCCTCGTTCACCGTGCCTGGGCTGCCAGACCTCGCGGATGCAGGCGAGATGCAGCCGGAGCTGCGGGAGCGTTCAGCGACGCTCCACCGACCTGGTACTGGAAAGGCAAGGACATGTCAAATTCCCGCTTCCTGCGCGAGACATCTCACTGCGGCGGGGCATTAGGCGACAGCTCACAATGCAGCTCGAAAACGATCAATAAGTTCGCCTCTTGCAGCCATATCCTGGCTAGACAGGGGCGTGGGCGACCGGCCCTCTCTTTGTTGCCCTCCGCGCTGCTTGGCCCGCCGACAAGCCCTATGCCTCGATGATGTCGCGCACAGCACGAATGCGGCACAACATCGTTCCGCAGGGCTGATCACAGCTGGATTGGACCGGCTCTGGCGTGCGAGCGATCGAGGCACGCCACAGCTGTGATGCCACGAGAGGGGCGCCCGATCATCTCGTGCTGCATTACCTACGTGTGGACTGACAGGCCGAGACGTTGCGTCCGGTCGCCGCCTCATGCCGTGTCAACTTGAGGCTGCCCCTACTACCAGGTGCATGGAAGCCCGAGCATTTCCTGTGAAACAAAGCGTACGAAGACTTCGCATGCGTCATGATCAATTCCATCGCCAATCATCTGAGATGACTGTTCAGGCAGATAGCGGTGAGGACTCTGACAATTCGAACCCACACAGAATTGGCATAAGCGAGAGCGAAGCAGCAGTCCCAGATGGACACGTTGCGGGCGGAGCGTCCACTTGCCATGGAGGACGACAATAGTCGCCAGCGCAACCGCTCCCCCTTGACTCAATTACGAGCATACCACTGGAAATTGTGACCAAGTGTGCCGCGGCAGCGAATGTGAGTGTGGCTTGTGTGACGAGTTGAGCCGGGGCGCTATGCAGCCGCCGTTGGGCTGTGACATGAGCGATCCAGTATGCTAATCTATGCTCTCACTGCATATCCGCAAGCCATGAAGTGTTCAGTAGTTCAAAGCACTCGAGCCGATGTCACATATCGGGGCTGCTGAGTGATGGATTTGGATACCCTTGTGCAAGCATCCACATGTGGTGCGACACATGCGCGACTTTTGCGCTGTTTGCGAATGGTCGAGCTACCGCTGGACGGTTGGTTGCCCTCTTCACACATGAACGACACCAAAGCGCAGAGCGATTGGCGGAAATCTCAGCCGCGTACCTGAGAATGGCCGTCTGTCAGAGAGCAAGGCTGCTATACAGAGACTGACGGGACGCGCGTGGCTTCACTGGGAGCCAACAAAGATGATAAAGTGTGGTCCAGCACAAGATACTGGCACTCATGTAAGGCCACTGTGGAAGCCCGCGGTTTGGAGGACGGTGCCAAGGGTGGCAACCGAGTGAAATGTCGTAGGGCTGTCATCAAGCTTACTGGAAGTCCGCGATATGATCGTGTAGCTCCCTGCTGGTTGACAGCGTGTCCGGCTGAGACTGCACTGTATGCAGACCAAGTGTCGCTGAGAAAGATTGGTCTGAGAGATTTGCTGGGGATGTGCAGCTGGTTGAATACTGAATATCGAGGCGGAGAAGGGAGTTTAGACGCAGCCACTGAATACCGATAAGCCTCGCGAGGCTGTTAGCGCCGGAAGCGACTGAGGCTGCGGGGTAAGATCCAGGGTCTTCCCCGCGATCTCGTGGGACAGACGATCGACAGGGAAGAGTGGCGTTGCCGACATTTGCCAGACGCGACGACATCTTGGAACGACTCGCATGTGTCGTGTCTTACTCCTGATGACTGGCGTGACGTTCCGTCCATTCGATCCCCGTGTACTTATCGAGCCATGGCACAAATGAACAAGTAATTGGTGCATGTCCTACGCGATTTGTCCGGTAGCAGCATGGAAGACCGGTCGTTCATGGTCCCAAGTCATGTGGGTTATAATGTCCTTCCAAATACCGTATGTAGTTCCCGATCCCTGGAGATGCCGTCGCTGACTGGTCCCACTGCTGACTCTCTCAGCCACTCTTCAGCCGACTCCTTCGATACGCCGGGCGGACGCCCGCACGCATAGCCATCGACGATGTCCGCTCGAACCACCAGAGAACGCACCTTGAGCTTCTCTCTGATGTTCTCGCACTGCGCGAAACAATTCTGAACACGATCGATCCTACGACACTCGAAGCACTAGAGCGGCGGGAAGAGGTATATATCGCTATCGTGGCTGCTGGTGGTTATGAATACACGGTCGCTATGCTAGCGGTACTTGCGTTAGGAGCTGCTGCCGTTCCGATCACACCGGCCTTACCGGTGGAAGAGGCGGCGTACTTTGTGGAGAAGTCGAGGTCGGCCTTGGTGTTGGTGAGCTCCTTCGATCTGAAGAAGTGCTGCGACTTGGAGAAGCGTATCGCAACGACAAGCAACGAGCACTTCCGAGGCATACCCATAGGACCTTGCACGTACACGCCGACGCTCGATGCCGCTGACATTTTGATCTCGTCTGATCGTCCGTTGGAGGAAAATGCGCCTGGGGTCGTGATCTTCACCAGCGGTACGACAGGGCCTCCCAAAGGTGCTGTCATGCGTAGGTCGTTCGTGTTTGATTGTGCATTGTCCGTGGCAGATCATTATAGGCTGACCGAGGATGATGTCATGCTCCACGTCCTTCCAGTGCACCACGCCACGGGGGTAGGCATCAACTTCTTTCCGTTTCTTATATCGGGAAGTCGTATAGAGTTCCGTAGTGGTGGTTTTGACGAAGTGTGGATGTGGGAGCGATGGAAGCAAGGTGCCATCGACTCTCGCCAACGGCTGACCTTCTTCTCTGGTGTGCCAACCATCTACATGCGAATGCGGCGCCACTATCAACATACTCTGCATAAGTTGCCACCTCGGGAGCTGGCAATGTATATTGCTGGTGCAAGGCAGTTCCGTGCTTGCCTGTGCGGCACGTCAGCTTTGCCTCAACCGCTGAATGACTTCTGGACAACTCTAATGCAGAAGAAGATCATTCAGCGGTATGGCGCCACCGAGTTTGGAGCTGTCTTCAAGGTGCGGCTCGATGATAAGAAAGTGCCTGATGGTTCGGTGGGCGAGATTGCGAGCGGAATCGATGTGAAGTTGTCAGAAGGCGACGAAGGCGAGGTGCTCGTGAAGAGTCCGGTTCGTGTGACTTGCGATATCCGTGCATTATACTTGCTGACTCACGCCTAGCACATGTTTTCAAAGTACTTGCATGACCCCGAAGCGACGAACAATGCTCACAATGAAGACGGCTATTTCCGGACTGGCGACATCGCGCGACGCGAAGGAAAATACTATTACATTGTCGGCCGAGCGTCGCTGGACATAATCAAATCTGGAGGGTTCAAGATCTCCGCATTAGACATTGAGCGCGAATTGCTGGGTTTGCCGTACGTCGCGGAAGCTGTGGTTGTTGGAGTCGCAGACGAGGAGTTTGGGCAGCGAGTGGCAGCCCTCGTCTCGCTTCAGGAGGAGGAGCTGACGGACGCCTTCCTGGAAACGCACGGCAACACTGAGTACATGCTGACCATAGCGGACCTGCGCAGAGATCTGCGCAACCGACTGGCGGGATACAAAATGCCAACCTTGCTGCGCATTGTCAACGGCGAGCTGCCCAAGACGGTGACCGGAAAGGTGCAGAAGAAGATCTTGGGCCCGAAATTCTTCCCAACCAACTATCAGACGTGTCCGGAGGTACAGCAGTGGGTGACGTCGCCTCGTCAATTAACGAAGCTGTAGATAAGTACTATGTAGAATAAATCCGACTTCAACAGGCTGAATGTAGTCGCAGAATCTGAGGTCGCTTGTATGTACGGGATGTTGAGATCGAGGTGGGTGAGTCACGCCTCGCAAAGCAGGCGTGGACGAGCATGTGACGTCCACATAGGGTTGTACGACACCGTCATCTCCTGCCAATTAACGAGGCTCTGCATGTCAACTGCTTCGATTGCGCAGGAGGATTTGGCTTCAGTCATTGTCCACAATTCATGTGCACCTTGTCTTAACCAGGCGTGACCTGCAACCTTCACTTTGCGAAGGCATCGCCCCACTACAAAGCCGCCAGACGCACCGTCTTACCAGAGTAGCCATTCAGACTGCATCGAGATCCATTGAATTTGGAATACACTACTCGACGCAGGCATGCAGGTTACAACTAACCTCAACGATTTCCTGATAAGTCTCTTGCGTACCTACGACTGCCACACATCTCGGGCAGCTGAGACCGGAACTTCCCCTTGCCTTTTCTTTGCAACTAGAAGCTTCCCATGTTCACAGATCGCTAGGTTCTTTCGGGTCAAACCCAGCAGATCCGAGACATCCTGCCCGCCACAAATGCTGGACTCGTGCTCGCTTCCCGCTTGCATATGCACGATTACCCGCCCATTTGGTTC
>TARA_R110002003_G_scaffold121_19_pt1 | contig 10793 bp, 8 predicted proteins | sample TARA_R110002003 | Tara Oceans TARA_R110002003 (sample SAMEA4396441) | marine metagenome | biome: Westerlies Biome; feature: [SRF] surface water layer (ENVO:00010504); material: water (ENVO:00002006), including particulate matter (ENVO:01000060) such as... | depth 5 m | reverse complement strand
GGGTATCGCTCATATCTTCGTTAGGCTTGCGCTCCATATTGCAGTCATGATCGGTTGAGAATCTCGAAGCGTGCTGTCTCATGCCTTTGCGTCTTGGCAGAGAACCTGGTGATAAGAGCTCCGCGTAGCCTTGTGAGTCACACGGAGCAGTGTTGAATTGTTCATGCGTTCCACCGCCCTTCGTCTCCACGATTGGATCGTTCGGGCATCCATCGAGATCTTCATCACCAAGATTGGACTGCGGAGACGGGTATGCTCCAATGCCGTAGGGCGTAGTGCGGGGTCCAGCCAATACACCTTCCGATGGGAAGCTGAGGGGGCTTTTCAAAGGAAGGACTGAAGAAAGCGCAGTCCCACGGTCAGTCGACAAGTCACCGCACGTTTCTTTCTGTGAGAGGCCTGTTCCAGCGGTCAATAGAAAACCATGTAACACGGTAGAGTGCACTTACCTGGCTTTTTCCGAGCCCTAAGATTACTTAGAGCATTGCGTGTCTGCTTTAAAGAACGACCCGATAATTCGGCCAGGCTCAAAAGTTGTTCCTTGCTAGGATACGGTGATTCACGATTGTCTAAAAGCCAGTCTTGCAAAACCGTGTTCTGTGCCTTGCGCTTTGGACGAGTCTTAACATGGGCTGTGCTAAAGAGAGTGTTATTCTCACCCCCTCCCCCAGAGATGGTAAACATTGGTGTCTCAAGATCTTGCCATTGGGTTTTGTCCAGATGATACGGAAAGCGCCCAGAGTCAGTGTCGTAAGACCCTGGAGAAGTGCTAGAGGGATTCTCATTCGTAATGTCATGCCAAGGTACATCCGCATGGGTCTTCGAGTTGAAGGCTTTGTTGAAGTCTTGGTTGAAGTCTTGGTTGAAGTCTGTGTTGAAGTCTTGGTTGAAGTCTGTGTTGAGATCCGGATAGATTGACAGGTTGAAATGTATGTCAGCAGGACAGACATAGAGTGTGTCATTGCTGAAATTAGACCTCAAGTCAATCTCAGGAACTCCACTTGGCTCGGAAGATGTGTTTGCGTCACTTTGAACATTTGGTGACGAGACAATTGCACGCCCTGAAGCCGGTGACTCACGACCGTGTTCAGCGGATCGAAAAACGTGAAACAACGCTTCAGAATCCGCGGGTGGCAGTAAATCCCAACTACTGCTTCGTCAGTGGATAAAGGCTGTGGATGAAAGAGAGACAGTAGAGTAGGGATGTCTCGGCAATATGTAATCGCGCAGGAAGAGGCGCACTCATTAACAACAGTCACATGCCGCGATTAAAGGAGAACTTGGGTATGCCCTTGAGTTGAACAGTATAATTGCGTACGTACCAAGGCTCATACTCATGCGCTGAAAGCGACGAGGTCGAAGTCGCGAAGGGAGAGGCATCGATGAGCGTGCAAGGCTGGTGGTCGCCAAAGGAGGGTTGAGAAGGAAAATTGAACAACGAGTTGCAAGGCTCCTGAGCACCGTCCCACAGCGCCAAAGGTGAGTCCAATGAAAAACTGGTATTGCTATGGGCATGTTAGCAAATCAAGGATACTTTAGTAGTACGAATGCTCGGGTTGTGAAGCACTACATAAACAGCGTGCAAAGCTCCACAGCGATACAAATCATAGTGGCCACACATTACAGGTAGCATAGAGCGAGGGCAATACACCACACCACAGGGAGACATGACTTACTGTAGAAATGATAATGACGATCGTTCGTCGTTAGCGTGCGCGAAGGTGTGCCGCGGGGAGTCCGCGGAGGCGCACGGTCCTTTCTCTGTTTCAGCCTGGGCAAGGACCATCTCAACTAACATGTACAAATATGCCACAATCACAGGTTCAAAGTGGTCGCAAAAGATGAGGGCATGAAAGATGGGCTTCAGTAGCAGTCGGAACCCTTTTCAGCCTTTTCAAATGAGCTTCAAGGAGGTTGACTGAAGGGTTGCCATCGACAATTGCTAATGTGATTGGCTGCAAGTTCCATCCTTTGCCCAGAGACTGCGATTCCTTTGCCCGGAGTCTGCGATGTCATTGCCCGGAGTCTGCGATGTCATTGCCCGGAGACTGCGATTCGCTCGTCGGGAGGGATCAACTTTGTGCCGATGGTGGCGATGATTTTTTCTCACTGTAGAGCCTGTGGGTTACGTGGCAGATACGATTTATCGTGCCTTTAGAAGCGCATCATTATAATCGCAAGTTTGCGTATGGAATATCGCGATTTGGAAGAAAGTGACTCTTCCTGGTGGCGACAGTCGTGATATCCGATTGGTCGGGACCAGATAAGCACGGAAGGAAGCGCTAGCAACGTCAGTTTTGTTTCGCCAAAGCCACCTGTATAACAGGATTACTAGAATAGTTCCGGGAAAGCAAGGCTACCGCATTCGACGGCTGTTCATCAGAAGGATACAGCAGCGAGACACACCCGTTTAGCTGGAGACATGCACGACAGCCAATTGATCGAATGCCTCTTCGAAAAGAATAGCTTTTGTGCAGGATATGTACGCACTGCTTTTCGTTGTTCAGGAAAGTGAGATTTAAGATCTAGCCTGACTTCACCAACATCGCGAACGCCGTGTTGAATGCAGCATCCGCCTAGAGCGCTTTCACTGCCACGCATCCGACTCTTGGCCACGTGACGGACAAGTCGCCTATGGCATACAGGTTACCCCAATCCTGCACAACGACCCCAGGAATTGCTGAGCACATGCCCAAATTTACGGCTCACCTGGCCACACAGTGTCCGCAATACTCCTCACAAGCTTCAACTTCTTGACCATGTCCTGATACCCCAAGTCGTTGCCCTCAGCATGTGATGCAAAACCGCACTGTGGGCTCACACAGCACTGCTTGATAGCGTCCTCGCGCGATTGGCCAGTACCCTTCGCGATCCAGTCCGCAGCCTGGTTCACACGGGCTATCATCTCGTCCTTGTCTTCGAGCTTCGGGAATTTGGATGTGATGACACCAAGCACAACGTTCTTGTTTTTTGGTAGGTGAGCAAGCGGCTCGAAACCACCAGCACGCGGCGTGTCGTACTCGAGGTAGTATGTGTCCACGTTCAAGTCCTGGAACAACTTCTTCGCAATGTTGTCGTATGCGCCTTCGGAGAAATGCCTGCTGCCAACGTAGTTACCACGGCAAAGATGAATGCCGAGATGCATGTCCGATGGTCGCTCGAAGCACTTGTTGTAGAACTTTACATATGAGTCGAACATCTCGTCGGCGGTCTTGTCGTTCGTCTTGTCGGCGGCCCAGCCCTCCAACATGTCTTTCGAGCAAAAGTATGCCAGATTGGGGTCATCGATCTGGATATTCCTGATGCCGAGCGAATGCAGGATTTTGAGCTCCTCCTGATACGCCTTCGCAACGTCCGCGAAATACTCTTCGTCGTTCGCATAGACCTCTTTGGGGAAGCTCTTTCCGTTCATATAGCGGAAGTGATACCACGATGGCGAGATGAGCGTGATCTTGATGTTTTTCCATTCGCTTTCAGGCAGTAGCTTCTTCATAAGATCGACTTCGCGCTGGTTGCTCGATGTTCCAGAGTGCTTGATCTTGTCGACACAGACAGTGACGTGGTTGGGAACTTCTTTCGCCTCCATGAACGATTTGACGTCTGGTGCGTAGGGTCGGAAGATATCCTTGTCATAGCCCTTGAGAACACCGAGTTGGAGCTCCTTCATGCCGTGAAGTGTTTCGAAGAATGTGCCCCAGAACATGTGCCTATCTCTAGTCAGCCATACACATCCAGGGAAGACCGTTGTGATGCTAGCGCTCACCTTGTATACTCCCCACTAGAGACGACCTTCAATCCGCAGTCCTGCTGCATCTTGACGACCTCCGCGACGGACTTGTCCTCGAGTGGGACGAGCTCGTCGAGCGTCGCTTTGCCTGAGGCGACATCGTATCGCTTCTGGACAAGCTCCTGAGGTCGAAGTAATGAGCCGACATGCTCAGCGCGGAACGGTGGGCTTCTCTTGAGGGTAGTCATTTTCAAAGAAATGTACAGAGGGCAAGACGTCTGTGAAGGAATCGCAGACATCGTTCTCCGAGAAAGCTGCCCCTCATCTTGTTTCTTGCCCCGCAATTACACCTGAATTGGATGTTATGGACCCTAGAAAAGTCCCTGGATTTTACCCATTCTTAGGTGCCGCTCTCGGGTAAACAATGGCAAACCGTCTGAAATAAGACGGGATTGGAGAGAGAAGAGGGGTGGCGTAGGGGCGAAGTGGGCTGCAGCATTGAGCTATGGTGGGGCCATGCTTGTAAGAATGTGTGACCCTGCTTAGCGTCATCGATGTTGCGGTCGGTGCAGGCAGGTACGCGATTGATTCTGACAACACACTATCAAGTCCAGCATCTCCCAGGTGCGTTGAAGCGCGCAGAGAGAACACCTCTCCTTCGGACTATTCGACAAGAAGGTTCGTATCAGTCGACGTCATTTGCAAATTGGCTGCAGCCTGCAAAGCGACGCAAGGATGAAGCTCTGGCTGTGCTGCGGCATATACCTGGAGCTCCACAATCCGTTCAGCAAGAACAAGAAAACACCCGATGCGGCGAACCAGCAACTGTTCCAGCAAACGCATACCGACATAGATCCACGAACAGGACGAGCGAAGCATCCGAAGCTGGATGCTCCAGAAGTGCGGCACTGATGTATGATGTCATACCTGCTGCGATCCATGGTGGCAAGAACGGACATAACGTTCTTCTGCAAGACGTTTTTGTAAGCGTCGATAGCGACGGGAGTTATCCGCGGCCAGAAGACGCAATGCCGAAGCTCGGAAACAGCTACCCCGCGCTAGGTGAACGTACAAATGGTGTCGGCCATCCCATCAAGACGACTTGACGAAATCAACACATTGGCAAATTTTGAATAATCACCATCGTCCACACCTATCACCACAATGACACGCGTTCTTCTTACCGGAGGCAGTGGCTTCATCGCCGCACACACACTTGACATTCTCCTGGACCATGGACACTCGGTTGTGACTACCGTGCGGACACAAGCAAAGGCGGACAAAATCAAGGCGTCGTACAAGAGCTACGTCGACCAGGGCAAACTCGAGTTTGCTATCGTACCGGACATTGCCCAACCCGATGCATTCGAGAAGGCTGTGGTCTCTGACCCTCCTTTCGAGGCTGTTCTCCACACTGCCAGCCCGTTCCACTTCAACGTCACTGATGTCCAGAAAGTGAGTGCAAACATCGCAGATTTGGCATTATCTGCTGAACATGACAGGACTTGATTGACCCGGCCGTGATTGGAACGACTGGCATTTTGAAGGCGATCAAGAAGAGCGCGCCTTCAGTCAAGCGCGTCGTCATCACATCGTCTTTCGCATCCATCGTCAATGGTAGCAAGGGTTTCTGGCCAGGACATACCTACTCGGAGGAAGACTGGAACCCAATCACCTCACAGGAGGCCACCGAGAACCCCATGATGGGCTACAGGGCTAGCAAAACCTTCGCCGAAAAGGCTGCATGGGATTTTATCGAGAAGGAGAAGCCCAACTTCACACTCTCGACCATCAACCCACCAATGGTATTTGGTCCGATCGTAAGCTTCCCATCGGTTTCCTGGTGGTGCGGCTGCTAACTTGTGTCTCAGGTGCACGCCCTGGATAGCCTGGAGAATATGAACACATCAAACCAGCGCATCCTGAGCGCAGCCCAGGGCAAGTTCAAGGACGAGATCCCACCGAGCGGAGTACATCTGTGGGTAGACGTCCGCGACGTTGCCGAGGCACACGTGGCAGCATTCGAGAAGCCAGACGCTGCCAACAAGCGTTTCTTCACGACTGCTGGCTACTTCTCGAATAAGTAGTTGTGCCAGATCATCAAGGAGAACTTCCCAGAGTTCAAGGACCTGCCAAGCGACTCGACGCCGGGCGGCGACTACCCCGAAGGCACACCGGACAAGGGATTATACGGGTACAACAACAAGCGATCCATTGACATTCTGGGTCTGAAGTACAAGACTCTGGAGCAGTCGATAGTCGACACGGTCAAGTCGTTCCAAAAAAAAGGCTTGTGATGCAAGCGAATGCGAAGGTGCGATGACCTCGATATAGTGAGGAGCAATTCAAGTGTAGGTAGTGTTTAAACTTGTATTGCGCATGTAAACTATGTACGCGCCGCTAGCCGCAGCGAGAATGACGCACAGGTGGAAGTCTTATTGGCACTGCGCTTTGATGTGTCAGTAGGTGTATGAACCACGCGATAGAAACATAGAGATAGACAAGTGCAATCAGCCTGTTGAGCTTGAAATTTTTTAGACTTCACCGTCCTGATGAACTCGGAAATTATTGTTGTTTGATCATCATAATGCAAGAAAGAAAGTGAGAAACGTGGGTTGACTTACCAATGCTGAAAACTCCGTCGATTGCCTAACAGGCTTCCACGACATGCTGCATCATACTGGAGGCTACGTGTCGGTCGCGTGTTGGAGTGATGGAAAGAAGAAGCTGGGATCGCGAAAGAAAATTAGTAGGGCTCGGGAAAACATCGGGCCACCGGTGTTGCTGCCCCACCAACCAAGCCCGTCGAATGCACCCAGCGACACAACCCTCGAGTCTCAACACCACTAAAGTTCACCTCAAGTCTCCCGCCTTTGTGCGCTTTGCATCACAAACTGCCATATCCTCGATTCGACTCCGCCTGTCAAAATTCAGCATGTGTAAGTTTGCACCAGCACTTGCCCCGCTTCTTTATGCGCCCTGCGACTAACCGTTCGTACAGCTTCCTACGAAACAGTTGGCAGTACGTCCTCCATCTTCCCGACCCGAGCGCTCTCATAAGGCCTTCTTGCAACACTCTGGCTGTCTAGACAGCGGCTGACCTTGGCTTTCAGAGGAGTTCGTCCAGTTCTACTATGCGACGTTCGACTCCAACCGGGCTGGCCTCGTCGGTCTCTACGTACGTGACACAAAAGATGAGAAGGAGGCAGAGACTTACGCATAGTACCTGTAGCGCGACCAGTCGATGCTCACATTTGAGGCGCAAGGCACGTTGGGCACTGCGGCTATTGTAGAGAAGCTCCAGGTGAGGAGGTCCGTCTGGCCTGACAAAGGGGCGTCGCTCACATCCGCAGAACCTCCCGTTCCAGCAGATACAGCACCGCACCGACACCATCGACGCGCAGCCTGTCGGCGACGAGGGTGTCCTCGTCTTGGTGACTGGCGCACTTCTGGTGGGTTGGCTCCCATATATACGCACTTAGCTGGGGCTTACATGCGCGTAGGTTGAAGGTTCCGATAGGCCTATGGGTTTCACCCAGTCCTTCCAGCTGCGAAAGGAGATTGGCGCTGGCGGCCAGGAGAGCTGGTACGTCTTCAACGACATCTTCCGCCTCGTCTACTCCGCCGCATAAGCTCCGAGCACGATCGGTTAGACAACATTTACGCGATTTCTTCCATGTTCAGGATCTTGAACGGTGAGGGGGGGAACACTGCGGCAGCAAAAGCGGTGCGCGCACAAAGCCTGGGATAGGGTACCGGCAGACTATGTACGCGCCAGTGCGGCAGCGGCGGTGGTTTATGGCAGGAGGCAACTGATTGTATTTGCACGATAAATCGACAGAATACACCAGAGTTGAGAGTCAACACATATTCCATACAGCGTTTCCGGCCCGACTGTTTGAGGCTACCCGTTCACTGTGTTTCCGAACCTTTTCCGCGCTTTATCCGGGCGGGATGAGTGCTTAGCCGTTCTCGCCGCCCCGCGGTCACTTGCCGAACCTCGAGCATCGGAGTCTGGAGCTTAGCTTACCACAACCATGGCATTGTGCAGTCAAAAGTTCTTGTCCGCAAGACTTCTTCACTTCTTCTGCTTCCCTCTGCCGATATCCTAATAGCCCACTTCTCGTCCTTTAGCGTTGCATCCGCGCCCCACGTTTCACACAATGGCAGGATTCGTCCAGAAAGGTCTCAAGAACATCCTGCAGAAGAATCCAAACGATGTCGTCTTTCTGTCTGCACTTCGAACACCCGTAACACGAGCAAAGAAAGGCGGTCTCAGAGACGCATACGACCACGAACTGCTCGCTGCTGTACGGTCACACTCTGCTCCTCCTCAAACCCGACTGCTAATTGCGCCAACAGGTCCTCAAAGCCACCATCTCCAAAATCCCCAATCTCGATCCCTCCAAAATAGACGATGTGTGCATCGGCACAGTCCTGGCTGAGCTCGGCGGCTCAAAAGCTGGTCGCATGGCAGCGAACCACGTCGGCATTCCCACCACCACATCCTTCAGCACAACAAACCGCGCATGCGCATCCGGATTAAGCGCCATAACTAACATTGCAAACTCAATCGCTGTCGGTCAGATTGACGTCGGCATTGCAGGAGGCATGGAGAGCATGACGCGCAATTACGGCAGTAGAGCCATCCCAACCGAGCTGTGGCACGAACTCAAAGACAGCCCAGTCAAGGAGGCAAAGGACTGCATAATGAGTATGGGCATCACATCTGAAAACGTCGCGTCGAGATATGGAGTCAGCAGACAAGACCAAGACGCATTCGCCGCCCAATCACAACTCCGCGCCGCCAAAGCGCAAAAAGAGGGCCTCTTCGACTCGGAAATCGTGCCCGTGACAACGCGCTGGATTGAGCCTGAGAACCCGGAAGACGTCAAGACCGTCACGGTCACAAAAGACGACGGCATAAGAGCCAACACCACCGTCGAGAAACTGGCGTCCATGAAGCCCGCCTTCAAAGCCGACGGAACCAGCACGGCAGGAAACAGCAGCCAAGTCAGCGACGGCGCCAGCGCAGCGCTGATGATGCGCCGCAGCACCGCCCACGCCCTCGGCCTCGAACGCGCCATCATCGGCAAATGGGCCGGCACACAAGTCACGGGCTGCCAGCCCGACGAAATGGGCATTGGGCCCGCGCTTGCCATCCCCAAACTCCTGTCCTACACCGGCTTGGAAACGGCCGACGTCGATGTCTGGGAAATCAACGAGGCGTTTGCAAGCCAGGCTTTGTATTGCGTGAGGAAGTTGGGCTTGGAGGATAAGATGGACAGGGTGAATCCGAATGGTGGCGCGATTGCGCTGGGGCATCCGTTGGGCGCGACGAGTGGGCGCATGTTGGCGACGTTGCTGGCGGAGATGGGCAGGACGGGCGAGCAGGTTGGTGTGTTGAGTAAGTGCATTGGGACGGGGATGGGGATGGCGAGTTTGATTGTTAGGGAGTAGGAGAGGGGGAGTTTGATTGAAATGTATTGAATAGTTTGGGTATCAAAACGTCGGGTTGACGACAGTGGTTATGCTACGATTAGGTCTCTGCTGTGGCTTTGGTCTTGCCTTTCGTTCTTTTCTTCTTGGAGCGCTCGGCGAGAATCTCATCCAGGAAGCTTGTTGCCGGGGGCTTGCTCCTATTTGGTATTGATTTGGAGCCGGTTCCAGCAAGAGTGGCGTGGTCGTCTTCGTCGTCCACCTGCTGTTTGTGGTCTGTCTCTTCATGCCCCTCTCCCTTCCCGTTAAGTATCTTCTCGTTAGTGGCAGCCGGAACAACATCGCCACCTTGCTCTTCTTCGGCCGCGACAGAAGCTGGCTTAGGTATCGCTGTCTTCCGCCTCTTGGATTTGAAAGCAGCAGTTCGGCCCTCCTCTTCGTCGTCGCTTTCTTCCTTCTTTGCATGTGACCGGTCATGTCTCTGCTGCTGGGGCTTGGCACCTAACCGTGTGGCATTTTGTTTGGCTGCGAGATGGACTTTTGCTCTCTTCTTTCCGATTAACTGTTCCAGCAGTTTGTCGCTTGATGTGATGGTCCGCTTGGTGAAACTCCCGTCTTCAATGTCCTTGGGTCGCATTCCGCCGATGCCAAGTCTACGCGGATGTCAGTGTTTATCACGCTTGGAGACTTGTAATGCAATCAACATACACTTCCGGATCCGCGTAATCTTTCCTGAGGTCATCATCTTCGTCATCTTGTGTCGGAGCGGTTGTAGTTGCATGTGATTCAGGTTGTGGCCCTAGCATGGCAGCCAAACGCCGCTGCGAATTCGCCTGCATCAGGCTGAGTTTGTTTGAGAGCACATCTCCATCACTATTTCGCTTCGACATGATGCGCGACTTTTCCGGTCAAGATGTTGCGCGATATTAGGACTTCCCGGCCGCGATATTTTTGAGGACCCGGGAAATTCTTGGCACGCTAGACCTCCGCATCAACCTTGTGAAGCAGCAGCAGCACCAAGCTCCTTCCCCAGATTCATCAGCGACCCGCCCCACGACATACTCGGTGGTGTGACTGTGAAATCAGACACCATGTACAACCTTGCCCGCGCTCGGCCACTGGCCAGCGCTCTCCGAGCTGCTGTATGTCCCCACTACCCCGATGCGACCTTCAAAAAGCCTCTGACGCAGCTTGCATTACAATGGGAAGCCGTGCTGACATGTTGTAGCAGGCACCAGTGAAGCGCGCTGCTTTCCAGCAAAGAAGAGGGCTGGCGATACACGAATACAGGTCCGCTGCTCTGCTCGAATCGGTACGGCAACCCGGGATATATACAATACGACGGTAGACACCATGGCTAACGAGGGCTCAGTACGGCATTGGCGTGCCCAAGGGCGGTGTTGCGACCAACGCAGCAGAGGCAGAGAAGATTGCTAAGAGCATTGGTATGCGCCTCGAGGAATGTAGCGCAACTCAAGGCTAACACATACAGGCGGGGAGGATGCCGTTATCAAGGCCCAGGTTTTGGCTGGAGGCCGTGGAAAGGGTACCTTCGACAATGGCTTCAAGGGCGGTGTCAGAGTGGTCTACTCGTATGCTACTTCCGCCAACAATACCTCCGCACTCA
>TARA_R110002003_G_scaffold1183_2_pt1 | contig 10802 bp, 7 predicted proteins | sample TARA_R110002003 | Tara Oceans TARA_R110002003 (sample SAMEA4396441) | marine metagenome | biome: Westerlies Biome; feature: [SRF] surface water layer (ENVO:00010504); material: water (ENVO:00002006), including particulate matter (ENVO:01000060) such as... | depth 5 m | reverse complement strand
CTGTATAACGTGCTCGCTCACGAGTTCTGCCACCTGACGACTTTCATGATTTCAAATGTTCGGAATAACCCGCATGGTGCAGAGTTCAAGGCTTGGGGCCGCAAGGCTACTATTGCGTTTGCGAACAAGGGTGTTGAAGTCACAACTAAGCACTCGTACCAGATCGACTACAAGTTTGTTTGGGAGTGCATAAGTTGTGGGTACGAGTTCAAGCGGCACTCAAAATCTATAGACACAAGCCGTCACTCCTGCGGTCGATGCAAGGGCAAGCTCGTGCAGACAAAACCTACGCCGAGAAATGTCGGCAATGCAGTTGTAGGCAAAGATGGCAAGAGAGAGAAAAGCGAGTATCAGGTCTTTGTCAAAGCGAACTTCTCGCGGGTGAAGAAGAGGCTACAAGAAGAAGGGCAGGATTCGCAGATGGGAAAGGTCATGGAGGCGGTCGCACGGGAGTACAGAGAGATGCAAGCGAAGAAGAACAAGAGTGCTGGCGGCTTGGAGGAGGCGCTTCATGGATTGAAGATATGAGTCCGAGGATCTTTGTCAAAAGTCGGAGTTGCTGTTTGTAGGTGTTTTGGATTAAGCATATTCTGGAGTTTCGACCGGCCCGCGATTCCAAGAAGGAACGCAACTGATGTTGCGTACCAGGGAGACATCCAATACTCAGTGCCTGAAGGCCATGATCCTGCGGGCATCATCATAGTGTCATTATTCGCGGTTATGTGCTTCTATACTTCCAGCGTCACGCTCCATTTTCTCAGCGTCTCGCAGGCTCAAACCCACTCAATCTCTCCAACTCTTCAACCCTCCTTTTACTCCTCCTTCTCATAAAGACCATGACATAAATCACCACCGTCAACAACGCTGCCCCCGCCTGCGCCAACCCCACATACCAACTCACACTCTGTCACTTATTAGCGCTTCTATGCTTTTCACAGCCCCAGCAATCCAACTTACCTGCACATTACAGTACCTCTCAAAATCAATCTCCCCCGCAAACTCCTTCTGTATCGCCCTCGCCCCCGCACTACACGTCCACCCCCACAGATCATTACTCTTCCCATCCTTATCCTTCTCGCCGCGATACATTCCCGCAGCCACACTCCACACCACCAGATTGCCCAGCATAACCGTCCAGCTAAACGTGCTCGTCACATAGCTCGCAACATTCGCCCTCCCAACGCCAAACTTGTAGCTAAAGATGGTGAGAAAATTCAACACCACGGACACCACGGCGACGGCAAAATACATCCACGTCGGCCACGCGCGCGTGTTGCGCGCCCACGGCGTGCGCGCGGTGCCTTGGCTGGACGGCGTGGGGCCGGCGATCGTGCGGTATGTGTTCTGCGTTTGCGGGAATTTCACAAGCGTCATGGTGATGGGCACGAGCACGGCGATGCTGAGCAGGAAGCCGAGCAGGCGGGACACGATGCGGAAGCGGCGGATGCGGCGTTTGAGGGCCTGTCCATCATCATCAGCTTTCTTGTGAGGTGTTGTAGACTGGGGCGTTGGGGTGGTGTTACGGTGTCTTGGTGGCTTGCTTCTTTTAGGTTGTCGAAGTCTGCTGCGAAGGGGGGCACGGGATGGTATGCGGGGCTGTGGTCGTGCGAGAGGAGATGGAGTGGTTTCAGTGGTGATGGGTGGCCTGAGGAGAGGCTTGGTGAGGGCATGCTGGGCGAGAGGAGATGTTGCTGGTCGTGCTCGCGGGATTGGTGGTGGTAGTATGAGTTTGCGGCCATGTTTCCGTGCTGCGGTCTCGGTTTTGCTTTCTAGTTTTTGCTATTCTTGCCTGTCAGGACCGTGTGTTGGATTTTTGTCTCTCTCAGCGTTCTCTTCCAGCGCATCTGTCTCTCGCTCTTTAGCATTCGCATCTCGAAAGTGGCGCCGTCATCCTTCTTAAGCATTGCGTGCCGCAGGCATCAGCCGCTCTGCCGCCAGCCCTAGCATTTCAGCCCCAGGATTTGCCATTCCCCGATCCGCGAGTTGGAGATTACATCCAATGGCAAGATTCAAAGTTGCTTAAGATGCTGATGCGGAATTTGAACTCTTTCCTAAAGCGGTGTGGTGAATGTGGCTCAGCACGGTAAGCGATGAGATCTGTCAGCCTCAACCGGGATGCTGGATTATGTGAACAAGAACTATTTCTGGAGTGAGAGAAGCTTCGCTTATGTAAACAATATATACCATGATGAGGAGCGCACTTTTGCGTCGACTACAGTTCTCGTCGCTTGAAACCTTGCGCAGTCCACATCTTAATTTTGACATTTGAAGCACACTTGCTAATTTGTGAGCTTCACTTCTGGTGCATTGCATGCTCTTTGATAATATACATAACGTAATCAGTTTGAGCACTTGTATTCAGGCTCGTCGCCATCAGGATATGATAAGTGGGCGGCATATCACTGAACGATTCCGACAATGAAAATAAAGTCCTGCACTTGGATCAGTATCGAACAATCTCTTCGAACTTTGAAGACAGGCCTGCTATGCGCTAAACGCAAGTACAACAAGGTTCCGATCAAGTTTCACCATCATGTCTCCTCCGAAGCATGAACGTTTCGCTTTGTGGTTGACAAAACATGACGCGAACTGAAACGGCATGCACAAAATTACGTTTCGTTCATGTCTGGACTCCGATTGGAGCCTCAGGAAACGTGTTGGAGATCAGGCACCGTTGTTTCCTCATTTACAAGGCACGTGCATTATCCCACAACTCCCATATGTACAAATTATTGAAGCAAAGAACTATCTGAGAGAAGGGCTCCAGCCACTTCCATCTACGACCTGACATCACCGTCAAACCTTTGCTCCATGTCCAACTACCCACAGTACACTCCATTGCAGCAGTGTACCGAGATCGCCGCACCCAACTTCACACAACAATCTAAGCCGCACCCTCAGTACCGTTGATGGCCTGGATGTCTTGCCCCGTCTGCGCCTTGACATACTCGCTCATCATCTGCGTAATCGGCGCCTGACCCGCCCACTGCACCGCATTAACCATATCGTCAATCATCTTCATCGTCATGATGACCGAGCCCTGCGGCGCCTTGACCTGTCCGTACTTATCAGTGTTGGACTCCTGGCGACCCTCGACCTTCTTCGCCGGCTCAGTGGCAGACGCAGTGCTATTGCCAGCTTCGGGAGTGCTGGACTCGGTGGCAGGGCGCTGCCCTTCAGCTGCCGTGGGAGTGTTGCTTTCAGCAGGACGGGCACCTTCCGGCGTGGGCGTGAGGCTTTCCGTAGGTTGTTGGCCCTGGCCTTGAGCGGGCTGGACGGCTTGAACGCCCTCCATCTTCTGCATGGTGAGAATATATTCGCCATCGACTTGGCGGACTGGGATGGCGATACGCATGTTGGTCTGGTCGAGGATAGCGTTGGCCTGGATGGGTGTAAAGGTGGGTGCGAGGAGGAGCTGTGTTGCGACGGGGTTGTTGTTGGTGGGAGTGCCGCCTTGGACTTGCTGTCCACCTTGGACTTGACGGGCGACATTCTTCCTGAACAGATCACGGCCGAAATTGCGAGCAGCAACGGCTGCGCCGCCGAGGTTGCCAGTTGCACCGCCGGGGTTCTGGAGGACACCACGTTGAGCAACGCCGATGGCGACTTGGCCGGTCGGTGGAACGCCCGCGGCTTGCATCATTTTCTGAATACGCACAGCGTTGACTAGATGCCGTCAGCTTTGAGACACATCAAAGGACTGAACGTACTTGGCATTTGGACAACAGTCACCTGCTGGTTGAGGTCGGGTGTAACAGCTGCCAGATTTGTGACGACTTTGTAACGGTAATCATCTATAGTCCACATCAGTAACTGATCAAATGACAGGTGTGATGGAAGATACTTACTGACGCTGTCCTGACCCTGAAGTGCAGCCAGCATGCTCGAGTCGATACCATCCACAACATCTACGTTCATGGTCATTGGCTGAGTTGCGCGAGTGGACATCCTGAAGCCATCCTGGAACTCATTCTCCTGGAGACCGGTGCCCTGGATAGCGACTGAAGTAGCTCCGTCACTGCCGAAAGGCTGAACCAGCGTGTTGGTCTCGATCGTCTGTCGGCCCACAATCATGTACTCGCCATCCAGCTGGTTACGCTTGACCATTCGTACTGTCATGTCGGTGCTTCCCAATGTTAACTGTATTGTATCTACCCTCATGCACATGTAACGTACCTGTTGACACTTCTCATAGTTTCCTGGATCATCCATGTCTGTCTATCAGGCGATAGCATAGCGACATAGGTGTTGTCGGGTTGTACAGCCGCAGCTTGAAGGTTCTGCATGTTGATGGCCATCTGCACCTGTCCACCGACCAGATCGGTCGCTCCATTGGTGCTAACGGTCATGGATTGTGGCGAGATAGCAACAAATGGCTGTCCAGTGGTACCGGTGACCTGATTCGCAGGAATGGCCGGAGTTTGCTGATTAACTATTATCTGTTGTTGTTTCTGAGAGAAGGTCTCGACTCTTGAGCGATCTGGAAATTGGAAGGAGTTCAGTGCCATCTACTCATGTCAGTACTAGAACCTTTATAAGACTTCGGAACCATGACTTACGTCGCCATTGATATTAAGTACTTGATTGAATTGCACTTGCTGCGTGTCCGCCGACTGGCCCAGAACAGGAGAGCAGCTCAATAGGAGTACGAACAACGAGGAGAGAGTACCGGACGTCATCCTGAATGAATTGTATAGCCACCTGGGCTTGAATGAAAGATTAAGAATAGTAAGAATAGAACTATAATGACTGCAAAGAGCAAAAGAGAAGGAACGACGAAGCCACTGACCAGAATTGCTGCGTAGAGAGGTCTTCACACCACAGGCCGGAGCAGTCACGTCTAATATGGAGACTCTTGGATCTCGTCGCAAGGCTTCGGACCATAGACCGGCGTCCCTGATTCCCGCTGTCGAGGTTTCAAAGTCGTGCAGCAGATTTGGATGGCGAAGAGTTCCGGATTCAAGTCTTGCTACCTGATGAGGCAATGGGGCTGCAATGCCATGGAGACGCTCACGCTACACCTGAAGTAATGACATGCTTTCGAAGCTGCAAGACAGCCTAACCATGGCTTCATGCATGTCTGGTATCGGCCGAGTGGTCATCCGTAGTGTTGAAGGTCGCTTTCTGTGCAGATATAGTTTCAGAAACGACTTTGTCCGTTTGGTTTGGTGACTTCGCGACGAAAGGCTTAGCTCCAAACTGTGGGAGCACGTATCAAGGATTAAGGGTACCATAATGCCATCGTCCGAATCGCCAGATCACATACAGTGTTGCCGTCTTGGAGCAATGAAGCGTCCGCACCCCGGGGCTTCATGAAGCGCACATGTGATCTTGCCAAGATGAGGAACAACTGGGGTGTCTCTTGATCAATTACTGGCGAGCCTGACAGGGCGGTGAGTCGCATCTGGGTAGTTTGAGCTATTCTCGTTGCTATTTCCATCCGCAATGGTAGGTTCGTGCACCGAAGCTTACAGCACCGTCGACAGTTCGAATGAGATGATGGACTAAGCAATCCGTGGAAATTGCCACCAAAGTTCGTTCACGATGTTGGAAGAGTGGCACGATCAAACGACGATGTTTTGGATGGTGTTTCGCAAGGTAGTTTGCTGCACGGATGAGATCGGCCTCGGCTATTTGGGCTGCGGACTAGCCTCATTGGGTAAGGCATCGCTGTTCATAGGAGCTGTGCGATCCTTGCGTTCTGGCTCAACAGTAGGCATACACCTCGCGACTGAATCTCCGTACGTGTTGGTGCAGTCCAAGAGAAGAGGAACTACATCCAGCGCCACCGGGCGATAGTTGACATGGTCCACTAGAGCACGCTATATGTTCTCCAGCCGTTTTCATCCCTCGACGGAATCGCATCACCTCAAGGCTACATCCTGCGACACTATACACTTTTCTCAACCAAGGATACGACAGATCTATAGACTCCTCGCTTGTGTAACCTCATGAAGGCCATGGCTGTCGGCGTCGCGCAGGGCACCATCTTGTCGCATTTCCCGAGGTGGCTACCGCCGTACCACCTGCTGCTCCTTATTGCAAGTTCCTCGTTCAAGTTGAAAATAGCACCATTGACAGCCACTTCACGCACGATTGTTTTCGGGGTGAAGTTATTATTCCTTTCCATCTACGAAGAAGAACGCCGGTATGCATGCTTCGATGTTGGCGTATCGCTCAAAATCGCCCGAATGATCCAAGGGAACTATCAAATCCACTCAACAGCTTTACATGCAGGCAGCGCCGTCAATGCCAATGACCTTTCCGTTTACCCAGTCCCCATCCTTGGAGGCAAGGAAGCAGACGACGCGGGCAATATCTACTGGCTGACCAACACGGTCGTGTGGTGACCAAGTGCACGCGTATTCGTCGACTTGGTCGTCGGTGAGCTTCTCACCTCCGGGGATGTACTCGCGGCAGACAGCGTGGTACATGTCGGTCTTTATACCGCCGGGTGCGACGCAGTTGACGGTGACCTTCTTCTCGCCGGCATCTGGTGTTACGTCAGTCTAGAGTCGAGCAAAGTGCGAATATCTCAACCTACCGATGGCCATGCACCTTGTGAATGTCTCAATGGCACCCTTTGAACCAGAGTAGACGGCGTGCTTAGGTACACCCTTGGCCTGACCAGTGATGGAGCCCATCAAGATGATCCTGCCACCGACTTCCATCCTCTTGTACGCCTCCTTCGCCACGAAGAACTGGCCGCGTGTGTTGATTGTGAAGACGCGGTCGAACTCTTCTGGCTCGACATCGGCGAAGTGGCCGAATGAGACGACACCAGAGTTGGAGCAGCAGATGTCGAGCTTGCCGAAGTGGGCAACAACGTCGTCCATGAGCTTGATGGTCTCCTCGACGTTGCCAACGTTGGCCTTGAAGGCGTGCGCATCAGAGCCGTTGCCCAATGCCTTGATCTCCTTAACGACGGCCTCGGCGCCCTCAATGGTGTTGGCGTAGTTGACAGCAACCTTTGCACCCCGCTTAGCGAGCTCAATGGCCATCGCCCTTCCGATACCACGACCTGAAATCTGATCAGTGACTTTTCTAGTTCTCTGATTGTGCATGATTACATACCCGAGCCAGTGACAACGGCAACCTTGCCCTCCAAGCTCCAGGTCTGTTCAATGGCAGCCATTGCGTGAGTGTGATGTTGTAAGTGGAAAAGGTGGTATGTTATTGAAGGGCTTTGTAGTGATGTGATGTGATGTTACTGTTGGTAGTTATGCTACTCTAAAGCAGAGACAGGACCATATATACCACTTTACGACTCGGCACTCCAGCGGAGAGCGAACTCTATGAGGAGTGCTACAACCAAACTCCCGTCGGTATCTCAACACCCATACAGGTTCCCCCAACTGATCGCCTACGCTTCGGACCTTAGCACCGCCTCCGACAGTCGTGGGGTCCTAGGGATGAAACACTGTACCTGAGCCGCATCTTTTCCGTAGCCACTGTCCGGTAGGAGAGCCAGGGCCTCTGTACAGCAATCTCTGTGCTGGTCAGAGCAATGTCCGGAAGGAGGGGCCGAGTACGGCGGACTGTTACGAGGTGAGTCGCTGATTGGATGGCGTTCTCCCAAATGAAAGCAAGCGAGCAACACCAAAACTCCTGCTCGTGAAGCATCCATTTGTTTCACGAGCGAACATCTTATTTTGGATCAGAGAAGTTCATGTCGCCGTGTTTTGGTCGCATTTGACTCGCATGTCAGGAAGACTACTTCGCTGCGACGACACTGCATCGTCTCAGGTTCACCTACCAAGGTAAGGTCGATGTGCGCTTTTCGGCGTCGACCAAGTCGAGAGGTAGTTCCACCATGGAAAATCGTGCCGCTTCTACGTTGTGCAATCATGAAGATATCTCTTCAACGATGAGAGACGCGATGCAATTTGAGCTGTGGGTGTTTAGGTACAGGTTACCGTGTCTGAAGCGAAGGTCATGTGATGAGGGCAGAAGTCTGTTCCTGCGATGGTCTCGGGGTCTTTCTCGCACTCACGCCCTGTGCGACGACCTGCCACGGAGCGCCCGATGGGTCCCCATGTTTACCCTTGGTATTCCGTCAGTATCGCTCCTACTCTGAGATTTGTGGAGTCCGTGAGGGACCGGCAAATAGTTCGTCTTACCTTCGGAACAAAGTTGGTGTCGCAATCAACGAGGACTTTTCGGCTCCCCGCGGTGCTGGCCTGTGCTTTTTCAACCTCACTTCATCTTCTCGTCTTTCCATGTAGGTGAAGAGAAGGGCTCAAAGGATGAAGGGTAGGCTGGACGTATCTTCATATCGAGTATTGCAAACTCTCTGCAAACAATTTCCGACCTGCAATCAGTATGGCCCAGCGGAAATATCTACGAACCCACCATGCAACAATGACCGGCTCTTCTGACCAGCTCACCCAGGGCAGAGGAACTCAAGCTCGTATCGCTACATGGCTGTTTGTGTGAGAGCAGCCAAGCATTACTATTCAACCAGCTCGTAAGCAGATCGCCCTTGTCGCCAGCTGCTGCATCTTATCAGAGTGTGTAACAACGGGAGCCCAGCAGTCCTACCATGAGCTGGCCATGCTCTCCACGTCGTCTCACTGGCTTTGAGGTGCATGGTATGCACATTGGACCACGATGAAGTGGCATGACGGTGACGCGAGGACGCGTCCTCTCCAAGCCGTTTGAAAGTCTGGAAGCGTTCGAATCACACTGGTGCAGATCGAATCCTTCTGACGCAAGAGGAATCGAGATATGGGTTTCTTTTTGAGTTTTCGAGTCTCGCAGTTCATACTCCAGACCCAACTTGCATTCGACCAAAGCTCAAGATGTCAGTGTCCGTCGTAGCTGGCGGTCAGTTACCAGTGTCTCGCATGTTCCCGCGACTTCAGTCCCCAAACATTAAACCACGCAAGAATGCGCAAGAAAGCATGCACAACAAAGTGGTCGCATCATTAATCTAGAGCCATACACCACCATTGAGATGAAGGCCCTCTCGAGAGATGTGTGTCGGCGACCATTCAGAAGAAAGCGATCGGTCGATAACGTACCATAGCAGTAATGGGGGTGCACATCATCTCCAAATACGTTCATCGGGTCTATCTAAGCCTGTGGATTTGACACGTAGGGCAAGCCTTCCCGGTGACTATTCCTGAACAGTTTCGCTCTCCCCTCTTCATTCTCCGCGCAGCAAAGTGCGTCAAATCTCAGGCGTGATCGCACAGATACTTGAAAGCGATCTCTACCAAGATCTTCCAACGTCTGTGCCGCATTCACCGGGGATTGATCCTTTGCGAAACCATGCACATATCTTGCATTATCACTACCACCCTTGCCCAAACGCTGTAAGCATAATAGTGACCCAGGACATCTCAAATCATGATCAATGGAGATTCCGACTTGAGATTTCTTGATGTTTCGAGGGCATCTCGCCAGACACTCGAGGAAATGATCAGATTGCCCGAACAGGATGGCGCTTAAGCTTTGTGTGGCACAACCTAATTGGCACTGTTCGGGTGCTATCCGTGAAGCCTCCAGAAGTCAAGCTTAATCCTGGCGGCCAGGGCTACCGCACGCGAAGGATCTACATGTTGCAGGCCTCAACCGGCTCGCATAGAGTACCACTGCTCGTTTCTACCATGCGGTTACCAGATAGGGTAGGCCGAGGGCCATCAACGGTCAAAAAACTCGCCGACTTACCGGCCATGGCGTGCAGTTTACGAGGCTATTCCGCCTTGTAGAGACTCCCATAGCAATGTCCGATGGCACGGTCCATATACGTACTGACTACGGCCATGGTGCGGGCATCCGTAGGCTTATCGGCTCTCGTATTGGCCTCGAAGTGGGAAAGAGTTTCATCGATCTCAGTGCCAGAGAGTCCTAAAGCTTGGTGTTGCGGCTTGTTGTGATGTATCACGACGTCAGCGTTGAAGGAAGTGAAGAAAGCCTAAACCTCTCTTGTCCCTCATAGCAGCCATGTGTTCACAACCGTCTGCCACTGGTAATAGTATATGCAGAACGCGTAAGCCTATCAAGCAACAATTCTGCGGTAAGCCATCTCGCTACCGCCGCTTTGTCATCGTGATACCGGTACAGACTGCACCTATCCGACTTGAGGTCTTGAACCGTAAGTAAGTTGAGTGCGGGACCAATTTGTGCAACGAACTTTGGCTAACCATATCACTGATAGCACATCCAAGTTTGACCAGTTTAGGTGCCTTGCTCATATGGTACCAGTCCGCCGGAATGCAACGACGGTTTTGGGCTACCACGTATGCTGCCGGTGATCAACGATGCGTGGTATCACCTAAAACGTAGTGCGGCGCGCATACGGTGTGACGGAGGACCTGCATGCCGTCCGGGGAAGGAGGAGAGGCGAAGTGTACATTGAGGCAGGTAAGGTACGTGCCTCAAGACTGCCCCAATTGCTCCATGGCGTCTGTCCCTTGCCGTCTCTGGATGTGCGGTCTCGCATGCTATCTTGCTGCCAGTGCCTTAGCGCATCTGCGAAGCAGAAAAAATGGCCTTATCAATCCGTCGTCCTGACCGTTCCCTTGGTCCACGTGCCCGATCCTTTATTCGATGTCGTCCTCAGACATACGTAGTCCCTCAAAGGCCGACCTATCTCATTGCACATGCATCTGGAGCGACCCCGCCACAGTGGTGCCGCCTTTACCCTTACCATCACCACAACCATAGAGGACACTTTAGCAACCCCGCCATCAGCCTCCAAGCGCAGGAAACACCAATCACCAACTCCACCGTGCTGCATGTCTGGCTTACACCTGAAACACAAGCGCAGCAGGAAAAAAGCATAATAGGCAGCCCAA
>TARA_R110002003_G_scaffold137_12_pt1 | contig 10809 bp, 7 predicted proteins | sample TARA_R110002003 | Tara Oceans TARA_R110002003 (sample SAMEA4396441) | marine metagenome | biome: Westerlies Biome; feature: [SRF] surface water layer (ENVO:00010504); material: water (ENVO:00002006), including particulate matter (ENVO:01000060) such as... | depth 5 m | reverse complement strand
ATAGCGACAGCGACAGCGATAGCGCTAGCGATGCCATCATGATGGGCGGGGAGGTGTCGCACTCTTTGACTTCGGAGAGGCGGCCAGGCCGGACCTGCTGCAGTCAGTATGCACTCCTGAACACGTTGGCTGCCCAAATGCACTGCATACCACTCCTATCATCTCATACAGCATTGTGCCTGAGTGCGTCGTGTAGTTGCGGCAGCCGACTGTCTCGTTCTCTCCGCCGCGAAAAGGTTCAGTTTTCGGGCAAGGTACGCGACCGGGCACCCGCGCCCGGCCTCTTGGCGCCCATCATAACCAGGAGCAATGTTCCCAAGCTCCAGCGAGCTCCCACGTTTTTGACTCTGCGAACCCACCACACACCAGAATGGCTGCCCGATCCAACGCCGTACGCGCTGTGCGCCAATTGACGAGGGCGACAACGAGGCCGCAGTTTGCGTGCCAGCGGCTGCAGTCGCAGTTGCAGCAGCGGCAGCGGCTATTCTCGGTATCTGCAGCACGTACGTTCCAACGGGCCGCCCACTGTGGGCGCTGGAGGCTGATGCCACGCAGTGAAAGAGAAGAAGTACACCGAGGACCATGAGTGGATTGAGTTGTCTCCAGACGGCAAGACCTGTACGTCCCTGCCCTGCCCCGCATTACACTCCCACACACGTCCACGGTCCGTCCCAAGCATCACACTCCTGACAAATCCAAGGCACTCTGGGCATCTCCGAATACGCTGCCAAAGCCCTCGGCGATGTCGTCTACATCGAGCTCCCACAGGTAGACATGGACGTCAGCGAAGGTGACGCAATCGGCGCCGTCGAGTCAGTCAAGTCGGCGTCCGACATCCTGACGCCCATCGCCGGAACCGTCGCCGAGGTCAACTCGGAATTGGAGCAGAAGCCAGCAAACATCAACAAGGACCCTGAGGGCGATGCGTGGATTGCGAAGATCACCGTATCGGAAGAGCCGTCGGGCAAGATGATGAGCAAGGAGGAGTATACCGCTTTCACCGAGGACGCGTGAGGTCTGGAGAGGCCGATTGATGAAACAGGATATGGCATGATTGGACGATATACTTTTCGGCGCGAGGTTCAACAGGCGTACGAACATGGACGAATTTAAACAATTCAGGAATTTCAAGAATTGCTAGGCCAAAACATACACTCTAGAAACCTTTGAACTGACTTTTCTTTACATATTTAGGAAACCTACCAGTCGATAAGACTGCAGCAGCACTCAGCTAGTTCTCATCCGAAACTTTGAATACGACCTTCCCCCTGGCGTGTCCGCTTGCAGTCTTCCCAAATGCGCGCATAAAATCCTCCAATCTCCACACAGAATCTTCGGTTGCCTTCAACATGCCCTTCTCAAACAATCTCCCCATCCTATCCCGAGCGGGAAGACCCACTGTTCTCCGCGCTGCAGGTGGTTGGTTCCAATACTGAACGAGAATAACTGAGAACGTAGGGGAATTATGGAAGAGCGACTATAAATCAAGAAAGTGGAAGACAATGCTACCATGCAGTCTGCTGATCAAGCAGCCTACTTCCTAGGCGAACACCTTCTTCCACACCCACAGACTCCGACTATTAGTGTAGTGCTTCAAGCCTTCCATACCCCATTCCATACCTATACCGCTTCTGGAGGAGAACTTATTGTTAGCCTTTGATGCATAGTGCACGAGATGGCGGTTGTACGAACTCTTTGTGGCCACCAAATGGTACCTTGGGATCAACATCGAAGTGGGAGTTGACCCAAACAGAACCTAGAATCATTTAGATACTGATCAAAGACTGTAGGACTGGCGAGAAAGGATCATGACATACCTGCTTCCAACTGTCGAGCCATACGTTCTGCTCGATCGAGGTCTTTGCTCCATACAGAGGCACCGAGACCGGTTCGGAGTGCATTTGCTCGTTTCAGCACGTCGGCCTCGTCAGACCACTTCAATAGCGGTACGATAGGGCCGAAAGGTTCCTCGACCACGATTCGCGAATCCTCTGGCGGATTGTCGATGATAGCTGGAGTGACAAAATAGCCATTTCGAGACTCTCCCGCAGATCCTGCGAGCGCAGTCTTCCAGTTGCACTTCTCGATTTGCTCGTACATGTCTTTTACTTTTTCAAACCTTGGTCTTGTCAACTCCAAGTCTTTGGCAATTAATGCTACTTACTGCATCTCGTTTTGCAATGGGCCGACAACGACCCCTTCATCGGCGCCATTGCCGGTTTTGATGTTGTTCTTCGTAAACTCCACCATTTTATCCCTGAATTCGTCGTATATGCTCTCATGAACATATATTCGCTTGGTGAGCATACAGATCTGGCCGGAGTTTAAGAAGCTGAGTGTCGCGATCTTCGGAAGACACTTGTCGATTTCGACGTCCGCACACACGATAGCGGCATCATTACCGCCTAATTCGAGTACGTAGCGTTTCAGTGTCTTCGCACACGACGCTGCGACAAGCTTTCCGGTGGCTATGGATCCTGTAAACGAAATTTTGTCAATGCCGGGGTGCTCCGTGATCCAAGGTCCCAAGTTATCGTCACCAGAGAGCACCTGGACTACACCCGGTGGGAATATTTGAGTTGCCAGCTCGCCAAGCTTGAGATCACAGTAAGGAGTATATGGAGATGGCTTCATGATGAATGTGTTCCCAGTAATGAGAGCAGGCCCCAGCTTGCCGAGCCCCAGCAGGATCGGCCAGTTCCAGGGTACCTAAGGATGCGAAGGTAAAACGTCAGTACAGTAACACAGTCCATGAGTAGTCGGGTTTCATACAATACCAGCACACACGCCAAGAGGTGGATACGTCGAGTAGATGGTCTTCTCATCGTCCTCCTGCAGGACTTCATCTTTTATCTCCATGGTTGTAAACGCGCGCAGCCAGGTCAAGGCACAGTCCATCTCCGTCTTTGACAAGGACAGTGGTTTGCCTTGCTCCAGCGTCAAAAGTTTCTGCATCTCTTCTCGATTCTCCTCAAGGAGCTCAGCATATTTTAGCAGTAATTGCGCTCGCTCGGCAAATGGTATTGTGCTCCAGGACCTAAAAGCACGTCTGGCTGCTTCCACGGCGACATCGACGTCTTCTTTTCGAGCGATGGGGACCTCATAGAGTGGCGTCCCTGTTGCAGGATCGATCGAATGTCGAGTTTTGGACGTTGGGACCAATTCATTGTTAATGATATTGCCAGCGTAAGTCTTGAGTTAAGTCAGCTTGGCGACGGTTAGGAAGGCTCCGGGTGAAGACCTTGGTATCCAACTTGAATGCCATAGTGGGTCTTTCGAAAACTGCTTGATGTTCGCTGTCTGGCAATGGTAGGAATGTTTCTATCTGGAGACAACAATGACTCCACGGTCGTCCTGTTCTTAAAGGGATTGAAGAGGTCTCACAGCTGAGTTGGTCGAGGTGGGGTCGACCATGATCGGATGCGGGGCATGCATGGAGCAATGAACCTTCTCAGGCACTGGTTGGCATAGTCTATTCAGCTGGTTCGTATTCAAGTCCTACATCATGTGTGACTAGCGTGCTGTGAGGATCTCGACAGCGGAAGTCGCAACCGAAGATCGGGCCGTATCCGACGGGTCTCGTATACGGCTCGTATCTCAACCTTCACCTTGAACGCGCCACGAAGACCACGGCATCAGACAGCGCATAGCAAGCCTTGTGCCGCAAGACAGGAGAAATTGTCGGATGAGGGGCTCAGAGAGTGAGCTTTGCGCGGCGTTGGGGTTGGGATCGCGTTTGCCCCCTTCGAATGGTGCATGGCGTTTGTGAACGACTCACGCGACAACATCGTCACACTAAATGCGCACGAATACCCTCGTCCCCAAAACATGAAGTATGTGCAGATTGAGGTTGGTGCTGAATATTACGGATGAGACGTAACACAGAGATGCTGGACGAGATTGATGGTCCCCGTGCACTTGCAGTGCGGTTGACGCGTCTCTCGTCGCGATTCCGTCCTGCTTGCTCACCTCCAGACCCCCGCTGCGATCTCGACGAACTGACGCCTAGCAAGATAAGGAGCAGCAGCGCATCGTACTCCTAGACCTTCTACATTAGATAACGTTCAGCTGTCTCGCCTGAGGCAAGCGACGTGCGGCCTTTCCCTGCCAAGCATCTTGAAACTGCTATTGAAACCCACCTTCTTCCGCACCTTCTCAACTTACCCCTGATTCGTTCGAAGATCGCCGCGACAAACACACTTCCCGCCCGTCACGTCCATTCTGACGTTTCAAATAAGCAACCTGGTGCCTTGCACAAGCCTTCTGGAGCCGCCGCCGCCAAGTATGGGGATGCGAAGCTCGAACGCCAAGCAGCAGCTGTCACCACTGCTGAAACTGAGAGCACCCTCTGTGTGGGAGGGACGGCCCTTATTAATAGCCATGCTGTCCGCGACTGATAGAGTCTTGAATGGAACCCGACATACTACTCAAAATGCCGTTCCTGAACCCTGGTAAATCGACTCTAGGTCATACTTTCAGGTAAGTACCCCCTCTGATTATTCGAGTATATCACTGAGTAACTGACCAGGGGAAGGAATTTCGACCAGACCATTATCACGGTCAAGGTCGGTGGAAAGGACTATCCGGAATCATTCAGCTGCCACAGAGAATTACTTCGCCGATGCTCGACGTACTTCGATCGCTGTCTAGAGGAGAAAAGCTCTCCATACAAGAACTCTGGAACTACATTGGAACTCGAGGATACCAGTCCAGATGTCTTCGACGCTTTCATGATGTGGCTCTACACCGGATTCATCCCGCACCATCTTATCGAAGGTGGAAAAGAAGTTCATCCTCCAACACATGCTATCGATCTCAACAAAGGCGAGACTGTCACCACGACAGAGTCCGCCGATGCTGACGACGTCGATACGGCATCATGGGGCATTCAGCTGGACAATGATGACGCTGCTGTTGATGCCAGCGTAGAAACAGCCAGCAGTCCCACCCAGCCTTCCGCGGAGAAGGTCCCTGGTGATAATGAGAGCGAGAAAAGCGCCCCGTCACTACCTGCTCGTAACCCTGCCGAGAAGCCCGAGATTCCAAAGGAGACTTTATGCCCTTGTTGCTCGAGACCATACAAATGGCGTGGCTTGGAGGGCTTCCTGGAGCGCCGGTTTATCTCTCTCTACATTTTCTCGCACAGATACGAGATACCTACCCTCCGACGGGCTGTCATACTGGCATGGCAGACCAATGATGAGATATTGCAGTGTATGCCGGACCACAGCAACGTCATCGCTGCATACGAGAGCCTACCAGCGAACTCGCCTCTTTGCCTATACTTTCTCGACATGTATAGCGTATACTGGACTCCGGAAAGAGACAGTGAACGAATGGCGGCTCTGCGAAGCCAACTACCACAAGCCTTCTTGTTCGAACTGGTCACAACGCTCGCGAAGGGGGAGCGGCCAAAGATAGAGAAAGAGTGGTGCGAATTCCATGAGCACGAGAGCGAAGAGGAGAAGAAGCATTGCTTGGACGAGTTGTACAAAGATCCTGTTGCGGGTAAAGCGCTGCGAAGAATCAAAGACAGCAAAGGCTGGAAAGGGCTTGTGCTGAAGAAAGGCAAGAGGTGATTGTCAGAACGACAACCGGAGTTCAGGTGTCTTATACCGTCATCATGACAAATCACATTGGGTAGAGTGTAGTTGTTCAAGCATATATTCAGGCGTTCGATATGTTCCTTCAGTCTACCTCGGTCACAATGATCAATTATACTGCCGCTACTGTGTAAGTTGCGACAAGATCACATCAGCCGCCTTCTCGGCAGCCATATAGGTCGACACCGCAGTAAAGGTTCCTGGAATTCTCGGGAACACTGACGCATCGACCACGCGCAGTCCAGCCGTCCCACGAACACGGAAGCTCGAATCAAGAACAGCCATTGGATCGTCATCAGCACCAATTGGGCATGTTGATGACGCGTGATGGCCCCACGCCGTGTCCTTGACATAATCGGCAATTGCTTCCTCCGATGTAACACTTTGACCAGGCAGAACTTCGTCGATGGGAACGAGTTGGCGCTTGAAGGAGTCGCGCGCTAGCCCAACTGCTTCCGATAAGGCTGTGATATCGGCGGCATAGTCGCCACTCCCAGTGTCGAAGTAGTTGAACGTAATGTCTGGTACGTCAAGAGGGTCAGCCGAGCGGAGAGTAACGGCTCCCGCGTTGTTGCGAGGGTGGGCCTTGAGAATTGCCCATGTAAACCAATCGTGTTCTGCCGTTGCGTTGAAGCTGTACCCGGGGAAGTAGCCGCGGAAATTCACGGGTCCACCAAATACAAAGACATCATACTCATCACGAGCAGTAGCAGTGCTCTTGTAAAACATGGCAGCACCAAGACCAGGGGACGCGTATATACCACGGTTTCCAAGAACAGAGGTCCTCCAGCGATCCAAGCAAGGGTCGTTTGAGCCACCACCAAAGGTGCAACCATTCAAGGCGGAGAAGTCATCTGGTGCTTTGCCTTGAACGTTGATCTCGTAGTGATCCTGCAGATTTGTACCGACACCCGGGAGGTCAACCACCACTGGGATACCGAACTTTTTGAGCTCATCTGAGGGGCCTACGCCGCTGAGCTTTAGGAGCTGGGGGCTGTTATAAGTCCCGCCAGCGACAATCACTTCTCGAGAGGCAGTCGCGGTACCGGGCGTGCCTGAAGCACCTCTCGACTTTGGACTCGCTTTGTAAAGATATTGACCGTCGAGAAATTCGACACCGGTTGCTCGAGGAAGCCTGGCAGTCTGATCGAAGGTCACCTTCGTCACATGACAATTCAGACGAACGTCCAAGGGATACCGCTTTGTGCCATTAGTCCACTTGGCATCGCGGACTGCCAGCACAAACTCGCGAGAGCCGGCGCGTTTGCCGTCTTCTGACGACAATGGGATTTGATAGACCGCAGGCTGACTATCGCGGGCTTCCGTATCGGCGTTTGCATCACCTGCTAGGAGCGTTCCCAAGTTGACCACAGCGTTGGTTTGGTTTCCGAGAGCAAATACACCACCAGAGACTAAGCTTAGAAGCTTCGGGTCCGTGAGAACAAGGTCGATAGGCGCGTAAGAGGTACCAAGCCAGCCGTCGTAGCCGTGGCCTTTAGCCCCAGGTAGCAAGTGCTTGTTATTTTCGAGCTTGACAAAATATTTGCGCATGTTGTCTGGGGACCAGGACGCATCACCAGTCAGGCTGGCGATGTACTCGAAATCGCTTTGATGAGGATACATAGCGATGAGTGCATTGTGAGCAGTGCATCCTCCAAGCGTGCCCGTACGGGGGTACAGGGTACCTTTCATGGTCGAGCCTGCCGGTGGGCTCAAGCCAGTATACTGTCCGCCTCCTGGGGTCTCGTACGTGGTCTTGAAATCGCGGGCTTGTCTCGATTCATCGGCATAGTGACGGACAAAGAAGTTCCAGGCCAGGTTTGGATCTTCTGAGACTCTGGCGTTGTACGCTGGAACAGTGTAGTTGATGTTTGCGCCTTGGTCGTCTCCGGCTTCGATAAGAAGTGTCTTGTGGCCTGCGAGTGCGAGCCTGGCCGCGAGCGGCCCTCCTCCTGCACCACTTCCTACGACCACATATTCGTAGCCTATGAGATCCACTGCTCGCACGAGCGAAGTGAGCGTGGCAAGGGAGCTTAGTACTTGCGAGCAACGCATAATGAAATGAAAGACTTTGGTGGTCAGTGAATGTGCTAGGAGTGCTAAATCCAGGATAGCCTACCTATTTAGATGTCAACGAATGGACAGAGGCGTCGCGAGGGGCCTGCTTGAACATCCATGATGGGCGTAACAGCCTTTATGAAGACCGCTCTACTAGGTACGCTTTCCTTCATCGCAAGTCTAGATTCAACTATTTGACGTGATTGACGCTGAACGCCTCGGCAAAAAGACTAGTCGCAGAGGTAGCAGTTCCAAAGGTCAGGGACGTCGCGGTGGTTGCCGCCTACTTGGTTAGATGGTGCGCTGCTCCTCATTTAAGTGCCCTTGTCAATTATTCGGCCCGCTTCGCGATCAACAACGTATCCATGCTACTCCGTGAACGCAATTTCCGCGGGCGCACGATCATTCGTGACCCGATGTACATGTGCATTGTTGGTCTGGTCTTATTCTTACAAGGGTCGACGTGAGCCCTTTTCTGCCGCGGAAGATAAGCCAGGAATGAGCATGAGGCCGAGTTGCAGTCGTACCTAAGCTAAGGCGTCTTCGACTGCGAGCTTGCCATGGTAACTTAAAGTTACAAGGATGTGGGCGCACGGGCTTTGCTTGCATGAATCAACTTCCCCATTCTAACCCGCCCCCGCAACGGTCCTAAATTAGCGAGGTGGTACTTACCTTACTGAGGTTCACGTTCCGACCCTTCTACCGACAGAGGCTTGTGAAAGTCACGAAGAAATCCAGTATCCTCTTTCAGCGTGAATTTAGAGTCTTAATTGGCTAACTGACCAACCTTCGCACAACTCGTCGAATATTAAGGACACTGGCACTTTCCGCTGTGTCTTGCGACAGGCGGTATACTGTACGAGAACGTGTGGAGAAGACAGGTAAACGTGGTATGGCACTACCGAAGTCGACATCGAAGCAGGATAATACCACATCTATCAACGTCCGATAGGACAATGCTCAAGATCCTCACACACGTATATAAAATCCACAATGCGCTGCAGATCCCTCAACCCCTTTGTCTGTATGCATTAGGGCCTCCCGAGTTAAGGGCATGTTTCTTTTCATGTTGAGGGTCTCGGCGGCAACTCTGTAGTCACTAAGAATGCTGCCGAGGCAGTGCAATCCTGCATAATGACAGCCAGCCGCAGATCGCATTCGACGATCGCACCATCTATACAATAGTCCCCCATATCTACCACGTGCGTGTTCTACGGCTAATCGCGTCTACTCTTAACCCTTTCCGTGCCATTCTCTCCACCACTCATACATTGCAATGCCTCCGGCAGTCTGAACATCTGATCACAACTTGTTAGCTTTATTTCAACTTATTTGATGTCGCACTTACTTAAACTTCGGGTGACCCCAACAGTCCTGATCTCAACACATCGATCAACAACCGCTAGAACCTCGGCAGTGATGCCTCCCTTCTCACTTCCAAGCACCAAGACACATCTCTTCGGCAGAGTTCCGAGGTTCCTTGTCTCTGTAGCTTCGCCGACCTCGGCCCCTAAGACACCACTTTGATCTGTTTGCTCTATGCCCACGACTTGATAGCCGCTCCTCTTCATGTCAAGCAGGAATGTCGGCAATTTTGGAACCTTCAGCTCGTAAATTGGCAGATGCTTCTCCGATGTGACGCTTGTAGCTTTGAAGTCTTTGTGTGCCATCTTCTTCAGATCGTCGATATAGAGGGCTTCGAGCCCAAACGACTCCGAGATGCGTGAAAGACCACCCAAGTTCGTCGGGTTGTCGATCAAAGACGCCACCAGAACAATGGAAGCTGGGCGCTGGCTCTGCGTGCTTGGCGAGCCCGATGGTGGGTGAAGGGAGTCAATGCTGAATCCGGCTTTCGTTTGGAAAAAGGCCGGCATTTCTTGTTCCTTTGAACCAGTTGCTCCTGGATTTGCTTTATCGGGAGATACAAGCTCCACGATCGAGTCGCTGTGGGCAGGTCTACCAAGTGAGATTCGCTCCGGTAGGACGCGCAAATCAGTTGCCTTGTCTGCTTCTTGTAGGGCTAAGAAATCCTGGTAAGCAACTCGTTCTCTTTCTGGTGACTCGATTGTGAGATACTGTCCCTGGAATATGTTCACAATGGTGTAGTCTTGCACAGCATCTAGCTTCAAGGTTCGAATGGTCCATGGCGCAGTTTGAAACTTGTCCATTTTGCGTATGAATTTGTTCAGGCTCGTAAGAGTAGGATTTTCCGTAATACTTACCCAGCCTCTGGCAAGTGCCAGGTCGAATATTATAGGTATTGCATAATTTGATTCATGGCGGATTTGGACTTTCGGACTCGCGGAGAAAGGAACAAGATGTGTCATGAATGTAGTTGAGAATTCCTCCATTTCATGTGGTGCCATGAGGACTGCAAGTTTCATCAGGCTTGCAATGTGTGTCGAACTGGTCTTTTCCACGTTCGCAAGGTCGTTCAAAATACTGGAGGACCTTCCTGGAAATCTGTAGTATATGCGTGCGATTATCCATTCGAGCAAAAAGCGGTAGCGCGGCCACGGTTCAAGAATTAACGCTTGTCTAAAACCGGCTAGGTAGTCATCGGCATCCGCTTCTGCAACGCAAAAATCAACAAGCAGAAGCATAGCCTGCAACTGGAGAACATTTTTCCATTTACTGATGATCGGTATCCCCGCTCGCTGAGTTCTCCAGGGTTGAAGCAGCCGGTCCAATACATGCTTCGCCACGCTGACTTGCTCCTGCGGGAAGCGCCTAAGGAGATCTATCGTTGCAGCATATGCATGCCATTCTCTCTGTCCATAGTAGGCGTAGTATGTCCGATGTGGTTGATGCTTCTGTAGCTCCTGGGCTGCGGCCACCTCGAACAGGAATTCCGGCTTGATCGTTGGAGCACTGTTGAAAAATCGAATGAAATAGTCCTCGAACGGAAGAACGCTGAGGATTTCTGGACACGAAAACACAGCTTTGCGGATCGTCGTCCCCAGCGTGGATAAAATATATGATCTGCCTTCAGCAAGACCCTGGAGCCGATCCATAGCTCCTGCGAGCAACGTCAAGAGATTATTCTTGGTTACTTCGTTGACTGGGTTTGACTGCTGGAGCATGCATGTACGGATACATGATGGATGGAAGATCACGGTTGGAGTGTGAAGAGCAACGGGCCTGACGA
>TARA_R110002003_G_scaffold206_4_pt1 | contig 10824 bp, 10 predicted proteins | sample TARA_R110002003 | Tara Oceans TARA_R110002003 (sample SAMEA4396441) | marine metagenome | biome: Westerlies Biome; feature: [SRF] surface water layer (ENVO:00010504); material: water (ENVO:00002006), including particulate matter (ENVO:01000060) such as... | depth 5 m | reverse complement strand
GTCGCCGTGACAGCGATGACCCGTAGATTGGCCTCTCTTGAAGATGGTTGTATGCTTCGCGATGAGATGTCCTCCGGTGTCGAGCAAACACTATCTTTCTTCTGGGCAGTCATCGTCATGGTCGAAACTAACTGATCTGTTCTACGAGGGAACTTGTGATGTTGAATGTTCTTATCCTCCAGTGCACAAAGAATGATTGCTCCTTGTGTACGAGCGCATTGTTTTCGCCTGGGCCTTCGGGGTCAGACATTGTGAAGTGTCTCGCGGGTACTGAGGTATGTCTCTGCTCGGACACAGTGTCTCTGCTACTGAGAACGCATGTCAAACTTCGGGTTAGAACTTGATTGCCTCGTTGGCAGTGTTGGACGGAAGATTGCAAGCATAACGACGTGCATCTAGAACACTAGCTCTTACCATAACTACAGTGTCTCGCCAATGCCTCAGACAAAGTACCCCATTGTATTCCATGCTTTTCCACACAGTTGAACAGACTGAAATTCACAAACCACCCAACAATCAATAATCACGTTCCCAGACATGGATCACACAACCACCCACTCGCTAACACATTGCCGCCGCCATTTTGGGGGCGCACATCGCAAGATCCGGCCAGTATGACCGCGCACCTGCTTCTCATCTCAAAGGCATGACGCAACGAGCCACGTCATCCACACACCAAACATAAGCGCATTTCTACGCAAGAGCTCGTATTTTCCAAGTTTTAGGTGTCTCAGACGAGTACAACCCCCAACGACAGAACATGCAACTACGAAAATTCCCGTGTACTACTTCGTAACACTTCAAGAGCACTTAAGTAAAGTAAGTTAAAATGCTTTAAGCGACGTTGTTATATTATCCAAAACTGCAACAAGGACCTGTTTAGCCCCTCCGACTCGGAAGATACGAGCTTCTTCGTCCCAGTCACTCCTTCATTCCACACGCCCCACCCCCATGAGCTACCACCTTCCCAGCGCCAAATCATAGTGACCAGTAGCACAGCATCCCACATCTCCCCTCCCAGACCCCCCTCCCTCCCCAAGCAGCCTGCTATAACCCACCCCAGGCCCTACCCAGCCTCCATCTGCACCCGCCCACCTCAATACCTCCTCGTCTGGCAAAACCTCTTCCACCGCACCTGACTCGTCCAGCGCTTCATCTCCAACTCCTTCGCCTCGCGTAGCCGCAATTCATACTGCACGAGCGCGTGCTGTGCGCTGCGCTCGGCCATTTTGAAGAAATGGATGCGGATTTGGAGAGTGCGCTGGGAGGTGGTGTTCGTAGCGTTGGGGGTGTGTGTCTCGCCTTCGTTGTTGCGGTGTTGAATCCCGTCGTCGTCGGGTTTATACTTCGCGGCATGGAGCGAGGCGGCAGTCTCGCCGTCGCTGTCGGTGGGGTGCTGGTCTGCTGGGTGTTCGAGTTTCGCGAGCGCGAGAAGGTCTTGGGAGTGTTGGTGCGCTCGCTGTTTGGACTCTACGGGGTGTTTAGCTGCGGCGGTGAGGGAGGGTATGGTAGAGCTGGCATACGTTCGATTGCTTGCTTGCTGGCCTTGCACAGGATGAGGAGGCGTGTTTGTGCGCTTTGATGGTGGGTTGTGGTGCGCATGATGGGGGATGGGGGTCTTAGACGCTGGAATTGAGTAGGAGAAAGAAAGAGCTTGCTGGGTGAAAGATTGCGGGGTTGATAGTTTGAGTTTGATCTTTGGGTGCGGTGGAGGTGAGGTGGGGACCGATAGCGCTAGGGTATGGACTGTGAAAGTGAGAGCAAGTCGATACCGTCACCAATGTCGTTAGCAGCTACAGGCCTTGCTTGGTAAGATGACAGCCTGGGAGTGTCTCAAACCAGCCCATTAAGCACCCAAGAGCTTGTCAGATCTGGTCAAGCTCAGTCTTCCATCTTCTCGTCCTCGTCCCCTTCGACAATCGTACCCAGTTCTTGCCTCTCTCGTCGACACTCCACCACACCCTTGATAAGTGCGCCAATATCCACACTAGCCTTGCTCCTCTCCTTCGCTCCAGTCTTTTTCGCACCATGCGCGCCAGTCGCGCCACTTCCTTCTCTATCGAGACTCAGCTGCTCCAGATCATCTGCCAGTGCACCAGCCTCGCCATCCATGACGAGTCTCGCATCCCGAGCTTGATCCGTGCCGATACTCTGTCACACAATCAGCGCAGCCCCTACGCTGCTGACATGTAACTCACACGTAGAAAATCCTCCCACGCGGTACAGCGCTCACACAAACAAGCCTGCGTCGTCGACCGTAGTCCAGTGTTCGCCGTTCGAACAAAAGTGTCGTAGAAGCGTTCTGCCGTGGTTGTCAAGTCTCGTAAAAGTGGGTTATAAGAGCGCTCGACGCGGCCATGAAGTGGAAGTAGAGGTCCTCCACCGCGTCGGCGGAGTGGATCGCGACCACGTGTTCGACTGGGTGGTGCATAGTGCCGAGGGAAGAGCGGAGGAGGGTGCAGTGCGCCGCCGCGACGAACGTGAGATCGTGTACGCCTGATCCGCGGGGGCGCATCCGAGGGCGAGTTGTATACGAGACCTGTACCCGAGCGATGATGAGAGGGCGTGACGGGAGCGTGACTTGAGCGTGAAGATGCGGCACGGATGGGAAGAGTGGTGCTTGGTGTTGCGTGGGGATCTCGATTAGAAGTGGAATCTTTGTTCTCTGCCATGGTGGTGAGTAGACAACTTGTTGTTCGTAGGCCGGGATTGGGAGTTGAGGAAGGCGCGATGATGTTGTTGAGCACGTGCCATGCTGGGTGAGAGTGAGAGTGAGAGCTTGCACAGCCGAACGGCAAAGGTTGGCGCAAAGAGCGACTGAAAAACAGATTCTGTGCCTCATGGTCATTATCTTGAACTGTAGTGCCTTCGAGGCTGTTGCTATATTCTTCTTACCCATACATCTAGCTGGATCCCGTTGTCCTCACTTCCGCCTATGAACTAACCCTGCGTTAGGTGTGCTCAAGTCCAAATTCATGATGGTGATCGAAGTAAGAATATACAAAGGTAAATCTCGGAGGGAAAAATCAAGGAATGCTAACCGTACACATTGGAGCGCGTCGTTCGCACTGAATCGAGGCTGAAACTACTTTGTTGGGCAGTGAAGATTGCCGTACCGTTTCTTCATCGTGATCAGTCAATAATTCGTCAAAGATCTTTGAAAAGTATGCCAGGTACTTGCATTATGGTATGTTGCTTTGCCTCTTGTTGGTTGGGGCCTCGTTCTCACTACGGTAGCCGAGATTGTCAAGGCAGGATTCCGCGGCCTACAGAACGTATGAGTAAATCTAGAGATCACACCCCATGACTAGATTGGTGACCCAGGCACATGCTCTCGAGCGGACTCTGTTTATGGAAGGCACAAAGGCGGCTGTTGCCGTGCCAAGCCCGCCTTTTGCGAGTGGGCAGGCGCGATGCGAGACTTCTCGCACTGTCACACTTCACCCATCTCCTCTCGCTGCGAAAATGCCTCCGAAGCCAGCCGAGAAGCGCAAAGGCGCCGAAGAAGAAGAGCCACCGTCGCCTCGATTTGGACAGAGCAGATTAGGGAAGTATGGCGACGACGCGTTCTGGGAGGCGTCATACCGGGAAGGTGCTTCACCGGATCCTGTAACATACAGTGGTCACGACAATCCCGCTTCCAGAGGTACAGGAAGGGTGGGCCTTGGTGGCGGTGATCGTGGTATGGGGGCTTCCCGATTCCACCATCCCGCCAGCACCAAAGACCAAAGGCTATCCGGTGTTCTCCGTCAGGCTTCTGGCGCAGATATCCGCAGACAGCACTTGAGCGAGCAGCAGGCATCTGCGGTTCGTTCGAGGGAGGCTGAAAGTCAGAGAGGCTCGCAGCAGGTGTCTGTTGGGAGTTTCTCTGGTCAGCAGGTCAGTGTGCGGCCCGAGTCTATTGTGCAATCCCGAGAAGAAGACCGGTGGCGGGATTCTTCCCCTCTCAGACTACCAGCGCGAATTCAAGAGAGCATGGAAGTTGCTCTCGACACTGATACACAAGCGAACCCAATCACCGACCGTCTCGGCGAGGAGATTCAGATGTATCAACCTTTGCAAGGACAGCAGCGGTACTCATTCGGCAATGCGCTGCGCCAAGGAAGTGTCGCAGTGGCTGCCCTAGCCTACCTACAGGCGACTCAAATGGGCTCAGCTGTCGTTGCAGGTATGGGCGAGACAAAATGTCGCATGCTTGGTCGCAACATCCTGTGGAGCATGCCACCTCAAGTACTGGAGTGTCTCGTGGGCGACAATCTTGCCGCCAGAGCTCGAACTGAAGACAGTCTCGTCGATCTCTTCCACCAGGATTCGGATTGGATGTACGAGAGCACAACCCAAGCTCCCATTATCTATGTGCTGATCTTGGCAAATGAGGACGGGTGTTCTTTGGCTGCGAGCCAGCTGCGGAAAGTCATTGAGGTGTTGCGAAAGTACATTTCCAATGACCATCGAGACATCGACGAAGTGGCAGCAGTCGATAATGCTCTGAATGCTGGTCGTAGCTCGCAACGACAAGTTGAGCAAGGGTTCCAGCGTTTCCTGCACAAAACAAAGCATGGAAGGCGCACCGTGGTGAGGGGCAGGCAGGAAATTGTCGAGCAATTCTGTGAAGCTCTGGAGCGACGCCTTGACACAACTGTACTGGCGGGTATGGAGGATGTCCCCCTTACCCGTCCCTTGATGTACATTGGATATGCGCTCCATTTCGCTAGCCGGATGGAAGACCACGACCACGGCGAGTCTAGCGTCTTGATACAACTGGTACGCTCAGTGAGTCGATATCTCTATGGTGGAGAATTCGAACTGCAGTCGTTCCCAGTCTGCTTTTTAGCTGAAGAAGATGAGGTGAGGCTGGCGGAGCTTCTCCTGACGCAGCTAGCAAACAGCTTCTCGTGGACTGGTGGTGGCTTCAACATACATCCTCCAGGCATGAACAACTCCAGCGCCGATCTTCGAGACTGGGAAGTTGGAGCCGCCAAAGACTTCTGGCAGCAGCGTCGCGCCTTCAGGAGTGATCAAGGATTCTGGCATGCTGCGCGGATGACCGACAGCATGACTTAGAGGAGCGTACGCGAGCCGCCGAGACACCTCGAGCAGGTTTGTTTGGTTCTCTACCCCCCTCGCAGGGTCACTATGGACAACAACAGGACACTGTAGAAAGCCTCGAGAGACTCGTGCAGCAAGAGCAGGTGAAATCACGCAACTTCCGTACTCACACCCAGCAGGCTGTCAAAGCGCAGTTGCAGGAAGCCACAGGTTTGTTGGATGATGCAGCAGAAGCTGGACATGATCCTTCACTCATTGCTGATTTGCGTCGACAGACCGAGGTTTCAATGGGGTGGGCTCGGGGTGAGCCTGGTGAAGCTTCTGCTGCAACAGAGAGTAGAGGTGAAATCTCGTCGATGATGCTTTCGATGTTCGTACGAGCGAGCATGGCTCGGATGGGGAACGGCAGGCCGGAGTGTGGGTTTTGTAGAGTGAACCAACAGGCCCTAGAAACGCCCTTGCGGACTTGGTATTGGACTGTGTGCCCTGGCTATCCCGCTGGATGTCCTTCCGACGCGCGCAGTACTCATCACTGCGACAGATCACCCTCTTCTTTTACGACCTGGATGGAACTTTGGAGGGAAGTACAGAGCTTGCATGCTTGAGAGAAGGCATGTGGGGCAGGGAACAGGCGGCATTCAGCACAATGGGTATACGACTTGTCGCAGTTTTCATGAGCGAAGAGCGCGACAACATATACTCAACCGACCACCATCTTCCAGACCGCTTTCTCCGGGCCTTTGCATAAGCCCCAGCGTCTCCGCGAGCAGAGAATGGCCATGAGATACCGCGCTATGCCTTTCGCCAGACATGATTTTCATTGTCAATCGACTATGTGGTGCAATGACCAAGACTCGCGATGAACGGGGAATGCTTGCAATTACTAAAATTTCGAACTCTTTAACAACGTTCGTGCTGCACTCTTATTTCCGCGGATCATTGAACACAGTGACAAGCACCAAGCCTACCCCACGGTTTCTTTCCTTTCTCAAAACGCGTTCACAACGACTGGCCCAGACTTTCATATGCTTCAACTTCTGTAGTCTGTCTGTGAAGGCCGCCGGTCACAGAGAGCTGCGGGCGGCGACCCTGCATTTTCTTCGAGCCATTCACAGAAACCTGCCACGCGCTCTCTTCAGTCACTACTACTCATCATGTAAGTCTTTCTCACCAGTCGCAGAAGCTTGCGGGCGGCGAAGCTGAGGTTAAAGCTCCTCGCAGCAGCCCCTTGCAGAAACCTGCAACGGGCTCACTTGACTTACTCTCCAACTCATCCTGTCCAGCTCGGACATCCGCGATGAACAGGATGGACTCACCGGCCGATCCCCGGGCCGAGCATCGTCCACGACGGGCAGTGTATGCGTATTCCTGCGAGCGGCGAAGCTGAAGCTGAAGCTCCTCAGAGCCCCTTGCAGAAGCCTGCAACGGGATCGCTTGACTTACTCTTGGACTCATCCTGTTCAGCTCGGACATCCGCGATGAACAGGATGGACGCACCGTCCACGACATCGGGCTGTGCATGTGTCTATGCCGGGATCAATGTGCGGCTTCGGCAAGTCGCAGGAGCGTTGTGTCTCGTCATTGCGCTTCTTCATCGCGAGCAAAGGACGGACGGCACCCGGCTTCTTCTCGGCAACCTCCTCACTGACAGCCGCGACACCAACCGTCGGGGCAAGCACACGTGTCGATCCAGGCGTCATCACCGTCTCGACCGGGAGTGTCGTGGTGCGGTGCATCAGCCGCCTGCGCAGAGCCGTCATTAGCCAGAGGTTGCTCGACCGGTGTGTCCAGAGCGCGCTGCTGAGTTTCTCGCTGAACGTCAGCGACAAACTCGCGCTCGAAGGCCTCAACGATGGCTTTCGACTTGCGGTAGTCTTGCTCGATAATGGCTAGTACCGCCGGAGTATTGCGCGGATCCGTGCTTGCAAGCGCCTCCGAGGACTCTACCTTACACACATAGTCGCGGGCGTCGAAGTACTTGTCCACCTCTTCTTCAGTGCGAGTCTCTAGCAGAACGCCTGCGACAGACCCGCGCTCGAAGGCCGCAATCTGCTCATTGCACCACTGCCACTCGCGCCTCAGAATAACCATCTGCTCAGCAGTCATCTTTGGGCCTGTAGGCTCGAAGACCTGACAGAAGATCAATCTGCGCTTGACACCGCACGCCTCGAGGTATATCGCAACCTCATTCTCAGCGGTCGGTTGCTCGACCGGTGTGTCCAGAGCTTGCTGCTGAGGTTCTCGCTGAACGCCAGCGTTAAACCTGCGCTCGAAGGCCGCAATCTGCTCGTTGCACCACCGCCACTCGCGCCGCAGAATAGCCATCTGCGCTGCAGTCATTTCTGGCCCCGTAGGCTCAAACACCTGACAGAAGATCAATCTGCGCTTGACACCGCACGCTTCGAGGTATATTGCAACCTCATCCTCAGCCGGCCCTGCAGCATGTCAACATTCGGCAACTACAACATACACTACGTTACACATACCACCTGGCCCGAGCCTCAGCTCCTCCACCCATCTGACGATGTCGTCGTCGTTGCCTGCCATTTGTGCAGGTTGTTGCTGTTGTGATGTTGCAAGGTGATCACGACGAGGGGGCAGCGACGGCTTTGGGCAAGATTTTAGCGCCAGTCCGTGCACGTTGTTTACGTGACGACGCTTCCTTCACCTCACACGCAGAGCGTGAGCAGTGAGCCTACTATAGGACTTTGATATTTCCGTGTAGCGTAGGCCTGTATATCTTCGAGTCGTGCTGCTATCTACCTGATAGGACATAAAATGTACAGAGGATACACGAGATTAGCTCGAGGCTATATATTTGTAATAGAATAGTCGAGCACTCAACCAACGCGCCTTCCTAGCGATCCTGGGGCTTTTTGTGCGATAGTGGTCGTTCGATGTGCATGTTTTCTGCGGCTTCATTGTCTCCGCTCTCTTCGGTGATGCAGAGAGCCGTGATGCTGGCCACGACGGGCTGATTTTCGCTGTTAGTCTGCGGCTGTCGAGTCTTTGAGCGCGTCAATCGCAGGTTCGAAACAGCCATCCGTCTGTGTTTGCGTATGGTAGTTGAGTTTCGCGAATAAGCAGCATGGCGAGCAACTCGCGAGCGTGCTGTCGCGCATGCGGGGCGCTGGCTCATTTGGCCGAGGGCTGCGAAGACCTTGTCTAGCCAGCGCTCTACGCTGCGCGCATCTGAGGTGCATAAGGACGAATCCGCATCGTTGAAGTGACTATGTGGCGAAGGCAGCGTCGAGTCCATGTGTCGTGTTGAACAATAACAATTCGATGTCTGCTAGCTTGTTGCTTGCCAGGGCAGCAGCGCACGGCTACCGTACCTCGCTTGCATGACTCGTGCAAGCTCCGACCTAAGCCGTCACTTTATGCAACGCTGCCACCGCGGTTGTCCCTGTTACATGCAGGTCCGCACTCTGTATGTAGCTGAGAAGTTTAGCTCTATGCGCGTATAGGTTGATCTTCCGTTCTGTATCTCTCAGTCTCCGTACCTCTCTGCTTTATCGCTGGCTCTAACTTACAGGTCATTCCAGGCAAATGGTAAGCCACTGTCGAAGCCACACCTCGACGCTAAGCCCCTCCCGCAGCATAGCTGGTCACTCGTAACCCCGCAGCCCCAGCACCAAACCGCTCAGCCTGCTCGACATGTTGAGAGACACACGCCACGGTCTACATCTTCTCTTTGTCCAACAGCAAGTCTGCGCTGCAATAGCATACAATCCTCGCTCCTTGCTTGAGCAAACTAGGTTTTACGATGCGGCTTCTGCAGCGCCTGCAGGACGACGTCTTCGAGTTGACCTCCTTCGAAGAATCCCCTCCGCCGTACGCCATCCTCTCGCACACCTGGGCAGAAGGACAAGAGGTTACATACAATGAACTAGTGGCTGGTGCAGGCAGGAATAAGAAGGGGTACGCTAAGCTTCGCTTTTGCGGTAGACAAGCAGCGGATGATGGCCTCCAGTACTTCTGGGTCGATACCTGCTGCATCGACAAGTCTACTAGCTATGAGCTTAGTACAGCGATTAACTCTATGTTCTGCTGGTACCAGCGTGCGTCAAAGTGCTATGTATACCTTTCGGATGTTTCCGTACCACAGGATGTCAACGTCCAGGCCTTCCGGATAACATGGGCGGAGGCGTTTCGACGGAGTCAATGGTTTACGCGAGGCTGGACATTACAAGAGCTGTTGGCGCCACCGTATGTCGAGTTCTTCTCTAGAGAGGGCAGGCGACTAGGTAGTAGAATCTCGTTGGCGCAGGAAATTCATCAGATCTCGACGATCCCTATTGAAGTGTTACGAGGACAAAGTATCACCGAGTACAGTTTTGAGGAGCGAATGAGGTGGACAGCGTCCCGTACAACAACGCTAATAGAGGATAAAGTGTACTGCTTACTAGGTATCTTTGGAGTATTCTTACCTATTATCTATGGAGAGGGAGAAGAATACGCGACTCGACGACTAGACCAGGAGTTGCAGAAGGCAGCATATTCACATGATATATCCAAGTCACACACGGCGCAGGAAGCCATGGAGAGTGCAGACGGTCAGTACAATAATGACAGCAACATGGACCTCGTTCATATTCATGACATGACAGACGGCGACTCGCAGCCTTCCTCCCCTAGCCATTCCTTTGTGCAAGAAGCCCTCACCATCCCAACTACGGCATCCCATACTCACGGCTTCTCCAATAACATATGGAGCTCGACTGGCAAAGGTTCCGAGGTCATCACTGGTGCCACCGATCACACAACACAGGACTCGGCGCTCGAACCTCCGAATGAGGCACGAAGGACAGCTTCACCAGAGTTGTCTATAGCACGTACATTTTATGCGCCATCCGCAACCTTGACAACACCTGCTAGAGGGGACAAGGGATACATAGGTGAACTTGCTGAGCAGTTATTTGGAGTAGTCAACTGCCCCGGCCTGACCCGGGATGCTCTGGATCGTGTCTCACAGTCGCTTCCGGATCTGCTTCGGGCCTTTGCTGTGAAGGTTGGTTATCAGGCTCCATCACCAATGCATCGCGACGTTATGTTTTATGTTCGAAAAGAACGTATGTAAGTTTATCACAACTCGCTCTTGCCGCGTGGGCCATATGCTTACATTGGCGTCAGGAGTGTGCAACAATCGTTTCAACGCTTGGTCGACGATGCGTCACAGCTCGAAGAGGCTGCGAAAGCTGATGAGGGACTTGGTAAAGACGCGATCGATAGGTTCCTGAAGGACAAGGAGGAATATGACGATGTTCCTGAACAACAATTCGATGCTGAAGCAGTCGATCTCGAACAGGATCAAAAACAGCAAGACGATAGTCCTGGAAAAGGCATTATATTCGACTTCATATTGCAAACTCCAGCTTACAAGTGGCTCATCGCCACGTTGAAAAGAGAAACCACCTTGATGCGCGCAAGTCCTGACCTTATGGAACAGATTGGAGCTCAGATCCGAGGGGTGCTGCGGTCATATGGCGAGGAGGTCAGTAGGAAGACCTCGTCACAGATGTATAAAGCAACGTTCGAGCTACTCTGGAGCCCCCTACAGTATCTCGAGGATCAGCAGTCTCATGATGACCCAGAAGAGGTGTTGGGTGGAGCCATCACGCTTACCGGAACTGTCCACGATGCACAAGCTTTGACAGCCCTTGAGTATCTTTGCCAAGTTTGGTCAGACAGTGGAACGCATTTCATGCAACTAATAACCGATGTCGCATGCAAGGTCCCCGAACACTTTGCCACTGGTGAGTGAACCTTTGGTCT